>Ga0228699_1000120_pt1 | contig 74702 bp, 80 predicted proteins | sample McNCre217_Aug_MG_FD_178016 | JGI IMG/M metagenome (GOLD analysis project Ga0228699, IMG submission 178016) | Freshwater microbial communities from McNutts Creek, Athens, Georgia, United States - 2-17_Aug_MG | ecosystem: Environmental > Aquatic > Freshwater > Creek | place: USA: Georgia... | reverse complement strand
GCACTGACAACTACGTTGCAACCCAAGACTTGATGCTCGCGGTCAACGCAGCCATCGCGCTCAAGCGGCCCTTGCTGGTCAAGGGTGAACCAGGCACAGGCAAGACTATGCTTGCAGAAGAGGTGGCTGATGCCCTGGGTTTACCCCTGTTGCAATGGCACATCAAATCGACAACCAAAGCCCAACAAGGTCTGTACGAATACGATGCAGTGAGTCGTCTACGTGACAGCCAGATGGCCGATGTGGACAGCAGCGAACGTGTGAAAGACATCAACAACTACATCCTCAAAGGTGTGTTGTGGCAAGCCTTCACGGCGGATCAACCCGTGGCCTTGCTGATTGATGAAATCGACAAAGCTGACATTGAATTTCCCAACGACTTGTTGCGTGAACTCGACCGCATGGAGTTTTATTGCTACGAAACGCGCCAGCTCATCAAGGCCAAAAACCGTCCCTTGGTCTTCATCACATCAAACAATGAAAAAGAGTTGCCCGATGCGTTCTTGCGTCGTTGCTTCTTTCACTACATCAAGTTTCCAGATGCCGACACCATGCGTCACATCGTGGCCGTGCACTTTCCCAATATCAAACAAGAGTTGCTGTCGGTGGCGATGAAAACCTTCTTTGACATTCGCAACTTGCCCGGTTTGAAAAAGAAACCCTCGACAAGTGAGTTGATTGATTGGCTCAAACTCTTGGTTGCCGAAGACATCCCACTTGAAGCGCTGCAAACCGCAGACGACAAAGTTGCCATCCCCCCTTTGGTCGGTGCTTTGCTGAAAAACGAACAAGATGTGACGCTGTTTGAAAAACTGGTGTTCATGCAAAGCCGCAACCGTTGATTCACAGCCATGTTGATTGACTTCTTCTACACCCTACGCGCCGCCAAGCTGCCGGTATCGGTGAAGGAGTACCTCACCCTACTGGAAGCGCTGCAAGCGCAAGTGGTGGGGCCTGGCAGTGACGCATGCAGCTTGGACGACTTTTATGTTTTAAGCCGCCTCATCCTCGTCAAAGACGAAAAGCATTACGACAAATTTGACCGCGCGTTTGGTGCGTACTTCAAAGGCGTGGAAATGCTGACCGACTTCACCCAAGAGGTTCCGCTCGATTGGCTTGAGAAGATTCTTCAAAAAGAACTCACGCCAGAACAAAAAGCGGCCATTGAAAAAATGGGCTGGGACGAGTTGATGGAGACGCTCAGGCAACGTCTTGAAGAACAAAAAGAACGCCACGAAGGCGGCAACAAATGGATCGGCACAGGCGGCACATCACCATTTGGCAATGGCGGCTACAACCCACAGGGTATTCGTATTGGCGGCAAAGGCGGTAATCGCAGCGCCGTCAAGGTGTGGGATCAACGCAGCTACCGCGACTATGACGACACCCAAGAACTGGGCACCCGCAACATCAAAGTGGCGCTGCGTCGCTTGCGCCGTTTTGCACGCGAAGGATCCGCAGAAGAGCTGGATCTGGATGGCACCATCCACAAAACAGCGGCCAATGCGGGTTTTTTAGACATCTTGATGCGGCCTGAACGTCATAACAACGTGAAGGTTTTATTGCTCATGGATGTTGGCGGCACGATGGACGACCACATTGCACGCGTAGAAGAGTTGTTCTCTGCGGCTAAAGCAGAGTTCAAACATTTGGAGTTCTATTATTTTCACAACTGCGTGTACGACTTCATGTGGCGCAACAACAAACGCCGCTACGCAGAGAAGTTTGAAACCTGGGACATCATTCGCAAGTACAACAAAGACTACAAGCTCATCTTCATTGGCGACGCCACCATGAGCCCGTATGAAATTGTGCAGCCAGGCGGCAGTGTGGAATACAACAACGAAGAAGCGGGTGCCGAGTGGCTACAACGCCTCATCCATGCTTTTCCCAAATTTGCGTGGATCAACCCTGAGCCGCAGGGTGTCTGGGAATACCGCCAAAGCATTGCCATCATTCAACAAATCGTCAGCCACCGCATGTACCCACTGACGCTGAAAGGCTTAGAAGAAGCCATGCGAATGTTGAGCAAATGAGTGCGCCTTAAAATACGACTTGGCGCCGCCGTAGTTCAATGGATAGAACGACTCCCTCCTAAGGTGTAAATACAGGTTCGATTCCTGTCGGAGGCACCACAGCGACTGAGAAAAATCAGATCACAGGTAACTGGTATTTTTTTTCACGAAACAGACGCAAACAAGCGCCAACAACCATCGGATCAAACAAGCCGACCTTATCTTCTTGTATCACGGCTAGAGCAGCATCCAAACCAACAGCAGCACGATAAGGTCGGTGTGCAGCCATCGCTTCAACCGTATCGGCCACGGCAAGAACTCTTGCTTCTAGGATGATCTGATCACCTTTTAAACCACGGGGATAGCCAGAGCCATCCAAACGCTCGTGGTGTTGGTAGACCATATCCGCAATCGGCCAGAAAAACGGAATGTCTTTCAAAATCTCATAACCGGTCTGAACGTGCTGCCTGACCATTTGCCGTTCCAGCGCATTGATTTGAGTAGGCTTGGTCAAAATTTCCGACGGAATAGCCACCTTACCAATGTCGTGCACCAAGCCTCCAAGGTGGAGTCCTTTGAGACGCATTTCATCCAATCCCATTTCACGACCAATGGCCACAGCGAGTTGAGCCACCCGTTTTTGATGACCCGCGGTGTAGGGATCTCGCCACTCCATGGTTCTAGACATGGCCTCAATGGTCGACTCCAAGGTTTGGTATAGCTGTTTTTGCGTTTCTTCACGCTTTTGCGTTTCTTCGTCTAGCTCCTGACGTCGTTTGATCGCACGTAGACCATATCCAATCTCATTGGCTAAATCTTCAAATAAGTGAACATCGCTTGGCAAAAAAGCATTCGCTACCTGCGCGTAAACAAGCAAGGCACCAATGGGATTTTCCTCGTAAAAAATAGGCACAGCCACACAACTGTGAATCCCATACTGATTCGCACGCTCACGCCAGGGCTCAAACGACGGATCAGTTTGCGTGTCAAGAATCGCTACCGATTTTCCAGTTCGAATACATCGCCCAGCGGGTCCCAAGCCGTGAAGCGCATCGGCAGACCAGTTCACCGTGATGTCTTTCGCGTATGCCTTGGCAGAACCAGACAAACCTGCAACACGAACCGTTTTTGCCTCATCAAGCTCTGCCAAACCAACCCAACACACCACAAAAGGAACCTGTTGCGTGATGGCTTCACACACGTTTTGAATCAAGTTCTCCGCCTTATCCGCATGTGACAAAGCAACCGAGGCTTGGGCATATGCCAACACAGCCCAGTTACTTTTTTCAAGCGCACCGCGAGAAACTAGCAAATCCGCTTCAATTTTTCTACGAATAGAAATGTCACGAATATTGCATTGAATGACACGTTCATCGCCGACATCATATGCATTGCTCACAAACTCTACGTTAATGAACTTTCCTTGCTTGGTCTTTAAGGGAAGATCTTCATAGCGTATGTATCCGCTTTTTTTCAAGGCATCAAACGCTGCAATGGCTGCGCACTTATCGACCATTGCACCAATCTCCCAAAGCTCGTTACCCATCAATTCAGCTTTGGTGTAGCCCAACAGATTCAATAAAAAAGGGTTTGCATCTTGAATTTTTCCTGTCAAAAAATCAAGAATCAAAATTCCATCCTGCGCAGTTTCAAACAAACGCCGATAGCGTAACTCTGACGCATTAAAACTTGAAACTGATTCGGTTGACACAGCGCTATTCCAACAAGATAAAGTGATTTTTCAGTATACGCCTCGTGAAAATTAAAAGAGGTTTTCACACCGCATTCGTGCTCACTTTCACCGATGAAATACATCATCTAATTTGCTAAACATTGTTCGTATGAATAGCACTCCTCGAAGTAACCACTCAACCAATTAATGATGATAATGATGAGCATGTAAATCTATCAAAGTCATATATCCATGGCTGATTCGAAAACACCATCCAACACCAACTTGTTTTATCGCTACCTACGTTGCGTATGGATAGGCATAACGCTGACGCTACTCACTAGCCTAGCGTGGGGACAAAACACGTACTACTTGTGGCCTACCGTTTTGTTTGTCAAAGGCCAAGATTTGTGTCAATTCGAGGAGGCCTATGGCGCAACGCGCATGGAACAAATCAATGAGATGAGCAGCCAAATCAAAGACCTGATGCGCATGGGCGCCTCAACGCCCGAAGGTCTTGAGGCACTTCTCAATTTAGACGCATTGACTGACAAGAACCGAGCCCAAGCAACATCAGGTGCTCGCATGGACATCACCCTTGAAGCCAGCTTGAAAGCTTATTTAGACCGGATGTATTTGGGCTTTAACCAAAAAGATATCAAGCTGCAATTTTTTAATCCAGGCCCACTGAGTGAACTGATCAAAAGTCTGCGCGACGAACAACGGCAAGACAACATCGACGTGCAGCAGTTATCGGTTTTAAGTGGCATCGCATGGGGAACCTATGCTTATGGCCCAAGCTGTCGCGGCGATTTATTGGTCACATTACACATTGAATTAAAAAACGGAACCACGATCAGCTTTCAAGCACAGGACAAGCCTGAGAAAGTGATGAGCTCTATTGCGGCAGACATCGTGCGTTATTTTCAGCGCACCACGTTTCCAACCGTGGTGATGATGGGTGACACAAGTTTGGTTCTTGTCGGAACCGCAGGCCAACCCATCAACACAGCACCCAATCCTCAGATTGCAGAAAAATCATGTGCTTTATTAAAAGCACGTTTGCCAACCGTGGATGAATATGAATTTTTATCCATCAAAGGAGATTGGAACAACGGCGTGTCGCTTGACCACAAGGTTTGGGCTCTGTCCAACAACCGTGTCCTGAACCCCGACACGCGCAACCCAACACCTGTACGTTCGCATCCAGATGTAAATTTTGCAACCGTTTATTTTTATTGCGTGCGTTAAAGCGTTCAAGTCTGTCGCATTTCACGTAGCTCTGCATTCGCGTGACGCAGGCGGTCTGCAATGGCCAGAGCCACCGCACGCATCACACTGATACTCATGACCGGATCGCCAGCCGCCGCTGCGGCGAAAGCCTTGCGATCAATCGCGATGACTTCGGTCTCACGTGTGGCGAAAACATCCGCAGAGTGCGCGCGACCGTCTAAGAACGACATCTCCCCAATAAACTGGCCACGGCTAAACGTGGTCAGATGAATGGTTTTGCCACTGGCAGAAGGCAAGCTCACTTTCACCTCACCTCGGCTGATAAGCATCAACTCATGACCCGCAGAGTCCGCGCCAAAAACCAAATCGCCTGCGTGGTAAATGTGGCGTTGAGCACAGCGCTCTAGCAACTCAATCTCTGAGTCGTTCAACCCGTGAAAGATTTCAAATTTGGCCAAAGGTATGCCTTCGTGCGAGACATGTGCATGACCGGCAAGTGCCAAAGTTTCGTCTTCGATCCATTCAAGTGCTTCGTCGAATTCATCAAAGATTTTGGCGGTGCTGTCAGACAACAAACCAATGTGATCGACATACGAACGCAAATCACGCCCACTGGGCAAACGCTCAGGCACACGGGTCAGTACCAGCTTGGCATGGCGTTCAGACAGCATGTTGCGAATACGCTCAATCATGTGACCTGCAGTCATATCCATCGACTGCACACGCATGAAATCAAGCACCACAAACCTGGCTTTGCTCAACTCTGGCTCAATGGCGGTGTAGAGCTGATCGGTGGTCCCAAAGAACAAACTGCCTTGCAATTCAAAAATGACCGTTTGGCCGCCCGTTTGCATCAACACATCGCGCTCTCGCTGACCACGCACACGCGATGAAAACATCTTGTCGCCAAACGATTTACGACGAATGGTGCTGGTGTGAATCTGCTCGCGCAAAAACAGCATGATGGCCATCGCCACACCCACACCCGATGCAGCAATCAAACTCACGGTGCTGGCCACAATGACCACCAGCAAGATCACAGCAAAGTCAAGCATGGTGTCTTTGGCACGCAGCAGTTGCAGAGAATGCCAATCGATCATTCGCAGACCAATGACGATCAACAAGGCTGCCAATGCCGACACGGGCACCCACGCAATGACCGATGTCAACAGCAAAATTGCCAGCAGCGACCACACGCCTTGAAATACGCTCGATAAATACGTAGTGCCCCCGCTGGCTTGGTTCACCAACGTCGCCCCCATCGTGCCCGCACCGGGCGCACCACCAATCAATGATGACGCCAAGTTTCCCAACCCTTGACCGATCAGCTCTTGGTTCGAATCATGGCGTGACCCCGTCATGGCATCTAACACCACACACGTTTTGAGTGTGTCGATTGACAGCAGTACAGCCAGTGTCATCGCCGGAAAAAGGATATGTGTCCAAGGTGGCATCCCTGATTCGCGCAAGCTCTTCAACGGATCAAGCAGCGATTCAAAAAAACCTTCCCCCCCCACAGCCAAAGGACCAATGACAAAGGCGTTGTCATGCAAATGGCGTAACTCAGGCCAAGCGGTGAAAGCCAACACCCAGTACGCAGCAATGCCTCCGAGTAAACCCACAATCACCGCCGGAACACGCCTAGAGATGCGCGGGGCCAACAGAATCAAGGCCACGGTGACTGCACCAATGATGAGGCTTGGCGTTTGCCACAACGCGACGGCGTGCAAACCCTGCCACCAATCCATGCCATTGGGCAGGGCCATCCACTTAGGCAACTGACTCATCACAATGATGAGGCCCACGCCACTCAAATAGCCACTCACCACTGGAAATGGCATGTACTTGATGAGTTCACCGATGCGCAGCAAGCCAAACGAAATTTGTATCAAGCTGCTCGTGAAGGCCACCATGAACAAGGTCAGCAACACCGCCCCTACCCCCGCCCCTTGCTGCGTCATTTGAATGGTCAGTGCCGACAACACCGCAGCCGCAGGTGCACATGGCGCAGAAATGAGGCGCTGCGTGCCACCAAACGTGGCCGCAATCAAGCCCAGTGCCGCCACACCCAACATGCCTGCCAACGCCCCTCGGGCACCAAACTCTGCGCCCAGCGGCGAAAAAATGGTCACGCCAAAAGCAATGGCCGATGGCAATGCAACCAACATGGCCGCAAAGCCGCCCCACATATCGCCTGTGAGGTTGGTGAACGCATTCTTATTTATCGAGAACATATTTCTTTAGTCACCCAATGGACAGAAGCATCGAATGAAAACTGGCACGATGCTGTTGGCTTTCATCCTACAAAAGAATATGTCTGAACGATTCAAACAAATTAGTTACGAAGAACTCTCCCCCGAAGTTCGCCCATTGGCCGATGACATCCTCAAAGTTTCCAGCGCGGCATTAGGCGGGCCCTACAACGCGCTGCTGCGTAGTCCAGACATGGCGCGGCGTTGCTTTGACTTCTTGGACTATCTGCGGTTCAAAACCTCGGTCAGCAAACGCTTGAACGAATTTGCCATCCTCATTCAAGCACGCATTGCCAATGCGCAATACGAGTGGTGGGCGCACGACCCCATCGCACAACGCGCAGGCTTGTCCACACGCATCATTGAAGAACTTCGTCAGTGCCAACGCCCTTCGGACATGCAAGAAGATGAAGCCTTGGTTTATGACTTTTGCGTTCAACTCACCTTGAACCACCGCGTGCCCGATGCAATCTGGAACCAAGCGATTACTCAAATGGGTGAACAGGCCGTGGTGGACCTCACCGTGTTGTCGGGCACGTATGTGATGGTGTCCATGCTGCTCAACGCCACACAAGTGGGCATTCCGAATGGTGGCGCAGAGCCGCTTGAGGTTTTCTCACCGCTAGACATTCGCCAACGTTTCTTGGCTTGATCATTGACTGCTCAGGAGGTTTTGCATGATTTCACGTCGTCACGTCGGGTTTGCCGCGAGTTTGCTGTTCGTCGCCACGTGCAGCTGGGCACAAAACAACACCGTGCGTTTGGTGGTGCCGTTCTCCACGGGAGGCCCGACTGACATTGCCGCGCGTGTGATTGCCCCTCTCTTGTCAGAGGCGATGGGAAAAACGGTGATCGTCGATAACCGCGTGGGAGCAACGGGTGCGATTGGGGCAGAGTTTGTGGCGCGTGCACCAGCGGACGGGAACACGATTTTGTTTGGCACCAGCAGCATCATGGCCGCCAACCCTGCATTGATGCAAAAGTTGTCCTACGACCCCGTGCGTGATTTTGCTTCTGTGAGCACCGTGGCCACGATTGAAAACATTTTGGTGGTTCATCCCTCGGTACCTGCCAACACGGTGCAAGAACTGGTGCGCTACGCCAAAGAAAATCCGGGTAAATTGTTTTACGGTTCATCGGGCATCGGCAGCACCTACCACTTAGGCTCAGAGATGTTTGCCAACATGACCAAAACGCAACTCGGCCACGTTCCCTACAAAGGTCAAGGTCCCGCAGCGCAAGACTTGTTGGCTGGACATATCCAACTGATGTTCGATGCTTTCAACTCTGCTGTGCCCAACATCAAATCAGGTCGCGTCAAAGCTTTGGGGATTGCCAGTGCCAAGCGTCACCCTGAATTGCCAGACTTGCCCACCATCAGCGAGCAAGGCGTTCCCGGTTATGTAACTACCATTTGGTTGGCCTTCTTCTTACCCGCCAAAACACCCACGGCCATCGTTGAAAAGATGAACCAAGATTTACGCGCCATTTTGCAACGCCCCGACGTGAAAGAGCGTTTTTCAAAACTGGGCATGCAGGCCACCACCTCGTCCACCAGTGAGCTGGATGCTTTGTTGAAACAAGAACTTGCGCAGTGGACCAAGGTCGTCAAAGACGGCAACATCAAGCCTGAATAAACATCCAAAATCATGCGTTGATATGCATCAAGCACAAACGCATCACACAGGTGTCTAATACGCCATCACTTAGGAGAAACGTATGAAAGCTAATGTTGGCGGCATTGACCGTGTTTTGCGTATCGTTGCAGGTGCGGTGTTGATTGCTTTGGCGGCCACTGGCGTGGTTGGCAGTTGGGGTTATTTGGGGGTGATCGTGCTGGCCACTGGCGTATTTCGCTTTTGTGGTGCATACACCTTGCTTGGCATCAACACCTGTCCCATGAAATCAACAGAAGACCAGCACCAGCCTTAAGCGAAACGCGCCTACTGCAAAGCCTCAATCTTGTGTCGGGATTGAGGCTTTTTGACGTGCGAGCCACAGCAGCCCTGCACCTGTGATGCACACGGGCACCAACGACCCCCAATTCAGCCAAGCCCAACCCTGCGTGGTCACCAAAGCGCCAGAGGCAAAAGAAGTCAAAGCCATCGTTGAGAAAACGCAAAAGTTAATCGCAGCTTGAGCACGGTTTTTCTCTTGCGCTGTGTAGGCTTGCATCGACAAAGTGGTACTGCCTGTGAATAGAAAATTCCAGCCAACACCCAACAAAAACAAGGCCAATAAAAACTGGTGCAAATCTACGCCTGATAAGGCCACAGCAATGCACGTGATGTTCAGCAACACACCCACGCCCATGATAGGCAACACGCCAAATCGTTTGATCAAATGCCCCGTGACAAAACCCGGCGCAAACATACCGATCACGTGCCACTCCAGCACCCATGCAGTGTCTTCAAAAGGTAAACCACACACTTGCATGGCCAGTGGTGTCGCCGCCATTAATAAGTTCATCACACCGTAGCCCAATGCAGCAGCCATGGCCGCGACCACAAATACAGGTTGACGCATGATGACGCTCAAAGGCCGTCCTTCATCACCCGTCGCGTTGACCACAGGTGCTGGAGGGAAACGAATGAAAGACATCACAACCATGGATGCAACAGCAATCAAACCCAGTGCAACATAGGCTCCGGCAAAGGGCACACTTAACAAACTTTTGGTTTGAATCGCTAAGTTAGGGCCAATGACAGCCCCAATCAAGCCACCGGCCATGACCAAGGACACCGCCTTTTCTCGGTAATCAGGTTTGCACAAATCAGCCGCAGCAAAACGGTACAACTGCCCATTGGCACTGTAATAGCCGGCCACCACCGTCGCGGTCACGAGCATCACAAACGACTGCGACAACACGGCCCATGCACCCAAACCTGCTGACAACAAAGCCACCAACAACCCGAGCTGAAACGAGCCTTGACGCCCCCATCGCTGCTGCGACTTCGCCACCAACCCCGTACTCAAGGCTCCACCCACCACATAACCCATCACGGGCAACGTAGCCATCCAAGCAACAGGTGCCAAGCTCAAACCGACCAAACCATTGATCGCAATGAACGTGACATTGTTGGTCAGGAACAAGCCCTGCGCGACAGAAAGTAAGACGAGGTGACGATTCATGGTGTTCCAGCTCACAGAAGATAAATCAACCCTGCTGCCATCGCCACACCGTGCAACACGGCGGCGGTGATGGTCAGCACAATCGCTGGCGTTAAACGCTTGGGTTGGTATGCGTATTTGAACAGCAACACAAATGCTGCAAGCGATAAGGGCATGGACACCAAACCCCACAGCGCAGGTTCAGGGTGAATGAACAACCACACACCCAGTGCGATCCAGGCATAAGCCATCAGCGCCAGTAACAAGTAAATCCATGCCGCCCAACGCGGTCCTGCACGAACCACCAAAGTGCGCTTGCCCACTTGCGCATCGGACTGTGCATCAGGAAAGCCATTGATCACCAAAATATTGGCTACCAGCAAACCCAAGCTGAATGCCACCACCCACGGCATGAAGAAAAAAGAACCACGCTGCACATAGTCAGCGCCAACCACCACCAAGATCCACGTGAGTCCGACAGTCAACTCACCCAAACCGCGCTTCATCAACGCCAATGGTGGCGCGGAATAGGCCCATGCAGAGAACAAACCGGCCAACCCCAAAAGGATCAGGCCGCCACCCGTTTTGACAGCCAGCCACAGCCCACAGGGAATTAAAAAAACAATCAGCGCCAAAAACAACTGACGGGTGTCTGCAAGCGTCACGTGCCCGTTTTGAATCAAACGTGCGCCACCAGTGAAAGGAAACAAACCGTTGTGGTTGACCGCATCAGCGCCATTGAGCGCATCGTGATAGTCATTCAACACGTTGGCGGCAGCGTGCATCAACAACGCCAACATCAAGGTGATCAATGCTTTCCAAACATTCAATGCGTGACCACATGCCATGGCCACGGAGGTCCCCAAAACACAAGCCACCCCCGTGATGACCAAAAATCCAGGCCGCGTCATTTGCACCAGCGTACGCCAAGGCAAAGACGTGGAAGGTTTAAACAAAACTGGCATGGTTAACGCATTGAATTTAACGAGGCACCAAAAACACCGACTTCTCATGGACCACATCTTTACCCGATGTGTCCTTCACTTCAAACGTGATTTTGTGTGACCCAGCCTCTGACGAGCCATAAGGAATGTTGACACGCAAAACCACCCAGTGTGCTTGTGCAGCCGCCACTTTCACTTGTGTGTCCGTGACAATTTCGATGCCTGTCATCCCTTCAACGGACAGCTGGTAAGTTTTATCCAACTCAGCGGCATTCATGATTTGTAAACGGTAGATGTTTTCAATTGCGCCGTTTTCTGTGATGCGGGCTAAGGTGGCACGGTCACGCACCACATCCACTTTGAAAGGCGTTCGCATCGCCAACGAAGTGCCCAATGCGATCACCAAGGCCAACAAAATGGACGTGTAAATCAACACGCGCGGGCGTGCCACGCGCATCAGCGTCTGCTTGGGTGTCCATTGATTCAACATCGCATTTTGAGTGGTGTAACGCACCAATCCTTTGGCATAACCCAGCTTGTCCATCACGGTATCGCACACGTCGGCACACGCACCGCAGCCAATGCACTCATATTGCAAGCCGTTGCGAATATCAATCCCTGTCGGGCACACCTGCACACACAAGGAACAGTCCACACATGACCCCAAATTGGCAGCCACTAAATCCGTCTTTTTAGAGCGCGGTCCACGGGGCTCTCCACGCGCCACGTCATAGGTCACGATCAAGGTGTCATGGTCAAACATGGCGCTTTGAAAACGTGCGTACGGGCACATGTACTTACACACCTGCTCACGCATAAAGCCAGCATTACCGTAGGTGGCGAAGGCATAGAAAAAGACCCAGAAAGACTCCCACGCACTCAAATGCACTGAGAGCGAAGACAACAGCAACTCCCGAATGGGCGTGAAATAGCCCACGAACGTAAAACCAGTCCATAGCGACAACACAACCCACGCCGTGTGTTTGTAAGTTTTTTTCGCTAGTTTCTTGGCAGAAAATCCAGCGTCGTCTAAACGCATGCGCGCAGAGCGGTCGCCTTCAATTTTGCGTTCTATCCACAAAAATATTTCGCTGTACACCGTCTGTGGGCAGGCGTAGCCACACCACAAACGCCCCGCAACGGCGGTGAACAAAAACAGCGACAAGGCAGCAATCACCAACAAGCCTGTCAAATAAATGAAGTCTTGCGGGTACAGCACCAAACCAAAGATGTAAAAGCGACGCGCTTCTAAATCAAACAACACGGCTTGACGTGCCCCCCACTCGACCCACGGCAAACCATAAAACATGATTTGCGTGATCGCCACCACCACCCAACGCCAATATGCAAAGATGCCTTCGACCGAACGCGGGTAGATTTTTTTGGCCGCCGCATACAGCGACACCATGGTGTCGTCATCTGGGGCAACGGGCTGAATAGGAATGACTTTTGGAGTCTCGTTTTTACCGTGACTCATGCCAACGCATCCCACGCCTTGAGGGCTTCAGCGGCATACATCAGTGCAGGGCCACCGCCCATGTAGACGCAAATGGTCAACATTTCTTCCAGCTCTTCGCGCGTACATCCCAGCTTGCGCAAAGCCTTGACATGAAAACCCACACACCCCGAACAATGCTGGGTTATGCCGATTGCCAACGCCATCAGTTCTTTGTGTTTGGCGCTGATGGCACCTTCAGCCATAGAGGCACGGGCCAATTGACCAAAACCTTGCATGGCTTCAGATTGCGATTTGCGAAATGGCGTCAGCGATTCGTTGATGTTTTGTATCAAACTGGCGTGATCAAAGGTACTCATGGTCAATTTCTTTCAATGTCATGCAGACTACGCATGCTAGATGTGGACAAAGTCGAAACGGTTGAGATAGCTCAAGCGCGAAGACGTTTTTTAGCAGGCGATGTCAATGGCCAAGCCTGTTCTAAATATTGCTGGGTGATGCGATCGCACACCAAATCGCACAAGGCGTAGATGGTGGGATCGGCAATTTGGTAATACACACTGGTGCCACGGCCTTCACGTTTGACAAAGCCCTGCTGCATCAACATGGCCAAGTGACGTGACATATTAGCGGCGGTGTAGCCACATGCCTGCGCCAATTCACCCACGTTGTGCTCCTTATGGCGTAGCAAATTCAAGATACGTAAACGTGTGGGTTCAGCCAAGGCTTGAAAGTAATTTGCCACACGATCAATGGCTTGATTTGGAAGTTGCGTCATGCTGAAATTGTAAATATATTTAAGCCATTGATTATTTAATTGTTTAATTAAATAATCCATCAATTATTTATAAAATGCAACCCATGAACGATTCCAAACTCAGAATTTCAGGCCGATTGGCGCGTTTGTTTCAAACTTCACAAATCACACCGTTGCTGGCCTTGGTGTGTTTTCTGCTCGGTGTTTTTGCTGTTTGGGTGACGCCACGTGAAGAGGAACCACAAATCAACGTCACCATGGCCAATGTGCTGATACCGTTTCCTGGCGCCTCTGTGAAAGACGTAGAACAGATGGTGTCCGTGCCCGCTGAGCAAGTGCTGTCACAAATTGCGGGGGTTGAACATGTGATGTCGGTGTCGCAGCCCGGCATGTCCGTCATCACCGTGCAATACAAAGTGGGCGTGCCACGTACAGAGGCGCTGGTACGTTTGTATGACACAGTCAACTCGCACGCCGACTGGCTTCCCAAAGGCTTAGGGGTGATGCAACCACTCATCAAACCCAAAGGCATTGATGATGTGCCAATTTTGACGCTCACCTTGCACGGCAAAGACCGCGATCTGAGTGCATTCGAGTTGGAACGTGTGGCACAAAACATCGAAATTGACTTGAAGCGCGTCAAAGGCACACGTGAAGTCACCACACTGGGAGGGCCATCACGCGCCATCCAAATCGACATCCATCCCACACGCATGCAAGCCGCTGGCATCACGGTTCCGGAGTTGCGTGTGGCATTGCAATCAGCGCACCTAGGTGCGCCAGTGGGTGACTTGCTGGTAGGACAAGAAGCGATTGCCATCGAATCAGGTCCGTTTCTAAGCAATGCCAAAGATGTCGCCAACTTGGTGGTGGGGGTGCGTGCTGGCAACCCCATCTTGGTTCAAGACATTGCCCAGGTACGTGATGGTGGCGCACAAGCAAACACTGCGGTGTGGCACGGCGTTTCTGGGTTGAAGCCAGTGGAACGCACAGCCGTGACCATCGCCATCACCAAGAAACCGGGCGAGAACGCCATCGAAGTTGCCAACGCTGTGTTGCAGCAAGTGGCTTTTTTAAAGAACAGCAAAATCCCCTCAAACGTAGATGTGACTGAAACGCGTAACTACGGTGAAACAGCAAACGACAAAGCAAAGAAGTTGATTCAAAAGCTGCTGTTCGCGACGGCATCCGTCGTTGCGTTGGTGTTCATTGCGCTAGGCCGACGAGAAGCAGCCATCGTTGGGACCGCTGTGATTTTGACGCTGACCGTGACCTTGTTTGCCTCATGGGCTTGGGGCTTCACACTCAACCGGGTGTCGCTGTTTGCGTTGATTTTTTCAATTGGCATCTTGGTTGACGACGCCATTGTGGTGGTGGAAAACATCCATCGCCATCAAGCATTGTTTCCGCATCAAACCCTCACACAAATCATTCCTGCAGCTGTGGATGAGGTCGGCTCACCCACCATTCTTGCCACGTTCACCGTGATTGCCGCCTTGTTGCCTATGGCGTTTGTGAGTGGTCTGATGGGGCCTTACATGAGTCCGATCCCCATCAATGCCAGCATGGGCATGTTGTTGTCGCTGGCCGTGGCTTTTGTCGTCACACCTTGGCTGGCACGCATGTGGATGAAAACCGTCCCCGCACACACGCACACCGAGGACAGTCGATTCAAAGAAGGGTTAAAGCGTTTCTTCTTAAGGGTGTTCACACCTTTTCTGAACCACATCACCGGATATCGCAACCGCTGGATGCTGGGGCTTGCAGTGCTGAGTGCCATCCTGCTCTCTGTCGCATTACCTGTGACAGGTTGGGTCGCCTTGAAGATGCTACCGTTTGACAACAAGTCAGAGTTTCAAGTGGTCGTCGACATGCCTGCTGGCACACGCTTGGAAGAAACTGAAAAAGTTTTACACGCTTTGGGCGCGCATTTGGCGACCGTACCCGAGGTGACGAACTACCAAGCCTACGCAGGCTTGAGTGCTCCCATCAATTTCAACGGATTGGTGCGCCAATACTATTTGCGTCACGGTGGCAACGTAGGTGACATTCAAGTCAACTTACAAGACAAACATTTGCGCAAAGCACAAAGCCACATCATTGCCATGCGTGAACGCCCTGCGTTGCAAGCCATCGGCAAACAGTTCAACGCAAATGTAAAAGTGATCGAAGTTCCACCTGGCCCACCCGTGCTAGCCCCCATCGTTGCAGAGGTATATGGCCCCACCGACGAAGGTCGCTACCAAGTTGCCAAGTCGGTACGCGCTCTGTTCAGTCAACAAACTGGGGTGGTCGATGTGGACGACAGCACCATCAGCGCAGCACCACGTCACGTGTTGCTGATCAACCGCCAAAAGGCTGCACAAATGGGGGTGTCGCAACAAGCCATTGTCAGCACCTTGCATGCGGCGTTGGCTGGCGAATCTACTGTGTATGCACACGACCAAAGCAAATATGCAGGCGCCATCGTCATCCGATTGCCTAAAAGCGAACAAGACTCCTTGGACAAACTGCTGAGCCTAGGCGTGCGCAACTCACAACGCGAAATCGTACCGATTCGGCAATTGGTGACCATCAGCGATACACAACGCGAACAAACGATTTATCACAAAGACTTGCTCCCCGTCACCTATGTAGTCGGCGACATGGCAGGCAAAGTAGACAGCCCTCTGTATGGCATGTTTGGCATGCGCGGGGGGTTGAGCCAACTGGTCGCCCCCAACGGAAAAACGGTGGCCGAATACTTTATCCAAGCACCCGCAGACCCTTACCAACACTATGCCGTCAAGTGGGATGGTGAATGGCAAATGACCTACGAAACGTTCCGCGATATGGGCGCGGCATACGCCGTAGGCTTGATCCTCATTTATTTGTTGGTGGTGGCGCAGTTTGGCTCGTACTTGGTACCGCTCATCATCATGGCGCCCATTCCACTCACCATCATCGGCGTGATGCCCGGCCACGCATTGTTGGGTGCACCCTACACCGCCACGTCCATGATCGGCATGATTGCATTGGCCGGCATCATTGTGCGTAACTCGATTTTGTTGGTGGACTTCATCCGCTTGCAGGTGTCACAAGGCATGGCCTTGAAAGACGCTGTGGTGGCCTCTGCAGTCACACGCGCGCAACCCATTGTGCTGACAGGTTTGGCCGCGATGATGGGAGCGTTCTTCATCTTGGATGATCCAATTTTTAACGGCCTTGCCATCTCGCTCATCTTTGGAATCTTCGTCTCAACCGTGCTCACCTTGGTGGTGATTCCTTTGCTCTATTACATGGCTTTTCATCATGAGGCCAACTCAGCTGTGTCAGGAGAAATTGTATGAATCGTTTGAAACTCACCATCGCTTTATGTTTGGCAGGTATGGTCTCCGCGACTCACGCCACCGACTTGCTGAGTGCTTGGCAAAGCGCACAAACGCGCGACCCCGAAATCGCCGCGGCGCGTGCTGTGTATGAACAAGTATCGTTACGCCAAGAACAGGCAAACGCTTTATGGGCCCCTGTGGTGTCTGCGGGTGGCACTTTGGGTTTAGGAGGAGCAGACAGCCGCACCAAAGGCGCTGAAGCCATGGGGCAAAGCGATGTGACCTTCAAAACCAATGTCAATGTGGGTGCGTTGACACGTGCCAGCATTGGCGCACAAAAAGCATGGATCAGCCCTGAGCGCGAAGCACAAAGTCAGCAACTCAATTTGTCGGCGCAAGTGGCCCAAGCACAGTGGCAACAAGCGCAACAAGCGCTCATCCTGCGAACGGCACAAAAATACTTTGATGTCTTGAGTGCCCAACTCACGCTCAACATTTTTCAGCGTCAGCAAAAAGCTGTGCAGTTGGCGGCAGCTGAAATCAACAAACGCCAAAAAATTGGCGATGCCAGCATGATGGATGTGCAAGAGGCTGCCGCACACGCATCTGAAATTCATGCGCAAGTGCTGACTTACGAAAACCATTTAGCCATGAAAAAAGTGGCTTATCGCCAGCTGGTCGGTCAAGAGCCAGAGCATCTCATGTCGATGGCTGATGCGAACCTCGCACCGTCCAACCTAGGCAACGTCAACATTTGGGTAGAACGCGCCAAACAGCAATCACCTCAACTCCACATGCTGCAGTTGCAGCAAGCCATTCAAGGTCAAGAAGTCAAGCGCGTCAAGGCTGGCAACGCCTTGACCGTCGATTGGGTTGCACAAGCAAACATGGATCGTTTGATGGGTCAAGGCATGTACGGCTCAGCCAGCAACCAGATGCTGCAATACATGGTGGGGGTTCAGCTCAATGCACCATTGAGCACGGGTGGCATGGTGGAAGCGCGCGAGCGAGAAGCGTTGAAACAAGTCGAAAAGCTTCGCTATGACCAAGAAGCTGCCGAACTACAAGTAGAACAACAAGTCCGCGATGCTTGGCAAAATCTCAATTCCGCGCAAGCCCGTCTACAAGCATTGACTCAGTCAGAACAATTCAGCAAAGCGCGCTTGCTCGCCACCCGACAAGCCCATCGCACGGGCGCACGCACAACCAACGAATGGCTGGGTGCAGAGCACGATGCCGCGCAGGCCGAATTGGCACTGATGCATTTACGCATTCAAACCGCACTGGATCAATTGCGATTGCATGCCGCCAGCGGAGAGTTGACTGAAGCACAGCTCAAACAAGTCAATGCTTTGTTGCGATAACTACAAACCGCATTGAGTATTCAGGGAAATCCCTTGAGCATCAAACAAATCAAGCGCCTTAGAATTTATTTATAAGCATTCAATGAATTAATGAAATCAAGGACTCACACTATGAAGAAATTTTTCGCCTTCGCCCTCGCGGTCTGTGCCACGACTGGCGCATGGGCCAGCAGTGATTTGGCCAAAAAAAACAACTGCTTGTCCTGCCATGCCGTAGACAAAAAATTGGTGGGCCCTGCCTACCAAGATGTCGCCAAAAAATACGCAGGCCAAGCTGATGCTGAAGCCACAGTTGCCAAAAACATCAAAGCCGGTGGCAGCGGCAAATGGGGCCCTATCCCCATGCCTCCACAAGCGCAATTGAGCGATGCAGATGCCAAAACCCTTGCCGCTTGGGTTTTAGGTGGCGCCAAATAAAACGACGGCTACGCATACTTTTTTGAGCTTCCTTTGGGAGGCTCTTTTTTCAGACCGAGACAAAGAAAGACCACGATGAAATTGAACTTCACACACCTCTTGGCGACCATTGGATTAGCCATGGTGGGATTACACAGCGCCGCTGCTGAACCTGAGTATCTGCGCATCATCGGGACCGACACCAAATTTGTCGTGAAGAACGCCAAAGGCGAAGAACAAGAAATCAAACGGGTCATGACCCCTTGCGCCAAAAACAAAGGTTGGTTGCAGCCCTTGGTTCCCGTGCCTGGCGTGAACCCCGTGACTGAAATTGAAATGCTCAACGCCATGAATGACCGTGATGCGATGCTGGTCGACATGCGTGAACCCGAAGATCGCGCAGCAGGCACCATTCCTGGCTCACACCACATCGTCTATACCGAGGTGTCGGCGCGCATGGACGAGATGGGTTGCAAAAAAACAGCCAAGGGATGGGACTGTGCAGGCGCAAAAAAAGTGTTCGCCTTCTGCAATGGCCCCGTTTGCCCACAAAGCCCCACAGCCATTCAGGCCATGACACGTGACGGCTTTCCTGCTCACAAAATTTATTACTATCGCGGCGGTATGTTGGATTGGGCAGCATTGGGCTTCCCCGTCCTCAAGGGCGATTTTTAAAAGGCATTTCATGCACACCAATTGGATTCAAGACACACAAGCTTTGCTTAACAGCACCAACGACGCAGCCCCCACACGCCGTCTGGCCTTGCAAACGGCATTGGGCTTGGGCTACGCCGCGTCGGCCATGCCTTTGATGGCACAAACGGCGATCAAAACATCGGGTGACGGCTTGATCGAAGGCGAAGTGACGATTGATGTCAACGGTTTCAAAATGCCTGCCTACCGCTCGGCTCCAAAAGGTAAAACCAATTTACCTGTGGTCTTGGTGATCTCTGAAATTTTTGGCGTGCATGAATACATTGCCGATGTGACACGTCGCTTTGCCCAAGCCGGCTACTTGGCCATTGCACCTGAATTGTTTGTGCGCCAAGGTGACCCCAGTGCATACGGCGAAATGGCGAAGCTGATTTCTGAAGTCATCTCCAAAGTGCCAGATGCACAAGTGATGGCTGACTTAGATGCCACCGTCGCTTGGGCAGCGCAGCATGGTGGCAATGCCAATCGCATTGCCATGACGGGTTTTTGCTGGGGTGGTCGCATCACGTGGTTGTATGCAACGCATAATCCAAAACTCAAAGCTGGCGTGGCTTGGTATGGTCGCCTCGAAGGTCAAACCAATGCCAACAACCCAAAACACCCAATTGATTTGGTCGCTCATCTGAAAGCACCCGTGCTGGGTTTGTACGGCGGCGAGGATGCAGGCATCCCTGTCACGTCGATCAACCAAATGAAAGAAGCCTTGGCACAAGCTGCCAACCAAGGCAACCCAGCAGCCAAGGCCTCAGAGTTTGTGTTGTATCCAGATGCGCCGCATGCCTTCCATGCCGATTACCGTTCGAGCTTTCGAGCTGCACCTGCGGCAGATGGTTGGCGCCGCGCCATCGCTTGGTTCAAGCAATACGTTTAAGCCATGAACACCCGTGCTTTGCGCGGGGTGAGCACCAGCGTTTCTCCCTCCGCAAAGCCCTGTTCGTAAAACTGAGACGCAGGAATTTGCGCTTCGATGATCTGCTCATCCGAAGGGCTATCCCCTTGCGAAGCCACCAACTCCAAACGCGCAATCGGCCCCACCACAATGGTTCGGGTCAACTTCGCAAGGATGCCTCCTTCTTCTGTCTCGCCCTGCGTGTAGCGACGCACGTCCAAGTCGTGTGGACGCACATATGCAAATGCTTTGGCATCTTGCGCAGCGTGGTGCTCAGGGCTGGCTACGCGCACGGTTTGATCTTCTACCCCGATGTGCATTTCGCCTTCGTGGGCACGTCCATGAAACAAGTTCACGTCACCTAAAAAACCGTACACAAAAGGACTCGCAGGGTGCTCCCACACCTCTTGGGGTGAGCCAACTTGCTCCACATGGCCTTTGTTCATCACCACCACACGGTCGGCCACCTCTAAGGCTTCTTCTTGGTCATGTGTGACAAAAATCGTGGTGACATTCAAATCATCATGCAAGCGGCGCAACCAGCGACGCAATTCTTTGCGCACCTTGGCGTCCAACGCACCAAAGGGTTCATCAAGGAGCAGCACTTTGGGCTCAACCGCCAGAGCACGGGCCAACGCAATGCGCTGGCGTTGGCCACCAGACAGCTGTGAAGGGTAGCGGTCAGCCAACCAATCGAGCTGCACCAGACTCAACAAGTCATGCACCTTCTTTTTGATCTGCTCTTCACTCGGGCGTTCACTGCGTGGTTTCACGCGCAAGCCAAAGGCCACGTTCTCAAACACGGTCATGTGACGGAACAAGGCGTAGTGTTGAAACACAAAACCCACTTGGCGCTCACGCACGTGCACGTGCGTGGTGTCTTCACCGCTGAACAAAATAGTGCCACTGTCTGCCGACTCTAAGCCTGCAATGATGCGCAACAGTGTGGTCTTGCCGCAGCCGGATGGCCCCAACAAGGCGATCAACTCACCGGAGTGGATGTCAAGGCTCACATCGCCCAGCGCTTGGAAGTCGCCAAACTGTTTGTGGATGTTTCTGATTTCAATGCTCATGATTCGATACTCGTATTTCTAATGTCACGTGGTTCACGCATGTGGGTTTTCTTGTGGCAGATCTGCCGCAGCATTCAGCTCACGCGCATGACGCCACTCGACCACCGACTTGATCGCCAAAGTCACCAATGCCAACAGCGCCAACAACGAAGCCACGGCAAACGCGGCCACCGACTGGTATTCGTTGTACAAAATTTCGACGTGCAAAGGCATGGTGTTGGTCTGTCCACGGATGTGGCCTGAAACCACCGACACCGCGCCAAACTCACCCATGGCACGGGCGTTACACAAAATGACACCGTAAATCAAACCCCACTTGATGTTGGGCAGCGTGACGTACCAAAAGGTTTGCCAACCTGTGGCCCCCAACACAATGGCTGCTTGCTCTTCGTCATTGCCCTGCGCTTGCATGAGCGGAATCAACTCGCGTGCAATGAAAGGAAAGGTCACAAACACTGTGGCCAACACAATGCCGGGCACAGCAAACACAATTTGAATGTCATGCGCTTGCAACCATGGGCCAAACCACCCCTGCGCGCCAAACATCAGCACATAAATCAAACCCGCCACCACCGGCGACACAGAGAACGGCAAGTCCACCAAGGTGGTCAAAAAGGCTTTGCCTGTGAACTCATATTTGGCAATCGCCCAAGCAGCAGCAACACCAAACAACAAGTTCAAAGGCACGGCGATCAGCGCGGTGAGGAACGTCAAGCGAATCGCAGACCAAGCATCTGGCTCTTGCAAAGCCTGCCAATACGCTTCCATCCCTTTGCGCAAGGCTTCAGTGAAAACGGCAGCCAAAGGCAACACCAAAAAGAAAAACATGAACGTCAATGCCACGCCGATCAGGCTGTAGCGTACCCACGCAGGCTCGGTTGTGCCAGCTTGTGCACGACGCACAGATGGATTCAAAGTCGTGCTCATGCCGGTGCTCCTGTGCGCTTGCGTTGCCACGCCTGCAATGCGTTGATGACCAACAACAAGATGAATGAAATCACCAACATCACCACCGCCACGGCGGTGGCTCCCGCGTAGTCGTATTGCTCTAACTTGCCAATGATGATGAGTGGCGTGATTTCGGACACCATGGGCATATTGCCAGCAATAAAAATCACCGAACCGTATTCACCAATCGCGCGTGCAAACGCCATCGCAAAACCTGTCAACAACGCAGGCGCGATGGATGGAAAAATCACACGGCTAAAGGTTTGCCAACGCGTGGCCCCCAAACACGTGGCGGCTTCTTCCAGCTCCTTCTCGGCATCTTCCAAGACCGGCTGTACGGTACGCACCACAAACGGTAAACCAATGAAGATGAGTGCAATCACCACACCATTGGGGTTGAAGGCCAGTTGAATCCCCATGGGCTCTAAATACTGCCCGACCCAACCGTTACCGGCCAGCAACGCAGTGAGCGAAATGCCAGCCACCGCCGTGGGGAGTGCAAAAGGCAAATCAACCAAGGCATCGACCACTTTTTTGCCAAAGAAGTTGTAGCGCACCAGCACCCATGCCACCAGCAAGCCAAACACCACATTGACCAACGCTGCGATGAACGATGCACCAAACGTGAGTCGATACGACGCCATGACACGCGGGCCGGTAACGGCAGCCCAAAACTGTTCCCATGTGAGCGTGAACGTTTTGAACACCAAAGCAGAGAGCGGAATCAACACAATCAAGCTCAAGTAGGTGAGCGTGAAGCCCAGGGTGATGTTGAAACCGGGAAGCACACGCGCAGCCTTATGACCGCGCGGTAAAGAAAACAATGCCATGAAAAATTACTTCACCGTGTAAATCTTGTCGAACTGCCCACCGTCGTTGAAGTGGACTTTTTGCGCTTCACTGAGTGAACCGAAATACTCGCTCACAGGCACCAGCTGAATGGGCTTGAATGTCGCGGCGTATTTTTTCAACAGTGCAGGTGAACGAGGACGCAGGGCATGTTTGGCTGCAATTTCTTGTGCTTCGTCTGAATACAAATAGTTCAGATAGGCCTTGGCCAATTCGCCTGTGCCCTTCTTCGCCACGGTGCGCTCCACCACGGCCACTGGGTTTTCAGCAATGATGCTCACCGAGGGATGGATGGCATCCACCTTGCCTTCACCAAACTCACGGTCCACAGAGACCACTTCTGATTCAAACGTGACCAACACATCGCCGATGTTGCGTTGCAAGAAGATGGTGGTGGCATCGCGCCCCCCTTTTGCCAGCACGGGCACGTTCTTGAAAAGTTTGCCAACAAACTCTGCAGCACCCGCATCGTTCATGCCTTTTTTACGGGCATACGCCCAAGCCGCCAGATACGCCATACGGCCATTGCCACCTGTTTTAGGGTTGACGATGATGACTTGCACACCGGGCTTGACCAAATCGTCCCAGTCTTTGATGCCCTTGGGGTTGCCATTGCGTGTCAAGAACAACATGGTCGAGGTGGTGGGCGACGCGTTGTTAGGAAACTTTTTCGCCCAATCTTTGGCCACCACGCCTGTGCTCGCTAAAAACTCAATGTCCGTGGTGGTGTTCATGGTCACCACGTCGGCCTCCAAACCGTCGTTCACCGCACGCGCTTGCGCGCTCGAGCCCCCGTGGGCTTGGTCAATTTTGACGTCTTTGCCTGTGGTCTTTTTGTAATGAGCCACAAATGCGGCGTTGTAGTCTTTGTAAAACTCGCGGGCCACGTCATACGACGCATTAAGCAAGGTTTGCGCAGAAGCCCATGAACTGACCGTCAATAAGGCTGCGGCTAATGTGGTGTGTAGAAATTTTTTCATACAGCGTGAAGCTCCAAAGAATGAGAAGACGTATGGGGTGTCGCAGGTTTGAACTGCAAAGGCTCCCCCACCAAAGACTGCAACAGCGCAAGGCCCAAAGGCCATGCACCAAAACCTGATTCGATGTTGATGTGCCCCGCATTTTGCAAGCGCACAAATTCACTGCCCCATGCACGGGCATACGCCCCCGCAGTACGGACAGGACAAAACGGGTCATTGCTGCTGGCCACCAACACACTGCGATAAGGCAAAGCGTGGTACGGCACAGGTGCAAAGTCAACCAAGGGCGCACGACGCTCAGGGTCTGCCGGCGCCACAAGCAACGCGCCTTGAATGCGCTCGCTCACCTCAGACGACAGGTGTGTGGTGGCAATGCTGCCCAAACTGTGAGCCACCACCACCACTGGGCCGTTTTGCGCAAGGATGGTCTCACCAATGCGGCCCACCCATGCGCTGCGTGTAGGAGAAATCCAGTTGTCTTGCTGCACGCGCACTGCGCCGACGATGGCATCAGCCCACAGGCTTTGCCAATGGGCGGGACCTGAATCGCGCCAACCAGGAACAATGACGATGGTGGGTGTGTGAGACATGGCCGCGATTGTGGGCCGCCATGGCGCAAACTCAAACGACTGTTTATTTGTTAGTTAATAACGCATCCGTATAAAGAAAAAAGCCCGCAATCATGCGGGCTTTCAGCGCTTGAGTTGCGATCCTCTTACAGAATTTGAGCGGCCTCATCGAATGCCAAACGTGGCCCACGTGGGTGCACCCCCACAGGATCAGCCACACCCAGGTTGATGAGGAAGTTGGCTTTGAAACGACCATCGGGGAAGAATGCATCGTTCACGGCTTGGGGGTTAAAGCCAGACATGGCACCACAGTCCAAACCCAGAGCACGTGCAGCCAAGATCAGGTAGGCGCCTTGCATGCTGCTGTTGCGTGCGGCTGTGGCCTCGGTCATTGCGGGGTTGGCATCAAACAAAGGTTTGGCGTCGTAGCCAGGAAATTGGGTTGGCAGATGCTCGTGAAAGCGCGTGTCTTGTGCAACGATGACTGTCACGGCAGCACTCTCGACTTGCGGCACGTTGCCGAGCATCAGTGCAGGGATGAGCTTGGCCTTGGCTTGCGCAGTTTTGACAAACACATAGCGTGCAGGTTGCGCGTTGAAAGCGGTGGGCCCCCACTTCAGCAAGTCGTAAAGCTGATGGATGGTCTCATCCAACACGGGAATGTTTTGAAATGCGTGAACCGTGCGCGCTTGGCGAAACAGTTGATCGAGCGATGCGTCATTGAGGACGTTGAGAGACATGAGGATTTCCTGAGAAATAAAAAAAAACGGCAGGTGGCAATCATGCCACGCCACCGTTAACGGAGCCCAGAAGCAGGGTAAATCCGTCGCCCCCGTTTAGAGCTTGGCAATCGAGACTTCGGTCGACTTGACCAAAGCCACGACTTCCGAGCCAATGGCCAAACCAAGGTCATCCACCGAACGTGTGGTGATGACCGAGGTGACGATGCCCCAAGGGGTTTCGACATCAATTTCAGACACGACATCGCCGCGAATGATTTCGCGCACTTTGCCTTTGAATTGGTTGCGAACGTTGATGGCTTGAATGGACATGGGTTTCTCCTTTGAAAGTCCGTGATGAAAATTTGTTAAATCGCCCAACGCAAACCGTGCGCAGGTAAGCCGAGCCAAGCTTCGTCATGGGCGGGGCATTGTGTTTCGTCTGCGTGTTGCAGCACGCGGTCCAAGATGCGTTTTTCCAAAGCGGCAAATCGGGCATCGCCGCGGGAGCGTGGACGCGGTAAATCAACACGCTCATCAAACGACACCGAGCCGTCCTCAATCAAGATGATGCGGTCAGCCAAAGCCACGGCCTCTTGCACATCGTGTGTGACGAGCAACGCGGTGAAACCGTTGTCGTGCCAGAGCTGTTCAATGAGGGCGTGCATCTCAATGCGGGTGAGTGCATCCAACGCACCGAGCGGTTCGTCGAGCAACAACAAACGTGGGTTATGCACCAAGGCACGGGCCAAGGCCACACGTTGACGCTGACCGCCTGAGAGTTTGGCGGGCCATTCGTTCAATCGGTCCCCCAGACCCACTTGCGCCAGCACGTGGGCAGCGTTGTCACGTTGGGCCTCTGGCAATCCGAGGGCTACGTTGTCCGCCACACGTTGCCAAGGCAACAAACGCGCTTCTTGAAACATGATGCGGGTGTCGTCGCGCAAGCCGGTCACATCGTGCCCATCGACTTGTAGCTTGCCTTGTGTCGCAGATTCGAGCCCTGCCACCAAACGCAGCAAGGTGCTTTTGCCACAACCACTGCGCCCGACGATCGCTAAAAACTCACCGGGTTCGATGGTGAGATCCGTGTTGTGCAGCACTTGGCGCTGGCCATAGGCCTTGCCTAAGTTTTGAATGTGAAGGCGAACACCACCTGCGGGAGTCGAAGCTGTCGTGAATGTGTTGTGTGTCATCGCTGTCTTTCCATCATTGGTAACCGGGATGCCAACGCAACCAGTAACGCTCAAGCCCCTTGGCAAACACATCGGCCAATTTGCCAAGCACGGCGTAGAGCAAGATCCCCACCAACACCACATCGGTTTGCAAAAATTCGCGAGCATTCATGGTGAGGTAGCCAATGCCCGCTTGCGCAGAAATGGTTTCAGCCACGATCAAGATGACCCACATCAAGCCCAGCGAAAAGCGCAAGCCCACTAGGATGGAAGACAAGGCGCCGGGCAAGATGATGTGTCGGTACAAGCCCCACTGCGACAGGCCATAGGTGCGACCCATTTCAATCAAACCTGCATCCACATTGCGAATACCGTGGAAGGTGTTGATGTAAATCGGAAAGAACACGGCCACTGAGATCAAAAACAATTTGGCAGTTTCATCAATGCCAAACCACAAAATGACCAAAGGAATGAGTGCCAGCGCGGGGATGTTTCGCACCATCTGAATGGTGGAGTCCAGCAAGGTTTCCGCCCAACGGATAGAACCCGTCAAGAGCCCCAGCGCCAAACCCAAACCACCACCCACAGCAAGCCCAAGCAGCGCACGACCTGCACTGATTTGCACATGTTTCCAGAGCTCACCCGATTCGGCCAACACCCATGCAGCGTCCAACACCGAGAGCGGTGCAGGCAAAACGCGCACAGAAATCCACCCATGCACAGAGGAGATTTGCCAAACACTCACCAAAAGCAGCGGAACCAGCCAAGGCAAGAGCCGTTGAAACACGGCGTACGAAAAGCTGCGTAATTTCCCCCACGGAAACCAAACGCCTTGCGTGCCATACCACGTGGCTTGCAAGAGGCCTGACTCCATCGCGGCGAAGGCAGCGAGCTGTTGATCAGAAGAACGTGACATACTGCACCTGCTTAACTTTGCGACGCACGTTTTTCAACCGGCACGATGTGGTTGGCCATCACCTCACCGAAGGGGCTGACCAAATTCACATTCGCAGCAGCAGCGGGGGCTTGCACACCAATATGTGGGAACACCAACTCGGCAAAGCGATAGGTTTCTTCCAAATGTGGATAGCCCGACAGCACAAAGGTTTCGGCACCGATGGCCTCGTATTCTTTGAGTCGTTTGGCAATGGTTTCGCCATCGCCCACCAAGGCCGTGCCAGCACCACCCCGTACCAAACCCACACCAGCCCATAAGTTGGGGCTGATTTCGAGCTTGCTGCGGTTGCCACCGTGCAGCTCGCGCATGCGACGTTGACCTTCAGAGTCCATACTGGCCAAGCCTGCTTGCGCCTTGGCGATGGTGGCATCGTCCAAATGTTTGATAAGGTCTTCTGCCGCAGCCCAAGCTTCCTCGTTGGTCTCGCGTGGAATCACGTGCAAACGCACACCGAGCTTGACCTTGCGGCCATGTTTGGCCGCACGCTTGCGAATGTCGTCAAACTTTTTCTCCACCTCCGCAGGAGGTTCACCCCAGGTGAGGTAGAGCTCAACTTTCTCAGCCGCCAAGTCGTGTGCGGCGTTGGATGAACCACCAAAATAAATCGGTGGGTAGGGGCGCTGCACAGGCGCAAAGAGTTGACGTGCGCCTTTGACCTTGAGGTGTTTACCTTCATAGTCCACGGTTTCGCCAGACAACACACGTGTGTAAATGTCCAAAAACTCGCGGGCATGTTCGTAGCGTTCGTCGTGACTCAAAAATGTGCCATCCGCTTCCAAGTCACTGCTGTCACCGCCCGCCACCAAGTTGACCAGCAAGCGTCCTTCGCTGAGTCGATCAAAAGTTGCGGTTTGGCGTGCAGCCACCGTCGGCGACATGATGCTGGGACGCAGCGCCACCAAAAACTTCAAACGTTGCGTGACAGGAATCAAACTCGCTGCGGCAATCCATGGGTCTTCGCATGAACGGCCTGTGGGCAACAACACGCCGCCATAGCCGAGTTTGTCCGCCGCTTGCGCGATTTGCTTCATGTAGTGGTGATCCACAGCGCGTGCGCCTTGTGAAGTGCCAAGGTAACGGCCATCGCCGTGCAAAGGAATAAACCAAAAAATGTTCATGATGTTTTCTGAGTGAGGGTTAAAAATGAATCGGAATCAAAGTTGAATCAATGTGCAAACCGCCAAACGATGTCGGCCACACGCACGTGCTTAGGAACCAACGCCAAGCGCGCAAAGGCATCGGCCACTTGTTGTTGACTGCTCACAGCCTGAGCCGTGAGCAAACCCACGGGAGAGCGGGGACGACGCTTTAAAAACAGACTGACCACACCAGCATCTAAGCCGCTGAAACTGGCAATCAATTTGATGGCTTCAGGACGGTGCTCCTGCGCAAAACGGTCGGCACGGCTGAGTTCGTCAAACAGCGCCGTCAACACCTCTGGGTACTGATTGGCGAAGGCTGTCGAGGACAGGTAAAACGAGTTGTTCCCAGACAAGCCCTGCCCCGTGGTGATGACACGAGTGGGCAAGGCCAACTCCGTGGCGGCATAAAACGGATCCCAAATTACCCAGGCATCCACACTCTTGCGCTCAAAGGCCGCGCGTGCATCGGCAGGGGCAAGGTAAATGGGCTGAATGTCATGCCACGACAAACCTACCTTCTCAACGGCACGCACCAACAGATAGTGCGCGCTTGAGCCTTTTTGCAAGGCAATTTTTTTACCTTTCAAGTCAGCCAAAGTTTTGATGGGCGAGTCTTGCAACACCAAGATGGCCGAGCTTTCAGGCTTGGCGGGCTCGGCCCCCACGTAGTACAAATCTTTGCCCGCGGCTTGCGCAAACACAGGCGGCGCATCGCCGGTCAAACCAAACTCCAAGGCTCCGACGGACAAAGCTTCAAGCAGTTGAGGCCCGGCTGGAAATTCAATCCACGACACCTTGGTGTTTGGAAAGCGTTTTTCCAACGCCCCCTGTTGTTTCAAAATCACCAAGTTCACGGCTGACTTTTGATAACCAATGCGCAACTGCTCAAGTGGTTTAGATGCTGCAGCGGCTTTGGTTTGCGCGAAAGCACTGGGCGTGGTGAAAGGTGCGGTCAACCCCCACGCGCCCGCCGACACGGCCAACATGCGCAACAGTTCACGACGGTTGCTGGTGGGGGTGAGCGTTTTAGGCTCTGTGTTGAACACTTCATGTGGCATGACAACTCCTATGATTTTTCTGTTCAACTCAAACTCACCGGTGCGGCGTGCAAGAGGTTGAGTTTTTTAGGAATGAGCTTGAGCTCAAAGAAGGTGTCGGCAATGCTTTGTTGCTCTGCCAAGATGCCCTGCGTGATGGGTGCCGTGCCATATGCTGCGCGACCCACAAAGACTTCCGTGATGCTTTTGTCTAAGCCCAACACCTGCGACAACTCAACCGCAGCAGCTGGTTTGTTTTTTGAAATCCACGTGTCAATGCTGTTCACCTCTTCAATCGCAATGCGCAGCACATCGGTGTTGTGCGTTGCAAATTCACGCGAGGTGAAGTAGTACTGCCGGTTGTTGGCCACCCCTGTGGCATCCGCCAACAATTGCGCGTCTAAGGTTTTTTGTGCGGAGGCCAAGAACGGGTCCCAAATGATCCAAGCATCCACAGCCCCTTTCTCAAAGGCCGCGCGCGCATCAGGTGGCGGCAGGTGGACCGACTGCACATCGCTGTACTTGAGCCCATGCTTTTCCAACAACTTCACCAAGAAGTACTGCACGTTGGAGCCCTTGTTGTAGGCCACGCGTTTGCCTTTGAGATCGGCCACGGTTTTGATGGCTGAACCTTTGGGCACGATGATGGCTTCCAGCCGTGGGCGAGGCACAGTGGCACCGGCGTAGACCAAAGGCGCACCCGCTGCTTGCGCAAAGATTGGCGGCGCTTCGCCCACATCACCAAAGTCAATCGCGCCCACGTTCAAGGCTTCTAACTGCACGGGTCCAGCGTTGAACTCGGTCCATGTGACGCTCACACCCAATGGGGCCAAACGCTTTTCTAACGTGCCGCGTGCTTTGAGGATAGAGAGCCAACCTTTTTGATGGCCGATGCGCAATGTGCGTGTGGCTTTTTGTGCCAAAGCAGGCAGGCTTGTGCTCGCTGTGACAACGGCCGTCGAAGTAACAGCAGCTTGTACGAGAAATCGGCGGCGAGAAATATCAGATGCGAATGTCATAAAACGTCCTATTCAGTGCGATGTCGATGTGAGTAGCCAAGGCTTCGCCCAGACCGCATTCACAGCGGTTTCAAAAAAGTGAGGAAGGGAGTTAGAAAGACGTTTGCTTTAAGCCAATGCTTCAAGCAAACATGAAGGTGCGCTTAGACACTACATCGCACTTGCGAAAAATGCACATTCGAAAAACGACCCGCATTGGTCAGCGTGGGGGCAATGTGGTCATTGACCAAGGTGGTCACCGCATCATCCAAACGACCCGCAATGTCTTCAGCGACGTGATAGCCGCCTTCAGGGTTGACGACCACTTGAGCGTCCGTGGCATAAATGCCGGGCAAGATGTGCTTGGCACCCAGCGACTGCAGCACGGGTCGCAGCGCGTAGTCCAAGGCCAACATGTGGTGCGGACTACCACCGGTGGCCAGCGGCAACACGGTTTTGCCTTTGAGTGCAGTTTGTGGCAACAAATCTAAAAACACTTTCAACACACCGCTGTAGGCGGCTTTGTAAACCGGTGTCGCCACCACCACGATGTCGGCGGCAGCCACTTGGGCCGTCGCGCGAATCACCGCAGCGTTGCCAAAATCGGCCAGCAACAGTGCTTGAGGCGGTAAGTCGCGCACACGCAAGGTGTCCACCTGTGCACCTCGAAACACCAAACGCTGTCCTGCGGCATCGAGCAATGCAGCGGTACGCGAACGCTCAGAAGGGCTACCTGCAATTAAGAGAACAGACATGGCGATTACTTCTTCAAGTAGATTTGGTCAAAGCTCGCACCATCTGCGAAATGATCCTTGGTGGCTTTGCTCCAGCCGCCGAAAGACTTGTCAATGGTCACCAAGTTCAACTTAGGAAACTGCTTGGCGTACTTGGCTTGTGCTTTGGGCGATGTGGGGCGGTAGAAGTTTTTACCTGCAATGTCTTGCCCTTCGTCGCTGTAGAGATATTCCAAATACGCTTGGGACACAGCGCGTGTGCCTTTTTTATCCACGTTCTTGTCCACCACGGTCACCGCTGGCTCCGCCAAGATCGAGAGCGAGGGCACCACCACATCAAACTTGGCACCAAACTCTTTTTCTAACAAATACGCCTCGTTTTCCCAAGCGATCAGCACATCGCCTTGGTTACGTTGTGCAAATGTGATGGTGGAACCACGCGCACCGGTGTCGAGCACAGGCACGTTGTCGTAGAGTTTTTTGACGAAATCTTTGGCTTTGACATCCCCACCGTATTTGCGTTTGGCAAATTCCCAAGCGGCCAAGTAGTTCCAGCGCGCACCACCGGATGTTTTGGGGTTGGGTGTGATGACGCTGATGCCAGGCTTGACCAAATCGTCCCAATCTTTGATGCCTTTGGGGTTACCTTCGCGCACCACCAAGATGATGGTGGAGGTGTAAGGCGAGCTGTTGTGTGGCAAACGTTTTTGCCAGTCTTTGGGAATGAGTTTGCCGTGTTCATGCAAGGCATCGGTGTCACCGCCCAAAGCCAGCGTGGCCACATCCGCATCCAAACCATCGATGATGGAGCGGGCTTGTTTGCCAGAGCCCCCGTGCGATTGTTTGATGCTGACGTCTTGACCCGTATTGGCCTTCCAATGTTTGGCAAAGGCTTGGTTGAATTCCACATACAGCTCACGGGTGGGGTCATACGACACATTGAGCAAGGTGACGGGTGCAGGCTGCGCAGCTGCGAGGCCGCTCACCACCCAAGCCGTGGCAGCCAATGTTTGTAAAAAGCGTTTGCGCTGAATCATGGTTGTTCCTTTTTGAATTCATCGATCAATTTGCGATGGATGAATTCTTAGCGCAGACGCTTCAAAAGGGAACGACAGAGTTTTTGGTTGTTTATTACCTAAACATCTAAACAGGTCTCAAAGCACATTCAAAGGAATTTTCAAATACGACACACCGTTGGCATCTTTGGGAGGGAACTCACCTGCACGAATGTTGATTTGCACCGCTGGCAAGATCAACACAGGCATGGCGAGCGTCGCATCACGCGCTGTGCGCATGCGCACAAATTCATCCTCGCTGATGCCGTCGTGCAGATGGATATTGTGCGCGCGCTGCTCTGCCACAGTCGTTTCAAATCGAACGGTACGTTCATCAGGGGGGTAGTCGTGACACATGAAAAGTCGTGTGTGCTCGGGCAAGCTCAAAATCTTTCGCACGGAGGCATACAGCGTTTTGGCACAGCCACCAGGAAAGTCACAACGTGCAGATCCCACATCGGGCATGAACAAGGTGTCGCCCACAAACACCGCATCGCCTATTTGGTACGCCACACACGCAGGCGTGTGACCAGGCACCGACAACGCGTGCGCGGTCAACTCACCAATGGCGAAGGTTTCATCTGCTTTCAACAAATGGTCAAACTGCGTGCCATCCTCTTTGAAAGTCGGCTCTAAATGAAAAATACTTTTGAACACATGCTGCACTTGGGTGATGTGTTCGCCAATCGCAGTTTGCCCGCCTAAGCTGGCTTTCAAATAAGGCGCAGCCGTGAGATGGTCGGCATGGGCATGGGTTTCCAAAATCCACTGCACGGTCAATTTTTTCTCACGCACAAATGCAATGACTTGATCGGCAGAGGCTGTGCTCGTGCGTCCTGACTTGGGGTCATAGTCAAGCACTGAGTCAATGATGGCGCAGGCACTGCCTTCTTGCGCGTAGACCACATACGTCACGGTCCACGTGGTGGGATCAAAAATCCCATGAACCATGGGGTTCGAAGCAGCGGGCGTAAAAAGGCTGTGATTCATAAGAGCACAATAATATAGGTAACTTTTAATTCATCTTTATGCAGATTGACTGGTTTCATTTCACGCCCGGGTCATCGTTCATCGGTGGCATCTTGCTGGGCATTGCGGCAAGCGTGCTGTTTTTGAACAGCGGACGCATTTTGGGCATCACAGGCATTTTGGAAGGTGTGCTGGCACCCAAAGCTCAAGATATCTCTTGGCGAATTGCTTTTTTGTTGGGCCTGTTCGCCACACCTTGGGTGGCGAAATGGGTTTTACCGGAAGGGTTCATCCACGCCCCACGCATTGAGGCAAGTTGGGGCATGGTCATCTTGGCGGGTTTGATGGTGGGTGTCGGTACACGTTGGGGCGCGGGGTGTACCAGTGGTCACGGCATTTGCGGCCTGAGTCGCCTGTCCGTGCGCTCGTTGATCGCCACCTTGTCATTCATGGGCACAGGGTTTGTGACTGTGTTTGTCTTGCGTCATCTTTTCTGAGGTACTGACAGATGCAACGTGTGGTTGAGTTTTTATTGGGCCTGCTTTTTGGCATGGGTTTGTTGATCTCTGGCATGACCGATCCGGGAAAAGTTCAAGGATTTCTTGACTTGGCCGGCGCATGGGACCCTTCATTGGCGTTCGTCATGGGCGGCGGCGTTGTCGTGGGGGTGCTTGGATTTGGTGTCGCAAAAACGAAAAGCCGCAGCTTTTCTGGCAACCCTTTTCATTGGCCTGAAATGACGCAGGTGGATCGTCCCTTGGTGCTTGGCAGCTTGATGTTCGGGGTGGGCTGGGGGCTGGCTGGTTTTTGTCCTGGGCCTGCGCTCGTCGCCATGGCCTCCGGCCATGACAAAGCGGTGGTGTTTGTCATCGCGATGATGGTTGGCATGGTGCTGTTTGGTCGTTTTAAAAAAAGAGACAATTGAGGGTTTGACAGCCACTGACCATTGGGACATTTTGTGAATCTCACCAACTTGATTGAAACCTTCGGAGACCATTCGGTCTTGGCCATGGGCGGCGGGCTTATTGGTTTAGTGTTTGGCTTTTTCGCGCAGCGTTCTAAGTTTTGTGCACGCGCAGCCGTGATTGAAGGCTGCGATGGCACCTGGGGCTCACGTTTGGCAGTTTGGATGTTGGGCTTTGCTGTGGCAATCTTGGCAGTGCAAGCCATGGTGTTGGTTGGTTTTCTAAAGCCAGAAAGCTCTCGCCACTTGGGCGCACCCGGCAGCATCTCGGGTGCTGTTGTGGGCGGCTTGATGTTCGGCATGGGAATGATCATGACGCGCGGCTGTGCCAGTCGTTTGTTGATCTTGTCGGCCAACGGCAATTTGCGCGCCTTGCTCTCAGGCCTTGTTTTTGCCGTGACGGTGCAGGCGTCTATTTCAGGTTTGTTGGCACCCGCGCGTCAATGGGTGACTTCGTTGTGGATGGTCGAGGGTGGCCCCGACCGCAATTTGCTCAACCTCACCACGCCGTGGATGGGCTTGGTGGTAGGCCTCGTGCTGGGTGTCATCGCACTGTGGCGTTTGCGCGCCAGCGCCAGCGACAACACCAGCAGCAACACATGGACCTGGGCGGGTGCATTCGTGGGTTTAGCCATCGCCTTGGGTTGGGGCGTGACGCAATGGGTGGCCAGCGTGTCGTTTGAACCCATTGCCGTGCAAAGCTTGAGCTTCAGCGCCCCTTCCGCCGAGTGGTTGATGCGTACGCTATCGACGGCCACAGCACCTCAATTTGGCTTTGATGCAGGCTTGTTGCCTGGTGTGTTTGTCGGATCGTTGTTGGCCAGCGTGTGGTTTGGCGAGTTCAAGTTTGAAGGTTTTCAAACTGAAAACAAACTGGGCCACTACCTCACAGGCGCTGTGCTGATGGGCTTGGGTGCGGTCATGGCGGGGGGCTGCACTGTAGGCTCTGGTATCAGCGGGGGTGCCATTTTCTCGAACACCGCATGGCTCACGCTGATCTCAATCATCTTAGGCTCTGCGCTGACATACAAAGCCCTCAAGTCCATCAACAGCCCGATCTAAACATCGACCGACTCTGTGCAACAGGTGTTGCCGTCACGCACACCGAGCTTGCGCAAGAGAAGGCCCATAGGGCAAAAGTTGGTAAAGCCAAACTGGAACAAATTCAAGCCCACAAAGGCGGTAAAGGCCAATGCCCAACGGCTGACAAAAATTGGGCTTTCTTCAATGCCCAAGGCCAGTGACACCATGATGAACAAGCCCGCGAAGATGCGGATGTAACGTTCGACGGTCATTTCAACTCCTGTTTAAACATCAAGCAGCAGCAAAGCCGGGGTTGGGCAGCACACCCTCGAGCTTGGGAGTGTTGAGCTTGCGTGCCACCACCTTGCCGCCGCTGGCTTTGAGCCATTGTTCGGCCACTTCCCACACTGGCTTGAGGTTTTGATGTTTGGCCTCTTCCGCCACGGGGGCCCAACCCGCCACTTTGTATTTTTTATCGGCATCGATGAGCTTGCCTTTGAGACGCATCTCACCAATGCGATGGCCCATTTTTTCGTTGGGACGACACACGTATTCAAGACCACCGACACGCACCATGTCGCCACCTTGTTGGTAGTAAGGGTCAGGGTTGAACAAGTTGTCACACACGTCTTCGAGCACGGTCTTGATGGTTTCGCCAGTCATCTCGGTTACGGTGGCGTACGAATAGGTGGTGGCCGTCATGTCCATCAACCACTCACGTGTGATGGCTTGGCCCGGCAGCAACGAAGTGCCCCAACGAAAGCCTGGTGAGAACGCCATGTCTGCGCCTTGCACGTCCATCAAGGCATCGAGCAATAACTGGTCGCCTGTGCCGTTGAAGTTGCCACGGCGGTACAAGGTGCCCTCGGTGATGGCCAGTTTTTCGTTGAGCTTGGTTTCGTAAGGGGCGCGAATTTTGGTGATGAGCACTTCCATCTCTTTGTCAGCAGGCAACATGTTGGCGAAGATGGGCAGCAGTTTGTAACGGAAATCAGTGACACGCTTGTTCTTCACTTCAAAGTCGAGCACCCCTAAGAACTTACCGTTGGAGCCCGCATTGGTCACGATGGTCTTGCCACCTTTGTTGCTGACCAATGTGGCGACAGGCATGCCATCGTGGGTGTGCCCCCCCATGATGGCATCGATGCCACTGACTCGGCTGGCCATTTTCAAATCCACATCCATGCCGTTGTGCGACAGCACGACGACCACCTGTGCACCTTTGGCACGGGCTTCGTCGACCATCTTTTGCATGTGCTCGTCTTGAATGCCAAACGCCCAGTCAGCCACCATGTAACGTGGATTGGCAATTGGGGTGTAGGGAAAGGCTTGACCAATGATGGCGCAAGGCACACCGTTCATTTCGCGAATGACGTAGGGCTTGAACACCTGATCGCCAAAGTCTTGGGTCTTGATGTTTTGGGCCACGAAGTCGACCTTGCCTGCGAAATCTTTTTCGACGATTTCTTGCACGCGCTCCATGCCGTAGGTGAATTCCCAGTGGCCGGTCATCACATCAACACCGAGCAACTTGCAGGCATCCACCATGTCTTGACCGTTGGTCCACAACGACGTGGCCGAACCTTGCCACGTGTCACCGCCATCGAGCAGCAAGGCCCCAGGACGGCTGGCTTTGAGTCGTTTGACCAACGTCGACAAGTGGGCGAACCCACCGACTTTGCCAAAGCGACGGGCAGCCGTTTCAAAGTTGAGGTAACTCATGCCGTAGGCTTCGGCACTGCCGGGGCGCACTCCCGCCGTTTTGAGCAAATGCTCGCCCACCAAGTGCGGCAAGTTACCTTTCATGTCACCGATGCCCAAGTTCACGCTCGGCTCACGGAAGTAGATGGGTTTCAACTGCGCGTGGCAGTCGGTCATGTGCAAGAACGAGACTTGACCAAACTTAGGGATGTTGTAGAGACCATGGGCAGCCACACCTGCGTCAGCTTGTGCAAAGGCATTCATGTTCAAGCCCGCCATGCTGCCTGCACCGATGACTTGCATGAATTCTCGTTTGGTTAAGTTCATATCAGCACCAACTTATTTAAAGAGCGTAAAAAAACCGCAGCCGATTTCTCATGCTGCGGCTCAGAGCGTGATCACTTGTTGACTGGCGACGCGGGGTCGAGCAACAAAGCCATCACATGTTTGATTTGGGTTTCAGTCAAGATGCCTTTGTGGCCGAACCGTGGCATGTTGGAACAAGCGTTGTACGCACGTGCGTTTTGAATCTTGCCCCAGGTGTATTCCACGATGGGTTTGGCATCTGCACTGTTGGGGTTGGTCACGCCACGCATCTTGCCGTAGTTGTACAAGCTTGGGCCCAGTGTGCCAAACGACAATTCTTCTTTGCTAATTTGGTGGCAGTTGTAACAGTTGCCGCCGTTGACCGAGCCTTCGGCATCGGTCCACGTTTTACCAGCACCGCTTTGTGCCACTTTTTCGCCTTCTTTGAAGTCGCCCAAATACTTGCCATCCGATGGGGGTTTGATGGTTTGCATGTTGCGCGCTTCAATCGCTTCCGACACCTTGGGGTCTAAGGCCACGCCCGTTTGATCGGACTCGGCGCACAAGCGGTTGTCTTCATCGGGGCTCAAACGATCGAGCTTGGCTTGGCCTTGTGCGCGGAATGAACGGGCCACCACCTCTTGTGTCAATTTGTCAAGTTCGGCACTGGAAGGTGTGGGTGTAGAGCAAGCAGCCAACACAAGGGCTGCAAGGGTGGCCAAAGCCAAGGTATGTTTGCGGTTCATGAGGAGTCCTTAACGCTTGATGGCCGGTGCGGTGGCTTCGCCACCTTTGCCGTTGACACCCATGAAGACGCCCAAGGCGATGGTGGCGTCACTGCCAAACATGGGGTAAGGAAAACGTTGTTGGCGGTAACAGTCGTTCAAGCGCAATTGAGCGCCCCACATCTGACCATTGGAGACACGGTAGGCAGGCCAAGCACCAAAGCCGTTGCCAGCCCCTGGGTTTTTGGTGAGGTTGGGCAAGTCTTGCAAGCGGATGCGTTTGTCATCTTGCGAGTGGCATGTGGCACAGGCGAAATCGTGTGAACCACCGCGCATGAAGAACAGACGTTTGCCCACCTCGTACATCTTGCGTTCTTCAACGTGGCTTTGCGGCAGGTTGAACTTCATCCCTTTCGACTCAGCAGAAATCCACGTGGCCAATGCCGTGACATTGCTTTGCTCACCTTTGCCGAAAGGGGTTTTAGCAATTTCTTCGCCATTGAAGCCTTGTAGCTCTTGCATGCAAGTCACCAAGCGTGACTCCAAGTCTTGCACACGACCTGTGTCAGAGAAGTAACGGGGTAACTCGACCCAAGCGCCTTTGACCACGCCAGCACCTTTGCCTAAATCGCAGGCTTCAAGCGAGACATTTTTAGGACCGCGCTTTTGCTTCCACAGGTCTTCGCCCTTGGCTTCAAACAATTCGGCGGGGTTGCCGTCTTGCAGCATGGCGCGGTATTCCGCGATGCTGTCAGTCGACGATTTTTGGGCGAACGCAGCGGTTGACAAACCGATGAGCCCCACAACGGCTGAAAAGCCGATGAGCCTAGACGCGAGTGCTATTTTTTTCATGCGTGTGTCTCCACTGCGTTCACTGTCATTACGACACGGTGGCTTCGTCAGAGCGGCTGTCGCCCTTGTTGTCTTTCCACGTGATGCCCACTTTGTCACCCGCCTTGGCACCTTTGATGGTGAACTGCAAGAACGGATTCTTAGACACGGCGGGGCCCCATTCGGCCGTCATCACCACTTTGCCGTTGAGGGTGGCGGTGACATCTTGAATGTGCCAAGCGGGAATGATTTTTCCGTTGCCGTCTTTGCGTTGACCGGACTCCATCTCGTGGCTCATCAAGACACGAATGGTTGCTTTGTCGCCAGCTGCTTGAGCGCGAATGCGCATTGGATCTGCCATGGTATTTCTCCTGATATGTCTGAATTAGCCGCCGCAGCCGCCGAGTGTCACTTTGACTTCTTTCTTGGCGAAAAAAGCCTTGCCGTCGTTGGTGATCGCCACGGCGTACACATCCGACGATTGGCCCATCTTGGAACGCGTCGCAAAGTTAGCTTCCACATCAGGGGTGATGTTGAACATGGCGATCAAAGCAGAAGGGTTCTTTTCAACCAACAACAGCATGCGCTTGACGTTGGTCAAACTGGTGCTAACGCCCAAAGGCACAACCGCGCCGTTCTCAGCGATGTCAGGACCGGTGATGGTCACATCTTTGCTTTCCACGGGGGCTGCGCCACCCATGGCTTTGACAGCCTCGGCAACGCTCTTGGCGTCAAACGCAGCTTTGTCAAACGCTTGTGCGTATTGCGGAAACAGGCCCGTAGAGGCCAACAGGCCTGCTACAGCAGCGCTGTGCTTAAGGGTCTCGCGACGAGTTTGCATGAAGTGCTCCTAAAAAAGGTTTTGAGTTATTTTGCCGCACCTGCGGCAAGCCAATTGGCGATGGTTTTGATATCCATGTCTGACGCACCTTGTGTCGGCATAGGGATAGGCCCCCACACCCCCGAACCGCCCGATTTGATCTTGCCTGCCAAGTAGTCCGCCTTGCCTGGGTACTTTTTGGCAATGTCGTTGAAGCTAGGCCCCACCACCTTGCGGTCTTGTGCATGGCAAGCGGTGCATGTGTTTTTAGCCAACAAAGCCAAGGCGGGATCCACCGCTTTGGCTGCGGGTTTTGCGACTGTGGAACTGATCGCAACAGCACCAGCCATGGCTGCTTTGTTTTCAGGTGTGGCGGTGTTAGCCCCATGTTGTTGACCCACCAAACGGTTTTGATCGGCCAAATTGCCATGCGCATTGCGTGCGTAGTCGGGCAACATAGAGGCCACTTTGGCCTCTGGGATGCAATCTTTCATACAAGCCACATTGGCTGTATCAGCCTTGCTCGCGCCGTTGAACTCTTTGCCGGGCCACATGGCGTGCTTGGTGGTCATGCCATTGCGGTTGGGCATGCGCTTTTGCACGTCAGCGATGTTTTTGTCTGACAACACAAAATCATCTGGCACCACATTGGCCAAACTCAGCAAGTAGGCCGTCACCGCATAGACCTCATCCGGCTTGAGCGACTTGGGCGCTGTCCAAGGCATGGCTCGGTTGATGTAGTCCCACAAGGTTGAAACCGTGGCCACCTTCATGAGGGTGGTGCGGCCAGGAAAATCGGCACGCTTCAAATTGGCCACATTGCCACTTTTGATGTCGTCGGCGGTGGTGCCACCAATCAAGGGGCTGAAGACCTCATTGGACTCACCAAACACGCCGTGGCAGTGGGCGCATTTGGCCTCCCACACGTCTTGTCCTTTTTCAACCGAACCAGAGCCGGCAGGCAAGCCTTTGAAATCGGGACGCACATCAATGTCCCATGCCGCCACTTCTTTGGTGGTTGCGAGACGACCCACGCCTGGGTAAGCCGTGCTTTGCGCAGCAGCCCATCCTCCAGCGACCAACAAAGCGGTGGTCAAAATGACTTTACGAAACTTGGACATTTTTAACCTCGCCGTTTTCTTGCACCAACCAAGATTGGATCGCGTTGTTGTGATAAATCGAGCGAGTGCCGCGCGCTGCACGCAAGTGCTTGTAGGTGGGCTGAACAAACCCAGTTTCGTCCGTGGCGCGGCTTTGGATGATGGCGGGCTTGCCGTCCCACACCCAGTCAATGTTGAAGCGCGTGAGCGCTTTGCTGAGCACCGGCGTTTCCAAGCGCGCTTGACGCCAGTTACGCCCACCGTCCACAGAAACATCGACCTTTTGAATCTTGCCGCGTCCCGACCATGCCAAGCCCGTGATGTTGTAAAAACCTTTGTCCAACAACACTTGACCACCTGAGGGCGTGGTCACCACACTCTTGCATTCTTGGATGTTGGTGTATTGGCGATGCTGACCATCAGGCATCAAGTCCATGTAATGCACCGCTTCATCTTTGGCGGCATAGGGCATGTCCCCCACTTCAATGCGCCGCAAGTACTTCACCCAGCTCACACCTTGCACACCGGGCACCACCAATCGCAAGGGATAGCCGTTTTCAGGGCGCAACATTTCGCCGTTTTGGCCATAGGCCACCAACACTTCACCCGATGTGATGAGGCTCATCGGAATGGTGCGAGTCATCGAAGAACCATCGCCACCTTCGGCCAAGATGAACTTGCCATTCTTCAAATCAGCCCCTGCAATTTCAAGCAAGGTGATAAGTGGCACACCCGTGAACTCGCTGCAAGAAATCATGCCGTGGGTGTATTGCACCGTCGGCACGGCCACGTTGCCCCACTCGACCGCGGTGTTCGCACCACATTCGATGAAGTGGAAGCGCGACACCGAAGGCAAACGCATGATTTCATCCATGGTGAACACTTTGGGTGTCTTCACCATGCCGTTGATCATGAAGCGGTGCTTGGATGGGTCAATGTCCCACCAGCCTTGGTGGTGACGCTCAAAGTGCAACCCACTCGGCGTGACGATGCCAAACAAAGACTGCAATGGTGCAAACGACACCGAAGCTTGTGTGGTTTGGGTCAACCCAGGACTTTGGCGACGCTGCACATTCGATTCAAACTTTGACGGCACACCATAACCACCGTTCGAGGCTACGCCTTGGCCAAGGCCCGTGGCATGCTCCGGCAAGTTCAAAATATTAGGATCACCGCCCTCGCTCGGCACAGGATTGCCTTGAGCCAACGCCATCGGCGCTGCGGCACTGGCTGCGGCGGCAGCAAAAGCACTGCGAATAAAACTGCGGCGGCCCGCCTTGCTTTCAGTAAGCACAGTACGAATGCCATCGCGATCTAAAAAGTTTTCAGGTGCCTTTTGAATGCGCCCCGATTGAATGCCATCTGGTGTCGTCACAGACAGTCCTTCCATGCGTCGGTTAAATATATCAACATACGCTAATATAAATCATCTTGCATGCGATGAACATCGGGTTTACACGCGCCCAACGCAGAGATCAACGAAATTTGTAATGCTGTTGATTTAAAACTGCCGCAACAGCGTTGGTGTCTTCAGGGAAAAATCCAAGGTTAAGTTCCGTATTGCAATACTCCACCATGCCCCGCAAAGCGCCGGCATTGTTGATTCGGCCCTTCGGGTTGTAGATGGCACTACCGTCACCGGCAACACGTCGGATGTGACATTCGTTGCACTGGTTCTCTGCAATTAGTTTTTCGCCCAATGCCAGATCAGCACCTTTGAACAACGGGTGTTGCTGTGCGTGAACCGTACTTGCCGCAGCCAACATGCCCAACAATAAAAATCTTTTCATAGTTGTCTCCTCATCACTGCGCTTGCAGCAGTTCAGGTTGTAGCACTTGGTAATGTCGGCCATGCTTGTCGAGCGGTTGCATCACCCCCGCACGCACCAGTGCAGTAACTTCACGGCTCACCGTTTCTAGCTTCAAGTCCATCATGGCCCCCATGTCATCACGACCAAACAAAGTGGCAGTACCGTCACCCGATACCTCATGCATTTTGCGGATGAAGTGATGCACCCGCTGCCGCGCACTGCCAAAGTTCAACTCGGCCAACCAGTCATCGGCCTGCTTGAGTGCGCTTTGCCACTTCTCCATCAGCTTGCGATGCAAGCGTGGGCTATTGGCACCCAACTGATGAATCACATCCAACGGAATCCGGCATAAGGACACCTCACTCAACGCCACCGCTTGGCTGTCGTAATGACCTGTTGCCAAAGCTTCGAGTCCCACCACATCACCCGGAAACAACACACGCACCACGCGCTCACGCCCATCCGCCGTGACACGAACCAGCTTGAGCATGCCACTACGCAAAGTGAACACACCCAAGGCTTTGTCCGATGCTTCGTAAAGCACTTGCCCTGACGAATGAGCAAAGTCATCAATGGGGGCATGGATGTGGTTGAAGTCTTCCTCGTTCAAGTCGGCAAACAACACCATGTCACGAATGCCGCAGTTGCGACAATCCGAGGTTCCGCGCCATGCGGATTCGCTCTTGATGGGAATCATGGGCCAACCACCGCGCGTCTTGCAACAACCAGCTGCTCATCCAAATATGCACCATAAAAGTCAGGCAAATAGGCCCCCTTCAAACGCGTGGCCACCTCGCGTCCCTGTGCGCCAAAGAACAACACGGTAGGTGCAAGCTTGATGCCCTGCTTGCGTATCCACATGTCTTGCGTGAGGGGTGTTCCGTCAAAATCAATGAGTGAACGGTTGTCACGCATGTCGATTTGCACCACTTGCAAACCAGAAGTACGCAGAGGTTGCAAATAATTCTCGCGCACCACTTTACAAAACGGACAACCGTGCAAGCTCACCATCACCACCAGCGGCTGCTTGGCTTGCAAGGCTTGCGCCAATGACGTTTGCAAAGACTCGGTGGTGGGCAGTGCGACAGGTTCTGCCATCGCATCCAGCGTCACTGCGCCCACCACACAGGCGGCGAGCTGTTGCAAAACGTGACGTCGGGAAGAAGCTGGTGTGAACATCACTTGGCCTCGTGCTCCATGAGCAAATATGTGTTGTAAGCGTTCATGCGATTGGCTGATTTGAAAAGAGGCATTTTCTCGAACTTTGACCAATCCGTCTTGGCATAAGCGCTGTCGAAAGGCTCCATGTCTCTGGCAGCACGCCCCATGGTGTCGCGCAAGTAAATCAAATAGTCTCGTGTCAGGGTCATGTCCCCCTTCGGGTCATTGGAAATCGGGCCATGCCCAGGCACCACCCACCGTGTGTCAAATTTGAGCAAACTTTGCATGGCTTCAATCCAGTGTCGACTGTCGGCTTGACCAACAAAGGGAATCCGATTGCGAAACACCAAGTCACCGGCAAACAACACTTTTTTCTGCGGCAGGTACACCACCAAATCTTCTGCGGTATGTGAGGGTCCAACAGGTTGAATGTCAAAACGCACACCACCCACTGTCAACGTTTGGGGGCCATTCAACCATTCGTCCGCAGAAACCAACCGAGTTTTTTCATCGACCCACGGCCACAACTCTTGGCGCGAGCTTTCTAAGCGCAAACGTGCAGTGTCTGATGTGAGGTACTCGCGTGCGGCACCATGCGCGACGATGTGTGCGCCTAAATCCTTGAAAACTTGAAGCCCATAAATATGGTCAGCGTGGTAATGCGTGAGCACCACGGTATGAATCGGCTTCTTCGTCACCGTGGCAATCTGTGCGACCAAGCGGCGCGCCAATTCGGGCGAACCCAGGGCATCAATCACCACCACACCCTCAGGTGTCACCACGAATCCCGCATTGGAGATGAAGTTTTGATTGGCCGAAGAACCCATCTCAGACAGCCCTTGCACGTAATACACGTTGGGCACCACCTGTTTGGCTTGCATCAAAGGTTTGGACTCAACAGGTAGGGGCAGCGTGGTTTGTGCCTGAACCTGCGTCATCAAACATGCGTAGCTACACCACAGACTTAAAACAAAACGTCGAACCAACGGGGCATTCACCATCACTTCTCCTCAAACAGTTGGCTCATGCGCTTGACCTGCATCAAACGTCACATGCGGCAGAGCACTTAGCATAGTCCAAATATAAGCATAGACTAAACCATATGAATCTCTCTGCCCTCAATGAAAGCTACGGTGAACCAGCGGTGTTAGCTATTGGCGGCCTATGCGTTGGCTTGCTGTTTGGGTTCTTCGCCCAGCGTTCTAAGTTTTGCCTGCGTGCTGCCGTGGTGGAGTTTTGGCGCCATCAGTTTGGCGAAAAACTCTCTGTCTGGCTGCTCACCTTTGCCTCGGCCGTCATTGCAATTCAAGGTTTGATTGTGTGGGGTGAGTTAGATGTCAGCACAGCACGTCAGTTGGCAACACGCGGCAGCCTGTCTGGCGCCCTCATCGGTGGCTTGCTGTTTGGCGCTGGCATGATCATGACGCGTGGCTGTGCTAGCCGTCTGCTCATCCTCTCGGCGAACGGCAACTTACGCGCATTGCTTTCGGGTTTGATTTTTGCCGTCACCGCCCAATCAGCGCTGTCTGGCGCACTGTCACCATGGCGTAACGCGTTGACAAATGTGTGGACAGTAGAAGGCGGCGGCAGCCGCGACTTGCTCGCCATCCTAGGTTGGAGTCACACCACAGGGTTGATGATTGGTTGCCTCTGGTTATTGGCTGCGTTGATCTTCACCACACGCACCACGCAGCGTGCTTGGATGTGGATTGGCGGCATCGGAACTGGTTTGAGCGTGGCATTAGCATGGTGGTTTTCCTACAGCGTGTCTAAGGCTTCGTTTGAAGTGGTGCACATCCAAGGCATCACGTTCAGCGGGCCATCCGCAGAGTGGTTGATGCGTGTGTTGGCCCCTAATCCGCCTGCCATCGGGTTTGATTTTGGACTTTTGCCTGGCGTATTTTTGGGTTCATTCTTCGCGGCTTGGTGGGGTGGTGAGCTCAAACTCGAAGGGTTCAAAGACGGCTATGCCATGCGTCGCTACATCGTTGGTGCCATGTTCATGGGCTTTGGCGCCATGCTTGCGGGGGGGTGTGCGGTTGGGGCAGGTGTCACGGGCGGTGCCATCTTTGCGCTGACCGCGTGGCTGGCATTGATTGGTATGTGGATGGGCGCTGGCTTGGTCGATCGCTGGCTAGACCTACCGCCAGCAAGTGCACCCACCTTGGTACAACCTTGAGCCTCCGTTTGTGAGCAGGCTTCTTACGCTATAGTTTTCACAGGACAGACAACGCCATCACTGGGTATTAACCCCGTGATGGCGTTTTGTCATTCTCGATATATTCATGATCACTGATTGATTCACCCCTTCAACGAGGTCTCGATGAACACAACATCTCTTTACACGGCACGTGTCCTCACGGCGATCAGCATGGTCGCAAGCTTTGGGGTCAACGCGCAAACGACCACCGCTGCTGCGCAGCTACACAACCGAGCCACGGCCGCGATGTGCGCCAACTGCCACGGCACAGACGGTCGCACGACCGAAGGCTCTGCCATCCCCGCCTTGGTGGGCATGCCCAAAGACTACATGGTGCTGCAACTCAAAGCGTTCAAAGACGGCACTCGGCCTGCAACGGTGATGCACCAAATCACCAAAGGTCTGACAGATGCCCAAATCGACACCATCTCCAGTTATTACGCTGCTACCAAGCGGTGATCAAGGATTCATCATGAAACGTCGCAGTTTTGTTCAAGCCTCTATGGCTCTTGGTTCTTTGGGCGCATTGAGCAGCATGGTGGGTTGCGCCTCGGTAGGACGCGTGCCTGAAAAAGCACGTGTGGTCGTGGTGGGTGGCGGCTACGGGGGGGCTACCGCTGCCAAATACATTCGCATGCTGTCGAACTACCAAATCGATGTCACGTTGGTTGAACCCAATTCAGCCTTTGTGTCTTGCCCCATCTCTAACTTGGTCATTGGTGGCAGCAAGACCATGGCCGACATCACCACCCCGTATGACAAGCTATCCGGCAAGCACGGTGTGAACATCGTGCGTGACTATGTCGCCAGCGTAGACGCGGCCAAAAAGACCATCACCTTGGCCAGTGGCCCGACCATTCGCTACGACAAACTGGTCATGTCGCCGGGCATTGACTTGATGTTCAACACCATCGAAGGCTTGAAAGAAGCCAATACCTCCGGTCAAATTTTGCAAGCATGGAAGGCGGGGCCTGAAACACTCGCCCTACGCCAACAACTCGAAGCCATGGAAGACGGTGGCGTGTATGCCATCTCCATTCCAGAAGCCCCCTATCGCTGCCCGCCCGGCCCTTACGAACGCGCCAGCCAGGTCGCGAATTACTTCAAACAACACAAGCCCAAATCGAAAGTGCTGATCTTGGATGCCAACCAAGATGTCACGTCCAAAGGGCCATTGTTCAAGAAGTTTTGGGCTGACAACTACAAAGGCATCTTGGACTACATGCCACAGCACAAAGTCATCGCCGTCGATGCCAAGACCCAGACGTTGAAGTTCGATGTGCAAAACGACGTGAAAGCCCATGTGCTCAACGTACTGCCTGACATGCGTGCGGGAGGCATCGCCGTGCAATCCAACTTAGCCAACGTCAATGCACGTTGGTGCGGCGTGCATTACCAAACCTTTGAATCCACACAGGCCAAAGACATCCACATCATTGGCGACGCCATCATGATTGCCCCCCTCATGCCCAAGTCGGGGCACATGGCCAACTCACATGGCAAAGTCACGGCAGCAGCCATCGTGGCGCAGCTGTCAGACATGCCGGTCAATCCCGAACCGTTTTTGAGCAACACTTGCTACAGCTTTGTGAATGACAAGCTGGTGGTGCATGTCGCTTCTGTGCATCAGTACGATGCAAAAGACAAAATCTACAAAACTGTGCCTGGCTCAGGCGGTGTCTCCGGTGCGCCCAATGCGCTTGAAGGTGTTTATGCTTGGAATTGGGCCCAAAACATTTGGGCCGATAGCTTGATGTGAGAACTCAGATGACTTTTTTTAAAAACCTGCCCCGTACGATCGCCGCATTCTTGTTGACGTTGAGTTGCTTTTGCGCATTTGCGCAAGACATCAAAGTGGTTTACCACGTCAACACTGGCGTAGACACTGCATCCGCCATCTTGGGCAATGTGCGCAACCACTTGAGCGCAGACCCCACTGCAAAAATTATGGTGGTGACACATGGTCCTGGCATTGACTTTTTGTTAGATGGGGCCAAGGACAGCAAAGGCCGAGAATTCAGCGGCATGGTGGCTGACTTAGCCGGCAAGGGGGTGCAATTTCGCGTGTGTAACAACACGCTGACTTCGCGCAACATCGATCCCAACAAAGTGTCGATGGAAGCCAAGATCGTGCCCTCAGGTGTCGCAGAAGTCGCGCGCCTGCAAGCCAAAGAAGGCTATGTGTACCTGAAACCTTAATGCGACAAATCGCTGTCAATCGCGATTTGCGTACACACGGCGCGGCATAACGTCACGACGCGTTCATTGATGATGCGGTAGTAAATTTGAACGCCTTCGCGACGTCGCCCCAAAATTTTGGCTTTGAACAAGGTGTTCAAGTGCTGCGACATATTGGGCTGCGTTGTGTCAATTTCTTCTAGCAATTGACCCACGTTTTTTTCTTCATTGCACAAGCAATTGATGATTTTCAAACGCATGGGTGCTGACATGACGCGGAAGGTTTCAGCCGCCAAATCAAACATGACATCCATGTTTTTTTCATCCACAGATAACTTGGCAGACTTTTTCGCCACTTTTTTAGAAGTGACTTTTTTAGCTGCTGTTTTTTTAGCGACCACAGGCTTAGCCTTAGCGCGGGAGGTGGATGTCTTAGTCGTTGCCATATTCTTTAAAGCATATCACTTACACAAATCAGCCACCGTCACTTGCAGGTCTTGCGCCCACTCGCGGCGGTTACGGCCTTTGGCGTGTTGTGGATCGCCATAGCGCACCTGCGCCAACAATGGTGGCGCACACAAGGTTCGCCACAGCGAACTCAGCAAAGTATCGTCATCACGGTAGCACGGAGCAAGGCTACGTTGATGGGTTTGTGCGTCAATGAACTGCAACGCAATCGGCTGAATGGGTGCTTCGGCTGAAATAGCCGCTTGCAGCAAATTGGCATGAAACGGCAGCACGGTGATGCCATCGCCAGTTCGCCCCTCAGGAAACACGGCCAACACTTGGCCTTCGCACAACGCATTGGCCATCTGGTGCACCACGCGCATGGCGTCGTTGCGCGAGCCACGCTCAATGTAGAGCGAGCCGCCCCCCGTGGTGAGCGCCCCCACCAATGGCCAACTGCGAATTTCCGACTTAGCCACAAAGCGGCAATGGCAAGCCGCATGGATCACCAAAATATCGAGCCACGAAATGTGATTCGCGGCCATCAACACCGGCCCTTTGGCGGGGTGACCTTTGACGCGCACCTCGATGCCCATGATGGCTAACATGCCACGCGCCCATACCTCCACAGCGCGAGCTTGTTGCTCGTCGCTCAACTTGGGAAACACCGTGCGCACATGCCAATAGCCGTGCAGTACCCACGCGAGGACGCGCAGGAGCTTGGCCATCGCGTGCAATGACTTCATCAAACGGCTTGGTACACCACACGGCCCGCCACCAACGTGGCTTTGACACGTGCTGGCAAAGCCATGCCAGTCATATCAAAAGAAAATGGGGTGTGTTTGCCTTGGCTGTGCAACGCGTCAGGCGTGACCTGCCACTCGGCTTCTGGGTCAAACACCACGAGATCGGCCACGCCGCCTACATGCAACTGCCCCATGCTGTCGCTTTGCCCTTGCACTTTGCCCAGCACTCGGGCGGGTTGCGCGGTCAGCACATCCAAGGCACGCAGCACACTCACCTTGCTGTCTTGTGCCCACTTGAGCGAGAGGCTAAGCAACAGCTCCAAACCCGTAGCGCCTGATTCAGCTTCGGCAAACGGCAAAGCTTTGGCATCCACATCGACAGGGGTGTGATCGGACACCAAGGCATCCAACGTGCCGTCAGCCAGTGCTGCGCGCAACGCCTCGCGGTCGCGTTGTTGACGCAAGACGGGCGTGACGCGGGCACGGCTGTCGAAATAGCCAATGTCGTGATCGCTCAGGTGCAATGAGTTGATGCTCACGTCAGCCGTCACGGCCAGCCCTTCTTTCTTGGCGGCACGTACCAGCTCTACGCCTTCAGCGCTGGAAATGCGGCACAAGTGCACGCGCGCTTTGGTGCTGCGCATGAGCGCAAAAATGGTGTGCAGCGCAATGGTCTCAGCAGCCACAGGCACGCCACTCAAACCCAAACGGGTTGCGAGCGGGCCACTGGCAGCAACGCCTTTGCCCAAATGCATGTCTTGCGGACGCAACCACACGGTGTAACCAAAAGTGGCTGCGTACTGCAAAGCGCGTTGCAACACTTGCGTGTTTTCCAACGGCACCTCAGCTTGGCTAAAACCGACGCAGCCGGCATCAGTGAGGTCTGACATTTCAGTCAGCACTTCACCCTTCAAGCCTCGGGTAAGAGCCCCCAAGGGAAACACACGGGCACGGTTCAGCTTTTCAGAACGGAACTTGAGCATCTCAATCAGCCCCGGTTCATCCAACACGGGGTCCGTATCGGGTGGGCACACCAAGCTAGTGACACCACCGGCCACAGCAGCGGTCAACTCAGAGTCGAGCATGCCTTCGTGTTCGTAGCCGGGTTCGCGCAAGCGCACTTGCAAGTCGACCAAGCCAGGCGCCACGATGCAGCCCTTGGCATCGATCGTTTGTTCAGCGTTGAATGTGGCTGGCAATTTTTCGCCCGCTTTAGCGATGGCGACGATGTGACCATCAGCCACCGCCACATCGGCAATGTGGTCAAAACCAGAGGCTGGGTCGATGACGCGACCGTTTTGAATCAGGATGTTCATGCTTCATTCCCCGCCACGATAGACATCACGGCCATACGCACAGCAATACCAAACGTCACCTGCGACAAGATGACACTTTGTGGTCCATCAACCACGGCAGAGTCAATCTCCACGCCACGGTTAATCGGGCCTGGGTGCATCACGATGGCGTCGGGTTTGGCCAGTTGCAACTTCTCTTGCGTGAGGCCAAACGATTTGAAATATTCTTGGCTCGAAGGCAACAGCGCACCACTCATGCGCTCGTTTTGCAAGCGCAGCATGATGACCACGTCGCACCCCTTGATGCCTTCTTCGAGGTTGTTGAACACCTTCACGCCCATGGCCGACAAGTCGCTGGGGACCAAGGTTTTGGGGCCAACCACACGCACTTCGGCGCAACCCAGCGTGGTGAGCGCGTGAATGTCAGAGCGCGCCACACGAGAGTGCAACACGTCGCCCACGATGGCCACGGTGAGGTTGGTGAAGTCTTTTTTATAGTGGCGGATGGTGTACATGTCCAGCAAACCCTGCGTGGGGTGTGCGTGACGGCCGTCACCGGCGTTGACCACGTGCACATGCGGTGCCACATGTTCGGCAATGAGGTAAGGCGCACCCGACTCGCTGTGGCGTACGACAAAAATATCGGCCGCCATCGCGCTCAAGTTGGCAATGGTGTCGAGCAGCGACTCACCTTTGGCAGCCGATGAACGTGCGATATCCAGGTTGAACACATCCGCCGACAAGCGCGTGGCAGCAATTTCAAATGTGGTGCGTGTGCGTGTGCTGTTCTCAAAAAACAAGTTGAACACGCTCTTGCCGCGCAAGAGCGGCACCTTCTTCACTTCACGGTCGTTGACCGAAACGAAGTTGGCCGCCGTATCCAAGATGTGGGTGAGGATGTCACGCGACAAACCTTCGGTAGAGAGCAGGTGAATCAGCTCACCGTTCTTATTGAGTTGGGGGTTGCGTTTGTAGAGCACTTTGAATCAGCCCTTCACTGAAAAATTAAATTGGCCGTTGGCCTCGACGGTCAGCGCCAGCGATTGGGTAGCAGGCAGTGCCACACGCGCTGCGGCATAGTCGGCCTGAATGGGCAACTCGCGGCCACCACGGTCCACCAACACTGCCAGCTGCACATGGGCAGGACGGCCGTAGTCAAACAACTCGTTGAGCACCGCACGGATGGTGCGACCGGTGTAGAGCACATCGTCGAGCACGATGAGGTGTGCGCCGTTCACTTCGAACGGCAACTTGGTTTGACCGCCATCGGCCAAGCCGCGTTGTGCAAAGTCGTCGCGGTGCATGGCAGACGAAATACTGCCCGCCTCACCTTCAAGCCCCAAATCTTTTTGCAAACGTGCGGCCAACCAAGCACCACCCGAGGTGATGCCCACCAAACGTGTGGTGGGCGTGAGCATGCTGCGCACACCTTTGAGCAGCTCGGTGTACAAGCTCTCTGCATCCAGCATGAGGTTTCCGTGGGTACTCATAAGTTCTCTCGAAAAAATTGATTGAGGATGATGCAAGCCGATGCAGCATCTGCATCTTTGGCACCTTGGGCTTTTGCTTCGGTGGTGCTGTAACGCTCATCCACTTCAAACACAGACAGATTGAAACGCCCGTTCAACTGGCGTGCAAATTTTTTGGCCTTGGCCGTGTTCTCGTGGGCTGCACCGTCTGGGTGATACGGCACACCCACCACCAAAGCATCCGGCTGCCATTCGGCAATGCGCTTGGCAATGAGTGCCCAGCGCGTATCCCCATCGGCGTTGACCGTGGCTTGCGGCTGCGCCTCGCGCAACATGCGGCTGCCGTAAGCCACACCAGTGCGTTTGACACCAAAGTCAAACGCTAAAAAAGATTGAAAGTTGGCAGGCACCGCAGGCTTGGCAGCCGACACCAACGGCGCGCCAGCATCCACGTTCACTTCAGGGGATGAGGTCATGAATGCCCCACTTCACTGGAGAGCATCCACGACTCCAAACCCAACAATTGCATGGCACGTTCGTAGCGTTGTTCCACAGGCGTATCGAAGATCACTGCGGTATCAGCGCTCACAGTGAGCCAGCTGTTTTCGGCCAGCTCAGACTCCAGCTGCCCCTCTCCCCACGCCGAATAACCCAGAGAAATCAACACGTGTTTGGGGCCTGCACCAATCGACAAGGCTTCGAGCACATCCTTGGATGTCGTCATCTCCAAGCCACCAGGAATGACCATGGTCGAGGCGTAAACCGACTCTTTGCCACTCACTTCGCTCAGAGCCTGTGTTTCTTGAGCCTCTTCGTTCAAGGTATCTTTGTCTTGGGTGATCTGTGCAGGCACATCCACGGACATTCCGTCATGCAACACAAAACCACGCTCGGTATGCACAGGGCCGCCTTGCAACACAGGGGCGTTCATCAAATCTTCCCGATACAAAGGCAAGTCGACTTTTTCAAACAAACCTTGCATCGAGAGATCACTGGGCTTGTTGATCACAAGCCCGAGTGCGCCACGCTCGCTGTGCTCGCAGACATACACCACGCTTTTGGCAAAAGTGGCGTCCTCCAAACCGGGCATGGCAATCAAAAAATGATGCGTCAAGTTGATGGAGGCAGAATCAGCGGTCATACGGCAATTTTAAAGGGTGAACATGCCTAGCTCCTCACACCATGCACCGCATGTGGCCAATGGGCTGATGTGGTTCCGTCGCGACCTGCGTGCATTTGACAACGCAGCGCTCTACCACGCGCTGAAAAGCTGCAAACAGGTGCACTGCGTGTTCGTGTTTGACAAAGCAATTTTGGACAAACTGCCTCGAAAAGACCGACGCGTCGAGTTCATCCGTGAGTCACTGGTGACGTTGGACGCCGAACTGCACGCTGTGGCAGGCCTTGCCGGTGCAGGCCTGATCGTGCGTCATGCCGTGGCAGCGGACGAAGTGCCTCGCTTGGCACGTGAATTAGGCGTGCAAGAGGTCTTCGCCAACCATGACGACGAGCCTGATGCGTTGGCACGCGATGCCCAAGTGCGCGGGGCTTTGGCGAATTTTGGGATTGGCTTTCAAACCTATAAAGATCACGTGATTTTTGAGCGCAGCGAGGTGCTGACGCAAATGGGCAAGCCCTACGGTGTGTTCACGCCCTACAAAAACGCGTGGCTTCAAAAGGTGAACGACTTTTATCTGAAGTCATACCCTGTGGGCAAATACATCAAAGCCTTGGCACCTCGGCCCAAGGCGTACCAAATGCCAGTGCCCACCTTGACCGAGATTGGCTTTGAGTCCACCAACCTCAGCAGCTTGCATGTGCCGACAGGTAGCCCCGGTGGCTTGGCGTTGTTTGAGGACTTCTTTGACCGCATGGACCATTACGACGACACGCGCAACTTTCCCGCCATCAAAGGCCCCAGCTACTTGGGTGTGCATTTGCGGTTTGGCACAGTGTCTATTCGTCAGCTGGCCTCCACAGCCTACAAACGCATGTTGGTCGGCTCGAAAGGGGCCGAAACTTGGCTGTCTGAGTTGATTTGGCGCGATTTTTATCACCAAATCTTGCACCATCACCCACGCGTGGTGACCGCAGCGTTCAAGCCCGAATACGACACCATCAAATGGGACCACGACAAACATGCCAAAGCCTTATTTGCGGCATGGTGCGAAGGCCGCACGGGTTACCCGTTGGTCGATGCGGCCATGGCGCAAATCAACCAAACCGGCTACATGCACAACCGCCTGCGCATGGTGGTGGCCAGCTTTTTAACCAAAGATCTTGGCCTCGACTGGCGCTGGGGCGAGCAGTACTTTGCCGAACACCTGAACGACTTTGACCTCGCCGCCAACAACGGCGGCTGGCAATGGGCCAGCTCCAGTGGCTGCGATGCGCAGCCCTACTTTCGCATCTTCAACCCGACCAGCCAGAGCGAAAAATTTGACCCAGAAGGCAAATTCATCCGTCGTTATGTGCCCGCGCTGGCCAAGTTGAACAACGCTGCAATTCATGCCCCTTGGTTGGCTAAACCCATGGAGCTAGAAGCTGCAGGCGTTGTGCTCGGACGCGATTACCCCAAGCCCATCGTGGACCACGCCGAAGCCCGCACACGCACGCTGGAACGGTATGCCGTGGTGAAAAAGGTGAAGTGATCAGGCGAGCGCTTCGTCTCGCAGTGCGGCCAGCACATGGGGTTGAGGCTCCCGCAAGCTGCCCACGGCAAAGTGCTGCAGCAGGCGGCTCAGCTCTTGGACACCACTTAAGCTGGCTTGAATGTCCTCTGCGGTGTGGTGCGTGCGCAAGCGCGAAAGCTGCGAAACCAAAGCAGCAGCGATCTCTTGCACAGCAGCAAGCGCCACATCTTGAGCCAAGTGCAACATGCTTTGCACATCCAGTTGAGCCTGCGCTGGCACATCTGTCGTGGGTGATTCGCTCCAAGCGCTGACAAGGCCGGCCAAGCGCTGAGAAATGACATCGGCTTGTTCTAAAAACAGCAGATGGTTGATCACTTGCAGCTTGTCTTCGACCGGTGCGCCATGCTCGTTGAAATACTCGCGCAATAACAAGCCACTCAACACTTGTGCGGCAGCACTGGCTTGAGGCGCCTCAAAGTCGTGCCCTGGATTTGAACGCAAGCCTTCAAAAAAATGGGTCGTCAACGACCAAAAAGTGCACCAGCTAGGCTGAGACTCTGCGTCCAAATGTTGTCGGCACAGCTGTTCCAGCTTTTTAGCTGCGGGCAAATACACAGTTGGACGATGGCGCAACAGGGCCAGCAAATGGCCTTCAAACTGTGCGCGGATTTGCATGGGGTTTAGATCTGCACCATTTCAAAGTCTTCTTTGCGTGCACCGCACTCTGGACAGGTCCAGTTCATAGGCACATCGGCCCAAGCCGTGCCTGGCGCAATGCCGTGCTCAGGACAACCGGCTTCTTCGTCATAAATCCATCCACAAATCAGACACATCCAAGTATTTGCCACTGTATTTCTTTCGTCAACGCATAGAATGAAAAGCATTGTATCGACCGGCACATGGCGCAAGAAAACACCCCTACTCCCACCGAAATCGCGCTGTCTGACGAGACCAGCGGCGCGCCCCCTTGCGTCTTGGTTTTTAACGCCAACGACCCGAGCGGCGCAGGCGGCTTGTCTGCCGACGTACTGGCAGCTGCATCCGTCGGTGCCCATGCGTTACCTGTGGTCACGGGAGCTTACATCCGTGACACCGCCGAGATTTTTGACCATGTTGCTTTTGACGAAGAAGCCGTGGCCGAACAAGCACGCAGCGTGCTCGAAGACGTGAACGTGCGAATCATCAAAGTCGGGTTTTGCGGCAATCCAGAAAACCTCAGCGCGATTGCAGAAATCAGCACCGACTACGCCGAAGTCCCCGTCATCGCCTACATGCCCAACCTTTCTTGGTGGGAAGACGAGCAAATTGACGCATACCTCGACGCATTCCGCGAACTGATACTGCCCCAAACCACAGTGCTGGTGGGCAACCACAACACCTTGTGGCGCTGGTTACTGCCCGAGTGGAGCAACGAAAAAAGCCCCAGCCCGCGCGACATCGCACGTGCTGCTGCCGAAATGGGCGTGCCTTATGTGTTGGTGACCGGCATCAACCACCCAGACCAGCACGTGGAAAACGCCTTGGCCACCGCCCACACGGTGATGGTGAGTGAACGCTACGAGCGCTTTGATGCTGTGTTTGCCGGTGCGGGGGACACCTTGAGCATCACCCTCGCCGCTGTGCTGGCCGCAGGCACCGACCTAGAACTGGCCACACGCGAAGCCCTGAACTACCTCGACCAAAGCCTCAACAGCGGCTTTCGACCTGGCATGGGCCAGATCCTGCCAGACCGCTTGTTTTGGGCAGAAGCCGATGAGGAAGAAGGCAGCGAAGACAACGATGGCCTGCCCGCCACCGCCGAAGACTTCTCGCTGCCTCGCCATGAAACCAAACATTGAACCGAAAAGACCATGACCGACTTGAACCAAACCCTGTTTGACCGTGCTGCCAAAGTCATCCCCGGCGGCGTGAACTCGCCTGTACGCGCCTTTCGCGCCGTGGGCGGCACACCGCGATTTGTGCAGCGCGCACAAGGCGCTTACTTTTGGGATGCCAATGGTCAAAAGTACATCGACTACATCGGCTCATGGGGCCCCATGATTTTGGGCCACGGCAACGTGGCGGTGCTGGAGGCCGTTCAAAAAGCCGCGCTTGATGGCTTCTCGTTCGGTGCGCCCACAGAGCGCGAGATTGAGTTGGCCGAAGAAATTTTGAAGCACGTGCCATCAATGGAAATGGTGCGCTTGGTCAGCTCAGGCACCGAAGCTGGCATGAGTGCCTTGCGCCTCGCGCGCGGTGCTACGGGTCGCAGCAAGATCATCAAGTTCGAAGGCTGCTACCACGGTCATGCCGATGCACTGTTGGTCAAAGCGGGCTCAGGTCTCGCCACCTTTGGCAATCCCACCAGTGCAGGTGTGCCGCCTGAAGTGGTGCAACACACCTTGGTGCTGGAGTACAACAATGTCGAACAACTCGAAGAAGCGTTCAAACTGCACGGCAAAGAACTCGCCTGCGTGATGATCGAACCCATCGCCGGCAATATGAACTTTGTGCGTGCCAGTGTGCCGTTCATGAAACGCTGCCGCGAGCTATGCACCGAGTACGGCGCGCTGTTTGTGTTTGACGAAGTGATGACGGGTTTTCGCGTCGCGTTGGGCAGCGCCCAAAGTGTGTACGCCAAGCTCATTCCTGGCTTTCAGCCCGACATCACGGTGCTGGGCAAGGTCATTGGCGGCGGCATGCCGCTGGCTGCCTTCGGTGGCCCACGCGCCATCATGCAGCAGTTGGCCCCGACAGGCCCGGTGTACCAAGCTGGCACCTTGAGCGGCAACCCTGTGGCCACCGCGTGTGGCTTGGCCACCTTGCGCGAAATTGCCAAGCCGGGTTTTTGGGATGCTTTGAGCGCTCGCACCCAAAGCTTGGTCGATGGCCTCACAAGCGTGGCAGCACAAGCGGGCGTACCGTTCAGCGCCGATTGCCAAGGCGGCATGTTTGGCTTTTTCTTGTTGCCCGAGTTGCCACAGAATTACGCCAAAGTCATGACCAGCGACAGCCCGAAGTTCAACAAGTTGTTCCACGGCCTGCTTGACCGTGGTGTGTATATTGCCCCGGCGTTGTACGAAGCTGGTTTTGTCAGCGCTGCGCACACCGACGCAGACATTGCACAAACCGTGGCTGCGGCCGCCGAGGTCTTTGCACAACTATGAAAAAACTTGCACTCGCTGTGCTCATGGCTGCGGCTGCACCTGGCGCATTTGCAGACATTTGGTTGAACCCCGGTTTTTACTCACACCATTTTGAGACGGACAAAAACCTCAACAGCCACAATGGTGGCTTTGGCGTTGAAGCCACGCTCACCGACACTTACTCGGTAACCGCTGGTGTGTTCAAAAACAGCGACTACGCGACCTCGCATTACGTGGGTGTCTATGCCATGCCATTCAAAGCAGGCGCCATCAAAGCTGGGGTGGCGGTGGGTGCTTTTAACGGCTACCCACGCATGCATGAAGGTGGCTGGTTCCCTGCGATCATTCCCACAATGGCCTTTGAAGGACCTCGTCTGGGTTTGAACGTCAGCGTCATCCCAAAGATTGGGGATCGTGTGCACAGCGCTCTGGCCTTTCAGATCAAATACAACATTGCCCCTTAAGGCACTTTTCACTCTCTCGTCCTTCTCGGGCGCATTTCCCTATAAGGACTTTCATGAAAAAAACATTCCAACTCCAAGTCGAAGGCAAGCACCCAGACCGCCTGCTTGAGGCCATCAAACACGACATTCGCAAATACCTCAAACGCGAACGTCGCCGTGATTTGCCCGAAGGCGTGGACTTTTGGGACTTTGATTGCAAATTTGGTTTGACTGAAGAAACCGCTGAAGTTGTGCACTTGGCCAACGTCATCACCTGCATCGATACCGCCGCCAAAGACCAAGCCAAACAGTTCTATGTCGAAATTTTGGCCAAACACGGTGTACGCACCAAGCGCCCTGCGGGGGAAATGCGCGAACACCAAGAACGTCATGAATTTGACGGCTTTGACGATGACAACGATTAACCGTTGGTGAATGGCTGGTAAGCATTCGCGAGCGCCCATCAAAAAGCCACCTTCACAGGTGGCTTTTTATGTCTCAGCGTTCAAGGTTTTTGCTGCGCCACCTCTGTGGCCGCAGCCGCTCGCAACTTGTCTTTCTTACTCGGACGTTTGCCTTTGATACCGCCAGTGCCGTCGTTCAACGGCGATGCAGGGGGCGGCACTTCGGTGGGCTCAAAGCCTTCGAGCACTTCAAGTGGCAGCTGAATTTTTTGACGCTTTTGAATCAAGGTCCAATGCGCCAACGTGGCGGCTGTCACAAAACTCACCGCTTCACCATGCGCCCCTGCACGGCCCGTGCGACCAATGCGGTGGGTGTAATCGGTGGCAGAGCGTGGTAGGTCGTAGTTGACCACCACGGGCAGCTGCGCGATGTCAATGCCACGTGCGGCAAGGTCGGTGGTGACAACCACTTCCCAACGTTCTTCTTTGAACTCAGCCAACACATCTTGGCGCGCACCTTGGCTCATTTCGCCATGAAAAGCGGTGGCAAACACCCCCGCTTTGTAGAGCTTGTTGGCCACGTGTTCACACGCATAGCGGGTAGCCACGAAAACCAACACCTGTTTCCACGCATGAGTTTTGATGAGGTGGCGCAGCAAAGCCGTGCGACTTTTTTCGTCCACCTGAATGGCACGTTGCGCAATGTCGGGCTCGTGTGCGTCCGAGCTTTCAATCGTCACGCGCACAGGGTGGTGCAACAAGGCCTCCGCCAAAACTTGCACAGCAGGCTCAAAGGTAGCGCTGAACAACAGGTTTTGTCGCTTGACGGGCAACAGGGCCAACACGCGTTGCAACTCATCTGCGAAGCCGAGGTCTAACAAGCGATCAGCCTCATCCAGTACCAAGTGTTGAACGTGGTTGATATGCAAAGCGTTGTGATCGACCAAATCGAGCAAGCGGCCGGGGGTGGCCACCACCACATCAGCACCGCTGCGCAGGCTCATCATTTGGGGGTTGATCGACACACCACCAAACACAGTGCCCACTTTGATGGACTGCGTTAGAGGCCGCGCCAAGTCGCGCAGCACATCGCTGACCTGCGTGGCCAGTTCGCGTGTGGGCACGAGCACCAGCACTTGGGTCACGCGTTTTTTAGGTACGTCTTCGCGCGATGTAGCCGTCGCCATGAGGCGTTGCAACAGCGGCAGCACATAGGCCACGGTTTTACCTGAGCCTGTTTGTGCTTTGGCCATCACGTCGGTGCCTTGCAGCGCGTGCGGAATGGCTTCGGCTTGAACAGGCGTAGGGACGGTAAAGCCCGCTTGGATCGCTGAGCTTTGCAGCTCGGCATTGAGGCCCAGCTGTGCAAAGCTAGCGGTTGCCGGCACTTGCGTCAACGCAACGGCCGTCGTGTTGGCCGGTGCGGGCTGCGTCACATCAAGCGGCGCGTTGTGGTTGTCAATGTTCAATGGGTGCGATCAATGACGGAAGTGGCGCACGCCGGTGAAGACCATGGCCACGCCACGCTCGTTGGCGGCGTCAATGACTTCCTGGTCGCGCATGGAACCGCCGGGCTGGGCCACGCAGGTGGCACCTGCGTCCACCACCACGTCCAGGCCGTCGCGGAAGGGGAAGAAGGCGTCGCTGGCGACCACGGTGTTTTGCAGGCTGAGCTTGGCCGCTTCGGCCTTGATGCTGGCGATGCGCGCCGAATCGAGGCGGCTCATCTGGCCGGCGCCCACGCCCATGGTCATGCCGTTCTTGCAGAACACGATGGCGTTGGACTTGACGAACTTGGCCACTTTCCAGGCGAACAGCAGGTCGTTGAGTTCTTCAGGCGTGGGCTGCTTGACGGTCACCACCTTCAGGTCGGCCAGCGCTAGTTCGTGGTTGTCAGCGCTTTGCAGCAACAGGCCTGAGCCCACACGCTTGGTCTCCAGCGCATTGCGCACGCTGCCATAGTTCGCGGGCAGTGCGATCTTCATCAGGCGCACATTGACCTTGCTCTTGAACACCTCCAGCGCTTCGGCGCTGAAATCGGGCGCCATCAGCACCTCGACGAACTGTTTGCTCACAGCTTCAGCCGCAGCTTTGTCCACCGGGCGGTTGAAGGCGATGATGCCGCCAAAGGCGCTGGTGGGGTCGGTCTGGAAGGCCTTGCTGTAGGCTTCGAGCGGGTTCGCGCCCACGGCCACGCCGCAGGGGTTGGCGTGCTTGACGATCACGCAAGCCGAGGTTTCGAAGCTCTTGACGCATTCCCAGGCCGCATCGGCGTCGGCGATGTTGTTGTAGGACAGCTCCTTGCCCTGCAGCTGTACGCCGGTGGCCAGTGAACCGGCGGCAGGCGCCAGGTCGCGGAACCAGGCGGCTTGCTGGTGGCTGTTTTCGCCGTAGCGCAGGTCCTGCACTTTGACGTACTGTTCGTTGAACTGGCCCGGAAACTGGGCGCGCTCGGGCACGTAGCTTTCGCTGAGTTTTTCGGCCTCGAAGCTCACGCTGGAGAGGTAATTGCTGATCGCGCCGTCGTACTGGCTGATGCGGTTGAACGCGGCCACCGACAGGGCAAAGCGCAGCTTGTCGCTCAGCTTGCCGTTGGCTTTGAGTTCTTCGATCACGGCGGGGTACTGGCTCGCGTCGGTGACGATGCCCACGTCTTTCCAGTTCTTGGCCGCCGAGCGCACCATGGCGGGGCCGCCGATGTCGATGTTTTCAATGGCATCGGCCAGCGTGCAGCCGGGCTTGGCCACGGTGGCTTCAAACGGATAGAGGTTGACGATCAGCAGGTCGATGGTGTCGATGTTGTGCACTTTGAGCGCGGCCATGTGCTCGGGCACATCGCGGCGCGCCAGCAGGCCGCCGTGCACCTTGGGGTGCAGGGTTTTGACACGGCCATCGAGCATTTCCGGAAAACCTGTGACTTCGGCGACTTCGGTGACCGGCAAGCCCTGGTCGGCCAGCAGCTTGGCGGTGCCGCCCGTGGAGATCAGGCCCACGCCCAAGGCGTGGAGCTGTTGCGCGAGTTCGACGATGCCAGTTTTGTCTGAGACGGAGATGAGTGCTTTCATGGGGCAGTCTTATTTGATGAGTTTGTGATCGAGAAGTTTTTTACGCAACGTGTTGCGATTCAGCCCCAGCCATTCGGCGGCGCGTGATTGGTTGTGGTCGGCATGGTGCATGACCACTTCGAGCAGCGGTCTTTCCACAACGCGCACCATCATGTCGTGCATGTTGTCTGGCTCTGTGCCTTTGAGGTCGCGGAAATAGGTTTCGAGGCTGGTGCGAACCACCTCTTCAATGTGTTTTTTACTCATGCAAAGCCAACGGTTCAATGGATAAAACAGGTTCGGGCAAGCGCTCATGTGCTTGCGCTAGGCAATCGAAAAAGGCAGCCACGGCGCGGTGCTGCGACGCGCTGTCTTCCAGGGTGTTCATGTGCTGACGAAACGCTTCGCCGTTGGGCAAGCTACGCACATACCAAGCAATGTGTTTACGGGCGCTACGCACACCCGTGCGCTCGCCATACAGGGCATAGTGCTCGTCGAGGTGCGCCAACAACAAGCGGCTCACCTCCTCCACCAAAGGCTGGGCCAAATGCTCGCCTGTGGCCAAGTAGTGTGCAATTTCGCGGAATATCCAAGGGCGGCCTTGGGCGGCGCGGCCAATCATCAGCGCGTCAGCGCCGGTGCGCTTTAAAACCTCTTCGGCTTTCTCGGGCGAATCAATGTCGCCATTGGCCACCACGGGCACGCGCACGGCTTGCTTGACGGCGGTGATGGTGTCGTACTCGGCCAAACCTTTGTAGCCTTGCTCGCGGGTGCGACCATGCACGGTGATCATTTGCACGCCTGCCGCCTCGGCAGCACGAGCCAAGGCCACAGCGTTTTTGTGTGCGTCACACCAACCCGTACGCATCTTGAGCGTCACGGGCACGCCGTGGGGCTGTGCGGCATCGACCACCGCTTGCACAATGGACATGGCCAGCGGTTCGTCTTGCATCAAGGCGGAACCTGCCCATTTGTTGCACACCTTCTTGGCGGGGCAGCCCATGTTGATGTCGATGATTTGCGCGCCGCGCTCAATGTTGTACACCGCCGCCTCGGCCATCATGGCCGCATCGGTGCCGGCAATTTGCACGGCGATGGGGCCGCTCTCGCCCGTGTGGTCAGCACGGCGTGATGTTTTGAGGCTGGTCCACAGGTCTTTACGCGAGGTGACCATCTCGCTGACCGCATAGCCCGCACCCAACTGCTTACACAACATGCGAAACGGCCGGTCAGTCACGCCAGCCATTGGCGCGACAAACAAGTTGTTTGCCAGTGTGTATTGACCGATGTGCATGGGATGGGGGACGTGGGGTGTGCTTAAAAAGGAGGCGTGATTGTACCTGCTGAAATTTTCAGCACCCCCCCACTCACTACACTTCCCTGTATGGAAATTTGGATGCAATCTGTGCTCGCCGCTTTAGCTTTGCCCGAATACGGTTTGAGCACGGTGTTTATCGTGTCGTTGGTGTCAGCGACCTTGCTGCCCTTGGGCTCGGAGCCTGTGGTCTTTGGCTTGGTCAAACTCAACCCCGACTTGTTTTGGCCCGCTGTTTTGGTGGCCACAGCGGGCAACACCGTAGGCGGCACGATCAGCTGGTGGATGGGCCACGGTGCGCACAAAGTGAGCGACAAACTACGCCACAGAGAAACCTCCGCCCAAGACGCCCGCGCCCTGCGCTGGCTGCACGCCCTAGGCCCCAAAGCCTGTCTGCTGAGCTGGCTGCCCGGCGTGGGCGACCCGCTATGCGCTGTGGCAGGCTGGCTGCGCCTGCCCTTTTGGCCATGCGTGGCCTACATGGCGGTGGGCAAATTTACGCGGTATGTGGTGATGACGGGTGGGTTGCTTTGGGTGTTTCCGCAGCATTGGGGGGGTGGTTAAAGAGGAATCCATCGAGCGAAAAACTTGCGGCACACTAGAACAAAACCCTAGAAATAGACTTCTTTAGTTCCAACTCACTCTTGCCACTTGCTCTCGCACAGGAAATTTCCTTGACCATTTCACCTGCTAAATCTTTGCGCGCTTTTTATGCCGCAAGCATTGCTGACTTCATTCATGCCGATCCAAGTTTTGTACTAGGTTGCCTCAGCGATAACAGCGGTTTCTCCATTGAAACCACGCAGCGTGACGCATGGCGCTTGCAAATCAGCATTCTGCAAAACGCGCTTTTGACTTTCGCAGGAAAAGGCTCAGTACTTTTTGAGTTTTCTGTTCCTCGGCTTGGCAAACGCATTGATGTTTTGGCGTTGATCGATCACGTCATTTTTGTGATCGAGTTCAAAGTTGGCGAGGCTCTTTTCAATCGATCAGCAGTCGACCAAGTTTGGGACTATGCACTCGACCTCAAAAACTTCCACGAAACAAGCCACCACTGCATGATTGCGCCGCTGCTGGTTGCGACGCATGCGAAGAGCACGAATGGCGTTGTGGCCATGAGCCATCACAACGATGGCGTCTTACAGCCGATCAACACCTCGCCTGAGCAATTAAAAGACACGATCAACACAGTTTTGCAGCTCAGTGCCGGAGACAGTATTGATGCAGCGACATGGGAAGCGGGGCGTTACCGCCCAACGCCCACCATCATCGAAGCTGCGTCTGCCTTGTACGGCAATCACTCAGTCGCTGATCTTTCGCGCAGTGATGCGGGTGAAAAGAATTTAGCCCAAACATCTGTAGCGATTGGCAAGCTGATCTCAGAGGCTCAGGCAACGCGCAAAAAAGCAATTTGCTTCGTGACTGGCGTCCCTGGCGCAGGCAAAACCTTGGTCGGTTTAGATGTCGCGACCAAGCACATGGACGCTGAAAGTGATTTGCACAGCGTTTATTTATCCGGGAATGGGCCGCTGGTCTCTATCCTGCGTGAGGCACTCACGCGCGATGAAGTGGCGCGCAAGAAAGCGATCGGTCAAAAGCTTCGCAAAGGTGAAGCGCGAAAGGCTGTGGACGCTTTCATCCAAAACGTTCACCACTTTCGTGATGCTTACCTTGCTGACGAACAACCGCCAGTAGACCACGTAGTGATATTTGACGAAGCACAACGCGCTTGGACACTGGAGCAGACCACGCAGTTCATGGCTCGAAAGAAAGGGCGGCCTGACTTCAATCGTTCTGAACCTGACTTCTTGATCTCATGCCTCGACCGACACCCCGACTGGTCTGTCGTCATTTGCTTAGTTGGCGGCGGTCAAGAAATCAATACAGGGGAAGCAGGCATTGGTGAGTGGCTACGCGCTATCCATGACCACTACCCAAACTGGGAAGTCCACATTTCGCCGCACCTTCAGGACTCTGAATATGGCGCGGGGGCAGCACTGGCAACACTCAAAGACAGAGCGAACATTCACTACAACGAAGACCTTCACCTAGCTGTATCAATGCGCTCATTTCGCGCTGAGCATGTTTCAACCTTTGTGAAGTATTTGCTAGATCGTCAGCACGAAAGCGCACGCGCAGTTTTCCAACAAGTGCAATCACGTTACCCCATCGTCATCACGCGCGACTTGGACAAAGCCAAACGTTGGTTACGTGAGAAAGCCCGTGGCACTGAGCGGTTTGGCATGGTGGTTTCTTCGCAGGCTCAGCGCTTAAAGCCTCATGCCATCGACGTCAGATCCCCGATGGACCCTATTCATTGGTTCTTGGATGACAAAGACGACGTGCGTTCGTCCTACTACCTTGAAGACGTTGCGACCGAGTTCCACGTTCAAGGCCTAGAACTTGATTGGGCTTGTGTCGTTTGGGATGCCGACTTGCGATACGGTGTCGATGACTGGGAATACCGCTCTTTCGTCGGAAGTAAATGGCAAAAGATTAACCTTGCGCATCGGCAAATGTATTTAAAGAACGCTTATCGCGTCCTGCTCACGCGTGCGCGACAAGGCATGGTGATCGTGATTCCGCCTGGAGATCACAACGACCCGACGCGTGCCCCCTCTTTCTACGACCCCATCTACTCGTACCTACATTCCCTCGGTCTTAAGGATATTTGAGAAAAGATTGAATCCCATGATCAATAAAATGTGATATTCTTTCATCAGAAAGGATTTAGACATGCAACCCCTTCTTAAAACACCCACCGATGCAGCCGCCGTGTTGGCCAAAGCCACCACGCGGGCAGCCGAGTTGCTCAAGCTCACCAATGCTGCCTTGGCACGTGTGGTTGGCTTGAGCGAACCCAGCATCACGCGCATTCGCGCTGGGCGCGGAATTGACCCGAGCTCTAAAGAAGGCCAGCTAGCCTTGCTGTTGGTGCGGGTGTACCGCTCGCTCGACCCACTGGTGGGTGGCGACGATGCCAAGCGCATGGCATGGATGCACACGTACAACAAGGCGCTGCAAGGTGTACCAGCCAAGTTGCTAGAAAGCCCCGAGGGTTTGGTGACCACACTGGCCTACCTCGACGGGATGCGAGCACCCGCATGACAACCGCGCCCTCGCTGTGGCAAGCCAGCTGGGTGGCCGAACACCACAGCCCGCTGATTATGGAGGCGTGGCGCGGCGTAGAAACCCAGCACATTGCCGCAACGCTGCGCTTGGTAGACAACAACGCAGAGCAAGATTTACTGGAGTCGTTACTAGACAGTAGTAAACCGCCGTATCCACCAAAAGCCGACAACTTACCTTATTTGCTGAGTACACCATTTCGTTACAAACCACAGCAAGCTTCGCGATTTAGGCGCGCACACGAATCTGGCCTTTGGTATGGCGCGGCCAGCGTGTATGCGGTGTGTGCAGAGCTGGCTTATTGGCGAATGCGCTTCGTTCAGGACAGCGCAGGCTTGGTGAAAACCGAGGTGCTCACACAACACACCTTGTTTCAAGCAACGGTTCAAGGCGAGGCCATAGACCTGACAGCTAAACCTTGGACACAAGCACACACCGTTTGGGCTCACCCCAGCAACTACACAGGCTCGCATGCTTTGGGCTCCTTGATTCGCGATCAAGACACGGTGCAATGGATACGCTATGAGTCAGTACGCGCACCAGGCCACCTTTGTGCCGCAGTGTTTAACCCTCACGCTTTGCGAATGAACGACCTGCGCGAATCAGAACAACGATGGTTCTGCAAAACCACCGCGCAACGTGTACTAATGAGCGATGGCACTCAAAGCTTTGAATGGACTGAATGAAAACTCAGCCCAACAAAAAAGCCGCTCACTGAGCGGCTTTTTGTTTACTGCAAAGCAGTGACTTAAGACGAGAACAAGAAGTTCATCACGTCGCCGTCTTTCACCACGTATTCCTTACCTTCAGCACGCATCTTGCCTGCGTCTTTGGCGCCTTGCTCGCCTTTGAAAGCGATGAAGTCTTCAAACGCGATGGTCTGGGCGCGGATGTAGCCCTTCTCGAAATCGGTGTGAATCACGCCAGCAGCTTGTGGACCGGTGTCGCCCACGTGGATGGTCCATGCGCGCACTTCTTTCACGCCGGCGGTGAAGTAGGTTTGCAAGCCCAGCAAGGTGTAGGCGGAACGAATCAAGCGGTTCAGGCCAGGCTCGTCTTGGCCCAGCTCTTTCAAGAACTCTAAGCGGTCGGCATCGTCCATCTCGGACAACTCGGCTTCGATCTTGGCGCAGATGGCAACCACGGGCGCGTTTTGCGCTTGCGCAAACGCCTTGAGGCGGTCCAAGAACGGGTTGTTCTCAAAGCCGTCTTCGGACACATTGGCCACAAACATGGCAGGCTTGGCGGTGATGAAGAAGAACTGCTTCAGTTCAGCGCGCTCTTCTTTGCTGAAGTCGATGGTGCGCACGGGCTTGGTGTCGTTCAGCGCAGCTTGGCACTTCTCAAGAATGGCCATTTGCTTGACGGCCTCTTTGTCGCCAGAGCGGGCAATTTTGCTCACGCGGTGAATGGCTTTTTCCACCGCAGCCAAGTCGGCCAAGCACAGCTCTGTCTGAATGACTTCGATGTCGGCAATCGGGTCCACCTTGTTGGCTACGTGGATCACGTTGTCGTCTTCAAAGCAACGCACCACGTTGACGATGGCATCGGTTTCTCGGATGTGGGCCAAGAACTTGTTGCCCAAGCCTTCGCCCGTACTGGCACCAGCCACGAGGCCGGCGATGTCCACAAACTCCACAATGGCAGGCACGATGCGCTCGGGCGTGATGATCTCGGCCAACTGCTGCAAGCGTGGATCAGGCACTTCGACCACGCCCGTATTGGGCTCAATCGTACAAAACGGATAGTTTTCCGCAGCAATGCCCGCTTTGGTCAGGGCGTTGAACAGGGTGGACTTGCCAACGTTGGGCAAACCCACGATGCCGCATTTCAAACTCATAAAAATATCCTTAGAAATCAAGACCCCAGTTATGCCATCGACCCCAATGTGGGCGCGGTCAAAGTGCCTAACCCATCGATGAAATGGTTAATGGTGTCAGGCGCAAATGTTTGGGGAGAAGTTGTGATCATTGTACTAATCAGGTAAATCGACCCTTTAGCTCACCCAACCCATCCTTGTCGACGTTAAATTCAAAAAATCCTTTTAAATGTGCAACTTACACATTTATACTGAAGAAAATGAACAAGTCATGCAAATGAACAAGATCACCCCCGATGCCCTGCACGCAGAACAGCAGGCCTTACTTGCAGCCCTCTGGCATTTGTTGAAACCATTTGCCAAGCTCTGCGTTGCCAAAGGCGTTCCCATTCAAGCCGTTGAAGAATTGGTTCGACATGCTTATGTCGATGCCGCCCAACAAGCGTGTGAGGGCGACAACCCGAGCCGTTTGACCAGCCGTATCAGCACGATGACCGGATTGACGCGGCGCGAAGTTGGGCGCATTCAGCAAACTTCAACACCTGAGTTACCAGCCACACGATCAGCTGCCACTGACGTGTTGACTTACTGGACTTCGCAACCAGACTATGTCGACAAAGCGAAAAAACCGATTGCACTCCCCCGACAAGGCCCTGTGCCAAGTTTTGAGACGTTGGCCGCAAGCGTCACCAAAGATGTACACGCACGTTCGCTGCTGGCAGAGATGATTCGACTCAATTTGGTAACACACCGCAAGTCAACAGACACGGTTGAATTGATCGAGGACTTTTTTGTGCCCAGCCATGACTGGTCACAAATGGTGGGCTTCTTGGGCACCAACGTGGGTGATCACTTAGAAGCCGCTGTCACCAACGTGTTGGGCGATGGTCACCAACATTTCGAGCAAGCGCTCTTAGCCGATGAGCTGTCTTCAGAGTCAATCATCAAAGCGCAAGAACTGATCAGCACGCAGTGGCGCAACCTGATGACCACGCTCGGCCCTCAACTGCAAGCCTTGATGGATGCCGACAAAGCAGCCCAACGACCACAAGACCAAGCGGTTCGGGTTGGTCTGTACGCCTTGGCAAAGGCGATGCCATCGCCTGAAATTTCTTCAAATTTATCTCAGTGAACGGAGCGTGACACATGCGATCTAGTCAAACCAAAACTACTTTCACACGTCGAGCTGTTCTTTTAGGCATGGTCGGCTCGGTGGCGCAACTGAGTGGCTGCGGTGGCGGTGGCGGTGGCGGCTCTGATGTGGCCGGCTTGTCCAGTGGCGGAACAGGTTCATTTACCAGCGGCACGATTTCGGGGCTTGGCTCCATCATCGTCAACGGCATTCGCTACAACGACGATAACGCCACCGTGATTTCACGCGACGACGGCACACCGTTTGCAAACCCACTGAAGGTAGGCATGGTGGTGTCCATCCAAGGCTCGCCCGTCACAGCAGCAACCACGACGAACGGAACAGCGACGGCAACAGCCACTCGTATCAGTTGCAGTAGCGAATGGGAGGGGCCTGTGTCCAACATCACAGGTTCAAGTTTTGACATTCTGGGTTTGACCGTGGATGTTTTAACCAGCACCGTGTTCGAAGGCGCAGCAACGCAATTAACAGATTTGAATACCTCGTACTTCGCAGAAGTACATGGCTACGTGGATCAAACCACTGGGCATCTGCAAGCCACGCACATCGAAGCATTCACAACGAGCCCCACGTTTTACAAACTCAGTGGCGTAGTCAACAACTTGAATGCCAGCAATCACACCTTCCAACTGGGGACAGCACAAGTTTCCAATGCGATCAGCTGGGACAACAACACCGCCATCCCGACCAATTGGTCGAACGGCGTATTTGTGCGCGTCACGATGACGCCATCGTTGCTTGCGACACAAATTCGTTTGCTCACATCACCGCTTGCACAACTGGGTGCACAGGAGGATCATGATGCTGAAATTCACGGATTCATCTCTGCCTACCAATCAAATGCCAATTTCACTGTCAATGGCATTCCTGTTGATGCAAGCAGTGCTCGGATCGCCGGTGGCACATTGCGATTAGGGGTCAGGGTGGAAATTCACGGCAGCATCAGCAACGGGGTATTGATCGCGAGCAAGGTTGAAACGCCGAGCAACACGGACGAAGCTACACATGAATTTGAATTTCACGGAACAGTGAGTGCATTGAGTGCGCAAACATTTGAGCTGCATGGACTCACATTTCAGTACAACAACAGCACTGACATTCAAGGAGTCACGATGGCAAACGACACACCAATTCAAATCAACGCCATTCGTTCATCAGGCGCATGGTTAGCCACAAAAATTCGTGCGGACGATTAAGTTTCATTCACCACTAAAGAGGTATGCATCATGTCTATCAAAACCATTTTTTCTCATGCCATCACCATCACAGTTGCTGCGTCGATGTTGACTCTGTCACCTGTTGCTCGTGCAGAGATTGTGCAAACGCAAGAGCTCGCCACGCAGAACCAAACCGAGCAAGATCGAGCGACAGTGCAAAGCTTTGTTGAGCGTGCCACTGTCAAAGAAAAGCTCGAAGCGATGGGTGTAGCTGGCTTACTCGCCAAAGACCGCGTGGCAGCATTGAGCGAGCAAGAGGTGCATGCTTTGGCCGAGCGCATCGATGCCATGCCCGCCGGCGGCACGCTCAGCCAAATGGACATGGTGATTATTTTGTTGATTGCAATTTTGGTTGCCGTCGCTCTTTAAAGAAGAGGTTTATATGTACAACGCCAAATTTTTGAAACGCTTGTGGGGCATTCCCATCCTGTGCTTTGCTTTGGCTGCACCTACTGTTTGGGCTGATCGGCCCGAAGGCGTGGGGCAAGGAAAGCGCCAACATGCACCAGAACAAAACCAGCATGAACGATCCTTCAACGAACCCAGAGAAGTGCGCCAAGGTTCGTATTTCGAGCCGCGGCATCACCAAGCTGCGCGTGACATTTATGGACCACAAATCGCTCAAGGCAGATGCCCACCCGGTTTGGCTAAAAAAGGAAACGGCTGCTTGCCCCCCGGACAAGCCAAGCAATGGGCGATTGGTCAACCCATCCCTGCAAACATGGTGCTGTACCCAGTTCCGGTTGAGTTGCAACGACGCTTAGGACCACCCCCTGCCGGCTACAAATATGTGCGTGCAGCCAGTGACATTTTGTTGATTGCCATTGGTACCAGCATGGTGGTCGATGCCATTGAGGACTTGGGTGGGTTCTAAGCTCAGTCTTCTTCACTGGCGCTTGGCAGCCATTGCACTGAGTCTCTCAGGCTGTGCCTATGTGCCCAGCTTGAGTAGCTTGGCGACAAGCAGCTCGGTGCCTGCGCGCGTTGAACTCACCGATGTTGCGTTTTATCCGCAAACACAAGACCAATGCGGTCCAGCTGCTTTGGCAACTGTCCTTCAATATGCGGGTGTGGAGCGCACGCTGCAGCAGCTTGAAGCCGATGTGTACGTACCGAAACGCCACGGTAGTCTGCAACTGGAAATGCTCGGAGGTGCACGACGCGCCGGTGTTTTGCCATATGTCCTCAAGAACGAATCTCACGCTTTGTGGGAAGAAGTCGCCGCAGGCCACCCCGTTGTTGTTTTGCAGAACTTGCGCTGGGACTGGTGGCCCGTATGGCACTACGCTGTGGTGGTGGGCTACGACCAAGCTGCTGCCACGGTGACCTTGCGCTCTGGGGATGAGAAGCGCTTGATCATGTCAGTGACCGATTTCGAGTCGAGCTGGTCCAAAGCCAAGCATTGGGCATTTGTGGCCTTGCGGGCCAATCAGCGGCCAGCAACGGCCTCTGCGGATTCGTTCGTCGCTGCGGCCATCACCTTAGAACGTGTTGCACCCATTCAAGCTGAACAAGCCTACCAAACAGCACTTCAAGCTTGGCCCGACAACTTAGCAGCCAGACTTGCGCTGGGTAACGCTCGCTACCGACAACACGACCTAACCAGTGCACGCACACATTACCAACAAGCCACCGTCGACCACCCCAATGCTGCTGACGCTTGGAATAACTTGGCACACGTTTTGTACGACACACATCAAGAAACGCAAGCACGTGCCGCCATTTCAAAAGCAGTGACCTTGGGTGGAGCACGTCTTGAACAGTACAAGGCGACACAAGCAGCGTTTGAATCAAAGGAAAAACCATGACACCCCACATTCGATGGATGCGTTGGATCGGTTGTTTACTCATCACCTGCGCAATGAATGCACATGCCGCAGCTTTAAAACACCCATTCGGCAGAAACACGCTGCCCCACACGCAGAACTTGTCCAATGCCAGCAAGTGCAATGTTGTTCATGCCAAAGGTGATGGCGCCATTCACGCGTGCATCTTGTCGGTAAGCCTGCAAGGTGTTGTTCACACTAGGTGTTGATGCACTGGTATCTGGGTCAATATTTGGAATCGGACAACGAGGACAAGGCTTCACTGGATTGAGTTGAACCGTACCGTCGTCCGTGACGATGGTCATCACGCCCACTCGGTCTTCATCATGGGCATAGCCCCCCGAGAGCACCACATTCGCACGAAACCGGCGCATATCAACCGCAGGAACGCCTTGTTGCGCCAGACGTGTGTTGAGCTCCTCCAGCGACTCGGCACTCGCCACCAGCACAGGAAACCCATCGCTGAATTGATTCAGGGCTTGCACACCTTGTGTCCATTTGGTGCTGGCCACGCGTTGGTGACTTTCGTCAAAACGCACCAACCGCAAGGGCCCCAAATCATCGCCCAAGAAATGCGTCAGCCAAACACTTGCTGCGGGGCCCATGTCAAAAGCGGGAACCACGTCATCCCACACACGAACTTGGGTTTGATCCATGTGCGGCGACACCAGCCATGTCAAAGACAATGCCTTCATCCCGTGGGCATGCAACACCAACTCTGTGTGGGTCAACTCAGGCTGAATCAAAGCCATGCGCGGCAGTTCGCGTTGGGTCACCATCTCACCGTCGGCATCCACAACCATCCACGCACGGTCAAAGGCCAAACCTTTGTCGGTCAACACAGACTCTTGCACAGAAATACCTGCACACGACTTGATGGGAAATACCCACAACGCGTCAATGCGGGCTTGAAACTCTGAAGGGGGACTTACGGATATGGCCATGCGTCATTGTGCCGCCCTCCTACAATCGACTTCATGGCTCAAAAACTGGACGTTTGTATTCGTGGTGATGGCATGGTGGGACGCACCTTGGCCTTGCTACTTGCACGCCAAAAATTGCGTGTCGGACTGGTGACTTCACCCCCTAAAAATGCACAAGACGTTAGGGCTTACTCACTCAACAGCGCTTCTCGTGATTTACTTTCTGAATTGCGATGCTGGCCTGATTCCATCCACGCCACGCCCGTACAACACATGCGTGTATGGGGCGACGATGGCGGATTTGCACACTTTGAAAGCCCGACCTCCGAAGGGCTGACTTGGATTGTGGACGTGCCTGTACTCGAAGCCCAGCTGGCCGAAGCCGTGCGCTACCAAGCCGAAATCACCCCGCTGACCGCGCCTGAACCTGCTACGTTGACCGTGGTGTGCGAAGGCCGCGCCAGCGCCACCCGCGCTGAGTTAGGGGTGAACTTTGAGGTGCTGTCTTACCAGCAACACGCAGTGGCGGCCCGTGTGCGTTGCAGCACACCACACCGTCAACAGGCATTGCAATGGTTCAGCCAAGGTGCAGATGGCTTAGAAATTTTGGCGCTACTGCCACTAGGTGGAATTCACGGTGACACGGCCAGTTTGGTGTGGTCACTGCCGCCTGAACGTGCCAAAGACATGTTGGCGCTGGACCCTCATGCCTTCGCACTGGCACTGGAAAACGCCAGCCATGGTGTGCTTGGCCAAATCGAACTCACCAGCGATCGCGCCATCTGGCCCCTCCAACTGGCACGCGCTGACCGCTGGACTGGCAACTTTGCCGATGGCAGCGCTTGGGCGTTGGCAGGTGACGCGGCCCACAACATTCATCCGCTTGCAGGACTAGGCCTCAACCTCGGCTTGGCCGATGTGGCCGAGTTGGCCCATGTTTTAAAAGCCCGTGAAGCCAAAGACTATTGGCGCAGCGTCGGTGACCGTTACTTCATGCGTCGCTATGAACGCGCACGCAAAGCCGACATGATGCCCACTTGGGTGGCGTGCGACAGCCTGCAACGCCTGTTCGCACACCCCAACAGCGGCGTGCAAGCGCTACGCAACTGGGGCATGAACAGCTTCAACCACTTGGCCCCCATCAAAGCTTGGGCCATGCAACAAGCCATGGGCTAGCAATTACAAGATCACACCACACCATGCAACACATGTTTCGCACACTCTACGCCGCTGCGTTGCTCGCACTGAGCCTGACCAGCGCGTTCGCCCAAGGTCACGAAGCCACCATTCGTAAAAATCTGAGTGAGCGCATTCCACAAATTCCAAAGATTGAAGAAATCACACGCACACCCTTGGCAGGCATCTACGAATTGCGGCTGAGCACCAACGAGATTTACTACAGCGATGCCGAAGGCAACTTTCTCATTCAAGGCAACTTGATTGATACCAAAAGCAAACGCAATTTGACTGAAGAACGCGAAGCCAAACTCAGTGCGATTGACTTCAATGCGCTCCCACTGAAAGATGCCATCACCTTCGTGCGTGGCAATGGCAAACGCAAACTCGCTGTATTT
>Ga0228699_1000119_pt1 | contig 74762 bp, 72 predicted proteins | sample McNCre217_Aug_MG_FD_178016 | JGI IMG/M metagenome (GOLD analysis project Ga0228699, IMG submission 178016) | Freshwater microbial communities from McNutts Creek, Athens, Georgia, United States - 2-17_Aug_MG | ecosystem: Environmental > Aquatic > Freshwater > Creek | place: USA: Georgia... | reverse complement strand
TGCCTGCGGTGCCGCATTTGTATTTACCCGGGTTGGCCTTGGCCAGGGCCAGAAATTCCTGAAACGATTTGGCGGGAAAAGTCGGCAAACACGACACGACGATCGACACCTTGGCCAAGGTGGACACGGGGGCAAAGTCTTTGGCCGGGTCATAAGGCACGTTGGGCTGCGCATAGCGGCTGACAACCAGGTCGCTCAGATTGCCCAGTCCCAGGGTGTGACCATCGGCGACGGCACGGGCAGCTGCTGTCATCCCGATCACCCCCCCAGCCCCTGCGCGGTTGTCCACGACCACGGGCTGGCCGAGTGCCTTGGCCAGCGGTACCGAAAAAATGCGAGCCAGGATGTCCGTGTTGCCACCAGGAGGGTTCGGGACAATCAGCGTCACGGCCTTGCTCGGGTAAGTGGACTGCGCATGCAAAGCGCCAGGCAAAACGGCCACAGCCCAAGCTGCAGATGACGCGCCCAAGAGCGTACGACGCGTGAGAGACATCTCATTCAAGTTGTCACTCGAACGCATGGAGGGGCCAGTGATGGGTTTCATAAAGTGTCTCCGGTCTTGATGTGCTGAACCGGCGCGACGGTCAGGGCTGCCCATAATCTAAGGCCGGATGCCTGGCTGCGGTATGCCTCAGAGAAGCACGAGACCCCTGCCTTTGGAGATATACCTTGTCGGCGCTTGCGCATGAAAACTGCGCTGCCGTTGGGCACACCGGCTCGCTATTGGGAGATCGTCGTGAAATACGCCTTCACCTGACGGCGCACCACATCATCAACGGCTTGGCAGGCTTGTGTCGGCGCCGTGTGCGAAGACCGTCGAAGCACAATGTGACGGTCCAGGCTCGGCTGGACGATGCGGGCGGCTTGCAGTTCAAGTCGGGCCACTTCTGAACGCACAGCGCTCATGCCGACGATGGCATACAGCCCGCCTGCGGCGACGAGTTTTTTTTGCAGATTCAGGCTGTCGCACTCAAGTCGGATGTTCAAGTGAATGCCTCGGCGGCTGGCCCAATGCTCGAGCACATGGTGAAAAGCATAGGGGCGGCCTGGGACCACCAGAGGAATGTTGTGCAACAGGTCGAAAGGAATCGTCGGTTCCGCTGTCAATGGGTCACCGGGTGCGCTGATCAGGACATGCGGCATTCTCGCGATACCGTCACCCCGGCCACTGCGGCCTCGGGTGTTCTCGGAGAAAAGCGCGATGTCGAGTTCGCCACGTTCCAGAGCGGCCGAGACGCGCCCGCTCATGCCACTGACCAAGTGCAGTCTGACCTTGGGAAACAAGCGCTCTAACTCTGCACAGATTGGTGCACACAGAGTATCGGCCAACGAGTCAATCATCCCGAGGCGAACGAGTCCCGCGGGTTCTCGCAGCACGCTGGTGGCGTCATCCGTGAGCTCTTGTCCGGCTTGAACCCAGGCTTTGACGCGTGGATATAGACGCTGACCGATGTCGTTGAGTCGCACGCCGCGTGCTGTTCGTTCAAAGAGTTGGCCGCCACAAGAACGCTCGATAGCCCCCAGCTGGCGGCTGATCGCCGATTGCGCCACATCGCGTGCGGCAGCGGTCTCCGTCAAACTGCCGCAGTCGGCGATCTGCAAAAACAATTGCCATTGGTCGACGGAGAGTAGGGAAGTCATTTCAAGTTGCATCTTATCGTTTCAGTGCCAAATCGCTTTGACCTAGGGTTTGCACGAGAATGCACAATCGGTTTTTTGTGCATAATTTTTAAATCATGCAAGAAGTAACAGCCAACACCACTGTCTCAGAGCAAGCATTTCAAGTGCTTCGACAAGATGTTTTATCCGGTCGGCATGCCCCAGATATCAAGCTCAAGCTAGATTCGCTCCAGTCCCTGTACGGTTTTTCCAGCAGTCCCTTACGCGAGGCTTTGAACCGACTGGTCCAAGAGGGCTTGGTCAAAGCCGATGAGCGACGTGGCTTTCGCGTTACCCCCATTTCACCTGCTGACTTAGCGGACATCACCAAAATGCGTTTGATGCTGGACATTCCAGCCTTGAAAGAGTCCATTCAGGCGGGCGACGACGCCTGGGAGGCCGCCATTGTGGCCGCATTTCATCGGTTAGAAAAAATCGAGTCACGGCTTCCACAAGGCCCTGTGGTGTTGGACGCGCAATGGAGCCAGCGGCATCGTGATTTTCATTTTTCGCTGATCGCTGCATGCCCTTCTGAGCGCCAGTTGTCGTGGAGTATGAGTCTGTTTGATCAGGCTGAACGCTACCGTCACTTCGCCGCAAGAAATCGAACAGTTTCCAAGAAGAAAGACGAAGAGCACCGATCTCTGATGGACGCAGTTCTGCGCCGCGATGCGAAGACGGCGGCCGTGCTCTTGGCTGAACATATTGCCAGCACACAAACCAATGTGATGGCGGCGTTCAAGCGTCAAGCCACGACACGCGCTTGATGCATCACAACCACTCTAAGGAGGCTTTATGCTGAATGTCAGTCAACCCACCCCTTCGCATTTCGGTATTTACGTGACCGATGTCGAGAAGATGGTGCACTTCTACAAAACTGTTTTTGGCCTGGTCGAGACCGACCGGGGTGTGGGCAAGACGTTCAAGGCGCCGTTGGTTTTTCTGAGTGCCAATCCCCATCAGCACCATCAACTGGTGATCGCAGGCGGGCGTCCCGCTGAAGCGACCTTCAGCACCGTCATGCAACTGTCTTTTGCCGTGCCCTCTATCCAATCCTTGCGGGACTTGAAAGACAAAGCCGTTGCCCTGGGTGCGAGCAAGGTGTTGCCTCTGAATCACGGCAACGCTTTGTCGGTGTATTTTGCAGATCCAGAGGGCAACACGGTTGAAATTTATATCGACATGCCTTTCTATATTTCGCAACCGCACGGCGACCCTTTGGATCTGAGCAAGGACGACGAGACCCTCTTGCGCGAGACCGAGGCCATTTGCAGAAGCGACCCGAGCTTCATGCCGATTGAGCAATGGCAAGCGAAATTCGCCCACGCCCACTGACACCATTTATTCAACAAGGAACTTTCATGAAACTGCTCTCATTCATCCACCAAGGCCGCGAAACCTGGGGCGCGCTGGTCGGTCCAGACGCCATCGTTGATCTGGGTAAGGCGATGCCGCAATACCCGACGTTGACGGACTACATCGCTTCAGGCGCATACCTGAATGCCCATGCGGATGTTGCGAACAAGAAAGCCGATGTTCAGTTGGCCAACATCACTTTTTTGCCTGTCATCCCCAAGCCCGAAAAAATTGTCTGTGCCGTGCGCAACTACATGGACCATCACCAAGAAGTCTTGGCCGCTGGCATGCAGCGCGAGTTGTCGCAAGAGCCCCCCATCTTTCTGCGGGTGTGGCGTTCGCAAGTGGCCCATGGTCAACCGATCATTTGTCCCAAGGTGTCGGGCTCGTTGGATTGGGAAGGCGAGCTGGCGGTGATCATCGGCAAGGAAGGTCGCAACATCGCCGAGGCCGATGCCTTTGACCACGTGGCAGGCTACTCTTGCTACAACGATGGCAGCATCCGTGAATGGCAGTTCCACGCCAAGCAAATTGCTTCGGGCAAAAATTTTGAATCCACCGGCGGCTTTGGTCCTTGGATGGTCACCGCCGATGAAATTGCGCCAAACCAGCAACTCAAACTGGTGACCCGTTTGAATGGTGAAGTCGTGCAATCGAGCCACACGGGCCACATGATTTTTTCGATCGCCAAGCTCATCAGCTACGCCTCCACCATCTTCACGCTGGTGCCCGGCGATGTGATCGCCACCGGCACACCTGCGGGTGTGGGTTGGAGTCGCAAGCCCGCTTGGTTCATGAAGCCGGGCGATGTGTGCGAGGTCGAGATTGAAGGCATTGGCACCTTGGTGAACCCGATTGCTGCACAGGCCTGAACATGAAAGCCATTCAAGTCCAGGTGCCTGGTGGACCTGGAAACCTGATCGAAGTGGATTTACCCGATCCCCTTCCAGGCCCTGGACAGGTGCGTGTCAAAGCCTGCGCAATTGGTGTGGGCCGACCCGATGTCTTGATACGCAAAGGCACCTACAAATGGATGCCGCCCCTGCCCGCCATTCCAGGCGCTGAAATGGCAGGCGAAATTGATGCGATTGGCCAAGGTGTGCACCAGTGGCAGTTGGGCGATCGCGTCTTGGTGAGTGCCCGTGAACTGACGCAGCGTGGGGGGTGTTATGCGCAAGCCATCGTGGTGCCAGAAGACGCCCCTTATCGCTTGCCCGTGACGCTGGCTTTTGAGGACGCAGTCAGTTTGCCCAATCTTCAACTGGCGTTGGCGCTGATGCGTGTGGCTGGGGCTGTGGCAGGGCCCGCACCCCATGTGTTGATCACGGGGGCGTCAGGTGGTGTAGCAGGCATGCTTTGCCAGGTGGCCAAACACAAAGGCTTGACCACCCTCGGCACAAGCCGAACGTCTGACAAAGCAAGCTTTGCCCTTGGACAGGGTTTTGATCATGTGATCTGCACATCGCATGACGATCTGAAAGAGCGCATACAACACATCACGCATGGCCGTGGCGTCGACCTCGTGTTTGACCATCTCGGTGGTCAAAGTCTGATCGATGGTCTTCACAGCCTTGCACCCTGGGGCACTTTGGTGTCTTACAACATCGTGCAGGGTGCGCCCACAGAGGACGTTTTTCAGGTGCTCAGAAATTTGCTGGGCAAGAGCCTGGCGGTGCGTTGCTTTTCAATGCATACCTTGGATGAGGACGTCTCGCTCAGGCGTGAGCTGATGCACGAAGCCATCGCACTCATGGCCAACGCGCAGGTCAAGGCACCCGAATGCCAGATGTTCAAGTTCAGTGAGGTTCGTCAAACCCACGAGTTACTCGATCGCGGGATGGTCAGCGGAAAGTTGGTGATCAAGCCGTGATATCCAGGCATGCCAGCTTGCGCAGACAAGCGGCATGGTTCATCCATTAGGAGACAACATGCTTCGTCGAAATTTACTCATCGCTTTAGGTGTCGGATCACTGGTCATGGCCTCACATGTGGGTGCGCAAACTTACCCTGAGCGGCCCATCAAAATTCTCCAAGGCTTTGCGCCTGGTGGTAACGCAGATGCCATTGCCAGAGCCGTGGGCCAAGAAATGACCAAAGGTTTGGGGCAGCCCATGGTGGTGGAAGCGCAGGCCGGAGCAGGCGGCAACATTGCGGCGACCACGGTCGCCAAAGCCAAGCCCGATGGCTACACCTTGCTGCTGGCGACCGGCGGACATGCGGTGGCGGGTGCGCTGTACAACAATTTGGCGTACCGTACCGTGCAAGACTTCGAAATGGTCAGCACGATCACCTATTTCCCTTTCCTCGTCGTGGTGCCAACCAGTAGCAAGTTTGCCAACTTGTCCGCGCTCTTGGCGGCAGCGAAAGCGAATCCCGAGCAAATAAGCTACGGCACGGCCGGGATTGGCTCGACCCATCACTTGGCGGGTGAACTGCTGGCCAGTATGTCTAAAACGCAGCTGCTGCATGTGCCCTACAAAGGGGACTCGGGCTCGCTCACCGCCTTGTTGTCAGGCGACATCCCCATGATCATCGCGCCACCCACCGCTGTGATGGCCAACATCAAGGCGGGTAAATTGCGCGCCATTGCGGCGACCGGTCCTCAACGCTGGTCTGTGTTGCCGGACGTCCCTACGGTATCCGAGCAAGGTGTATCAGGCTACGACGTTCGCTCTTGGGCAGGGCTCATGGCGCCTGCTTCTACCCCGAAAGCTGTCATTGATCGTCTCAATGCAGAGGTTCAAAAAGCATTGCTGTCGCCCGCGGTTAAAAACCGATTGGAAGAGATGGGGGGAGAAGCGCGTGGCAGCACACCAGAAGAAATGAAAGCCATGGTGGCCAGTCAAACACAAAAATGGATTCAGGTCGTCACAGAGGCCAAAATCCCTAAACAATGATCACGGAAAACAAAAGGAAGTCTCATGTCTTTGATTGAAATTCGCAAACGCAGTCTGACCATCGAAACCATTTACCACGAGGGTGGCCCCGTCACAGACAAACCTCTCAAATTGGCAGCTGCTTGTGCCGTGATCAAAAACCCCTATGCGGGCCGTTATGAGCCGGATCTCATGCCCTTCATGACAGAGCTGAGATCACTGGGTACCCTCTTGGCCAAAGAGTTGGTTGATACCTTGGGTAAAGAGAACATCGAGGTCTATAGCAAAGCAGCCATCGTTGGCGTGAACGGCGAAATGGAGCATGGTGCGGTTTGGCATGAAGCCGGCGGATGGGCCATGCGCTCGGTGTTGGATGAGCCCAAAGCCATTGTCCCCGCAGCCAAAGCCGTCGCCAGCGCTGGGTATCGCCTGATGGTGCCGCTGCATTACATCCATGCTTGCTATGTGCGCAGTCACTTTAATAGTATGGAAATTGGCATCCAGGACGCACCCCGACCCAACGAGATTTTGTTTGGATTGGTGATGGGCACAGGCGCTCGCGTGCACTCCAGGCTGGGTGGGCTGTCGAAGGAAAATGTCTCCGTGCATGACGGGCAGCGGTAATTTTCATCTGAAAGAAATTACGCAGACATGCGAGATGCCGCAGTCCCCTAACTACGATAAGCAGTATGTTTAAGGGGTGTTGTTCGGGTTTTTCAAGGCCCGAATCTTGGCGGCATTGCGTTCACTGGCCGACACAATGTGCTCGCGCATGAGGATATCGAAACGGGCCCAATCGGCATCCCGCAAGCTGTTGAGCAAGGACCGGTGGTGATCAATGCCTTCTTGCGAAATGATGTCGGTGGGCGTTACCAGTTGAACCCGCAGTGCGGCAATGCGTGCACCAGCCAAAGCATAGGCATGCTGGATGTAGTGGTTGCCGCAGCGTTGGATGATGGCCTCGTGAAACACGGTGTCTGCCTTGCTGGAGCGGATGGCGTCGTTCTCGGCACGGGCAATTTCCATGTCCGAGACGGCCTGGGTCAATGTGTCGAGCAAATTGTCCTTGTCGAGCTGGTAGGCCAGTTGTGCGGCCCGGGGCTCGATCAGGCAGCGAAAATCGCCCAGCGATAACAAATCTTCTTCATCGGGTTCAAACACATAGCTGCCGCGCTGTGGCCGCACATTGACCAGGCCCTCGATTTGCAGCAAGTTCAGTGCTTCGCGCACCGGGGTGCGGCTCACGCCGAAGGTGCTGGCCAGAGATTCTTCGGCAATCAACTCGCCCAGTTTGAATTCGCCATTGATGATGGCTTCACGCAGGCGCGCGGCCACTTGGTGCGCCAAGGATTTGGGCTGTTCAAGACGCATGGGGCGAGAGGTCATGGGCGTGGCTGGTGAGAACTTTGCGCCAAGTATGCCGCAAGCAGCGCATTTTTTGATAAGAAAAACACTAGTATGTAAGATACTAGGGTATCTCCTGATGCTGGTCCAGCCAGGTCTGCAAATAATCCCCGCATGACTGAAACACATGCGACGGCTGCTGCTGCGGCCTTGGTGAATTTGCAAAATCAATTGGGGGCGCAGGCCGTCCTGATCGGTGAGGCGGTGCCTGAGCGCAACCGCAACGACTGGAGCAGCCAGGCGCCGACGCACCCTATTGCCGTGGTTCGTCCCAAAGATGCGACCGAGGTCAGCGTGACGCTCAAGGCCTGCGCTCAAGCAGGACTCAAAGTGGTGCCGCAAGGCGGGCTGACGGGTTTGTGCGGTGGCGCGCGACCCGAAGATGGTTGGGTGGCGTTGTCGATGGAACGCATGGTCGGCGTCGAAGAGGTCGATCCTGCGGGCAGCACCATGACGGTCTGGGCGGGCACGCCGCTGGAAGTGGTCCAGCAAGCTGCCGATCAGGCAGGACTGTTTTTCTCACTCGATCTGGGTGCACGTGGCTCTTGCGCGATTGGCGGCAATTTGTCGACCAACGCGGGCGGCAACCGCGTCATTCGCTACGGCATGGCGCGTGAGCTGGTGCTGGGCATTGAAGTGGTGTTGCCCGACGGCACCATCATCACCAGCCTGAACAAAATGCTCAAGAACAACGCGGGCTATGACCTCAAGCAGCTGTTCATCGGCAGCGAAGGCACTTTGGGCGTCATCACCCGCGTGGTGTTGCGCTTGCATCCCAAACCCCAATGCACCATGGCCGCGTTGTGCGCGGTAAGTGACTTCGAGGCCTTGGTGGGGCTGCTCAAAGCGGCCCGTGCTGGCTTGGGGCCTACGCTGTCTGCCTTTGAGGTCATGTGGCCGGACTATTGGCATGTGGTCACGAACCGCGCCAAGGTCAAGGCCGCAGTGGGGCAGGGCCATGCGCAGTATGTGCTGATTGAAGCGCAGGGCACGGACGAACAAGCCGACCCACCGCGCTTTCAGGCCTGGCTCGAATCTGTCATGGCGCAGGGCCTGCTGGCCGATGCAGCGGTGGCTCAAAGCTTGTCCGATGTGAAAGGCTTTTGGGCCTTGCGCGATGCGTGTGCCGACTTCTTCCAGGTCATTGGCCCCCATGTCTCGTATGACGTGGCCATGCCCATTGGTCGCATGGCCGATTTCGCAGTGCAATGCAAAGCCGATTTGCTGGCGGCAGGCGGCATTCAAAGTATTTACTACGGCCACGTGGGGGACGGCAACCTGCACCTGGTGGTCTGGGCCGATGGGGTGAGCCTGACCGAGCAGCCCAAAGACACCATGGACGCTGTGATCTACGGTTTGGTCAAGGAACGTGGCGGTTCAATTTCAGCCGAGCACGGCATTGGCACCCAGAAAAAGAAATGGCTGGGCCACTCACGCAGCGCTGAAGAAATTGCGCTGATGCAGACGCTGAAAAAAGCCTTGGACCCTCTCAATTTGCTGAACCCTGGAAAGGTCGTGTCCGTATGAAACTGCTCATTCGACTGGTTGAGTTTGCCCTGGCCGCCTTGATGCTGGGCATGGTGGTGATGGTGTTTGGCAACGTGGTGCTGCGTTACGGATTCAACTCCGGCATCACGGTGTCGGAAGAACTGTCACGGGTGTTCTTTGTCTGGCTGACCTTTCTTGGTGCGATTTTGGCCATGCACGAAAGTGCCCACCTGGGGGTGACCAACGTGGTGGAGCGCATGACGCGCCGCGGCAAGCTCATCAGCGCAGGCATTTGCCAGGTGCTGATCATCACCTGCAGCGTCATATTGGTCTGGGGCACTTGGAGTCAGCACGAGATCAACGCCACTACCCGAGCACCTGTCACCAGCCTGCCGCTGATTTGGGTGTTTGGCGTGGGCTACTTGACGGGCACCTTGATTGCCGTGCACGCCGTGCACAAACTGTGGCGAATCTTGACCGGTCAAATTACGGATGAAGAGCTCATCGAAGTGATCGAGGAAGACAGCGTTGTTCCCCCGATGTCCTTGAATGAGAAAAAAGCATGACCGTCCTTGTTTTTACGTTTGCTTTGCTCGGCACCATGGCGCTGGGCTTGCCAGTGGCCTTTGCTTTGCTGGTCAGTGGCATTGCCTTGATGGTCACACAGGGGCAGTTTGACACCACCATCCTGTCGCAAAAACTGATCGAAGGCGCAGACAGTTTTCCACTGCTGGCCATTCCTTTCTTCATGCTGGCGGGCGAGTTGATGAACTCGGGCGGCTTGTCCAAACGGATCGTCAACTTTGCGCTGGCTTGGGTGGGGCATATTCGCGGTGGTTTGGGTTTGGTCGCCATCTTCGCCACGGTGATCATGTCGGCCATTTCCGGCAGCGCCGCCGCCGACATCGCAGCGGTCGGCACCTTGCTGATTCCGATGATGCGCAAGGCCGGCTACAACGTGGCTCGCTCCTCGGGCTTGATCGCCGCTGCAGGCGTGCTTGGCCCCGTGATTCCACCGTCCATCGGCATGATCGTGTTTGCCGTGATGGCCAATGTCTCGATCGGCAAGCTGCTCTTGGCCGGGGTGTTCCCTGGTTTGATGCTCGCAGTGGCGCTGGTCATCGCCTGGTTGTGGGTGGTGCGCAATGACAAGATCGAAGCGCTGCCGCGTCAGCCCATGGTGGAGCGCATGCATGCGGGCATCGACGGCATCTGGGCGCTGTTGATGCCGCTGGGCATCATCGGGGGGCTGAAATTTGGCATCTTCACGCCCACCGAAGCCGGTGTGGCAGCTTGTGTCTATGCCTTTGTGATCGGCGTTTTTGTGTACCGCGAGCTGGCCTGGCGCGATCTCTACCGCTTGTTTGTGCAAGCCGCCAAAACCACGGCGGTGGTGGTGTTCATGATTGCGGCCGCGTTGGTGTCGGCTTTCCTCATCACCACCAGCGAAGTGCCCCAGCAAGTTGCTGCCATGTTGGAGCCGTTCATTGGCCAACCCAAGCTGCTGATGTTTGTGATCATGGTGCTGATTGTGGTCATTGGCACCGCGCTGGACTTTGCGCCCACGCTGATGATCTTGACCCCTGTGCTGATGCCCGTGATCAAGCAGGCGGGCATCGACCCCATTTATTTCGGCGTGTTGTTCATCATCAACAACTCGATCGGCCTGATCACACCACCGGTGGGCATTGTGCTCAATGTGGTCTGTGGCATTTCCAAAATTTCAATGAACGAGCTGATGAAAGGGCTGTGGCCTTTCCTGATCGCTGAATTGATCGTGCTGTTTTTGCTGGTGCTGTTCCCATCGCTGGTGCTGGTGCCGCTCAAGTGGCTGATGTAGTGGCGCATTTTTGATTTTCCGTTTTTGATTTTTCATTCCCTCACGACAAACCCAGGAGACACTGACATGACTTCATTCAAACCTTCCTTCAAACGACTGGCCACCGCTGTGGCGATCGGCCTGCTGGCCGCTGGCGCTGCCAACGCCCAGTTCCAAGACCGCACCTTCCGCATGTCCAACGGTGTGGGCAAAGACCATCCCATGGGCCATGGCACGGCCAAGATGAACGCCTGCACGCTGGAGAAAAGCGGCGGCAAGATGAAGGTTCAGGGCTACTGGGATTTCCAGTTGGGCAATGACTTGCAGGGCCTGCAGGCCACACGCAGCGGCACGGTGGACATGGTCAATACCTCCACAGCGCCGGTGGCGGGTGTGGTGCCCGAGTTGGGTGTGTTTGATCTGCCCTTCTTGTTCAACAGTGAAAAAGAAGCTGACCAACTGCTCGACGGCAAAGTGGGTGACTGGTTCAACGCCAAGATGCCTGCGGCAGGCTTGATCAACCTGGCTTGGTGGGAAAACGGTTTCCGCCACATGACCAATTCAAAGCGCCCGGTCAACCGCCTGGAAGATTTCAGCGGCATCAAGATGCGCGTGATGCAGAACAAGATCTACATCGACACCTTCAACACACTGGGCACCAACGCCGTGCCACTGGCGTTCTCAGAGGTGTATTCGGCACTTGAAACCAAAACCGTCGATGCCCAGGAAAATCCCTTCCTGAACATCCAGAACATGAAGTTCTACGAAGTGCAGAAGTACCTCACCTTGACCAAGCACAGCTACAGCCCCAACATGCTGCTGTTCTCCAAAAAAGTGTGGGATGGTTTGTCCACCCAAGAGCAAGCCGTGCTCAAAGAGTGCGCCGCTCAAGGGCGTGATGTGCAACGCAAAATCAACCGCGAACAGTCGGACGCGAGCGTGGCTTTCTTCAAGAGCCAAGGCATGCAGGTCAACGAAATTCCTGCGGCAGAAATGACCCGCATCCGCGAACGCACCAAGGTGATTTACGAGCAAGCTGCCAAGACCATTGGCACCGAGCCAACCAACTTGGTGTTCAACGAACTCAAGCGCATCCGTGGCAACTGATCACGCTTTGCAGGGCCAAGTCGCCTGGGTCACCGGCGGTGGCAGTGGCATTGGCCTGGCCGGCGCGATCGATCTGGCGCTGGCGGGCGCCCAGGTGGTCATCTCGGGGCGGGACACGGACAAACTCAACGCGGCGGTGGCTTCGGCCATTCAGCGTGGTGTACCCGCAGACCGCTTGCAGGCCATGCCCCTGGATGTGGCTGATGCCGCCAGCGTGACCCGCGTGGCGCAGGCCATCGAGGCCCAGCACGGTGCCATCGACATTCTGGTCAACAGCGCGGGCACCAACTTTCCCAAACGTTACTGGTGCGACACCGACGCCGAGACCTTTGCGCAGGTGGTTGCCATCAACCTCAACGGCGCCACCTACTGCACCTTGGCTGCGGCCAAAGGCATGCGCGCGCGGCGCCGGGGCACGGTGATTAACGTGGCCTCGTTTGCCGGTTGGCACTTTGAGTACATGACCGGCCCGGCCTACACCTCCAGCAAGGCCGCGATGATGGCGCTCACCCATTCCTTCAACATTGAAGAATGCGTCAACGGTCTGCGCGCCACCGCGCTGTGTCCGGGTGAGGTGGCCACGCCCATCTTGCTCAAACGCCCAGTGCAACCCAGCGAAGCCGACAAGGCTCGCATGCTGCAAGAGGCCGACATGGGCCGCACCATCCGCTTCATTGCCGAAATGCCAGCCCATGTGTGCGTGAATGAAATGGTGATCTCACCCGTCTGGAACCGCACCTACGTGGCCGGCGAACCCCTGCAACGCAAGGCGGTGTCCGCATGAGCGCCGGTGTACACCAGGGCCAGGTGGTGGCCATCACCGGGTCGGGGCAGGGCATTGGCAAGGTGCTGGCCCAGCGCTTTGTGCGTGAAGGCGCGCACGTGATCGTGTCTGACATCAACCCTGAGGCCTGCGCACAAACGGCTGCAGAACTCAACACCATCGGCGTGTCTGCTGACGTGACCAAGGCCGAAGATTGCGCTGCCTTGGTGGCGCAAGCGGTCGCCCGTTTTGGTCGACTCGATGTGATGGTCTGCAACGCCGGCATCATGCAGCTCAAGCCTTTCCTCGAGCTTGACGCTACCGACTGGGACCGCATGCTGTCGGTCAACGTCAAAGGCTGTTTTTTGAGTTTGCAAGCGGCCGCGCGGCAGATGCTGCAACAAGAACCGCTGGCCGCAGGGCGCCCACACGGCAAGATCATCACCATGGCCTCGATTGCGGGGCGACCTGGCGCGGGTCCGATCGCCAGTGTGATTCCCCACTACCGCGCCAGCAAGGCCGCGGTGATCAGCCTCACCCAGTCGGCTGCCATGACATTTGCACCGCACCTCACGGTCAACGCCATGTGCCCAGGCCTGGTGGAGAGTGACATGTGGCGCCGCATGGATGCAGACTGGACCGCTTTGCAAGGCATGGCCCAAGGTGAAATTTGGTCCCAACGCATTGCGGGCATTCCCATGGGGCGGCCCCAGTCGCCTGAAGACATTGCCGACCTGGCGGGCTATCTGGCCTCGCCAGCCTCTGACTACATGACCGGCCAGTCGATCAACATCGACGGTGGTTTGATGATGAATTGACGATGACACAGCATCCTGCACAACATCCGGCATTAGCGCTCCAAGCCCTGATCGACAGCGGTCGCCTGGTGCGCGCCCCTGGCGCCTACGACGCCTTGACGGCGCGGCTTGTTCAACGTGCCGGTTTTGAGGCGGTCTACATGACGGGCTTTGGTGCCACAGCGTCGCGCCTGGGCCAGCCCGACATTGGCTTGCTCACACAGACCGAGATGTGTACCCACGCCCGCGACATGGCGCGGGCGGTGAACATTCCCATCATTGCCGATGCCGACACGGGCTATGGTGGCCCATCCAACATTGCACGCACTGTGGACGAATACATCCAAGCGGGCGTTGCCGCCATTCATCTGGAAGACCAAGTCGCGCCCAAGCGTTGTGGCCAGATGGCGGGCATCCGCTTGGTCGACGCGCTGGACAACGAACGCCGCCTGCGCTGCGCCGTGGCTGCCCGTGGCGATCGCCCTCTGGTCATCATCGGCCGCACCGACGCCCTGCCTGCGGTGGGCATCGATGAAGCGGTTGACCGTGCCGCGCGTTGGCGTGACGCGGGCGTGGACCTGGTGTTTGTGGATGGTGTGAAAACCCGTAACGAGGTCGAAGCCATTGCGCGCCGTGTGAACGGCCCCAAGGTGGTGAGCCTGGTCGATGGCACCGATGCAGCCAGCCTGACCACGCGCGAATTGAGCGATATGGGTTTCTCGGTGGTGCTCTATGCAGTCACTACCCTGTTCGCCGCCGCGCAAGCGGTTCAGCACGCGCTGGAGAGCTTGCATCAACTCGGTGCGCCCCAGCTGCCTGCTGAGTTGCGCATGAGCTATGCGCAATTCACGGAGGTGGTGGACCTGCCCTCGCACCAACAGCGCGACGAGCTGTTTGGTTCCTGATCGTCACTTTTCCCAGTTGTTGCCATGACGGATGTGTGCGCCACTCTGAACTACCACGAGCTGCGCGCGATGGCCCAGCGTTTTTTGCCGCGTGGCGTTTTTGAATACATCGACCGAGGCTCGGAAGACGAGCATGCCTTGCGTGAGTTGGCGCAGGCCTGGCGTCACTGGCAGCTGATGCCGCAAGTCATGGTCGATGTGGCGCAGCGTGATTGTTTGACCACGATTTTTGGACGCCAGCAAGCATCCCCTGTAGTGATTGCACCCACGGCCATGGCCGGGCTGGTGCGCCACAACGGCGAAGTGTTGATGGCTCAGGCGGCGGCCCAGGCGGGCGTGCCATTTTGTGTCGCCACGCAGTCCATCACACCGATTGAGCGCATTGCAGCCATGGCGCCCGAGGCGGACCTCTGGTTCCAGCTCTACCACTGGGAAGACCGCGCACTGGCGCATGACCTGGTGCGACGCGCGCACGACGCCGGTGCACGGGTGTTGGTGCTGACCGCAGACACCGTCATTGCGGCCAATCGCGAGTACAACACGCGCAATGGGTTTGGCATTCCTCTGCAGCCCAGTGTGCGCGGGGCTTGGGATGTGTTGAGCCACCCGCGTTGGTTGGTGTCAACTTTGTTGCGATCGAGTCTGTGCGACGGTGTGCCCACATTTGCGCATTACCCACCAGAGTTTCGAAGCGCCGTGACGCGCCCCTCAATTTCCAAACGCATTCAGGTGGCGCAGTCCCTGAGTTGGGATGACATCGCTGCTTTACGCAAAATCTGGCCCGGCCCCCTCGTGCTCAAGGGCGTGCTGCGGGTGGAAGATGCCCGACGTGCCATGGACTGCGGCTTGGACGGGGTGGTGGTCTCGTCACACGGGGCTCGTAATGTCGACTCAGCCCCAGCGCCGATCGATGTGTTGCCCGATATCGCCGATGCCGTGGGCAAACACCTGACGGTGCTGATGGACAGCGGGGTGCGGCGTGGCAGCGATGTGGCCAAAGCACTCGCACTGGGTGCGCGTGGGGTCATGGTGGGGCGCTTGCCGCTGTGGGGCATGGCCGCAGGAGGCACACGAGGTGCAGCACATGCGCTGGCGCTGCTGCGCGAAGAGCTGCTGAGCACGATGGCGCTGACGGGATGCCCGTCCTTGTCAGCGCTCGATGCCACGCTGATTCAGAAGTCGTGCATTTAAAAAACGCTGATTCAACAGTCGCTCATTCAAAAATCGTTTAGCGCGCTCAGCGCGGTTGACCGCTGAGCCAATTCACAACGTCTTGGTGAGAGGGCATGGCAGCCACTGCACCATGCGCTTGGGTTGACAAGGCAGCAGCTGCATTGGCGGTGTGCAGGGCGGTGTCCCACGCTTCACCACGGGCCAGAGCCGCCGCCAACGCACCGGTGAAGGTGTCTCCTGCGCCAATCGTGTCGGCCACTTGCATGGCGTGCCCGGGAACCATCAGGGGCGCTTCATCAGGGCGATACAACGCACAACCGTTGGCACCTAGCGTGACCACCACAGCGCCCACACCGCGTGCCAACAATTGGCGGGCGGCATGTTCGGTGTTTGTCTCGTTTGCCAACGCGTGCAGTTCACCTTCGTTGGGCGTGAGCACATCCACCAAGGGCCAGATGTCGTCGGGCAAGGGCATGGCAGGGGCCGGGTTGAGCAGGGTGGTCACGCCCTGCGCGCGGGCCAGACGAAACGCCTGCATGCTTGCCGCCAACGGCACTTCACACGAGGCCATGACCACGCGCGCGCCTTGAATCATGGCCTGTGCAGCCTGCACATGGCTGGCCAACATGCCGCTGCCAGCGCCGGGATACACCGCGATCGAGTTGTCGCCATCGGCGTAGACCAAAATCAATGCCGTGCCGCTGGACGCTGCTTCAGCCCGCACCACATGCTGGGTATCGATGCCTTCGCGTGTCCACAGGTTCAGGCCCATCTGCCCAAAGTCATCATCGCCGATGCGTGCCACCAAGCCGACCTGTGCGCCTTGACGTGCAGCGGCAACTGCGGCATTGCTGCCTTTACCACCAGGCTGCCGTTCGAAATGGTTGGCCAGCAGGGTTTGGCCCCGCGCGAGCGGTGCCGGGATGTGGGCAATCAAGTCCACGTTCCAGCTGGCGATACAAACAACATCGGTCATGGGCATCATCCTGCAGCGGGTGCGCCGTAGCCCATGGTGCGCGGCAGCCACAGCACGATTTCGGGGAAGAAGGTCATGGCCAGCAACAAGCCCACCAGCATCACCAAGAACAACCAGCCTTCCTTCATCATGTCGCCGATCGGAATGCCGGTCAGCGCCTTGGTGACGAACAGCAACATGCCAAACGGTGGATGGATCAGGCCAATCATCATGTTGAGCACGACCAGCACACCGAAGTGCACCAGATCAATGCCGAGCAACTTGGTCGCTGGCAGCAGCATGGGCACAAACACCAGCAGCAACACCGACACGTCTAAAAAGCAGCCCAGCACCAAAAACAGCACATTGACCAACAAAAGAAACTGAATGCGGCTCAGGTGCATGCCATCCACCCATGCGGCCATCAGCTGGGGAATGCCCTCTGCGGTGAACGCATAGTTGAGCATGAACGAACCAGCCAAGATGATGGTGATGACTGCGCTGGCCCGTGTGGATTCCAGCACCACGGCCCAAAAAGCACGCCAACTCAAGGCGCGAAAGACCCAGGCTGCGAGGATGAGCGAGTGAAATGCGGCCACGGCGGCAGCCTCTGTGGCCGTGAAGGCGCCAGAGTAAATGCCACCCAACAGCACAATGGGCATGGACAGCGGCAGGGCACCGCGGAAGATGATTTGCGGCCACTCTTTCAGCGGCACCGGTGCTTCGCGTGGCATGTCACGTTTGACGGCGATGTAGTGCACCACGGCCATCATCAGCAGCGCCATGAAAACACCAGGAATCACGCCACCCAAAAACAAAGCGCCGACCGATGCACCAGACACCAGGGCGTAGATCACCATCGGAATCGAGGGCGGGATGATCGGGCCCAACGTCGCGCTGGCCACCACCACGGCGCCAGCAAAGCCAGGTGTGTATTCAGGTTTCTTGAGCATCTGGCGAATCGTCACCAGGCCAGGGCCAGCCGCATCGGCGATGGCACTGCCGCTCATGCCCGAGAAGATCACGCTCACCAAAATGTCCACCTGCGCCAAGCCGCCGCGCATGCGTCCGACCAAGATGCGGCAGAAATCAAAAATGCGCTCACTGACCGTGCCCGCGTTCATGATGTTGGCGGCAAACACAAACAGCGGCACCGCCAGCAGCACATAGCTGTTGTACAGACCGTTGCTGACTTGTTCGGCGACCAAGCCGATGTCTTGCCCCTTGACCAACAGATAGGCCACGCCCGACATCAGCATCGAAAAACCGATCGGCATGCGCAGCAGCATCCCTGCCACCACCACACCGATCAAAGACCACATGGCCAAACTCATAGCAAGACGCCTTCCTGTATGTCAAGGCCTTCGCCTTTGAGTGCGCACCTAATGTTCCAGACGCTGCGAACCACCAAGGAGATCAGCAGCAACACGAAGGGCAGAAATACCCACATGAAGGGAATGTCGAGCACCGGGGTTTTCTCACGGTTCATGAAATGCACATAGTCCCAGCTGGCGGGAATGGCCACCAGCGCCAGGCCACCGATCATCAGGTTGCCCACGATTTTCATGAAACGACGCACGGGTTTGGAGACACTGTTCCACACCAGGTCGAACACCACATGCTCGCGCGCGGGCACCATGAACGCCGATGCCCAGAGGATGACCCACAGGTACAACACCACAGCCAATTCGTCCGTCCAAGGCAGTGGTCGGTCAAAGCCAAAGCGCGCTGTGATCTGAACCAAAAAGGTCAGGAACAAGGCAAAGAAAATAAGACCGCCCACAGTCTGGGCGGCGTTGTGCAAAAAGCGCATGTGGAGACTCAGCGGATGTTGTTGATGCGCTCAAGCAGGCCTGTTGGCCAAACTTTGGCGTATTCCGACTTGGCGTAGCTGTCTTGCACCGATTTGCGGAACGCATCCACATCGGGTGTGGTCACTTGCAGGCCTTGTTGTTTGAAGAAGTCCACGATTTGACCTTCTTCCTTGATCCGGTTCTCGTTGTTGTACTGCGCAGCAGCCAGGGCGGCGGCTTTGAGGTTTTGCTTTTGTGTCGCGTTCAGCGCGTTCCAAGTCTTGTTGGAAATGGCAATGAAGATGCCGTCCACCAAGTGGTTGGTCAGCACCAATTGCTTGGTCACTTCGTAGAACTTGGCAGCGCGCACTGTGGGCAGTGGGTTGTCCTGGCCGTCGATGGTGCCAGTTTTGAGGCCCATGTAGACCTCGCCAAACGCCAGCGGCGTGGCGGTGGCGCCGATCGCCTCACCCAGGAACAACCATTCCTTGGTGCCGGGCATGCGCAGCTTGACGCCCTTGAGGTCAGCCGGGGTCTTGACGTTGCGCGCCTCGCGCAAGTTCACCTGGCGTGTGCCCAAATAGGCGGTGGACAAAATCGTCACATCCATCTTCTCGGAGACGGTTTTGAACAGCTCGTTGCCGATGGGGCCGTTGAACACCTTTTGCTGGTGTTGCGGATCACGCACCACATAGCCTGCGGTGAAGATCGAGAACTCGGGCACCATCTTGGCAATGTCAAACGCCGAAATGGCCGACAGCTCCAAGTTGCCACGCGCCATGGCGGCCGGTTCGGTGCCTTGCTTGAACAGCGCGGCGTTCAGGTTGATCTGGGTATCGAACTGGTTGGGCGAGGATTTGTCCAGCGAATCTTTGAACACCGTCCACATCTTGGCGTGCCAGTCATCGGGCACGGCTGGGGTGGAAATGCGCAGCGGGATTTTGGTGTCGGCAGCGGCGGTGCCGGCCAGGCCACCCAAGGCCAGTAAGGAGGCACCGGCGATCAGCAGGTGGCGACGAAGTTGGGTCAGTTTTTTCATGCGAGTCTCCTCAGTGTGAAAGTGAAATCGGACATCATGCCTGGGTGGCGTCAATCTTCAAGGCGCGCCACGCATTTTGCAGCTCGGCTTGGGCTTGGGGTGTCAGTGCCACCAGCGGCGCGCGCACGCGCAGCCAGGCGTCATCGCCGCTGATGGTGGCCATGATGCCTTTGAGTGCGGGCATCAGGGAATAGGGGCGAACCGTGTCGAGCACGCGGGCAATGGTCTGAATGTCATCGGCAATCTGCGGACCGTTGTGCTCCTTGACCATGCGACGCACGGTGCGTGGCAAAAAGTTGGCCAAGCCGCTGATGGCGCCGGTGCTGCCCAGTGCGCCCATGGTGGGTAAGTCGGGCTCATTGCCCACATATACGGTGATGCCTGGCATATAGGCTTGGCCCAGACCAGAGGAGTGGGCGCGGTCACCCGCGCTGTCCTTGATGCCGACGATCACCTGGGGATAGCGTTGGAGCAAGGTGCTGATCACGTGGTGCGACAGGCCCACGCCCGTTACCTGGGGGATGTGATACAGGTACATGCGCCAGCCCGAAGCGGGCAAGGTGTCCATCACCTGGGTGTAGCAAGCGATCACGCCTTCATCGCTCACGCCTTTGAAAAAGAAGGGCGGCAACATCAGGCAACCGTGCACGCCGTGCTCGATGGCGTGGCGTGTCAATGCCAGGGTTTCGGGCAGCGCCGCGCAGCTGGTGGAGACGATGATGCGTTCGGCGGGAACACCACGTGCGATCAGTTGGTCGATGGCCTCGCGTCGCTCTTGCATGGAAAACGAGGGGCCTTCGCCGGTGGTGCCAAAGGCCGTCACTCCGCCGCAACCTTGTGCGATCAGGGCTTGCGCATGCGCAGCCATCTTGGCGTGGTCGATGTTGAGCTGTGCGTCCAGCGGCGTCATCAAGGCGGGCCAGATGCCGTCGAACCCATTGTGTGCATTGATCCAAGAAGTCGTCATGAAAAAAACCTTTGTGTGAATTCAGGTGGAAAAAGTGGAGGTGGTGGCAGTTGTGCTGGCCACGCGTCGGTCGCGCCCCAGCACGCGCTCGTGGGCGCTGTGGATGTGGTGCCCCAGCGCATCGGCCACGGCACTGGGGTCGCGTGTTTTGAGGGCGGCAATCAGCGTCAGGTGTTCTTGCATGGCAGGCAACAGAATGTCGGCCGACAGCGTCGCGCGCTCCAGGTGGATCAGCCGCACGCGCAAGCTGTTGATGCGGTAGGCCTGTGAAATCAGTTCGTTGCCCAAGGTGTCGACCATCAGGTCGTGCAAGCCCCAGTCGACCGAGGTCGCGTCGGTCAGCAGCTCGTCGCTGATGCCCTCGCGCTGGGCGCGTTCCACAATGGCCAGGTGAGCCTCTTCAATGGCTTGCAGCTCCTCATCACTGACCACGCGGGCAAAGTGCAGGGCCGCTTCGCGTTCGAGCAGGCTGCGCAGCTGAAACGCGTTGTGGATCAGCTTGAGGTCCACATGGGCGATCTGCAGGCCGCGTTGTGGCACGGTGCGCAGCAAGCCTTCGGCTTCCAGACGTGGAATCACTTCGCGCACAGCGCCAAGCGGCATGTTCAGCAGTTGCATCAGCTCGCGCTGGGAAACAAACTGCCCGGGGCGCACATTGGCTTGCAAAATTTGCTGACGAAAATTTTCGTAAGCGCGTGCGCGCAGGCTTTGCGCCCCAGCGTCTGGCGTGCGCTCAGCCATGCCCCAGCACCCCTTTGCGCAGCAGCAGGTTGGCATAGGTGCGCAGATCGCCCGTCTGCACAATCACATAGGCTTGGCGCGCCTGCTCGTAAAAGGCGTAGCGTTCCAGTGTGGCCACATCTTGGCGGCCTTGTGCCGCCAGTTGTTGGCGAAACTCGTGCACAGCGGGCGGCACGGCCTGCGCATCGCCCACCACTTCCATGGTCCAGCCGCAGGCAGGGCCAAAGGTGTCCAGGGGCAGCACTTGCAACACGGCGTCGAGCACCTGGCTGACGGTCAGCCCCGGCATGCGCACCAAGCGGGCGTGGCCTTGCTGCGCCACCCGGCTGGCCGGGAAGTGTGCATCCACCAACACCAGGTCGTCGCCATGGCCCATGCTGGCAAGCGCATGCAGCAGTTCAGGCGTTAGGATGGGAGGGAGATGCTTCAACATAACTAGGTAACATGTTAGTCGTTTCATTGCCTCGTGCAGAACGGGTAAACCCTGGATGACCTTGACCCGAAGCATCAAATTTCTTGGGGAGACAGCGTGAGCACATCGCCAAAACCGGTTTTCATGTCCTGCCTCGATGGCGCGCGCCTGGGGCTGGGCGGTGCTGCGCTGGGCAATTTGTTTGAGCCGGTGTCGGATGCCCAAGTGCGTGGCTTGCTGGACCGTGCATGGGATGACGGCTGCCGCAGCTTTGACACGGCGCCGCACTACGGTCATGGCTTGTCCGAGCGGCGCATGGGCGACGCGCTGCGAGGCCATCCGCGCGAGGCCTTCAGCTTCTCCAGCAAGGTCGGGCGTTTGCTCACACCCGACCGATATGCGCCTGCCAACCAGCATGGCTATGTGCAAACCCTGCCCTTTGTGCAGCACTGGGATTTTTCGGGCTCGGGCATGCGACGCAGCATCGAAGACAGCTTGCAGCGTTTGGGCCTGTCTTGTCTGGATACGGTGTTCATTCACGACATGGATGAACACACCCAAGGTGAACAGGCCCACGCGGTGTTCAAGCAAGTGCTGGATGAAGCGCTGCCCATGCTCGCGCAACTCAAGACCGAAGGTGTGTTGCGCGCTGTGGGGTTGGGTGTCAACGACCATGCCATCGTGAGCCAGGTGCTGGCCCATGCCGATCTTGATGCGTTGCTGTTGGCCGGTCGTTACACCTTACTGGACACTTCGGCTTTGCCTGTGTTGATGCCGCAGCTGCAACATCGCGGTGTCGCATTGGCCTTGGGCGGTGTGTTCAATTCGGGCATCTTGGCGACCCGCATTGATGCGGCCCGAACGCTGACGTTCAACTATGCGCCCGCGCAGCAAGTCTGGATTGACAAGGCCTTGCGTTTGCAAGCTGTGTGTGACCGACACGGTGTGCCGATTGAAGCGGCCGCCTTGCAGTTTGCGCTGCACCATCCAGCGACCGCGCTGGTGTTGCTGGGTGCGCGTTCGGTACCGGAGTGGGACCATGCCCGTCAGGCGGCGAAAGTGCAAATTGCAGCTGACTTTTGGGCTGAGTTGCGGCATGAGGCCTTGTTACCCCAAGAGGCACCCACGCCATGATCGACGCGCATTTTCATTGCTGGCAACTGGATCGCGGTGACTACGGCTGGCTCACACCCGCCTTGGCACCCATCTACCGCGATGTGGCGGTGCATGAGTGGGCGCAGCACGCGCAAGCGCACGGCATCACCGGCGGTGTGTTGGTGCAAGCCGCCCCCACCGAAGCCGAGACCCATTTCCTGCTGACCCAGGCCGATGCGAATCCGCAGGTGTTGGGCGTGGTGGGCTGGGTGGACATGCTGGCGCCTGATGCGGCGGCGCGCATTGCGCAACTCGCGCGCCACCCCAAGCTCAAAGGCTTGCGCCCCATGCTGCAAGACATTGCCGACCCCGATTGGATTGTGCAGCCCGCGCTCACCCCCGCACTCCAGGCCATGGTTCATCACGGGTTGGTGTTCGATGCCTTGGTGAAACCGGTGCACCTCTCGCGCATACAGGCGCTGACGCAGCAACACCCACAACTGCGGGTGGTGATTGACCATGGGGCCAAGCCTTCGCTCGATGCACCACTGTCGGTGTGGGCTGACGGCTTGCGCGAGATCGCGTGCTCAACCTCCGCACAACAGGTGGCCTGTAAATTGTCAGGCTTGTGGACCGAGCTGCCAGCGGGTGCCGACAGCGATGCCTTGACGCCTTGGTGTGAGGTGCTGTTGTCGATCTGGGGCCCGCATCGCTTGATTTGGGGCAGCGATTGGCCGGTCTTGAACCTAGCGGCTGACTATGCGCGTTGGCGAACCTGGTCGGTCGCGTTTTTACAGCAATGCTGCTTGCCTGATGACGTGCATCGGGTGCTGGATCGCAACGCGCGACAGATGTACCAACTCGCCTCTGTCTGACAGGCGGTGTCCTGCGCTGCCCTGGCGTGGAAGATTCAGTAACATGCCTTATCCACCCCAAGGCGTAGGCATGAGTCAGAAAAAGACTGTTGACGGGATGTGGAAGAACAAATTTTTAAAGGAGACAAAGATGAAACGCATGAAGCAACTGGTATTGGCCACTGTCATGGGTGTGGCAACGATGGCAAGCGCACAAAACGTGAAAATTGTGGGTTTGGTGGAGCTCACCGGAACGGGCACCACGTCGGGTACCAACTTTGACAACGGCATCAAACTCGCGGTGAAAGAGATCAATGCCGCTGGCGGTATCTTGGGTAAAAAAATTGACTATGTGTCGTACGACACGCAGTCCAACCCCGGTGTGGCCAAGGGCTTGACGGACAAGGCCGTGGATGAAGGCGCGTATGTGGTGATGGGCCCTGTGTTCTCGGGCTCCATCATGGTGAGCATGGCGTCGACCAAGCGCGCGGAAATTCCAAACTTCACCGGCGGTGAAGCGGCTGCCATCACGCAGCAAGGCAACCCTTATGTGTTCCGCACATCGTTCACGCAGTCCACCGCGATGCCCAAGATTGCCAATTACATCCAAGACAAAGTCAAAGCGAAAACCGTCGATGTGGTCTATGTGAACAACGACTTTGGCAAAGGCGGTCGTGACTTGATCATCAAGGCCTTAGAAGCACGCGGCATCAAAATTGGCGCCGACATTTCTTCTGAACCTGGCCAGGTGGATTTCAGCAGCGTGGTCATCAAAGCCAAGCAATCCAATGGCGATGCCCTGTTTGCCTATACCAACGAGGAAGAGTCCGCACGTTTGTTGCGCGAGTTGAAAAAGCAAGGCTACAAAAAACCGGTGCTGGGTGAAACCGTCTTGACCAGCCAAAAAGTGATTGAGCTCGCAGGCGATGCCGCCAACGGCGCCATTGCACACGTGGGTTTAACCGCTGATGCACCGCAAGCGGGTGTGAAGAAGTTTGATGCGGCCTTTCAGAAAGAATACGGATCGCGCTCTGACCACAACGGTTTGAAAGGCTACATCGGCATGTACACCGTGAAAGCCGTGACTGAAAAAATGGGCAAATTCGATTCGAGAGCCTTTGCCGCGGCGATGAAGAACATCAGCTTGTCTGCCAAAACCAATCCAGGTCTTTTGTTGGATGTGTCTTACGACGAGAACGGTGATTTGGACCGCGAGAGCTACTTGACCACGGTGGTCAATGGCAAGCAAGTGGTGAGCGCTGTGTTGCCGCCTGTGAATAAAAAATAAGGAAAACCTGAAGCATGTCAGACAGCAATCAATTCAAGTTGGCGGGCGTCATGGGCATGCCGGTGTTTCAATCGCGCTCGCCCATTCTCCACAACTACTGGATTAAAAAATACAACCTGAAAGGTGCCTACGGGCACTTCCCGGTGCAGATTGAAAACGTGGAAGCCGCGGTCAGAGGGTTGTCTGCGCTGGGGATTGCGGGTTGCAACATCACCCAGCCTCACAAGTTGATGGCCATGAAGCTGATGGACAAGTTGAGTCCGATGGCAGAGCGCATCGGCGCCATCAACTGCATTTTGGTGCAGCCCGATGGCAGTCTTCATGGGTTCAACAACGATGGCTTTGGCTACATTCAAAGTTTGAAAGACGCCAAGCCCACTTGGCGTGCCGATGATGGGCCTGTGGTTGTCTTGGGTTCAGGCGGTGCCGCGCGTGCCGTGGTGATCAGCTTGCTGGACGAAGGCGCGAAAGAAATTCGTTTGATCAACCGCACGCGTGCCAAGGCCGATGAGTTGGCCTCGGTAGAACCGGCGGTGGTGAAAACTTATGAGTGGCAAGAGCGCCATGCAGCGCTGGAAGGCGCTGCCATGTTGGTCAACACCACCAACCAGGGCATGTATGGTCAGCCACCTCTGGAGATCAATTTGGATGCCTTGCCCAAGTCCGCCATGGTGTCTGACTTGATCTATATCCCACTCGAAACGCCTTTGCTGGCAGCCGCGCGTGAGCGCGGGCATTTGACGGTGAATGGTCTGGGCATGTTGCTGAATCAAGCCATCCCAGCGTTTGAGGCCTGGTTTGGGGTGAAGCCAGAAATTACCGACGAGTTGCGCCAGGCGATTCTTGCGACCTTCTAAATGATGAGCGTCCTCACACAGCCAAAAATTGATGCACATTGCCATGTGCTGGAACCAAGCCGCTTTCCTTACCGCGAGGACACCTCGTACCGACCTGCGGGGCAGGAGATGGGCAGTGCCAAGTATTTCCAGGAGGTGATGGCTTGTTATGAGGTCCAGCATGCCTTGCTGGTGGGCCCCAACTCAGGCTATGGGCTGGACAACCGTTGTTTGCTTGACGCCATTGCCAGTGCCCCGCATGTTTTCAAAGGCATTGCGGTGGTGCCCAACGACATCAGCTTGGAGGTGTTGCAGCAGCTCAAGACGCAAGGTGTGATTGGTGTGGCCTTCAACCCCTCATTGATGGGGTTTGATTTTTATGATGACATTGAGCCCTTGTTGCAGCGACTCCGACAGCTCGACATGTGGGCTCAGTTTCAAGTTGAAAACGATTTGTTGCTGGACTTTTTGCCCATGCTCTCGCGCGTCGATGTGAAGATGATGGTGGACCACTGTGGACGTCCCAATTTGAACGCGGGTGTGTCGCAGCCGGGTTTTGAGGCCTTGTTGGCATTGGGGCGCGAAGGTCGTGCGGTGGTGAAGATTTCTGGCTTTGCCAAGTTCTCGCAGGCAGGGTATCCCTTCACAGACACGCGTGTTTTCATCGATGCGTTGGTGCATGCGTTTGGTTTGAAACAATGTGTCTGGGCTTCGGACTGGCCGTATCTGAAGGCGCCCTATCGCTTGGATTACGGCCCGATGTTGCGTGCCTACGAGCCCATGTTCAATGCCGAGGAAAGGCATCAGCTGATGTGGCTGTCGGCCAAACACCATTTTGGTTTTTAAGACGAGGGCATTACGCATGACGCGCATACCTTCCTTGTACATACCGCACGGCGGCGGGCCTTCTTTTTTCATGCAGGGTGAACGCAAGCAGCGTTACCAAGCCACTGAAGATTTTTTACGTGGCATCCAGAATTTTTTGCCTTCTAAGCCGAGTGCCATCCTGATCATCACCGCGCATTGGGAAACACACATTCCCTCGTTCACAGGTGGCGCGCATCCAGGTTTGATTTACGACTACTACGGCTTCCCACCCGAAACCTATGCCTTGCAATATCCGGCTCCAGGCTTGCCGGCGCTGGCGCAACGGGCCGCTGATTTGATTGTGCAATCAGGCGTGCCTGCTGTTGTGGATCCTGATTACGGCTGGGATCATGGTGTCTTCATCCCTTTGAAGGTGATGTATCCGCAAGCGGATATTCCTGTGGTGGCCATGTCTTTGCACGAAAGTTTGGATCCCAAGTTGCACGCGCACTTGGGGCAGGCGCTGCGTCCATTGAGAGACGACAACGTGCTCATTGTGGGCGCGGGCATGAGCTATCACAACCTCCGTCAGTTTGCGGAACACGCACCGGCCTCGTATGCGTTTCATGACTGGTTGGACAAGACGCTTGCTGGAACGTGGGCAGAACGTTCGCACGGCCTAGCAAATTGGCAACAGGCGCCCGGTGGTCTTGACTCTCATCCGCGAGAAGAGCATTTGCTGCCCTTGATGGTGGCCAGTGGCGCGGGGGCCGACTTGCCGGGGCGCGCGATCTGGCGCGGTGAGATTGGCCCTACGTGTATTGGCGCGTGGGCATTTGATTGAACGGCTGGCTGGCAACACGTCGCCAGTCATCCAGTCGGTTTTCAGGCCTGTGCGAACAGCTGCTCGCACCCGGTTCCTTCCAATACGCCATCTAATGCCTGACGCACATTGGGGGCGAGAGCCAGCCTTTCTTGGCGCAAGATTTCTAAGCATTTCACCTGGTAAGGAAACACGGCTTGTTGCCAGCGCTGGCCATCCAGCGTTGTTTCAAACGTTGGTTGACCGCGCACAGCGGCTTGGGCATTGGCGATTAAAAAGGGTGCATAGACCCGTCCAATTTCGCCCAGCAATTCGCCCACATGGGCTGTGATGGCGCTGTGGCTCAACCACGGCGCATCGGTGTGTCCGGAGAGGTCTTCCACTCGGTCTAGCCATGCGCGCAGGCGAGGCGAGTGGTGTTCGAGCAGTCGCGCCGGTGTGGGGTCTATCACACCGAGTTGGGTCAGTTGGCCGTAGATGGCGAAGTCTGCCGCTGCGGGACGCGAACCCAACACAAAACCGTGGCGTTCAATGATGCGGTCCATGATGCCGACGAGGCGTTGAAAACTGGACTCAATGACAGGTGCAGTCAGATCGCTGGAGCCCACCACATGCAGGCGCGAAATTTGACGCTGTGCAAAAGTGTTCGCCATTTCCTGTGCCGTGTGTTTGCTGAGTTGTGGGTTTTGCCCAAACATCAGCAGCGGTGCGGCATGTGCGGCATCTTCGGCATAGTGCCAGCGGTAGTGGAACATGGCCTTGGTCAGCCACTCGTCGGCAAAGTCTTCGATCAAGAGGTTCAGAAACCCGAGCAAAGGATCGTCCGGGATGACCGGGCGGTTTGGGTACTCGGTTTCCAGTCGCCCAATGATGGGCGTGGAGTCGACCACCGCTTCTAGACCCGCTTCAGAGGGAAAGTAAAAGGTAGGCAGCAGTTTCACTTTAGGTGGCGGGTAGCCCACCAGCGGGTCGAAATGGGTGCCCCACACCATGCGGTGTGGGATGCGCCGATAGCGCAGCAGCGCCAACATCTTGCGTGTGTACGGTGAGCCAGGCACCCCCAGCAGTGCGAGGTCTTGCGTCATGTGTCTCAGGCGTCGGCGGTGAATCCAATCGACTTGATCAAGGGGGCCCACAAGTCGGTGTCTGACTTGAGTCGTGCAGCCAACTCAGCAGGTGTGGACGACTGTGCCACCAAGCCCATCAAGGCCAGGCCATTGACCGTTTCAGGTGCAGCCAAGGCGGTGCGCATGGCTGCATTCAGGCGGGCGATGACGTCGGTGGGCGTTTTGGCGGGCACGTAAAAACCAAACCACTCGTCGTACACAAAGCCTTTGAGGCCTTGCTCGACCAGGGTGGGTGTGTTGGGCGCAAATTGGCTGCGCTTGGCGCCGGACGCGGCCAGTAAGCGGCATTTGCCAGCCTGCACATGTTGTGTGAATTCCCCAATCGGGCCAGACACGGCGGCAATCTGGCCACCGATCATGTCGAGGATCGCCGGTTGTGTACCTCTGAACGCGACGTGCTTGAGGTCGATGTTGGCGTGCTTGCCGAGCAAGGCACCAATGAAATGCGGGGTGGAGCCCGCCGCGGGTGAGCCAAAGTTGGCCAGCATGGGGTTGGCTTTGCACCAGTTCAAAAAGTCTGGAATGTTTTTCACGCTCTCGGGCACCATGGGGCCGACGGCAAAGCCAAAGTCAAACACCGCGCCCAGCGACACGGGGGCCAAGTCGCCCACCGGGTCGTAAGGAAGCTTTTTGTAAATATGCGGGTAAATGCCCAGCATCGACATCGGCGTTTGCAACACGGTGGTGCCATCGGCGGGGGCGTTGCGGACAAACTGAATGGCAATCTGTCCACCGGCGCCGGTTTTGTTTTCCACGAAAGCCGCTTTGGCGTAGGAGGAGGGCGCAATCTTTTCAGAGACGCGTCGGCAAATCGCATCGGACGTACCGCCGGGTGGAAAGCCGGTGATGATTTTGAGTGTCTCTATCTGGGCTTGTGCCCAAGCTTGTTGACTTGCAACATTCAACAAGCTGCTGACAGCCGCCATTTGCAACACATCACGACGCGAAATCGACATGGACACACTCCTATGGAAATAATGGATGGATCGATTCATTGTGAAGGGACGCCAAGCGCTGCCCCGTTCAGGTTTTCCCTGAAAAAGCAATGCAGCACAATCGCAGACCATGACCCTTGAACTCTCCATCACGGACGGCTTGATGCTGTTGTCCGCCGGATGCCTGGCCGGTGTTGCGAATGCGATTGCGGGTGGCGGGACATTCATTTCATTCCCGGTGTTTCTATGGCTGGGGCTGCCACCTGTTGTGGCAAATGCCTCGAATGCGGTTGCCGTCTGGCCAGGACATGCCTTGGCCACATGGGGCTACCGGCATGATTTGCGTTTGAACCGGGGGCCCTTGAAGTTGGCGGGCGTTGCGGCGGGGGCGGGCGGTGCGCTGGGGGCTTATTTGCTGTCGACGATAGGGAATGCGGCTTTTGTCAAACTCATCCCGTTTTTACTGTTGGCTGCCACCCTCGTGTTTGCCATGGGCCCCAAGTTGAACAGGCACATCGCCACTCGTGAAGACCCGTCCGTCGGGGCTGGCGTTTTGGTCGGAATTTTTGTGTTTTCGGTGTACGGTGGATTTTTTGGGGCAGGGTTGGGCATCATGTTGATGGCGGGCTTGCTCATCCTGGGGGTTCGGGACGCTCACCAAAATAATGCCCTTAAGAATTTGCTGGCCACGGTCGTGACATCGGTGGGGGTGTTGGTGCTGGCTCTGTCAGGCCTGGTCGATTGGCCTGCCACGCTGTGTGCATTTGCAGGCGCCGTGTTGGGTGGCCTGATTGGCGCACGGGTGGCCAAATTTTTATCCCCACAATGGCTCAGAGCCTGCGTGATGGTGCTGGGCTTTACCCTGACGGCCCACTATGGCTACAAATATTATTTTTCCGCTTGAGTGTCTTTGAATGTGTATTAATGCTTAAGTATTTGTATGGGATTTGACTATCATCGCTAGCTCTATAAACGTTGGAGACTTCCATGGGCAATAGCATGAGTGCGACACACGGCAGCGACAGTGTGATCAAGCGTATCTTCACCGAACCCACCACAGCTGCCTTCCAGCGTTGGGTCGCCGTGATCAATTTTTGGATTTTGATCTCTTGTCTTTCGCTGGCAGGCGAAACAGTTGAACCCTATGCCACCACGTACGACCATGCCTTCACCTTGGTGGAATATGCGGCGGTGCTGTTCTTCACGATTGACTATCTGGGCAACCTGTATTTCGCCAAAGACCGCGTGAAATACTTTTTCAGTTTCTGGGGTTTGGTGGATCTGATTTCTATCTTGCCCACGTACTTGATGGTCATGAACTTGACGGCCTTGCAAGGCTCTAAAGTGTTCCGCGTCTTGCGTGTGGTGCGTGTGCTTCGAGTCTTGAAAATGGCGCGCATCGCCTTGCAACAGTTGGAAAACAAGATGGAAAAATCCAACCCCATCTTGACCAACCTGAAGATCTACTTCATTGCCTTGTTCTCAGTGGTCATGATTTCGAGCACCTTGATGTATTACGTCGAAGGTAATTTGTACTCGCCTGAAGCCATTGCGCATGGCCAAGAGTTGCTGGATGCACAAATCAAAGCAGCACCTTTGCCTGCGGACGCACCACCCGAAGCGTCGAAGTTCATGCCCGTCGACCCTGTCAGCGGCAACCCGATTCCTGAAGACAAGCGTTTCTTCACGTCGATTCCTGCCGCCATGTGGTGGTGTATGGTGACTTTGACCACCACGGGTTACGGCGATATGTTCCCGCTCACTTTTGGAGGACGCGTGATTGCTGCGCTCACCATGTTGATGGGCTTGGTACTGTTTGGTATTTTGTTGAACATCGTGGGCAAAACCATCATGGTCTTGCTGTTTGGCGAAACCCTGAACGACGACAGCCAAGAACCTGCGACCCGCGAGGCCGTTTTGAAATCACTGGTGGCGCGTGGTTGGGTGTCAGAACAACGTGCCAGCGAAATTGGACTCATGTCTGAAGACGACATCAAATCCAGAATGAAAAACATCTAATCATTTTTCAGCCTTCAAAGCCGTTGTTGAGATTTCAACAACGGCTTTTTTCTTGCCTGTCCAACTTCGATGGGATCAAACTAAATTATCATTATTGATAATATTTAGTGAATAAATTGTCAAAAAATGTAGTTTTTACAATAAAAGTAACAATAAAGTGATTAATTTAAAAGTAAAATTACTATTTATAGACAGTAAAAATAATTTGATCGAAGGTGATGGCATGGCGCGAAAGACAAGTGGATGGGTATTGGCATCAGCAATGGCGGCCAGCTGCGCTTATGCGCAAACCACGCCCCCAGATGCCGGTGTTTTGATCCAACAAGTACCGCGCCCCGGACTGTTGCCGTCTCCACGCCCTGCGCAGCCAACTGAGGTGACACCCCAACCCGCTGTGCGAGCGCCAGGCCCCAAAGTACGGGTCCTCAGCTTTCAGGTGCAAGGCAACAGCTTACTCAGTCAGGAGCAGTTGGCTCCCACGCTTGCCCCGTATCTCCATCAGTCGCTGGATCTGGGGCAGCTTGAACAAGTGGCACAGGCCTTGGCACAGCGCTACCGCGAAGACGGCTGGGTGGTGTCGGCATATTTGCCAGCGCAAGACGTGACGCAGGGCAACGTACTGATTCAGATTGAAGAAGCCAAGCTCGGCAACTTGCGCTTGAGCGCGCCTGAGGGATTGCGCGGTTCACAGGAAAGGGCGCAGCGCTATTTCGATGCGCTGTTGAGCACAGGCCAAGCTCTCAACGTCGATGCATTGGACCGTGCCAAGCTGTTAGCCAATGAATTGCTTGGTTTGGATGTGGTCACTAACTTCAAGAAAGGCCAGCGCGTGGGTACCACTGATGTGGATGTGAGTCTGCGCGACAAACCTGCACTGGCCACAGACCTGTTGGCAGACAACGCAGGCGCGCGTGCCACGGGGCGGGCCCGCTTCAATGCCATGATGGAGTGGCGCAACCCACTGCAAGAGAGCGATATTTGGAGTTTGGCACTCATGCACACCGAGGGCAGTGACAACGTGCGCTTGGGTCTGGGTGTGCCGCTGGGCGCACAAGGCTGGCGCGTTGGTGCCTCGCTTGCCCATTACCAATTTCGTGTCATCACGCCTGAGTTTGCCGCTCTCAATCTCAAGGGCGAGGTCCAAAGCTTGGGTCTGGAAGCCTCCTACCCCTGGTTGCGCCAGCGCGATCGCAGCGTGAGCCTGCTGATCAGTGCGGATCACAAAATCATGGACAACCGTGCCAACGGCAATATCACCTCGCACTACAACACACAGTCGGGCACGCTGGCGCTGCAAGGACGGCAAAGCGATGGTCTGGGTGGCGGTGGCAGCACCTATGGGCAACTGGGCTTGACGGCGGGCCAACTCAACCTCAACGGTTCACCCACTCAGGCGACCGATGCGCTGGGTGCACGCACCGAGGGCTCTTACACCAAGTGGCGCGCAACCATCAGTCGATTGCAAAACCTGAGTACAAATTGGGCGCTGCAACTCAGTCACAGCGCGCAATGGGCGAACCGAAACTTGGACTCTTCCGAGAAGTTGTTCATCGGTGGTGCCGACAGTGTGCGTGCTTTTCCTGTCAGCGAGGCAGGAGGTGCGCGCGGCAGCGTGAGTTCGTTGGAGTTGAGTTGGCGACTCGATAGCGCCACCACCTTGTTCGGTTTTTACGACTATGGCCAAGTGCGTGTGAATGTGGACAACGCCTATGCCCAAGCGCCAGACCCCAATCGCATCAGCTTGGAAGGCGCTGGCTTGGGTGCGCAATGGCGCGCAGCCAACGGTTTGCAGCTCAAGCTCAGTTGGGCGCGCCGTCTCAAAGACAACCCACACCCCAACAGCAATGGCTATGACCAAGACGGCAGCCTGCTGCGCGACCGTGTGTGGGTCTCGGCACTTTACAGTTTTTAAGGAAGCTGGCCATGAACAATCAGTACCGCGTTGTTTGGAACGACAGCACACAAACCTGGATGGCTGTGGCCGAGACGGCCCGTTCGCATGGCAAGAGCCAAAGCTCACGCACGGGGACTGTCGCACATAACCTTGCGTTGGTGTTACGCCCACTCGCCATGGCCTTGGCTGTATTGTGTGGGCTGGTGCATGCAGCGCCACCTGCGGCCACGCAATTGCCCACAGGCGGGCAGGTGGTGGCTGGCCAGGCCACGATAGGCCAAGTGGGCCAGACTGCGGTGCTCAATGTGAACCAAACCAGCGCCTCTGCGGTCATCAACTGGAACACCTTCAACCTCGGCAGCGCGGCCAGCGTGAACTTTGCACAACCCGATCGCAATGCAGCGGTGCTCAACCGGGTGCTCGATGCCAACCCCAGCCAAATTTATGGCCGCATCAGCGCGCCGGGTCAGGTGTTTTTCAGCAACCCCAGCGGTATGTATTTCGCGCCCGGCGCGAGTGTGGATGTGGGGGGCTTGGTGGCCACCACGCACAGCATCAGCACAGCCGATTTCATGGCCGGCAATTACCGCTTCACGCGCGATGGTGCCAGTGGTTCGATCGTCAACGAAGGGCAATTGCAAGCTGCGCGGGGCGGCTATGTCGCCCTGTTGGCGCCCGAGGTGCGCAACCACGGGGTGGTGATGGCGCAAATGGGCGTGGTGGCATTGGCCGCCGGTGAAAGTTACCAGTTGCAAATCCAGGGCAGTCGACTGAGCCAAATCGACGTCACGCCCGCCACCATCCGTACGCTGGTGGAAAACGGCCAGGCGGTGTTGGCACCTGAGGGTTGGATCGTGCTCTCGGCCAAAGCGGCGCAGGAGCTCGAAGCCAGTGTGGTCAACACGGGGCAAATTGCGGCCAACAGCCTGACCGAACGCGGTGGGCGTATCGTGCTCGAATCCACCGGCTCGCTGACCGCAGGCGGCAGCATTCAAGCCAATAGCGCACAAGGGCAGGGCGGGCGCGTCACCCTCACGGGTGAGCACATCAGCCTACCGGCCGGCAGCGACATCCAAGCCACGGGCGTCAGCGGTGGCGGCACGGTGTTGGTGGGCGGTGATTGGCAAGGCAGCAACGGTGTGCCGCAGGCTACCAGCGTGACCATGGAAACTGGCGCGCGTATTGACGCCAGTGCGACCGGCAATGGCAACGGCGGCAAGGTGGTGTTGTGGAGTGATGTGCACCAGGCCGAGGGCCAAACCACGGTCCACGGCAGCATCCGTGCGCGCGCAGGTGTGCAAGGCGGTGATGGTGGGCAGATTGAAACCTCGGGCTACCAGGTTGACATCGTGGGTGCGCGTATCGACGCTGGGGCTGACCAGGGTCAAGGCGGTTTGTGGTTGCTCGACCCCTACAACTACACCATTGGCGCTGGCGAGGCGACCACCATCAAGAGCAGCCTAGACCTGGGTACCAACTTCACCGTGGACACTGCCAACGCCAACGGCTCAGGGCTCACAGGTAGCGCAGGCACCGGGGTGATCACCGTGAACAGCGCTATTGCCAAATCAGCTGGAGGTGCGGCAACGCTCACGCTCAATGCGGCTGACAGCATTGTGCTCAACGCCAACATTTCTTCTACCGTTGGCGCTTTGGGTGTGAACATGACAGCGGGCACCGGCAGCATCAGTGGCAGCGGCAACCTGGCACTCAACGGTGGCACGGCCACCTTCAACCAGGCCACCACCGGCATTTATTCAGGCGTGCTCAGTGATGCTGGCACTGCGCTGACCAAGTCGGGTGTGGGCACGCTTACCCTGACAGGGGCCAACAGCTACACCGGTGCGACCACGATCAATGGCGGAACCTTGCAGATCGGCGACAACGGCACCACTGGCAGCTTGGGCTCGGGCGCCGTGAAAGTGGCCAGTGGCGCCACACTGGCATTTAAGCGCAGTGATGACCTGGCACAAAACCAGGTGTTCACCGGCGCCGGCAGCATCAACCAGTTGGCCAATAGCAATCTGTCGCTCACCACCAATTTCGGTTCAGGCACCGACCCGCTGACCAATTTCACTGGCACCCTCAACATCAATGGCGGACGGCTCACGCTTTACTCTCCGTTTGGCTGGTCCTATTTTTACGGCAGTGCCATCAACATCAACAATGCCAGTACCTTGGCGATCTCGGCCACCAACCTCAACAATGTGGTTTGGCTGAAAACCACGATCAATTTTGATGCCAACGGTGGTGGTTCTATTTTCATGCCGGTTGCAGTGAGCAATGTGGCACTGGGCGGAACGTTGACCATCAAAACCAACGGCGGTGCGCAAAATCGAATTTACGCAGGTTCATCGGGTTATTACGGTTTGAATCTGGCTGGCACAGGCGTGTTGGCGATCGATACGGCGGCAGGTAGCAACACGGCGACAGGCGATCTGACCATTGAGGTACCGATGGTCAACGGTGGTTCGATCACCAAAACCGGCCTGGGCTCGGTCGTGTTGACCAACGGTCCTGGCAGCGCGGCTTTCACACAAACACCCCCCACTACGACCACCATCAACGCCGGCACTTACAGGGTGGGCAATGGTGGTACCGCGGGCATGTTGGGTTCAAGCACCGTGACTGTGGCAGCTGGTGCTGATTTGATCTTCAATCGCTCAGACGATGTCACCGTGGCCAATACCATCACGGGCAGCGGCAATGTGACCAAGCTAGGCAGCAATACCTTGACGTTGACAGCCAACGACAGCTACAGCGGCGCCACCCACATCAACGGCGGCGTCTTGGTGCTGCAAAACGATGCACCGACGACCAGCACCAGCGGGTTTGATGGCACGGGCAGTCTGGTCATTCAACCCAATGGCACCAGTTTCACGTCGGCCTTCAGTACCGCGGGTTGGAACTTCGGTAACACCTTGACGGGCTTGACGTTGGGCAAAGCAAACAACACGGCGGGTATCACGGTACCCAATGCAATCAGCATTGCGGGCCCCATCAACTTGATCGGTGGCAATCTGGCCATCAACGCAGCGCTCACCGCCAGCGACAGCAACACCATCAGCCTGAGCAGTTCAGGCAACGTGACCGACGGCGTCAGCGGTGCGTTGTCTGCCAGCAAATTGCTGCTCTCCGGGGGCAACGTCACCCTCGACAGCAGCAACAACGCGATTGGCACCCTGGCTGCCACCGGCGTGAGTGGGCTGACTTTTGTCAACGGTGCAGCGCTCACCTTGGGCACAGTGGGTGCCACCACTGGTGTGTCGGCCAGCAGCGTGGTGGACGTGTCCACCACCAGCGGTGATTTGACGGTCTTGCAGGCGGTGAACACAAGCAACACCACAGCCAGTGCGCTCACGTTGAACGCGGGCAGCGCCAGCGCGGCGCTCACCAGCACAGGTGGCAATCTGTTGTTCAGTGGCAGCGGTGCGGTGTCGGTGGGCACGGGCGGCACTGCCAAGCTCTACAGTGGCAGCATCAGTGATAGCACGGGTTTGGCCACTCTTGTGGGTGGCAGTGGCTCGGGACGTTTTCGTTACGGCAGCGATGAAACCACCACCAACTACACGCTGGCGCTGGGAACGGGGCTGAACGCGATTTACCGCCAACAACCCACCATCACACGTGCAGTCAACAGCCAAACAATCACCTATGGTGATCCTCTCACGCAGACGTTCTCGGTCAGCGACAGTGTCAACGGGGACACTTACAGCCAGGCCTTTGGCAGTGCGACCACGCCCACGGTGACGGTGGGTGGCAGCACCTCGAGTTCTGGCAAACCTACAGCCGGTACGCACACCCTATCGGCTACGGGCGGTGCCACCAGCAGCCAGCTCGGGTATGCCGTCAGCAACACCACCACGTCAGGTACCTTGACGGTGAACGCCAAACAGTTGCGCATCGCGTACAGCGCGGCGAACAAAACTTACGACGGAAACGCGACGGCCAACGTGACAGCCAGCTACAACGCGCTGTCTGGCGATGTGCTGATCGTTAGCCAGAACGCGTTGTTTGCTGACAAGGATGCGGGGATTTATAAACCGGTCAATGTGAGTGGCATCAGCATCAGTGGTGCTGATGCGGGTAACTATGCGTTGGTTTGGACATCGACCATTGCGCGCGCGGACATCACGCCTAAAGTGCTGACCATCACAGGCTTTCAGGTGGCCGATAAAACTTACGATGGCACCACCAACGCCACCGTCACGAACTGGGGCCAGGTGAACACGGGTGTGGGCAGCGAGACCTTGTCTTTGAACCACGGTCTTGCCGCGTTTGACAGCGCCAATGCGGGCAACCGCACTGTCCAGGTTGGCAGTTACAGCTTGGCCAATGGCGGCTATGGTGGTTTGGCCAGCAATTACTTATTAGGCGGCACCAGTGCCAGCGCCAATGCCACCATCTCAAAGGCGGAGTTGAAAGTGGTGGCCAACAACGACGCCAAGTTTGTGACCACCAGTGACGCTGCTGGTTATGCGGGCGTGAGTTACAGCGGGTTTGTGAATGGCGAGACCTCTGCCGTGCTGAGCGGCGCGCCCACCGTGAGCCGCAGCAACAGCGGTGTCAACACCGCAGGCACCTACACCGGCGTGTTGGTGCCCGCTGGCGGTACGGCATCGAACTACAGTTTCACCTACGTGCCCGGCGACTACACCGTGGTGCCTGCCAACCAGCTGTTGGTGAGGATGAATCCTCTGACCACCACCTATGGCACAACGCCCAGCTACAGCCTTCTAAGCGCCAGCTATTACGACCTCCTGGCTCAACGCGTGGTGACGCTGACAGACACCAATGTGGGGCCGTCTAATGTGGTCACGATCAACGACGGCGCAGGTGGTCGCGCGAGCTTCACGGTGGTCGCGCGCAATGGCAGTTGGTCATCGGCTCAGCAGCTGCGTGTGGGGGCGTATGCCCTTGGTGTGTCTGGCTCGGTGACTGAAAACAGCCAAAACTTCAGCGACACCATCACCCTGATTGGTTCACACACGGTGAACGCCAAGCCACTGGCTGTGGTGTCGGCAGATGGGGTGAGCAAAACTTACGATGGCAACACCGCCATCAATGGGGTGAACTTTGTGCTCGCCGGGGTGGGTGGTGGTACAGGTGTGGTCAATGGCGACTTGGTCAACGCGATCGGCAATGGGGAATACGCCACCCGTAACGCAGGCACCCAACTGAGTTATGCGTTCAACAACCTGAATCTGACCGGTTCCGATGCTGACAACTATTACATTGCCTCGGGTCGTAGTTTTTCGGGGAACAACGGCACCATCATTCCCCGTGCCTTGATTTTGAAGGCCATGCCCGACAGCAAAGTCTATGACGGCACTAATAACTCCAGCCTGACGCCTGTGTCAGACACCTTGGTGTCTGGCGACAGCTTCAGTGGGTTGGCGCAAACCTTCGACAGCAGCGCCGTGGGTTTGCGTCGCTTGAATGTGTCGGCGTTCACCCTCAATGACGGCAACGGTGGCGACAACTATGTGATCACGCAGGTGCCAGCTGCGGGCAGCATTTGGTCGCAAGAAATGCCGCAACCATCCGGCGTGGTCAACACACTGCCTACGGTGGCAACTGTCAGTCGTGAAAGCGTAGACGTCAACACAGGTAACACGGCAGCCTTCTCTCTGGCTTCAGTCGGCGAGGCTTTCGCTGTGGGGGCTAGCGACCCGCAGCGAGGGGTGATTTGTATGAACGGCTTTGTGTTGCAGCATCCTGACTACCATGCCGTAGCAAATGTACAAAGCATCCAACCGAGAGACGGACAAGATGTTGCCTGCTTACGCGTCCAGAGAATGCGTGATGTGGCCGACGAATAACGGGTCGTCCAGCTCAACCCAGACATGAATACACCAACCCTCGCTTAGGCGAGGGTTGCGTCGTTTTGTCACCCTAAATTTTTGATTTTTATTCGCATGGCAGCTTTGCTGCATGCGATGGCTTGCCTTGCGTGAGGCTTTGATTGCTTTAGTTTCTACCGTTCCAGACTTGTTGTCATAGTTTTTTGTGGCCTTTTGTTGACATTATTTTCATAAAGTATTCAAAATATTAAAACTTTCAAATACAATATGTTCAATGTTTTTAACAAAAGTAATTGACATGACTTACAAACTCTTTTCCAAGTTGCGTCAAACAACAGGAGTGATTATGGGGCTAAAACTTAAAAAGTTAAAACTTTTAAATTCATATGAGTCGATGTCATTGCTCCAGCGTGTCGCACCAAAGGTTGTGGCACAAAACAGAACCGATTGGGTGTCAAACTGTCGAACTGCGTTACTGGCATTGCTGTGTACTTTGGGGTCTCATGCGCAAGCTACGGCAACGCTCAGCTTGAGCGATTTGCTTGATGCAGCCGCCGCAACCTATCCTTCCATGTTGGCTGCGCGCTTGGAAGCCAAAGCATCTTCTGAGGACGTCTCAGCCACCGAGCGCCTCAAGTGGCCCACCGTCAGTGCGACGGTGGAGTCGTACACGGGGAATTTACGTTCTTACCCCTCTCGTGCGATGCAGGTGGATCAGACCGTGTGGGATGCGGGGCGCAATGATGCACGCATCTCAGAGTCAAAAGCATTGGCCGATATCAGCGTGCTCAAGGTGTATTTGCAGCAGCAAGAACTGTTTTTACAAATCGTTGCGGCTTGGCAAAACATGGTTGCCGCGAACGAACGCGTCAAAGTGGCTCAGCTCACACGTCAACGTCTTGAGGCTTACCAAGCGCAAATGCGCCGTCGTGTGGATGCACAAGCTTCTCCAAAGATTGATCTTGAACTGGCTGATTCGCGTTTGTTGCAAACCGAGGTCGAACTCGCCACCGCTCAAACCAGTTTGCAGGTGGCTGTTTTGCGACTTGAGCAACTTTCGGGCGAAACCGCATTGTCTTTGCGTATTCCTCATGCGATTTATTCCACCAAGTTGGTCGATACGCAAACATTTCAGCGCCAATTGAGCGAGGTGGATTTGTTGTCGGTGGCGCGTGAGCATCCATTGGCTGCGCGCGCGCGCGTTGAAGTGCAGCAACTGCGCAGCCGCTTGGATGCCAAGCAGGCGGAGGCTTATCCGCAACTGTTTGTGCGTGTGTACAAGCCTGTGGGCACGACACCGACCAGCATCGACACATCGACCACCGCCTTTGTGGGGTTGCGCTATTCACCCGGTGCAGGTTTTTCTAATTTTGTGGAAGCCCAAGCGATTGGGACGCGCATTGCCGGGTCCGAACAATCTGTCGAAGCGGTCATTCGTGAAACGCAGCAAACGCTGCAAAACGACAGAGAGGATTTTGCCAACGCGCGTTTGCGCATTGCTGCGCTTGAAAAATCAGTCACCAGCTCGGCCGTGGTGCTGGAGTCTTACCAACGCCAGTTTCAAGCGGGCCGCAAGCAGTGGCAAGACCTGCTCAATCAGGTGCGTGAGTTGGCACAAAACCAATATGCCTTGGCCGATGCGCAAGCCTTGATGGTGGGTGCGATGCATCGGCTTCAAGTGCGCATGGGGCAAGAGTTCAAATAACTGCACGGCCTATTTATGAACTTACCTACTTCCCAACAACAGTTTGTCTGGGCGATGCGACGCCTGGCGCAAATGCAAGGTCACAGCCTGGATGTCTTAGGCATTCACGCCAACGTCGCTGTGGTGGATCAACCGATTTCACCTTTTCAGGCGTTGATGGTGATTTGCCATCGCATGGGTTTGGCGCAGCCCAAAAATGTCAAGCGTCCTGATCGTGTGCACCTGCCAATGTTGTGTCACACCACCGAACTAGGTTGGGGCGTGGTGGTGGACCGTAATCCTTTGGGGCTATGGGTGGTCGATACACCACAAGGCTCACACGCGGTGAAGGAGGGGGCACTTGAAAGCAATCTGGCGATTCTTCATTTAGGCCCGACGGTGAATGCAGATCAAAAAACCTCCTTTTTTGCGCATGTGCAAGAGACCTTGAAGCTGTATCGGCGCGAACTCTTTGAGGCTTGCGTGGCGTCTGCATTCATTGGTTTTCTTGCGTTGGCGACCTCGCTGTTTTCCATGCAGGTGTATGACCGGGTCATTCCAACGCGCAGCGAGTACACCTTGGTTATTTTGAGTGCGGGGGTGCTTCTGAGTGTGCTGATTGAGCTGGCCATGAAATATGCCCGCTCCCATCTGATGGACTATGTGGTGGTCGGTCTAGACAAGAAGTTGTCGCGCGAGATGTTTCATCGTTTGTTGCAACTGCGGGTGGACCAAATTCCCGCCTCGGTGGGCAGTTTGGCTGGGCAAATGCGTGGGTATGAGCAGGTGAGGAGCTTTTACACCGCGTCGACCTTGTTCACCCTGATCGACTTGCCGTTGGCGTTTATCTTTGTGGTGATCGTGATGCTGATTGCCAGCCCCTGGGTGGCCATGGTGCCGTTTGTGTTTGCGGGTATGGCTTTGTTCATCGGTCTGTCGATTCGTCAAAGAATCATGGAACAAGCCAAACAAGGTGCCGCACTCAGCAATATGAAAACGGGCTTGTTGGTCGAGGCGGTGGAGGGGATTGAGACCATCAAATCGGGCTCGGGTGGCTGGAAGTTTTTATCGCGCTGGATGGATGTCAATGGCCAAACCATCGAAAGCGATTTGAAGATGCGGGGCGCCACCGAAAGCGTGGGCTACCTGTCTGCCACTGTGCAACAAATCAGCTACGCCGCCTTGGTGGTGGTCGGTGCCTTGGTGGTCATGCAGGGCCACATGACCATGGGGGCTTTGATTGCCAGTTCTATTTTGAGTGGCCGTATCCTGGCGCCCATCATGGCGATTCCGAGTCTGTTGGTACAGCATGCCCATGCACACGCTGCATTGGAAGGCTTGGAGCGGCTTTACAGCCTGAAAACAGATCACCATGGCATTGATCGTCCACTGGTGCCCTCACAACTCAGCGGCCACTATGTGTTGAGTGATGTGAAGTTCGCGTATGGAGACAACCCACCCGCCTTGGTGGTGCCCAAGCTGGAAATCAAACCCCAAGAGCGCATTGCCATCTTGGGGCCGATTGGTGCGGGGAAATCCACACTGCTGCGCTTGCTCAGTGGTTTGTATCACCCACAAGAGGGGCAGGTGTTGCTCGATCACCTCGACTTGGGGCACATCCACCGTCAAGTGGTCAGTCAACACGTGGGCTACTTGCAGCAAGACCACCGTTTGTTTCAAGGTACTTTGCGTGAGAACCTGCTGATTGGGCTGCCCGATCCTGGGGATGATGTGTTGCTGGCCGTCATGCGCCGCACCGGCATGGACCAATTTGTGGCAAGTCACCCCAAAGGCTTAGGTCGCCTCATCATGGAGGGCGGTAAGGGGTTGAGTGGGGGGCAAAAACAGCTCGTGGCTTTCACGCGGTTGATCTTGTGCAACCCCAGTGTCATGTTGTTGGACGAGCCCACGGCCACCATGGATGAAGAGCAAGAGCGTCGCTGCCTGCGTGTGTTGGCCCAGGAGGCACACGCAGGCAAGACCATGGTGATCGTGACGCACAAGACCAGCGTGTTGCCCTTGGTGACACGTCTCATCGTGGTGGCAGGACACGGCATCGTGTTAGATGGTCCGCGCGATGTGGTGTTGCAACAGCTTCAAACAAACCATGTGCAACAGGCGACTTCCAACACACACCTGGCACCTGTTTCTGAACCGGAGGTTGCATTCTCATGACACGCCAAACCAAAACCGACGATACGCACAATTTACCCACACCGTCGCGCGCCCGTTGGAGCTTGCGGGTCATGATCGCCGGGTTGCTGTTGTTGTTGCTTTGGTCTTCTGTGGGAGAAATTGATCAAGTCACACGCGCACAGGCACAGATCATTGCTGAAGAACGTACCCAGCTCGTTCAATCGTCGGATGGCGGTGTGCTGACTGAGTTGCATGTGAAAGAAGGCGACATCGTCAAGGCCGGACAGCTGCTCGCCACCTTGCAAAAAGAGCGTGCGGCGGCGGCAGTATCAGACAGCCGGGCCAAAGTGGCAGCACTCAACATCACGCTGGCACGCCTGCATGCCGAGGTCTATGGCAAACCGTTGGTGTTTGACAAAGACTTGCTCAGCTACAGCGAATACATCCGCAACCAAACCGATCTGTACAACAAGCGCCAAACTGCGTTCAACGATGACCTGCGTGCCTTGCAAAACATTTTGGCCTTGGGTGAAGATGAGTTGCGCATCAATCGCCAGCTCGAAGCTTCGGGTGATGTCAGCCGTGCCGAAATTTTGCGCTTACAGCGCAACGTGGCCGACATACGTGCTCAATTGGTCAACAAGCGCAACAAGTATTTTCAAGATGCACAGGCCGAGATGACCAAGGCGCAAGAAGAACTTAGCACCCAGACGGAGCAGTTGCGCGACCGCAGCCAAGTGCTTGAGCATACGGAGCTGGTGGCGCCGGTGGACGCGGTGGTCAACAACATCAAAGTCAACACGCTCGGTGGCGTGGTGCGTGCTGGCGATACGGTCATGGAGTTGTTGCCAACGGGGGATGACTTGATTGCCGAAGCCAAAATTCCACCCGCCGACATCGCGTTTGTTGCGATCGGGCAAAGCGCAAGTGTGAAGCTTGATGCCTATGACTCGTCGATCTTCGGCGCACTGCACGGGGTGGTGAGCTACATCAGCTCTGACGTGTTGACCGAAGAAACACGCCAAGGCCCTTTCTTGTACTACCGCGTGCGCATACGCATCACAGGGTCTGAATTCAAAGGCGATAAAGCCAAAGAAATCCATTTGCGCCCAGGCCTGACGGCCAGTGCCGAAATCAAAGCGATGGAGCGCACGGTGCTGAGTTATCTCATCAAGCCGATTGCAAAAACGTTCAGCCAATCGATGGGGGAGCGTTGATGCCCCCTCCGTGGCTGATCAACCGATCAAATCCACTTTGCCGTTCAAGTCCATGATGCCGGTGATCACGCTCAGCTTGGGCTGGCGCTTGCTCACCGCCGCACGAAAAGCCATCAGCGCTTCGGCGTGGGCATGGGTTTCGTCTTCTTTGGTGGCGACTTTTGCTTCTCCAAACGCCAACTTCGCAGCGCCGCAATCGCGGTGCGTCAGAGCGACCACACGTGGGATGTGGTGCAAGGACACGCTGATGTCCAGGTTTTCCCAGAAGGTGTTGTGCCAGGCCGCGAACTTGGGATGAACAGCGCCGATTGGGCCACCCGCAATCACAAATTGGCTGTAGTTGTCATTCAGCTTGTCGCGTGCAATGCCGTGCAACAAACCCATGTACTGCCAGCTCAAGGTTGTAAAGCGTGGGTCAATGCAGTTGAGCAACATGGCTTCGTAGTTGCCGCTGGCCGCTTGGGATTGACCAGGCGACATGGCCAGCAAACCACCCGTCAAGGCCGCCGCCCCCAAGCCCAAAAAACCTCGACGTGATGGGCCTGTGGACAGGTTGTTGGGGTTGCAGCACGCGCAGCTGTACGCGGATGAATGGGGGGTGTCCAATGCTTGGATGGGGGTCACGGTGCGCTCCTTGTTAGGCCTGAAAAATAAAAATCCAAATTGACAATCGACAGTAACTTGCTTTTATTGAGCAATCTGATCATTCGATTCAGGGTTTTTACTGGATTTCGATTCAAAATAATTGTCCGACAATTATTTTGAATGACTCGTCCATCTGCCAAAGAGATGATGGTCTTGGCTGAGCCCGTCATACGTTGAGGGTGGGCGATGGCTCAAGGCCAGCCTGTCCCCAATTGGTAACTTTCACAACCCTTGAGGAGACTCCCATGAAATTTCTGAACTGTCGATTCGCTCTCAACGCCGTGTTGGCCAGTGTGCTGGGGGCTGTGGCTGCCGCGCCTGCCAGCGCGCAAGAGGGCGCACCGGCCAAGATTTTGGTGGGGTTTCCAGCGGGTGGTTCATTCGATGCGATTGCCCGTCTGGTGGCTGACAAAGCCAAGACCGAATTCAACCGCCCGGTGGTGGTCGATAACAAAACCGGTGCCGGTGGCCGCATTGCGGTGGACGCCCTCAAGGCCTCGCCTGCCGATGGCAGTGTGGTCATGTTGGGCCCCGATGCGTTGACCGCGCTCTATCCTTTCACCTTCAAGAAGCTCAACTACGATCCCAAGAAAGACCTGGTGCCCATTGGCACTGTGGCGGAGTTTGCATTTGGCTTTGCCGTGGGCACCAATCCCAAAGCCAACACCTGGGCCGAGTACGTGGCCTGGGCCAAGAGCAATCCCAAAGAAGCCAACTACGGCATTCCCGCGCTGGGCGCGCCGCACCACTTTTACGGCATGGTTCTGGGCGACGCGATCGGTGTGCCCATGCAAAACGTGCCTTTCCAAGGGAGTGCACCGATCAACCTCGCGCTGATGGGCGGGCAGATCAGCTCGTCAATCGATGTGGCTAGCAGTCAGGTGGAAAACCACAAGGCCGGCAAGATCAAAATTCTGGCCGTCACCACCGAGCAACGTATTCCGCAAGCGCCCGATGTCCCGACCTTCACCGAGCTGGGTTTCCCATCGGTCAGTGGCTCGGGCTTCAATGCGCTGTATGCGCCGGCCGGCACACCTGCGGCAGCGGTGGCTAATTGGAACCGTATCTTGGTCAAGATCATGGCCATGCCTGATGTGAAAGAAAAAATAACGGCCATGGGTTTTATGCCCGTGGGCAAGCCGACGCAAGAGTTGATCGATCGTCAAAACGCAGCCATCAAAAAGTGGGAGCCCGTCATCAAAGCGTCGGGTTTCACCGCCGACTGAGGCCACATAAGTCGCAGCGAGCCCACCGTGGTGGGCTCCTAGAATGGCGGCATGATGGACACGCCTAAACCGCCAGCCACGCCTGCTTACCGTGTGATTTCGGAAAGTTTGCGCCAGCGCATCGTCCGAGGACAGGTGCAAACCGGGCAGGCGTTTCCCACTGAAACTGAGCTCGCCACACAATATGGCGTGCACCGATCGACCGTGCGTGAAGGCTTGCGTCAGTTGGAGCAAGACGGTTTGCTGCAACGCATGGGCAAACGCTTGATCGTGAGCATTCCGCGTCACAAAGATTTAGCCCAAGCCGCAGAGCGCGCCTTGCGCATGCACCAAGTGACTTACCGCGATGTGTGGGAAGTGGCCTCGACCTTAGAACCCATGTGTGCCAGCTTGGCGGCTGAGCGCATCACGGCAGATGAACTGGAAGAGCTTGAACGCAACTTGGATGTCACGGCAACCTTGGTGGCGCGTGATGAATCCCCCATTGCAGCCACCATCGAATTTCACTCCTTGGTGGCTGAAGCGACGCACAACCAAGCCTTGCTGCTGGCGCGTGCGCCGGTCAGTTTGTTGATGCGATCGGGCTATGCCGCGATTGCACCGGCGCTGCCCCAGTCCGGCCCACGCTTGTTGGAGGCGCATCGGCAAGTCTTTCACGCACTCAAGCAAGGTGACGCCGAATCTGCTGTCGTGTGGACGCGCAAACATTTGACGGACCACAAACGAGGGTTTGAATTTGCGGGCTTGAACATGGACTCACCCATCCCTGACGCAGTCTGATGCCGATTTCATCCATGAACGCTTCTTCTATGTCCTACCCCTTGCGCATTGCCGTGGCCGGCGCCGGTGTCATTGGTAAAGCCCATATCGCCGTGATCCAATACAGCGCGCACTGTGTGCTCAGTGCCATTGTGGACCCCTCGGCTGGTGCAGCAGCTGTCGCTGCGGCGCACCATGTGCCGCTTTACGACACCTTGGATGCATTGCTGGCACAAGACAAACCCGACGGCATCATCTTGGCCACGCCAAATGCCCTGCATGTCACGCAGGCCTTGCAGTGCATGGCTGCGGGCGTTCCGATCTTGCTCGAAAAACCAATTGCAACCACAGTGCACGAAGCGCAAATTTTGGTGGACCAAGTTGAGTCCAGCGCCGCCAAGGTGTTGATTGGCCACCACCGTGCGCACAGTGCCATCATGGCCCAAGCCAAACAGGTGGTCGATTCGGGGCGATTGGGATCGCTGGTGGCTGTGATGGGCAGCGCTTTGTTTTTCAAGCCCGACAGCTACTTTACCGACGCCCCTTGGCGTCGCGAGATCGGTGCCGGGCCCATCCTCATCAACATGATCCATGAGGTGCACAACCTGCGCATGTTGTGTGGCGACATCGTGGCGGTACAAGCTTTCAAGTCGCACGCCACACGTGGCTTTGCAGTAGAAGACACCGTGGCGATGAACTTGCGTTTTGCCAGCGGCGCTCTGGGCAGCTTCATGCTGTCCGATACCGCGGCCAGTCCTCGCAGTTGGGAGCAAACCAGCCAAGAGAACAAGGCCTACACCAGCTACGACGACGAAGATTGCTATGTGATCAGCGGTACCCAAGGCAGCTTGTCTGTGCCTACCATGCGTTTGAAAATCTATGCCCGCGCAGAAGACCGCTCTTGGTGGAAACCGTTTGAGATTGATCGGCTCGCGTTGGTGCGTGATGATCCCTTGGCCCGCCAAATCACACACTTTTGTGAGCTCATCCAAGGCAAAGTGCAGCCCTTGGTCAGTGCGCGCGATGGCTTGAACAATTTACGTGTCACAGAAGCTATTTCGCAGGCCGCACAAACGGGTGGGGTGATTGAATTAGCGACAAGCTAGACCCAAAGAGGCCATAGAAGGTGTAAGGAATCAATTTTGCCGACTTCTCAAATGAGAACGATTTGCATTTAGAATTGAGTCTGATTCCACTTTTCGGCTGTTGCCGTGTTGTCTATGTTCGGACTCCGAACTTATTTCATTGCCTTGTTTTGTGCCTTGCTGTTGAGCGCATGTGGCGGCGGTGCATCTGGCGTCCCATCTGCAGGCTTGAGCCCTGCCGCTGCCTTGGGGCAGCTGATTTTTCATGATCCAGGGCTGTCGGCATCTGGGCGCATGTCATGCGCCACATGCCATGACCCATCGATAGGCCACGCCTCGCCGTTCACCACGCCCGTGGCTTTGGGGGGCGTCAACCTTGATCAGCCTGGACTGCGCAACCCACCCGCGATTCGGTATTTGAAATTCAATGGGGCATTCAAATTCGAGACGGATGGCACCCCCATGGGGGGCTTCTTCTGGGATGGTCGCGTCAATTCGCTGGCCGCACAAGCCAAAGGCCCCTTGCTGAACACGGCTGAAATGGCCAATGCCAGTGTGGCCGATGTGATAGCCAAGCTGCAATCGGCGAGCTACGCGAACCAATTCAAAAGCGTATTTGGTGTGGATATTTTCAACAATCCCTCTGCCGCATTTGACCGCATGGCCTATGCCTTGGAGCGCTATCAAATCGAAGATGCAGACTTCGCACCATTCAGCAGCAAGTTCGATGCGGTCAATGCAGGCAAAGCTTCTTTCACAGAAGAAGAAATCAAAGGGTTGGCGTGGTTCAACCGAGCAGACAAAGGCAATTGCGCCGCATGCCATCCCAGCACCAAGCCAAGCAATGCCCCTGCTGCGCTGTTCACCGATTTCACCTATGACAACTTAGGCCTGCCGCGCAATTCGAACATTGCAGCCAATGCCAACGTCAACTTTTTTGACAAAGGCTTGTGCGGTCCTGTGCGTCTTGATATGTCAGCACGCACCGATTTGTGTGGTGCCTTCAAAGTGCCCAGCCTGCGCAATGTGGCCCTGCGCAAAAGGTTTTTTCACAACGGTCAATTTGGCTCTTTGCAAGACGTGGTGATGTTCTACGTCACGCGCGACACCAGCCCAAGCGTTTGGTACCCCTTGGATTTGCTGGGCAATCCACTGATTTACAACGATCTACCTGTGGCTCAACAAGTCAACGTCAACGTGACTGAAGGGCCTTACAACCGCCTGTTCGGACAAACCCCCGCATTAACCAGCCAAGAAATCAGCGAGCTCATTGCATTTTTGCGAACGCTCAGTGATGGCTATATGAATTGAAACAAAGACGAGGTCAAACATGATCAAACACACGTGTATCGCCGCTGCTGTGCTTCTGGTGGCGCAGGCCAGCTATGGCCAAACCAACAGCGATGTCGCCGCCGAGATGAAACAGCTGCGCGACGAGTTGCGCCAACTTCGCTTGGAAATGCAAGCCCTCAAGTCGCAGCAAAACGCAAAAGCAGAACCTGTGCCCGCTGCAGTTGTCCCGGCTTCTGTGAGTCCAGCGATGGTTTCTGCTGTTGCGCCTCCTGCAGCAATACAAGAAGCTGCGCCGAATGCTGTCAGTTTGTTTGGCTACGGCGAACTCAACATGACGCGTCCACGCCACAACGCAGCAGACGCGGTGGCGACCGCACGGCGCGGTGTGCTGGGCTTTGGCTATCGCTTCAATGACCGCACCCGTTTTGCGGCTGAGTTAGAAATTGAAAATGCGGTGGTGTCTGCGGGCGACCAAGGCGAAGTGGCCTTTGAGCAGTTGTATGTCGAGCACGACATCCATGAGCACTTGTCAGCCAAGATGGGTTTGTTCTTGTTGCCCATTGGCTATATGAACGAAACCCATGAACCCACCCGCTACATGGGCGTGCACAGAAATTTGGTGGAGACCGCCATCATCCCCACCACCTGGCGAGAAATGGGGTTGGGGTTGCGTGGCACCAGCGACAACGGCCTGCGTTGGGATGCAGGTGTGGTGACCAGTTTTGACCTCACCAAGTGGCCCACAGACAGCGCACAAACCAAAGAGTCACCGCTGGGTGCCATCCATCAAGAAGGCCAATTGGCCAAAGCGGCGTCATTGGCTTACTACGGCGTGTTGAATTACGACGGCATTCCTGGCTTCAACATCGGTGGCAGCTTGTTTCAAGGGGGGATTGCGCAAAAACAAACCATCCCTTCACCCAATGCCAGTGTCACATTGGCAGAAGTGCATACCAAATGGCAAGTTGGCGCTTGGGATTTGGCCGCCTTGGCGGCGCAAGGGCGCTTTCGTGATGTCGGTGCATTCAACGCTTCGGCCAACGGCCTGAACAACCCTGTGCCCGATCAGTTCCGCGGTTGGTATGCCCAAGCCGCTTACCGTCTGTGGCGTCAGGGCGATTACAGCCTGGTTCCATTTGCACGTTACGAACGTGTGAACACAGCCTTGAGCTTCTCGGGTTTGCCTGTCGGTTTGACACCTGCGGTAGATCCCGATACCCGCGTGTGGACGGTGGGTGCCAACTTTTACCTTCATCCCCAAGTGGTGTTGAAGTTCGATACGCAAAGGTACCTCAACAACAGCGCCTATGACCGTCTCAACCTGGGCCTGGGCTTTCACTATTGAGATGTCTATGAAATTTGCAAAGCCTTTTTCCAGTCCACCGTCACGCCAACGGCGTCAATCACTCCAAGCCTTGGGGGCATTGGCGATGGGCATGACGTCCCTCATGGCCGAGTCGGTGTTTGCGGCCGTGTTCATGGACATCGAGCAAGCGCAAAAAGTTTTGTGTCCATCGGCCGATGGATTTGAGCTCATGCCTTTGTCATGGGACGACAACCAACTCGCTACCTTGGCCAAACTCAGCGATACCCGTGTGCCGCGTCACTTCAACCCCAAATGTTGGCGCGCCATGGCCGGGGGCAGGGCGGTGGGATGGGTGCTCTCGGATCGGGTGGCGGGCAAATACGATTTGATCGACTACGCGGCGGGTTTCGATGCCCAAGGCGTGGCGATGGGCATCGAAATTTTGGCTTACCGTGAATCGCATGGCGCTGAGATTCGCCAGACCGGGTGGCGCAAACAGTTTGTCGGTAAAAAGGGATCTGCCGCCATGCGTTTTCCCGATGACATTCGCAACATCTCAGGGGCGACCTTGTCTTGCCAGCATGTGACCGAGGGCATGCAGCGCTTGAGCGCCGTGGTGAGTCTGTTGACGGCGGGCAAGTGATGGTCGATCAAACGGTTCGTCGCGCGCGTCCCTTGCTTGGCACGGTGGTGTCGATTCATCTCAACGATGCGGCATTGACCTCTGCGCAGCGTGAAGCTGCATTCTCAGCCGCCTTTGATGGGGTGGCACACATCGGTCGCGTGATGAGCGCACATGCATCGGACTCCGACTTGGCGCGTTTGTCACAGGCCACCGCTGGTGCAGTGCTCACGCTGGACCCCCATACCGTGCATGTCTTGCAGGCGGCACAGTACTGGCAGCGTGTTTCCCACGGCGCGTTCAATCCGGGGTGGGCGGCCACGCGTTTGTCTGCGGCAGGGCAACGACCGGGCTTGACGCGTCTGCACCCTGCAAGCGCGGGCTTGCACGCTTTGGAGGTGTTGTCTGACACCACGGTCAAACTCCAGCATGCGATCCAACTCGACCTCGGAGGCATCGCCAAGGGCTATGCGGTGGACTGCGCGATCACCAAGCTGCAACAGCACGGCGTGGTCCATGCGTTGGTCAACGCAGGGGGCGATATGCGCGCTATAGGCAGCACCGTGTGGCCCGTGGATGTCAGGCATGCGCAACACCATGCGATGGATGTTCGCCTGCGAGGCTGCCCAAGCCTTCAACACCAAGCATTGGCCACCTCTGTCGCTGCCCCCATCAATCCAGAGTTTGTCCATGTGCGACGCTTTCCAAAGCAGCTTTGGCGCAGTGCCACCGTTCAAGCCCCCGATTGCATGACTGCCGATGTCTTGACCAAATGGGCTTTGCAATCCACGGATTTGTGCCCTCAACTGCGCAGCGTATTGCGCGCCCACCAGGCGCGTATGTGGAGAAGTTCATGACCAAACCAAAACACCTGGCCGGATGGGGTCGAGCCACGTTTGCCTGGATGGCATCGGTCATCGTGTTGCTATGGCTGACAGGGTTGCTGATGTATGCATGGCCAACTGCAGAGCTGATGGACATGAGCGAACTGCAAGCCCTGCTGCGCCGTGGCAGTGGTGTCATGCATGGTGTGCTGAGTTGGGCGTTTTGCGTGATGTGTGGTCGCGGTGTGTGGCCCCATGTCCGGATGATGTGGCACAAACACAGCGAGCGCGCCACCTGGTGGTGGGGCATGACCAATTTGGCTTGGTTGCTTCTTCTGGCTCTGGGAGGCTTGGTGTTGCTCTATGGCAGCCCTGATTGGCATGAGGCCATGTCGCCCGTGCATTTTTGGTTGGGCGCCGTGTTGCCGGTGATTGTGTTGGCACACACTTGGCGACGCTGGTTGGGTAGATCCTAGGCACTCAGATGTGGTGGCTGTCAGAATGACAAAGATGTCATTTAAGGCAACTTGCAAAACTGGGTAATCCCTCGACAATGAAACGAACAGGAATCACCCCATGACTCGCACGGTGCGGGTTGTCCGATGCGTCATACGCTATGAAAATTCTATTGATTGAGGACGAGGCCAAGATTGCCGAATTTGTGATTAAAGGCTTGCAGCAAGCGGGCTATGAGGTCGATCACGTGGGCGATGGTGCGAGTGGCTTGGCCTTGATTTTGGAGGGGCAACACGATTTGGTCATTCTGGATGTGATGCTGCCCAAATTGAATGGTTTTGATCTGTTGCGCCAATTGCGCCAAGACGGCAACACCATGCCCGTGATCATTCTGAGTGCCAAGGTCGACTTGCCCGATCGTTTGCTCGGATTTGAAATTGGGGCAGACGACTATTTGCCCAAACCATTCTTTGTCGAAGAGTTGATTGCCCGCATTCGTGCCGTGATGAACCGCAAAGTGCCCGAGCAGGTCCAGCACATGAGCAGCCACCACCTGACACTGGATGTGGTGAACCGCAAGGCCCAATGGCATGAGGTGTCGGCCATTTTGAGCCAACGCGAATTCAGCTTGCTGGCTTATTTGATGCGCTCGCCCGGCCATATTTATTCGCGCCAGCAAATTCTCAAACATGTGTGGGAAATCAACTTCGATCCCGAGACCAATGTGGTGGATGTGTGTGTGCGCCGCATCAAAAGAAAGCTTAGCCGTAACAGCAACGAACATTCATCACCGATTGAATCCGTGCGAGGCGTAGGTTATCGCTTGAAAGTGGAAGACGCAGCATGAAAAAGTCTTTCAAATTTCACGTTTTTATTCGCATTTGTTTGGTCGCTTTCGGCATTATTTTTGCCAACCGTATGTTCGCGCAGTATTTTTTGGTCGACCAGCTACGCGACCGAACACACCAGGAGATGGGCATTGGCTTGATCAACTGTCACACCCACGTGGGCCATCAGGTTGATTTTTTAAGTTGCTTCAATGCCCGTGAGAAAGGCAATATCACCAACAATGTCTCAGATTTTTATGTGCTGTGCGACAAGCCTTCGTCCGTGGGGTTGCCGGACGCAGATCAAACCTGTTCAAATTTTCAAACCCAAACAGCTTTATGGGGCAAAGAAAAGAAGGAAGTCGCCGATCCACGCATTGATTACGCCAACGGTGTCATCGATGGCGTGCGCTGGCAAGGCGTGCGGTTCAAAGCCAATCCACAGGGGCCACAAATTTGGCTAAAGGACGATCACATCGGCGATTTGACGTTGCAAATGTGGGCGCTGCGTGACCGTAACTTGATTTATGTTTTGCCTACCATCATCACCTTGCTGGCGGCCTTGATGTTCTACATCATCTACATCGCTTTGCGTCCTATTGCCATGCTGGAGCGCACGTTGGCGCAGTTGACTGCGCGTAATTTGGATCAATCCACCCAGCTGGTGGCGCCTTTCAAAGAGTTTGAAAACGTCACGCAGGTGTTTGAAGACTTGCGTGTGCGTTTGAGCCAAAGCTTTACCAAAGCACGTCGCTTTGCTTCCGACGCCTCCCACGAATTGCGCACGCCGTTGACGATTTTGAGAGGCAATGCAGAGCAACTCATGGCTGATCTGCCAGTTGGTTCAGACGCCCAAGTGCGAATGCGCTCGATGAGTGATGAAATTGAACGCTTGATCGAAATCACTGAAAAATTATTGTTGCTCTCGCGTGCAGACGCCAACAGCATCGTCGAAGAGCTCAGCGACGTCCATGTCAGTCGTTTGCTAGAAGAACTCATCAAAGACGCCTTGTCATTTCATTCCAAACTCAAAATTACCGGGGATATTCAACCGGGTATTGTGTGGCGCTGCGACAAAATCTTGGTGAATCAAATGATTCACAACCTCTATGTCAATGCCGTCAACTACAACCTGCCCAATGGCTGGATTCACATGGTGCTCAAACGCGTTGAAGGTGGGTTTGAATTGACGATAGAAAACCCCACGCCCGAAGCCCCCAGCGACTTGGCGGAACGCGCGTTTGATCGCTTCTACCGGGGCGATGCATCCCATACCCGCCGGGTCGATGGCTTGGGCTTGGGGTTGAGCATTTGCCTAGAAATTGCCAAATTGCATCACAGCACACTGAGCCTGGTGGTGACACCGCAGCACACGGTGTTGGCTAAGCTCAAAGCCCCCTTTGAGCGCTTCTAAGCCCTTCAAAAAATGACATCTCCGTCATAGATGATGTCCATGACGGAGATGTCACCCACGTCATAAAGGGCCTTGGTTACTGTGGCGTATGCCCGCAGTCAGCCCGAAATTAGACCTGCTTGAAAACCTCAAAAGCGACATTGGAATCGCTGAAGAGGTGATTGATCAGGTCATTGAACTCACACCGCACCTGGCGTTGGCGGTGGCGCTGCTGTACATGATCGCCTCCGATGGTGAGATTGAAGACCAAGAAAGCAGCCAGCTTCAATCGGTCTTGGGCGGTGACAAAGAGGTGCTGCGCTACGGCTTGGCTTATGTGCAATCGACCTCGATTGAACAATTTTTGCAAGATGCCCCCGAGGTGCTGAGTCACAAGGACTGCTTGTGCATTTTGACGAATGTCTGTGACTCTTTGCTCTCGGATGGCCATGCCGATGACGCTGAGCTGGCATTGTTCCAACGCATGGTCACCGCTTTGGGTTGGGCCTGTCAGGCGTTTGATCCGTATTTCAAAACCATAGCGCTCAAAAACGACAAGACGGTGTTGGGAGCTTACCCAGGGACCGCCGACGAAATTACAGCGCTCAGTCCGCACCATGCGTTAGCGATCGCCTTGTTGTACATGATGACGGCCGATGGCGCCATCGGTTCAGAAGAAGTTGGCCAACTCGAGGCCGTGATTGGTGAATTCGAGGGATTGCAAAAGGCGGCGCTCAAATATGTGCGCAAAACCAAGGTCAAGCAGTTTTTAGATCAAGTGACCCCCTCACTGACGCCAGAGCAGCGGCTCTATATCTTGACCAATGTGTGTGATTCCATGTTGTCAGACGGCAATGTGGCCTTGTTAGAAAACAAGTTGTTCCAAACCATTTTGACGTCATTTGGTTACAACGAAACATCGTTTGAAACGTACTACCAAACGATTGAAATTAAAAACGTCAAACCATTCGATACCCGAGAGTTCAAGCCCAAGATCACTCACCATCGGCGTCGTGAAACCGATGCAGAAGAGGGTATTCAGTTTGAAAAGAAACTGACGTCGACAGACAAGGGACATCAAGCGCCCGCCGATGCTTACAACGCGGCAATGGGGGTGCAAATTCAACGCACCATGCAAGACAACATTGAGCATGTGGCAGAAGACTTTGGAAGCAACGACAACATCATCCAGGTCGGGCACAACGCCACGGACGAATTGAACCTTCAAAAGCTCGCGCAAAGCTTGAGTGCGGACAACGTTCAGCAAATTGACGATGGCATCAGCGCTGCTGAAAACCGCCAAACCTTGCCGACCGATTCGGTGGACATCAACATCCAAACGTTGGCATTGACGCAGGTGACGGTCAATCTTCAAACGATTGATGCGGATCGACCCGAAGACCAGAGCGAGGAGCTGTCTGTTGAAGTCAGGATGCAAACGCTGTATGAAGGCATTGACAGCTTGAACCAACGGTTGAATCGCTTTGAGCGCGAAAACAAAGATTTTCTAGATGCCATACGTGCGGAAATGTTGATTGATGTGCCAGGCGTTGTGGTTGATGTTTCTCCCGAGGAGCAAGAGCTGCTCAGCATGGTGGATGACATGTTGCGAACCGATCATGTGGAACAGATCGCGCTGCCCGGTAGCAGCGATAACGTGCAACAAATACCGGTTCTTGCCGATACGGAGAATGTGCAACACATCCCAATCGCAGATGCCGACGACAATATTCAAGACATTCCATTGACGCGCGACGTCGAGAACATTCAAACGATTGCACTGACATCGACAGAGCCCAATTACCAACGCATTCATTCAGATCGACATCTGAACGAGATCAGCTTCAAGGCCCCAATGGAGGCCGCGTTGCTGCAAACCGATCTGGCGGGTGCATCACCTATCGACTCTGCGCGTGGCGGTGATGGCGCGTATGCCGCTGCGAGGCTCTTAGAAACGGGACAAACACAAGACAGCGCATCTGTGGTGACGCACGCTGCCATGCCACAAGCGCGTCGTTTGTTGACCATAGGCCGTTATGCCCCCACGGGTTTGAATTGGTTCTATGCCCATGCCAAAGTGACGGTGGTTTTTATGTTGTGTGTGTTCGCGATGCCCATGGGCATGACCTTGCCCAGCAGTCGGATCACCTCGGGCTTTTTGATCACGTTGGCAGCGCATTCGGAACATGCCAATTCTGCAAAGCAGGATGTGCCATTGGACGAGCATGTGGTGCAACAAAATATGGCAGAAGAGGTTGAGCAGACCTTTGACCAGGTCAGGCTCAAGCGCAACTAATCTAGGCTGGCGCTCCAGCGGTCGTTCCACGCGCGTTCAATTTGACGACGATCGCGTTTGGTCGGCCGACCGTCTTCAATGCTGTGAGCAGGCTCGCGTGCCAAACGGTTGCGTTCGGCCGCTTGCTGGCGGGTTTGGATGCTTTCAGGGGTTTCTTCGTACAGCAACTGCGCCACAGGGGCCGGACCGCGTGTGCCGCTCAAGCCCTTGACCACCACGGTGCGCTCGACATGGCCTTGGCGCATACGCACCACGCTGCCAACCTTGACTTCGCGGGAAGGCTTGGCATCTTGGCCATTGATCTGCACCCGGTTTTTGCTGACCTCGTCACTGGCCAAGCTGCGTGTTTTGTAAAAACGCGCAGCCCACAGCCATTTGTCGATTCTTAAACTGTCCATGTTGAAATTTTGTCAGACTATGCTTGGGGTGTCACCGAAATCCACACCCATACGATCATGACATACCGCCCATACCTTCTTGCATTGCTTTGCGCGGGCTGGATGTGCGCCGCCTTGGCGCAACCGTTCCCATCCAAACCCGTGCGCATCGTCATTGGCTTTCCTGCTGGTGGGCCGCTGGATCAACATGCGCGCTTGTTGTCAGACCGTTTGCAACAAGTGCTTGGCCAACCGGTGCTCATCGACTACAAATCGGGTGCGGGCGGCACCGTCGGCGCGCAAGACGTGATGAAAGCCGCCCCTGACGGCTATACCCTGATGCTTGCCAACACCGGAGTCATGGTCATCAACCCAGCCGTCTACAGCAAGCTGCCCTACGGCACCTTGAAAGATTTCGTGCCCATTGCGCGTACCGCCATGCAGCCCTTGGCCTTGCTGGTCAACCCCCAAGTGCCGGCCAACACCTTGAAAGAGTTCATCGACTACGCGCGTGCGCGTCCCGGTCAAGTCAACTACGGCTCGGCAGGCAATGGTGGCATCAGCCATTTGGTGCCTGAGATGTTCAAAACATCCACTGGTTTGTTCATGGTGCACATTCCTTACCGCGGTAGTGCACCGGCTTTCACCGACTTGATGGCGGGCCAAGTACAGTTCATGGCCGAGTCCATTCCGCAAGCAGCGAACTATCACAAGCAAGGCAAAGTCAGGGCGTTGGCCGTGACCAGCCGCGAACGCAACCCCGCTTTGCCTGAGGTGCCCACTGTCATCGAATCGGGCATTCGTGGGTTTGATGTGGTGGGGTTTTATGGCTTCTTGGCCCCTGCGGGCACCCCCAAAGACGTGGTACAAAAACTCAGCGAAGCTTTCCGCCAGGTACTCAGCGCCCCCGATGTGCGTGCCCGTATGGTGAGCCAAGGCGCAGATCCTGCGTTTTTAGGCAGCGATGCGTTTGCCACGTTCTTGGCCACTGAAATGCCGAAGTGGGCGGCTGCAGCCAAAGCCTCAGGCGCTAAGCTCGACTGACATGGCGAGGTGAATCAGTTGTCCAGCTTCAAGCAGCATTTGTCGCCGCTGGCCGGACGCTCCACCGTCACACGCGAGATATGAGGCAAGGTTGCTTTTAATTGTGTGTGCAAAAACAGGCACAGGTTCTCTAGCGTGGCGGGGCCAATGCCGGGGACTTCGTCCAGGAAGCGGTGGTCGAGTTGGGTGCGCACCTTCTCAATTTCTTGGCGTAAAAACGCCAAGTCCATCATCATGCCGGACGCGGGATCGGGTGTGCCTGCGATGGTGATTTCGGCGTGGTAGGTGTGGCCGTGAATGCGTAAGCTGCCTTCGGCGTCGATTTGGCGACGCAAGGTATGGGCCGCTTCAAAGTAGAAACGCTGGCTGAGTTCAAAAGTCATCGGATACCAATCAACTTATGGGTCTGCAGGCTCAAGCGCCACTGGGGGTGCTGTTGGCAGTAAGCCACAGCGGCTGCGGTGTTGGCTGCAGCGGCAGGGCCGTCCATGGGTTGCAGATAGAAGTTGTCAAAGTTCAAAGCACTGAATTGTCCTGGATCTGCGCCGCGCTGCGGAAACACCAGTTTGAGCTCTTGCCCGCGTGTCACCACTTGTTGACTGCCTGCTTTGGGGCTCACGCACAACCAGTCAATTCCAGCAGGGGGGAGTACGGTGCCGTTGGTTTCCACGGCAATTTTGAAATCCAAGGCGTGCAAGGCGTCCACCAAGGCAGCATCGACCTGCAGCAAAGGCTCGCCGCCGGTCAACACCACAAAGCGGTGTTGGGTGTCGTCGGCTGGCCAAAAGCGCGCAATGGCCTGGGCCAGGGCTTGGGCTGAATCGAACTTGCCGCCGCCATCACCATCGGTAGCGACAAAGTCGGTGTCGCAAAACTGGCAAATGGCCGAGCTGCGGTCTTCCTCGCGGCCAGTCCACAAATTGCAACCGGCAAAGCGGCAAAACACCGCAGGCTGACCCGCATTGGCACCTTCGCCCTGCAAGGTGTAGAACATTTCTTTCACGCTGTACGTCATGCCCTGAACTGTACCGGAGTGTCAGAGGCCATGGCTTGAACAGGGCAGGGCCAACTCCCTTGAGGGAGCGGCCGTTGACGGCGTGGTGTGGTTTTTACAGCGTGGGGTAGTCGGTGTAGCCGTGTTCACCGCCGCCGTACAGCGTGGCGCGCTCCACCGTGTTGAAAGGGCCGCCGACACGCAAGCGATCTACCAAATCTGGGTTGGCAATGAAAGGGCGGCCAAAGGCCACCAAGTCTGCGCCTTCGGCCAGCGCTTGCTGGGCCAGTTCTAAGGTGTAGCCGTTGTTGACCATCCAGGCGCCGTGGCCCCCGGCTTGTTGGTAAGCCGCTTTGAGGGCCGTGTAGTCAAACGGGCGATCGGCCAGCACGCGTTCACCGCCTGTGGAACCTTCAATCACGTGGATGTAGGCCAAGTTCATCGGGCCGAGGTGGTGCACCACGTGTTCAAACAAGGCCTGGGGGTGGTCATCATGCACATCATTGGCAGGGGTGACGGGCGAGAGGCGAATGCCGGTGCGGTCGGCGCCAATGGCGTCGACCACCGCGCGTGTGACTTCCAGCAGAAAACGGGTGCGGTTGGTGATGCTGCCGCCGTAGTCGTCGGTGCGCTGGTTGCTGCCGGTTTTTAAGAACTGGTCAATCAAGTAACCGTTGGCCGCGTGAATTTCAACCCCGTCAAAACCGGCGTCGATGGCGTTGCGTGCGGCGTGGGCGTAGTCGCGCACGATGCCTGGAATTTCTTCCAAAGTCAGCGCCCGTGGGGTGGAGGTTTCGACAAACCCCGCCGCGCCATCTTTGATCAACACAGTTTTGGTGTTCGCGCGAACGGCCGATGGCGCCACTGGGGCTTCAAAGTTGGCTTGCAAGCTGGTGTGCGAGACGCGGCCCACGTGCCACAGCTGCACCACGATCTTGCCGCCCGCTTGATGCACGGCTTGGGTGACTTTTTTCCAGCCGTCGAGTTGTTCGGTGCCGTAGAGCCCTGGCACATCGGCATAGCCTTGGCCTTGTTGGGTGATGGCGGTGGCCTCTGAAATGATCAACCCCGCGGTGGCGCGTTGTGCGTAGTAGGTTGCCATCAGCGGCGTGGGAATGGCGTTAGGCGCGCGGTTGCGCGTGAGTGGGGCCATCACCACACGGTTGTTGAGCGAGAGAGCGCCGCAGGTCACGGGGTCAAACAAAGTTGTCATGGGGGTGTCTTTCTTGTGAGCAGGTGTGATGCCTTAGAGCGTACTGCGAAATGCGACCAAGTACTGTGCCGTAGCACTTTAACGACTGGCCAAAATAGCCTGTGCCACTTCGTGAAAGCCGGTGCCGCGCTCTGATGGCGTGATGTAGCGCGGCAGGTGTTGCAAGGTGGGCACAAAACGCTGGATGTTGGCAACGCCCACGCTGTTGGCGAAATGGGCAAACATCAGTTGGTCGTTGGTGGAGTCACCGACGTAGGCCCAGGCATCCCGTTCGGCGTCCAGATCACGCTGAAACAGCTCACGAACAATCCAGCGCGCCCCTTCGAGTTTGTTGTGGGTGCCAAACCAACCGTTGATGTGGATGCTGCTGACGGTGGCGTTCATCCCCGCGTTTTGCATCAGTTCGACCACCTGTGCGATCTGAGCCTCGTCGAGATGGTGAAACTCACTGTGATCGATCGCGATGTCTGTTTCGCGGCCGTCAGAGTCATGCGAGGCCTGGGCGCCCGGCACGGCGCGCAACACCTCTTGCATCACCGCTTGCATGCGACTGCGGTTGTGTTTCCGTGTGCTGGCGTCTTGCAGATAGAGTTTGCGCTGGCCTAACAATGCCACCGCACCGTTTTCAGCCACGATGGCATCGACAGGCCAACTTTGCGCAAAAGGTTCACTCCAACCCACCGGGCGGCCCGTGATGGCAATGACCGCATAGCTGGCTGCCTTGAGGTCCTGTAGCGCCTGCAAGGCGTCGGATGAAATCTGGCCATCGCAGGTCAAGGTGTCGTCAATGTCGGTCAATACCCCTCGAATGCGCTGGCGTTGAGCGATCGACCAATGAGAAAGTGTGAGCATGGTGAGATTGTCGACTAAGGTATTTACTCAGCTTGGCCAGTGGTGATGCAGGTCAAAATAATGACATATGGCTTTGCCACAATTTTGGTTTTTGATTCAAGGAGTTTTGAATGACTTTCTTCCCACGTTCCAAGGTCGTTGTCGCGTGCTTGGCAGCTTTAAGCGGTTTGACTCATTTGGGCGCCCAAGCGCAAACTGAAATTCAATGGTGGCATTCCATGCTGGCAGTGAACGGCGAATGGGTCAATGACTTGGCGAAGAACTTCAATGCCAGCCAAAAAGAATACAAAGTGGTGCCGGTTTTCAAAGGCAGTTACGACGAATCGATGACCGCGGCTGTGGCCGCTTTCCGAGCCGGCAATGCGCCGCATATTTTGCAAGTGTTTGAAGTGGGTACCGCCACCATGATGGCCAGCAAAGGCGTCATCGTGCCCGTGGGCAAGGTCATGCAAGACGCGGGCTTCAAGTTCGATCCTGCAGCCTATGTGCCTGCGGTTGCGGGTTACTACACCTCGCCCAAAGGCGAGATGTTGTCGTATCCCTTCAACAGTTCCACCACGGTGTTTTATTTCAACAAAGATGCGTTCAAAGCCGCAGGCATTTCCACCGACAAACCGCCTGCCACTTGGCCCGAAGTGGCTTTGGCTGCCGCCAAGCTGAAAGCGAATGGCCACAAGTGTCCCTTGACCGTGGCTTGGCAAGGGTGGACCCAGTTGGAGAGTTTTTCCACCTGGCACAACACCGAACTCGCCACACAAGGCAATGGCATGCGCGGCATGAATGCACGCTTGGTGGTGAATTCGCCCTTGCACGTGCGTCACATCGAGAACCTGGGCAATATGGCCAAGCAAGGCCTGTTTGTGTACAAAGGACGCGGTAACGTGCCCGAAGCCACGTTTGTGTCGGGCGAGTGCGCCATGATCACCACCTCCTCTGGCTTTTATGGCAACGTGGCGAAGAACGCCAAATTTGGCTACGGCTTATCGACCTTGCCTTACTACCCCGATGTGCCCGGTGCACCGCAAAACACCGTCATCGGCGGTGCGAGCTTGTGGGTCATGTCGGGTAAAAAAGCAGACGAGTACAAAGGCGTCGCGACGTTTTTCAACTACCTCTCCAACGCCGAGGTGCAATCGGCCAGCCATAAGCGCACCGGCTATTTGCCTATCACCTTGGCGGCGTTCAAGTTGACAGAAACTTCGGGCTTTTACAAACAAAACCCCGGCACCGACACCGCCGTGAATCAAATGATTCGCAAGACGACCGACAAATCGCGCGGCATCCGCCTGGGCAACTATGTGCAGATTCGTGCCATTGAGGACGAAGAGTTGGAGCAGGTGTGGGCGGGTAAAAAATCAGCCAAAGAGGCGCTGGACAGCATCGTCACACGTGGCAATGAGCAACTGGAACGGTTTGAAAAAGCCAACACGTCTAAAAACTAATGGCTTGAGCTGATTTTGGAAAAACGCACACCCTTTCGTTCGACGTGGTTGCCCTGGGTGCTGATTGCGCCCCAGGTATCGGTCATTGGTATCTTCTTTTTTTGGCCAGCCTTGCAAGCGTTGCTGCAATCTTTGCAGCAGTCCGATGCATTTGGCACGTCGGTGGAATGGGTGGGGTTTGCCAACTTTCAGCGGCTATGGCAAGACGCGAGTTATCTGGAGTCGTTTCAAACCACGGCCGTGTTTTCGAGCTTGGTTGCTGTGTTGGGGATCGGCATTTCCCTGTGCTTGGCTTACTTTGCCGATCGTGTGGTGCGAGGCACGGTCGTCTACCGCACCTTGTTGATTTGGCCCTATGCCGTGGCGCCTGCGGTGGCGGGTGTGGTGTGGTTGTTTTTGTTTTCACCCAGCATTGGCGTCGTGTCTTATGCCCTGAATCAATGGGGCTTTGAGTGGAATGCCTTGCTCAACAGTCGCCACGCCATGGCCTTGATCGTCATGGCAGCTGTGTGGAAGCAAATCTCTTACAACTTTTTGTTCTTCTTAGCGGGCTTGCAAAGCATTCCCAAATCCTTGATTGAAGCGGCTGCCATCGATGGTGCAGGGCCGTGGCGCAGGTTTTGGACGATTCAGTTCCCATTGCTCTCGCCCACCAGTTTCTTTTTGCTGGTGATCAATGTGGTCTACGCTTTTTTTGACACCTTTGGCATCGTCGATGCTGCTACCAAAGGAGGCCCCGGCAAAGACACCGCCATCTTGGTTTACAAGGTGTACTTTGACGGCTTCAAGGCCCTCGACTTGGGGGGCTCTGCCGCCCAATCGGTGGTCTTGATGGTCATCGTGGTGGCGCTGACGGTGGTGCAGTTTCGCTTTGTTGAGAAGAAAGTGAATTACTGAACATGATCGAACGCAATCGTTGGTTGGATGTGTTGTCGCATGCCGTGTTGATCGTCGGTGTGGTGGTGGTGGCTTTCCCGGTTTACGTGACCTTTGTGGCCTCGACCCACACCATGCAAGAGGTGGTGCAAGCGCCTATGCCCTTGTGGCCTGGGTCGCACGCTTGGGAGAACTACACCACCGCTTTGCTCGGCGATCGTTCGGGGTCAGGCACCACGGCTGCAGTGGGGCGGATGATGATGGTGAGTTTGATCACCGCCCTGGTGATCGCCTTGGCCAAGATCAGCATGTCTTTGCTGTCGGCCTTTGCCATTGTGTATTTCAAGTTTCCTTGTCGGATGGCTATTTTTTGGGCCATCTTCATGACCTTGATGTTGCCGGTCGAGGTGCGCATTGGGCCGACGTATCAAGTGGTGGCGGATTTGGGGCTGCTCAACAGTTATGCGGGGTTGACGGTGCCGCTGGTCGCGTCAGCCACGGCCACCTTTTTGTTCCGGCAGTTTTTCTTGACCATTCCCGATGAATTGGTGGAGGCGGCCCGCATGGACGGCGCGGGCCCGATGCGCTTTTTCAAAGATGTGTTGGTGCCTTTGTCGACGTCGAGCATGGCGGCGCTGTTTGTCATTCAATTCATTTACGGCTGGAACCAATACCTGTGGCCGCTGTTGGTCACCACAGAAGAAAGCATGTACCCCGTGGTGATTGGCATCAAACGCATGATTTCAGGGGGCGATGCGCAAACTGAATGGAACATCGTCATGGCCACGGCCATGCTGGCCATGCTGCCACCCGCCTTGGTGGTGATCTTGATGCAGAAGTGGTTTGTCAAAGGTTTGGTGGATACAGAGAAATAAATATGGCAGCGATACAACTCAAACAGCTGGTCAAACGCTATGGCGCAGGCAACAAGACCGTGAACGTGCTGCATGGCATTGATGCGCATATCAACGATGGTGAATTCATTGTGATCGTGGGCCCATCGGGCTGCGGCAAGTCCACCTTGTTGCGCATGATTGCCGGGTTGGAAGAGGTCAGTGCAGGCGATATTTGGATTGGCGATCGCCTCGTCAACCAGCTAGAACCCGCCCAGCGTGATATCGCCATGGTGTTTCAAAACTACGCTTTGTACCCACACATGACGGTGTTTGACAACATGGCCTATGGCCTCAAGATTGCCAATGTTTCGACCGCAGAAATACAAGCCCGTGTGGCCAAAGCGGCGGGTATTTTGGAGCTCGGTCACTTGTTGCAACGCAAGCCCCGAGAGCTCTCAGGGGGGCAACGACAACGCGTGGCCATGGGCCGCGCCATCGTGCGTCAGCCGCAAGTCTTTTTGTTCGATGAACCGCTCTCCAATTTGGATGCCAAGCTGCGCGCCCAAACCCGGCTTGAAATTCAAAAGCTGCACCGCGAGCTGGGCATCACCTCTTTGTTTGTCACGCACGATCAAGTCGAGGCCATGACCTTGGCCCAACGCATGATGGTCATGAATGGCGGCGTGGTGGAGCAATTTGGCACACCCGAAGAGGTCTACAACCGACCCGCCAGCACCTTTGTGGCGAGCTTCATGGGCGCACCGCCGATGAACTTGTTGGCTAAGGTGCCCGATGTGCTTGCAGGGCGGGTGTTGGGCGTTCGGCCTGAACACATGCACATCTTGCCCGCGTCTGATGGCACAGGCTGGCTCGGCCAAGTCGAGGCGCTGGAGATGCTGGGTGCCGAACGCTTGGTCTATGTGCGTGTGGGGGATGAACCATTGATTGTACGCATCGACGAGGGGACGCCACCACCTGCTGTGGGCGCCACGGTCAGGGTCAGTGCGCGTGCCGACCGTTTGCATTGGTTCAACGCCCAGACTGGCTTGCGTGTGGCAGACGGCACTGGCGCATGAGCAGCGCATCGTTGACGGATTGGCCTTATCCCCGGTGGATTGCACACCGCGGCGCGGGTTTGTTAGCGCCTGAAAACACCCTGGCTGCGTTTCGTCTGGGCGCGCAGCATGGCTACCGGATGTTCGAGTGCGATGCCAAACTCAGTGCCGACGAGATGGTGTTTTTGCTGCACGACGACCGTTTGGACCGCACCTCATCAGGAACCGGTGTCGCGGGGGATCTGCTCTGGCGCGACTTGTCGCTTTTGGACGCGGGTGCTTGGCATTCGCCTGCGTATGCGGGTGAGCCCTTGTGCACGCTGGAGGCCTTGGCTCATTTTTGTATTGCCAACCAATACGCCCTGAACATCGAAATCAAACCCACGCCTGGGCTGGAACATCGCACAGGTGTTTGTGTGGCGACGCTGGTTGAGCGGCTCTGGCAAGGTCAGGCCTTGCAACCGCTGTTGACCTCTTTCAAACAAGACGCTTTGCATGGTGCCCAAGAAGCGGCGCCTGCGTTGCGACGTGGCTTGTTGCTCAGTGACTGGAAGGACGACAGCTTGACTGTCGCTCAGCGTTTGTCATGCGTAGCTTTGGTGTGCAATCACACCCTGTGGGATACATCGCGTGTGCAAGCCGCCAAGGCCTTGGGGTTGACTACCCTGAGTTACACCGTCAACGATCTTCAGATCGCCGAGCATCTCCAAGCCTTGGGAACCGACGGCATCATCACTGACCGGGTCGATCTTTTTTCGCCGGAGTCGCCATGGCAGGCTTGATGTTGCCGACCTTGTCGGGTGTGCACACCAGCATTGAAATTGCGGGCACCTTGGCCTTTGCACTGTCTGGGCTGGTAGAAGCTGCGCGCAAAAAGCTCGATGCTGTGGGTGTGTGCGTGGTGGCCGGTGTGGCGGCATTTGGTGGCGGCACCTTGCGCGATGTGTTGCTGGATCGCCGTCCCTTGTTTTGGATTGAGCAATCTTGGTATGTGTGGTGCCTGTTGATGGTGTGCATCACGGCCATGCTGCTCATGCGCGCCAAACACTTTCGACCCACCCAAACATCGATGCAATGGCCCGATGCTCTGGGGCTAGGTCTGTTTGCAGCGAGTGGTACCCAAATCGCCCTGGGCATGCAGATGCCGGCCTTGATCGCGGTGCTGATGGGTGTGATCACCGCGACCTTCGGCGGCGTGTTGCGCGACATTGTGTGCAACGAAATTCCCACTGCTTTCCATGACCACCACCCGTATGCTGTGTGTGCGTTTGTTGGTGGCTGGGTCGTGGTGTTGCTGCAATGGCTGGGGTTTGATCCGGACTGGGTGATTACCTTGGGCGCTGCCACCACCACGCTGTTGCGTGTGGCCGCCTTGTATTGGGGCTGGCGCTTGCCAAGCTGGAAGTTGGAGGGGGACGACTGAGCATCGTCCCTAATCCGCCACGATGCCTTTGAGCTGAATCACCCGACCCCAGCGTGGGTAGTCTTTGGTCACGATGGCGCCCAGTTCTTCGGGTGTGGAGGCGCTGGCGTCCAGCCCGGCTTTGCCCAAAATGTCTTTCACCTGGGGTTGTTGCAAGATGCTGACGAACTCGGCGTTGAGTTTGTTCACTGTGCTGGCAGGTGTTTTGGCAGGCACAAAGAAGGCGTACCACAGGTCCACATCAATTTCTTTGTAGCCCAGTTCCTGGAACGTTGGCACATCGGCGGCGACGGGGTGGCGTTTGGTGCTGCCCACAGCCAGCGCGTTGAGCTTGCCTGACTTCACAAAACCTTGTGCCACATGCACAGGCAAGAAACCCACCATCAGCTCACCGGCCAACAAGTCTTGGGTGTAACCCGCCGTGCCACGGTAGGGCACATGCAACATGAACGACTTGGTTTCCAGCTTGAACAACTCCATCGCCATGTGGTGCGGTGTGCCCACGCCGGGCGAGCCAAACGACACAAAGCCAGGTTTGGCCTGCGAGAGCGCAACCAAGTCTTTCACCGACTTGATGCCCGTCTTCGGATTGGCCACCAGCATCAAAGTGCCGTAGGCTGACATGGACACGGGGGCGAAGTCCTTGGTGGGGTTGAACGAGGCATTTTTGTAGAGCTGCGAGGCAATCAACATGGTGTTGGCGCCCATCAGAATCGTGTTGCCATCGGGGGCGGCTTTGGCCACAAAGTCGGCCCCAATATTGCCGCTGGCGCCGGGCATGTTTTGCACCACCACGCTTTGCCCCATTTTTTCGGCCAGCTGGGCTTGCACCGTGCGGGCAATGGTGTCCATGCCCGTGCCCGGAGTGAAGGGCACGATGATTTTGATGGGGGCGTTGCTGGTCTGTGCGAAGGCGCTGACAGCCAACACGAGGCTGGCGCAGCATAGGGCGAAGCGTTGGCGTAATGTGTGGCGTGTCATCAGGCAGTCCTTCAGGGCGTGCGGGGTGCAAGCTTGAACAAAGCTTCGGCGTTACTTTGGTAAAACTTTTTCTTGGCCACCGGGTTCATGTCCATGCCGTCCAGTGCATGCACCTCGTCGATGGCGTATTGGTAAGGGTAGTCCATGGCGTACAGCACGCGGTCCTCGCCCACCACGTCCTGGGTGAAGGCAATCGCTTTGTGCCAGGCCATGCCGCTGCAGGTGATGTGAAAGTTGTCGCGCAAGTAGTCGCTGGGTTTACGCTTTAAGGGCTTGACGCTGTCGTAGCGGTTCGAACGCACGGTGGCGGCGTGCATGTAGTCCAAGCGGTAGGCCCAAAACGGCAATGCTTCACCCATGTGACCCAAGATGATCTGCAACTTGGGGAAGCGATCAAACACGCCCGAGGTGATGAGCTTCAAGGCGTGCAAGCCCGTCTCCACACCAAAGCCGTAGATGGCGCCGTCCAAGCCGGACTCCAGGAACGGCTGGATCATGTTGGCAGGCGGTGTGTTGGGATGCAGGTAGATCGGTGTGTCGTGGGCCTGCGCGGCTTCAAAGATTTCCCAAAACTTGGGATCGGACAAGTACTCGCCATGGGTGTGCGAGTTGATGACCACTGAGTGCATGCCCAGCGTGTTCACACCGCGCTCAATTTCTAATGCCGCTGCCGCAGGGTCTTGCGGTGCGACAGCGATCATGCCGGCAAAGCGTGTGGGATGACGGCGCACGCCTTCAGCCAATTCGTCATTCGCAAACTTGGCGAATGACACCGCAGTGGCTGTGTCCATGCATTGCACGCCGGGCGAGGTCAGCGCGATGATTTGCATGTCAATGCCCGCATCGTCCATATGACCCAGACGCACTTGGTCGAGGTCGGTCAGGCAACGCATGATGTGCTGGGCGCGCTCGCTGGGGCTGCTCATGTAAAAGCCCATCAGGCTTTGAAAGCCAGGGTCCACATGGGGTTGGGCCAAGATGGTGCGGTAGATGTCCAGCATCTCGCGGGGGCAAAACGCTTCTTCGGTGGCAATGCGCAAATACGGCGCTTGGCCTGGACGTTCGGTGTGGGGCTGTGTCATGGGCTTAAACAATCTTGACGCTGAGGTTGGGAAGACCATCGATGTGCATTTCAATCACATCGCCGCGCACCACGGGGCCCACGTTCTCAGGCGTACCCGCATAAATGATGTCGCCGGGAAAGAGCTCAAACGCTTCCGAGAGCTTGGCAATTTGTTCAGCTACCGACCAAATCATTTGGTTCAAATCGGCTTTTTGTTTGACCTGGCCATTGACCTTGAGCCAAATGTCGCCTTTGACAAAGTGGCCGGTTTGCGCCACCTTGTGCACCGCGCCAATGGGTGCTGATTTGTCAAAGCTTTTGCCAATTTCCCAGGGCTTCTTTTGGTCCCCCATGCCGCGTTGCAAATCGCGCCGTGTCATGTCCAGGCCCAGCGTGTAGCCGTAGACCAAATCGAGTGCTTTGTCGACGGAGATGTTGCGGCCGCCTTTGCCCAGCACGGCCACCAATTCGGCTTCGTAGTGGTAGTTTTTGGTGAGCGTGGGGTAGGGGTGATCAGCCACAGTGCCGGCTGCCACGTACTGAATCGCATCGGTGGGTTTTTGGAAGAAGAACGGTGGTTCACGTGTGGGGTCGGAACCCATTTCGCGTGCGTGGGCCGCATAGTTGCGTCCAATGCAGTAGATGCGACGCACCGGAAACATTTCGTCTGAGCCTACGATGGGAATGTAGGTGGCAGGCACGGCAAACGGTGTTTTAGGCTGGCCACTGGCAAAGCCAGGCGTGGCGCAACCGACCAAAGCACCTGTGGTGACGAGGGCCGAGTTTTGGAAAAAATGACGACGGTCCATGACGGTCTCCTGAAAAAGTTAGGACTTGGCGGCAAAGCCCGCCACTTGTTTGTAGTTGTCTGAGATTTGACGCAACTCGGCTTGGCTAATCAAGTCGTCGATGTGGCCAAAGGGTTGGCCACCGCTGAGGGCATCGGCCTTCATGATGATGGCATCCGGTGGCACGGTGCGGTTGGTTTGCACAATCTTGGCGGTGGTGGGCAAGCGCAGATCTTGGTACTGCTGCAGTGCGGCCACCACGTCGGTGGTTTTGCTCAACAAGTCAGCCAAGGTGCGCGCATCGATCAAGCCTTGGGCGGAACCGTTGGAGCCGCGTGGGTACATGGGGTGGGCGGCATCGCCCATCAGGGTGATGCGGCCAAAACTCCATTGGGGCAGGGCGTCTTTGTCGACCATGGGGTACTCAAACACACGTTCCGCCGAGAGGATCAGGTTGGGCACATCCAACCACGGAAACTTCCAGTCTTTGAAAATGTCGATGCAGTCGTTGGGGTTGCCCGGCTTGTTCCAGTCGTTCATCTTGGTGTCGGCGCGCTGTATTTCGGCCATCCAGTTGATGAGCTGGTTGCCTTGGCCATCCACGTTGTCGACGATGGGGTAGATCACCATCTTGCCGGTTTCGATCGAGCCCACACGCATGTAACTCTTGCCCGTCAAGATGGGTTTGTGCACCGTGACGCCACGCCAGGTGTTGATGCCCGCGAAGCAAACTTTGTCGTCTGGGAAGAATTGCTTGCGCACGGTGGAGTTCACGCCGTCGCAAGCCACGGCCACATCGGCGTGGACTTGGCGGGTTTCGCCATTGGTCAGTTCAAACGTGGCGGTTGCTTGCTGTGCAGTTTGATCGACTCGGATGCAGCGGTGGCCGGTGTGCACGCGATCGGAGCCGAGGCGCTTGAGCACTTCTTCAAACAAAATGCGGTGCAATTTGCCCCGGTGAATGCCCAGCTCTGGTGTGGCGTAGCCGTCGTGGCGGCCGCGCAGTTCTTTGTAGATGTATTGGCCGTAGCGGTTGTAGAACACGCTTTCCAGGTTTTCAATGGCCACGGCTTCGAGTTGGGGCAGCAGGCCCAGGGCCGCCAATTCTTTGGTGGCGTGGGGCAGCAGGGTGATGCCCACGCCCATTTCCTTGACCTCGGGTACGCTCTCGTAGACCTCGCAGTCGATACCGCGCTCGTGCAGCCCCAAGGCCAAACCCAGACCGGCAATACCTCCGCCTAAGATGGCTACTTTCATCGTTTGTCCCAATTCATATGAGTGTGCTGTTTGTTAGCATGCAAACGATTATTGTTTTTGCCTGCCTTCTGCGTATCCATACAAACCCCAAGCCATGCATTTAAGCGACATGTACCAACGCCCTGGTTTTTTGCTGCGACGCACGCATCAAATCTCGGCCGCCATTTTTGAAAATGCCTGTGCGTCGATCGGTTTGACCCAAGCCCAATACGGCGCGTTGACGGTGCTGGCCAGCGAGCCGCACATCGACCAAAGCCGCTTGGCACGCGCCTTGGCGTTTGACAAAGTGACGGTGCTGCGGGTGCTGCGTGGGCTGGAAGAGCGTGGCTTGGTGGCGCGCGAAGTCTCCACCACCAGCCGCCGCCACATGGCGGTGCAACTCACTTCTGCCGGGCGACGTTTGTTGAAAAAAGCAGAGGAGCCGGTGCACCAGGCGTATGAGGAGCTCATGGCGCCTTTGAACGACAAACAACGTGCGCAATTCATTGGCTTGCTGCAAACGCTGACCGACGGTTTGAGCGCGCAAGCCCGCGCTGCTTTTGTGCCCTTGCAGGCGCCGGATCAGGACGCATGAGCGTGCAGTTTGACGACACAGCTGTGCATATGCCGGTGTTGTATTCATTCCGGCGTTGTCCCTATGCCATGCGGGCACGCTTGGCCCTGCGTGCCAGCGGTGTGGTGTACGAGCACCGTGAAATTCTTTTGAAAAACAAACCCGCCCACATGCTGGCGCTCTCGCCCCAAGGCACGGTGCCTGTGTTGTGGCTGCGCGGTCAAGAAAGCAGCCCCGTGCTGGCGCAAAGCCTGGACATCATGCTGTGGGCTTTGCGCCAACACGACCCGCAGGCCTGGTTGCCCACCACGGAGGCTGGGTGGACGCACACCTTGGCGCGCATTGCGTGCAACGATGGACCGTTCAAACAACATTTGGACCGCTACAAATACCCGCAACGCTCTGGCTTGCCCGATGGCTTGGTCGACCGTGACCAAGCGGCTGGGCTGTTGCTCGCGCTAGACGCCGATTTGCAAGCCAACCCGTATTTGTCAGGCCCGCATTGGGGTTTGCAAGACGCGGCATTGGCACCGTTTGTGCGCCAATTTGCCCATGTGGATGCCGCCTGGTTTGCGGCCCAGCCCTGGCGCGGGTTGGTCGCGTGGTTGGCGCGGTTTGAAGCCTCGGATGACTTCGCCGCTGTGATGCAAAAAATACCGTTATGGGTGCCCGACACAAGCGCCTAAAATCAGTCCATGCGCAAGTTGTCCCTCATTCTTTGTCTCGGTGTCTTGACCAGCTTGTTCCATGCTGCCGTCATGTCGGTCGAGACTTTGCCTGCGCAGACACAGGCGGTGCAGGCCAGCATGTCAAGCGTGCATGGCGAACACCACTGCGATGAGCCAGCGGCGAGTGCCGCCTTGCCTGCATTCAAATGTGCATTGGGCGCACATCTGTGCTGCTTGGGGCTCACAGCCGCCTTCGTTGATTCGCCTGTGTTCGTGTTCACAGGACACAACGCGCTGATCAACCCTGTGGTTCTCTCGCTCGCGCTGCAAACGCGGGCCAACAAATTGTTCAAGCCACCCAAGCGCGCTCTCCTAGCTTAAGACTTCTTGCCGACCTGCATGGTCGGTCTTATCTTGAATTTGGAGAGAAAAATGAACATGACGCATTACATGGAGTTGTTGGCCACCAACCAACCTTGGAACTTGTTGCTCTTTATGGGCATTCCCGTGGTCTTGGCGGAGACCTTGGCGATCACCGAGTTGTATTTGCTATTCACCCGCAAGCTGAACGGTTGGGTGCATGGCGTGAACCGCGCGGCGGGCATTACGGTGGGCTTGTATTTCATCGGCGTGATTGCGTACCTGATGACAACTGCGGTGTTGCCCATCACGCAAGCGGGGGAATGGCGCACGGCGATTGATGTGATTGCTGTGGCGAGCTATTTGATCGGTGGCTTGCCCCTGATCTATATCGCCTTGCAAGAACTCGGCATCGTCAACCAAGGTGCCAGCACCGAAGAGAAGATGAAGACCCACGCCATTTGCGTGGCCTTGTTCTTGGTCTTTGGTCACATCGCGATGATCGCTGGCATGTTAGACCCCGCCTTGCTGGGTTTTGGCGCCGGTGCAGAAGACGCGATGCCGATGATGCACAACCATTAAGCGGTCGACTTCAAAAAGTCTGCAATCAATTGCCACTGCGCCGGCACATTCAGTGCTGGCGCGTGGCCGCAACCAGGAATTTCTTCTGCGCGCAACAAGCCTTGGGCACCAGGGCCGCGTGTGCGCATGGCTTGGATGGTGCCGGGCGAAATCAAATCCGAGTTGGCACCACGCATCACCAAGACGGGAATGTTCAAGGTGTCGTAAGCGTCCCACATGGGGTACTCGGGCACGGCGCGGAAAAACTGCTGTGTGATGTTGGGGTCGTAGTGCGGCGTCACGCGACCATCGGGCAGGCGTCGGGTGGATGTCTCAGCCAAATGCCGCCACTGGGCATCGGTTTGTTCACCAAATGGTGCATAGGCTTGGCGAAAGAACGCCTCCAGTTCGGGCACGGTGTCAAACGCCGGTGGTTGGCCGGCATAGGCCTTGATGCGGTCGACAGCCACCGCTGAAATTTCAGGCGCAATGTCGTTCAAGACCAAGCTGCGAATCCGACCTGTGAAGGCGGGCAGCTCTAAGGCCGCGGCACAGACCAAGCCCAAGGCGCCGCCCATGGAGGTGCCGACCCAGTGGGCTTGGTGGATGTTGAGCCCATCCATCAAGTCCAGCGCGATGCGAGCGTAGGTGGCAAAGCTGTAATCGTCTTGTGGCGCGTGGCTCCATTGGCTCAAGCCACGGCCAATGGTGTCGGGGCAAATCACGCGGTAATGGGGCGCGAGTTGCTCGGCCAAGGCATCAAAATCGCGGCCGGTGCGGGCCAAGCCGTGCCACGCGATCACCACGGGCAACGACGCGTCGCCCCAAGCGGTGTAGTGGATGTTGAAGCCGTGACAGGGCAGGTAGTGTGAGCTGGGTTTCATGGTGGGTTCAGTTTACGATTGACCTATGCAATTACAAGATATTTTGTATTCCCAAGGTTTTGGCACACGCCGTATTTGTGCCGGTTTGATTCAACAGGGCTATGTACAGGTCGATGTCGGCGAGGGCTTGGTCACCTGCGACGAGGCATCGCAAGACGTTGCTGTGCACGAAGGCCTTCAGTATTCGGTGCAAGGCGTGCTGTGGCCGTATCACGCCAAAGCCTATGTGCTGCTGCACAAACCGGCAGGCTACGAGTGTTCGCACAAGCCTTCGGCGTGGCCGAGCCTGTACACCTTGTTGCCACCACCGTTGCGCCAACGGCCCCAAAAAAGTGCGGTGCAAGGCGTGCAAGCGGTGGGGCGCTTGGACCAAGACACCACGGGCATGCTGGTGCTCACCGATGACGGCCCGCTGATTCATCGCATGAGCTCGCCGCGTCACCATGTGCCCAAGGTCTACGAAGTGACCACCGACGATCCGCTGGATGCAAAGCAAGTTCAGCGCTTGCTCGACGGTGTGGTGCTGGACGACTCGCCCAAGCCCGTCAAAGCTGCGGCATGCGAAGCGGTGGCCGAACACCATTTGCGCCTGACCTTGACCGAAGGCAAGTACCACCAAGTCAAGCGCATGCTGGCGGCAGTGGGTAACAAGGTGGTGGGTTTACACCGCTCACAGATTGGCGCCATGCCGTTGCCCAATGATTTGGCCCCAGGCCAGTGGCGCTGGATCAGCGAAGACGAATTGAAGTTATTGGCGACGAACGCGTTGTGAGTCGAGCCGCGCGTTAAGGTTTGTCGCGCAAAAACGCTTCAATCAAGGCCAGGGTGTGCTGGGGCTGATCGCGGTGCGGCGAATGGCCACACGCTGTCAGGGCATGACGCTCAATCAGTCCAGAAGAGGGTGCAATGTCTTCAATTTGGGCCAAGCTGCCGTAGGCGTCATCCACACCTTGCAAGGCCAAGATGGGGGCGCTGATGTCGCGGCACAGCCCACGAATGTCAAAGCTGCGAAAGCCCTCAGACAGCCACA
>Ga0228699_1000118_pt1 | contig 75172 bp, 80 predicted proteins | sample McNCre217_Aug_MG_FD_178016 | JGI IMG/M metagenome (GOLD analysis project Ga0228699, IMG submission 178016) | Freshwater microbial communities from McNutts Creek, Athens, Georgia, United States - 2-17_Aug_MG | ecosystem: Environmental > Aquatic > Freshwater > Creek | place: USA: Georgia... | reverse complement strand
ACTCGACCATCACCGCCACTTGATGTGGGGCATAGCCTTCGTAAATGACGCGTTCAAACTGCACCGATTCACCGGTGAGTCCGGCCCCTTTTTTGATGGCACGGTCCAGCGTGTCTTTGGGCATAGACACTTTGCGCGCTTGTTCGATCACCATGCGCAGACGCGCGTTGGCTGCAGGGTCCGCGCCGCTGCGTGCAGCAACCATGATGTCTTTGGCCAGTTTGCCGAACATGCGGCCTTTGGCGTTGGCGGCTAAGTCTTTGCCTTTGGCTTTCCATTGAGCGCCCATGTGTGTGTTCCTTTGTGTCTATGTTCGTGGGTGTGTTTAGTGGTCGACGCTGGCGCTCCAGCGGTCATTCCATGCGTGTTCGATTTGGCGGCGGTCACGTTTGGTGGGGCGGCCGTGTTCGATGCTGTGCGCGGGTTCATGGGCCAAGCGGTTTTGCTCGGCCAGTTTGGCGCGCAAGGCCGCGCTTTCTGGAGTTTCTTCGTACAGCTGTTGTGCCACGGGCGCAGGCCCGCGTGCGGCGCTGATGCCTTTGACGACGATGGTTTTGGTGATGTTGCCTTGACGTACGGTGAGGGTGTCGCCCACTTTCACTTCGCGTGCAGGCTTGACATCTTGGCCGTTGATTTGTACGCGGTGTTTGGTGACTTCATCGCACGCGAGGCTGCGTGTTTTGTAAAACCGTGCGGCCCATAGCCACTTGTCAATGCGCAGGCTGTCCATCAGTGCGCGAACACGTCTAACACGCGTGTGAGGTCGTGGCCGGTGTAGCTGGGTCTAGGGCCAATGGCCTCATGCGGCAGATGCTGGCGGTTCACCCACACGGTGGTGAAGCCAAACCACGTGGCACCCAGCGCATCCCAGCCATTGCTGGAGACAAACAAAATTTCTTCGACCTTTGCAGGGATGACTTGTTGCACCAAACCATAGGCTTCGGGCGCAGTTTTGAACAAACGAATCGGATCCACTGATATGACGTGGTCAATCCAATCGCTCATGCCCGCACTTGTCACTGCGGTGTGGAGCATCTCGGGGCTGCCGTTTGAGAGGATGGCGGTGGTCACGCCGCGTTGCTTCAAGGTTTGCAACACGCCCATGTTTTCAGGAAAAGGTGTGAGCTTGGCATATTGGCCCATCAAGGCATCGATGTTCTCGGGCTTCGCATCTAGGTTGAATCGTTCTAGCGTGTAGTGCAGTGCGCAGCGTGTGATGTCCCAAAACGATTGGTAATGGCGACTGCCTTCTGCACGGTGTGGGTCAGACATCGTGATGAGCCGCGTGTAGTCTATTTGCTTGTCGCGCCACAGCACCGAGATGGCTGCGCCTTGACCCGGGTACAGCTGTTCGGCCAATGCGCCAATCGAATAGACATCGAACAAGGTGCCGTAGGCATCGAACACAACCGCTTTGATGGACGACATATTTAGTCTTCGTTGGGCATGAGGCAGCACTTGTCGCCGCTGGCGGGGCGTTCAATGGTGATGCGGTGGATGTTGGGCAGCGCGCCTTTGAGGTCGTTGTAGATGAACGCGCACAGGTTTTCTAGGGTGGCAGGACCGATGCCCGGCACTTCGTCAAGGAAATGGTGGTCTAACTTTTTGCGCACTTTTTCGACTTCTTTGCGCAGGAAAGCGAGGTCCATCATCATGCCGGATTCGGGGTCTGGCTTGCCCGCAAGGGTGACCTCGGCGTGGTAGGTGTGGCCGTGGATGCGCAGGCTGCCCGCTGCATCGATCTTGCGACGCAGGGTGTGGGCAGCTTCAAAGTAGAAGCGTTGGCTGAGTTCAAATTTCATCGGATGCCGATCAACTTATGGGTTTGCACGCTCAAACGCCAGCGCGGATGCGCTTGGCAGTAGGCCACAGCAGCAGCGGTGTTGGCCGTTGCTTGGGGGCCGTCCATGGGCTGCAGGTAAAAGTTTTCAAAGTTCAAAGATTCAAACAGCGCAGGTTCTGCCCCCACTTGTGGAAACACCAGCTTGAGCTCTTGGCCAGCGGTCACCACGCGCTGACTGCCGGCTTTGGGGCTCATGCACAGCCAGTCAATGCCAAGAGGCGGTTGCACCGTGCCATTGGTTTCCACCGCAATCTTGAAGTGCAGGGCGTGCAGGGCATTGACAAGGGCTTCGTCGACTTGTAGCAACGGTTCGCCCCCCGTGAGCACCACAAAACGGTGCGCCGTGTCGGTGGCAGGCCAAAAGCTGGCAATGGCGGCGGCCAAGGCTGGCGCGCTGTCAAACTTGCCTCCCTGCGTGCCGTCTGTGCCCACAAAGTCGGTGTCGCAGAATTGGCAAATGGCCGAGCTGCGGTCTTCCTCGCGGCCGCTCCACAAGTTGCAACCGGCGAAACGGCAAAACACGGCGGGTTGCCCTGCATTGGCGCCTTCACCCTGCAAGGTGTAGAACATTTCTTTCACGCTGTAAGTCATACGCCCATTTTCGCAGCAAGTTGGTCTGTCGCTTGGGTGCTTGGTGAAGATCGTTAAATAGGCAAGATGACACCCTGATTGATAAAGGACTGGGTATGAACAAACCTTCTTGGCTCAAGCGTGCACTTTGTTGGGGCGGCGTCATGTTCGTGTGGTCGAATATGGCCATGTCACAAGTTGTTTCTTCCTTTGCGCCTACTGGGGAACTGCGCGCAGCCATCAATTTAGGCAACCCCATCCTCGCCCAAAAAGACGCGACCACCGGCCAGCCCGTGGGGGTTTCGGTGGATTTGGCGCAGCAACTGGCCAAGCGTTTGGGCGTGCCGTTGAAGCTGATCGTGGTCGATGCGGCTGGTAAATCGGTCGATGCCGTGTCTACCGAGCAAGCCGACATTGGTTTTTTTGCGATTGACCCCGTGCGGGGCGCTGCGATTGAGTTCACAGCGCCTTACGTGTTGATCGAAGGTGCCTATTTGGTCAAACAAGACTCTCCTTTGCAACGCAACGAAGAAGTCGACCAAGCCAAACACCGCGTGGTGGTGGGCAAGGGCAGTGCGTATGACTTGTACTTGAGCCGTGAAATCAAGCACGCACAGCTGCTGCGCAGCCCGACATCGCCCACCGTGGTGGATTATTTTGTCGAACACGGTGCGGATGTGGCCGCTGGTGTGAAACAACAGCTGGAGGCGGATGCACAGCGTGTGCCGAATCTGCGTTTGCTGCCAGGTCGCTTCATGGTGATTTCACAGGCCATGGGGCTTCCCAAGACCCGCGGAGCACAAGCCGCTGCCTATTTACGTCAGTTTGTTGAAGAGATGAAAGCCAGTGGCTTTGTGAAAGATGCGCTCACGCGCCACCGCATTGAGGGTGCGACACTCGCGCCTTTGGTGAATCAGTAAAGGTCGTGCGTTCATGGACGTCTTGATGACGCAAACCCTGTCGAATGTGCAGGCAGGGATAGAGATAGCGGGCACGGTGGCGTTTGCCCTGTCTGGGGTGATGGAGGCCGCGCGCAAAAAGCTGGACGCTGTGGGTGTGTGTGCGGTTGCCAGCGTGGCCGCGTTTGGCGGCGGGACCTTGCGCGATGTGTTGCTGGACCGTCGACCTTTGTTTTGGATTGAGCAGTCTTGGTATTTGTGGTCGGTGCTTTTGCTGTGCTTGGTGGCAATGTTGACGATGCGCGCCAAACACTTCAGACCCACGGAGAAGTCTATGCAATGGCCCGATGCGTTGGGCTTAGGCCTGTTTGCGGCCAGCGGCACACAAATCGCTTTGGGTATGCACATGCCAGCGCTGATTGCGGTGTTGATGGGGGTCATCACCGCCACCTTTGGCGGTGTGTTGCGCGACATCGTGTGCAACGAAATCCCCACCGCTTTTCACGACCACCACCCCTACGCCGTGTGTGCGTTTGCTGGCGGTTGGGTGGTGGTGGTGTTGCACTTGCTCAGTTTTGATCCGAACGCCGTGGTCGCCATCGGTGCAGCCACCGTCACCTTGCTGCGTTTGGCCGCCTTGCAGTTTGAATGGCGATTGCCGACGTGGAAGATTGAAGACTGATTGGGCTTGACATCGTCGCGATTTACTTCGTCGCGACTTCGTGTGCGGCCATCAGCTCCAACGATTTCACCAACGCGGAGTGATCGAGTTGACCCCAGCCATTCGAGGCACACGCTTGCATGAGCTGTGCCGCCGACGCGGTTTGGGGCAATGACACACCAATGGCCTTTGCCCCGTTGAGTGCCAACGCCAAATCTTTTTGATGCAAAGCAATGCGAAAGCCTGGATCAAACGTGCGTTTGATCATGCGTTCGCCATGCACTTCCAAAATACGACTAGACGCAAAACCACCCATCAGGGCTGCACGTACTTTGGCGGGATCTGCACCGGCTTTGCTGGCAAACAACAGGGCTTCACCCACGGCTGCAATGTTCAGGGCCACGATGATTTGATTCGCCACCTTGGTGGTTTGTCCGTCACCGTTACCGCCAACCCGCGTGATGTTTTTTCCCATCAATTCAAACAAAGGCTTGACGGTGTTAAAAGTGGCTTCTGCCCCGCCCACCATGATGGTGAGGCTGGCTGCTTTGGCACCGACTTCGCCACCAGACACCGGTGCATCTAAATACTCACAGCCCAGTGCGTTGATTTTTTGCGCGAAGGTTTTGGTGTCCATCGGCGAGATTGAGCTCATGTCGACCACGATCTTGCCTTGGCTCAACCCTTCGGCCACCCCGTCTTTGCCAAATAAGACGCTGTCCACATCGGGGGTGTCTGGCAGCATCAAAAAGATGATGTCAGCCTTGCGTGCCACGTCTGCATTGCTGGCGCAGACCTGTGCCGTACTCAGTGCTTCTGGCACTTTGCTGCGTGTGCGCACAAACATCTCGTGCCCAGCGGTGAGCAAATGCTGCGCCATGGGGGTGCCCATGATGCCTAAGCCGATGAATCCGATTTTCATTTTTTCTTCCTTGTTACTTTAAAAAATCAGCGCACCATGCAAGGGCGCTTATGGTCAAACTTCCAGCCGGGAATGAGGTACTGCATGGCCATTGAGTCATCACGTGCACCTAGACCATGCTGTAGATACAACTGATGTGCTTTTTCAACAGCCACCATGTCCAGCTCGATACCAAGGCCCGGTTGCTTGGGAACCTCCACATGGCCGTTGATGATTTGCAGCGGATTTTTGGTGAGGCCTTGGCCGTCTTGCCAAATCCAATGGGTGTCAATGGCAGTGACTTTGCCAGGTGCTGCTGCTGCCACATGCGTGAACATGGCAAGCGACACATCAAAGTGGTTGTTGGAGTGCGATCCCCAAGTGAGGCCCCAATCGCGACAGGTTTGGGCCACACGGACCGACCCCGCCATGGTCCAAAAGTGTGGGTCAGCCAAGGGAATGTCCACGCTTTGCAGCGACAGCGAATGCACCATTTGTCGCCAGTCGGTGGCGACCATGTTGGTGGCGGTGGGCAAACCCGTTTCACGGCGAAACTCAGCCATGACTTCTCGCCCACTGAAGCCTTCTTCTGCGCCGCAGGGGTCCTCGGCATAAGCCACGACACCGCGCATGTCACGCATCAAACGCACCGCATCTTTCAGCAACCAACCTCCGTTTGGGTCGAGCGTGACACGTGCTTGTGGAAAGCGTTGGTGTAGCGCGGTGACGGCTTCAATTTCCGCCTCGCCTGCGAGTACACCGCCTTTGAGTTTGAAGTCGTTGAAGCCGTATTTTTCACGTGCTGCTTCGGCCAAGCGCACGACCGAATCGGGGGTCATGGCTTTCTCGTTGCGCAGACGGAACCACGCGTTGTCGGCATCGTGTTCCGTACGGTAGGGCAGGTCGGTTTGGGTACGGTCCCCGATGAAAAACAAATAGCCGAGCATTTCTACAGAACTGCGCTGTTGGCCTTCACCGAGCAAGGCAGCGACAGGCACATTCAAGTGTTGTCCCAGCAAATCGAGCAAGGCTGATTCAACTGCGGTCACAGCATGGATGGTGGTGCGCAAGTCGAAGGTTTGCAAACCGCGCCCACCGACATCACGGTCGGCGAAGCGGGTGCGCATGGTGTTGAGCACGGCTTGCACATTGCCAATGCTTTGGCCCACCACTAACTCGGTGGCATCTTCCAGAGTGGCGCGAATCTTTTCGCCGCCTGGCACTTCACCGATGCCCGTGCGACCGGCGTTGTCGGTGAGGATGAGCAAGTTGCGCGTGAAGAAAGCGCCGTGCGCACCGGACAGATTCATCAGCATGCTGTCATGCCCTGCAACGGGGATGACGCGTAACTGTGTGATGACAGGAGAGGAGTGAGGCATGGGAGATCTCGAAAAAAACTCAGTCGGCTTTGATGTTTCGGGTTTCAATCAATTTTTTCCAGCGTGCAAATTCAGCCGCTTGGTAAGCCGTGAATTGCTCCGGTGTGTTCGCCACAATCTCGAAGCCCAAGTCGAGCAACTTGGCTTTGACTTGTGGGTCATTCAACCCAGCCACGATGGCAGCGTGCAGCTTGGCTTTGATCTCAGCAGGCAAACCGCGTGGCGCGGCAATGGCTTGCCATGAGTACACGTTGGCATCCTTGATGCCCAGCTCTTCGAGCGATGGCACGTTGGGCAACAACGGCGAACGTTTGGCACTGGTGATCGACAGCGGACGCAATTTGCCAGCCAAGATTTGTGGCATGGCGGTGTTGATGTTCATGAACGATGAGTCGACTTGCCCACCCAGCAAATCGGTCATCACTGGACCACCGCCTTTGTAGGGCACATGGATGCCTGTCGTGCCGGTTTGCAACCAAAACAACTCGGCGGTCAAGTGGTCGCTGCTGCCGTTGCCCGATGAGGCAAAAGTCATCTTGTTGGGGTTGGCTTTTTGGAAGGCAATCACATCCGCCATGGATTTGTGGGGTGAGCTAGCAGGCACCACCAAGACGTTGGGTGCTTGCACGGCGATGCTGATGTAGTCGAAGTCTTTCAGCGCGTCGTACGGCACTTTCGCCAACAAGTGCGGGGCAATTACATAGGGACCCAAAGATGAAACCAGCAAGGTGTGGCCATCCGCAGGTGCGCGAGCAACAAAGCCTGCACCAATGGTGCCAGTTGCGCCTGCTTTGTTGTCGGTGATGAAGGTGCCGCCCAGCTTTTCTTGCAGCTTGGGCGCTAACGTGCGTGCGATCAGATCTGTCGCGCCACCGGGTGGAAATGGCACCACCAAGGTCACGGGCTTGTCGGGCCACGCGTGGGCGGAGGTTGCCAGCAGCAAGCTCAAGGTGAGTGTCAGCAGGGTACGTCGTTGTTTCAGCATGGGGTTGCTCCTCGTGTGTTGGTGTAAATGGCGTAAAGCGAATGGCTGCTGGCCATGAACAATCGGTTGTGCTTTGCACCGCCAAAGCACAGATTGGCGCAGCGTTCGGGTAAGTGGATGTGACCGATGGCTGTTCCGTCTGGCGCGAAGACGCGCACGCCATCAAGCGCTTCTGGGTTGGCGTGTGCAGAACCATCGCTGCCCCAGCCGCACCAAATGTTGCCGTCGATGTCCACGGCGATGCCGTCCAGTGCACCTGGGCCTTGTGCATCAATGACCAAGCGTTTGTTGGATAACAGGCCTTGCGCGTTCACGTCGTATGCCCACACCTTGCGATGAGGCTTGGCACGGCTTTCGACCAAATACAACACGGATTCGTCGGGCGAGAATGCCAAGCCGTTGGGACCCTGCACATCGGTCAAGACCTGTTGCAACGCACCATCGCCTAGCTGGATGCAGTACAGCGCATGGGGTAGCTCGGCCACGGCGGGGTCGCCCTCCCAATCGCCAGAGATGCCAAAGGGCGGATCTGTGAACCACACGGTGCCATTGCGTTGGCACACGATGTCGTTGGGCGAATTCAGTGGTTTGCCCTCAAACGAATCTGCCAACACGGTGATTGCCCCTGAGTATTCAGTGCGTGTGATGCGGCGTGTTTGGTGCTCGCAGGTGAGCAAGCGACCTTGTGTATCGCGTGTCAACCCGTTGGCGTTGTGCGAGGGCTTGCGAAATTCACTCACCTGACCCGAGGCATCGTCCCAACGCAAGATACGGTTGTTTGGAATATCAGACACCAGCACGTAGCGACCATCGCCAAACCACACAGGCCCTTCGGCCCAACGCAGGCCCGAGACGAGTTGCTCGACACTGGCGCTGAACAGCCGCAGTTTGAGAAAGCGTTCATCCAACACCTCGACCCGAGGGTCTGGGTAGCGCGCACTCGGCTCAAAGGCAATCACAGGTCCTGTGGTCATGGTGTTATTTCAAAATCAGGTTAGGCAGCCACATCGAGAACGAGGGCACATAGGTCACCAACATCAGCGCCGCAATCAAGCCGCCGTAGAACGGCCAAATGGTTTTCATTACCGTGCCGACCGACACTTCACCAATCGTGCAGCCCACAAATTGCGTGGTGCCCACAGGTGGTGTGTTCAGGCCCAGCGCGCAGTTGATGAGCATGACGATGCCGAATTGTTCTGTGCTCATGCCCATTTGTTGGCAGATGGGCAAGAAGATGGGCGTGCAAATCAAAATGGTTGCTGCCATGTCGAGGAAGGTCCCCAGCACAAACAAGATGATGTTGACGCACAAGAAAATGACCCAGGGTGTGGCACTGATGCTCGACAGCATTTGACCGGTCAGTTCGGCAACGCCGTACAAGCCAATCAAGTAGCCAAACATGGAGCTGATGCCAATCAGCAGCAGCACAGCACCTGTGCTTTTGACAGCCTTGGCCGCGGCTTTCAAAAATTGTTCACGGGTGAGCTTTTTGTAAACCAAGGTGGCTAGGAACAAAGCCCAAATCACCGCCACAGACGCTGACTCGGTGGCCGTGAAGGCCCCAGACAAAATGCCCACGATGATGATGACCACCACCAGCAAGCCTGGCAGTGATTGCGCAAAAGAACGCCCCACCACGGCCCAGCCAGGGAAGGTGCCTGCAGGGTAGCCACGCTTCACCGCTACGGCATAGGCTGCGACCAAGTTGCAAATGGTCAACACAATGGCTGGCACGATACCCGCCAAAATCAAGGCGGCAATGCTCACCTTGCCACTGGCGGCCAACGTAAAGATGATGAGGTTGTGGCTGGTGGGCATCAACGCTCCGACCAACGAGGCATGCGTGGTGACGTTCACCGCATAGTCAGCGTCATAGCCCTCTTTTTTCATTTGTGGAATCAGCACTGCACCCATGGCTGACACGTCGGCCACAGGTGAGCCTGATACGCCGCCGAACAAGGTGCAGGCCAGCACGTTACTCATGCCTAAGCCACCTCGCACATGGCCCGCGAGAGACTTGGCGAAATCCACAATCTTGTCGGCGATGCCGCCATACATCATGATTTCACCTGCGAAGATGAAAAATGGAATGGCGAGGAACGAAAACGGGTTCATGCCCGAAATCATTTGTTGAAAGCCCACAGCCAGAGGCAAGCCTTCAAACAACAACGTGGCCAAAGAAGACAAACCGATGGAGAACGCCACAGGCACGCCCAACAACAGCAACAGCGTGAAGCTCACGCAAAGAATAGTCAGTGCCATGCGGGCTCCACCTCTTCACCGCGCAGCAAGGCGATGATGTGTTCTATCGAAAACAAAGCAATCAACATCCCCGCCATCGCAGGGGGGGCGTACTTGAATGCCTCGGACAATCCGAGGGTTGGAATTTTGTAATCCCACACGCTTTGTGCCAGCACGGCACAGTTGTAGGCCATCACCACGCCAAACACCAAAACAAGGACGTGGATCAGCAGCTCCATCTTCAAGCGCACGGCATCGGGCACGAGCACCAACAAAGATTCCAAGCCAATGTGACCCGCATCGCGCACGCCGACGGCCATGCCCAGCATGGTCACATACAGCACGAGCAACACAGCGCCACTTTCTGCCCAAGTGGGCGTGTCGTTGAACACATAGCGACCAATGACTTGGTAGAGCACGGCGGCGATCAGAAGCATCAGCCCGAGAACGCCAACCTTCAAACAAAGCCGCGCGAGGGCGGCACAAAAGCGTGTGTACATGGTGCGCTTCTTACTTCACCGCGTTGATGCGTTTGACCATGTCTTGCAGTTTGGGGTCTTTCAAGAACTTGTCATACACAGGCTTCATGGCAGCTTGGAAAGGGGCTTTGTCAACTTCCACAATTTCAGCGCCACCCGCTTTGACGATGGCCAAAGATTTGGCTTCGCGCTCGTCCCACAGCTTGCGCATGTAAACCACAGATTCTTTGGCGGCTGCACGAATTTGTTTTTGTTCATCCGCAGACAGGGTGTCCCACACTTTCTTGGAGAACAGCAAGATTTCGGGAGCCATGGAGTGTTCGGTCTTGTTGTAGTACTTGGCGACTTCAAAGTGACGTGAACTCTCGTATGAGGGGTAGTTGTTTTCAGCGGCATCGACCAAACCTGTTTTCAACGCGGTATAGACCTCGCCGTAAGGCATGGGTGTGGCATTGGCACCCATGGCTTCAAGCAGTGACACCCACAAGTCGCTTTGCTGCACGCGCACCTTCAAACCTTTGGCGTCGGCCAAAGTCTTGATGGGTTTTTTCACGGTGTAGATCGAGCGTGCGCCAGAGTCGTAAAACGCCAAACCCACAAAACCTTGGGCTTCACAGTCTTTCAAAATTTCTTCGCCAATAGGGCCGTCCAACACTTTGCGCATGTGTTCGGTCGAGCGGAACAAGAACGGCATGGTGGGCACCATGGTGGCCGCACAAATGTTGTTCATTGGCGCGACGTTCACACGCGCCATCGCGATGGCACCGAGTTTGGTTTGTTCAATCGTGTCTTTCTCGTTGCCGAGTGCAGACTTCGAGAACACCTTGATGCTGTGTTTGCCACCCGTGGCTTTGTTCAACTCTTCACCCATGTGGCGTACGGCTTGCACGGTGGGGTAGTCGTCGGGGTGAATGTCAGAAGATCGGAATTCAGTGGCGTGTGCCGCAAAAGCAAACAGCGAGGCAGCCGCAGTGGCCACCAAGGTCTTGAGCAAATTCGAACGTGCGTTCATGGGTGTCTCCTGTTGTGGTTAGAAATTCAGAAAGGACCGGCTTTGACAAAGCCACCGCCTTGGTAAATCACGGCGGGATCATTCAAATCGAGGCTCAGTTGCTTGGCTTCTACGGCCGCACGGAACGGCTCTGAGCTGTCTTGTGGGCGGTAGCCAATGTGTTTGGCGGAGGTGTTGTCCCACCAGACGTGGTTGTTATCGGACATGCCGTAAATCACGCTGTAGCCGACGACAGGTGAGTTGAGGCTAGCGACCACCAAGCGTTCTAAATCGTCATAACTCATCCATGTGGCCAGCATGCGCCGGTCTTTGGGTTCGGGAAAAGATGAACCGATGCGCAAACAGACGGTTTCGATGCCGTAACGGTCAAAGTAAAAGCGTGCAAGGTTTTCACCAAAAGCTTTGCTCAGGCCGTAATAGCCATCAGGACGCACAGGCATGGTGGTATCCACCACCTCGTCTTGGCGATAAAAGCCCGTCACATGGTTGGAGCTTGCAAACACAATGCGGCGTGTGCCGTGGGTGCGTGCGGCTTCATAGAGGTTGTATGTGCCAATGATGTTGGCTTGCACGATGTCGTCAAATGGCTGCTCTGTGGAGATACCGCCCAAGTGCACCACGGCATCCACACCTTCGAGTAACTTGAACACAGCAGGGCGGTCTTGCAATGGTGCTGGCATGACTTCTTCACCAGCCGCCGCATGACCTAGGTCGCCCAAATCGCTCAAGCGCAACACGTCGCAACGCGTTTTCAAACGAGGGCGCAACACGCGACCCAAGCCACCGGCGGCGCCAGTCAGCAGCAGGCGAGAGTACAGGTGTGAAGAGGTTGTTGCCATAAGAGTCGCTTTGAATTGAGGTCGTGATGGGTTAGTTTTATTTTCAATTTGGTAGCGCTACCAAATAAAGTGAAAGCATGTTAGCCATGCTTAAACAGACCGTCAATGCTTTTACCTCAGGGTTTTCGCTAGGGCCGTGCTCTCGCGCTCGATGATGGAAAAACCCACATCGACGATGCGCGGATCCACTGCGCGATCCTCAGCGCGGTCAATCAAAAATCGCGCCGCCAGCGTGCCGATTTGTTCGCCATTGATGCGCACGGTGGTGAGCGCAGGCACCATGTCAGCGACGAAAGGCACATCGCCAAAGCCCATCACGGCGATGTCGTCTGGCACGCGCATGCCACGGGCGCGTGCTTCGGTCATCACGCCCAAAGCCAGCAGGTCTGAGCTACAAAATACGGCTTCTACGCTAGGCGCTTCGGCCAAGATGCGCCCCATGGCTTCGCGTCCGCTTTTGAGGGAACGCGAAGCCCCCACGTTGGCTACAAACACTGGGGGTAAACCGTGCTGGGCCACCGCGTCTTGAAAGGCCAAGGTGCGGCGGTCAGCGCGTTCGTCTTCGGCACGCACGATGGCGAATTGTTTGTAGCCCTTGGCCATTAAAAACCTGGCCACCTCTCGCCCGATGTCCGAGTGAGAGAAACCAATCAACATGTCAATCGGGGTGGGTGTGAGGTCCCACGTTTCCACCACGGGAATGCCGGATGCGAGCAGCCGTGTCCGCGCTTTGCCTGGGGGCAAGATGCCTGTGAGAAAAATACCGTCTGGACGACGCCCAATGATGGCCTCAAGCAGCAACTCCTCACGTTCCGCCGAGTAACCAGACTGCCCCAGCATCAGCTGGTAGCCCGCATCAAACAAGGTGGCGTTCAACGACTCAATGGTTTCCATGAACACCGACACCACGGTGCTGGGCACCACGGCCGCGATCAGGCGACTGCGCGACGAGGCCAAACCGCCCGCCATGCGGTTGGGCACATACCCTGTGCGTTGCACAGCCTCTTGCACTTTGCGCAGCACTTCAGGTGAGACTTGGTTGGGGGTGTTGATGGCACGCGATGCGGTGATAGGGGCCACCCCTGCGAGCATGGCCACATCACGCAAGGTGATGGCACCGCTGCTGCGGCGTGAACGTTTTGGTGGTTCTTTGTCGGTCATGAAATTTTCTTGCGTGCAGGGTTATGGTACCGCTATCATTGCGTTTGTAAAGGCTTTGAAACGAAGCCAAATGATAGGAGACTTCGATGAACCCACTCACCATCCGAATGCATGCCCGCGATAACGTGGCCATCGTGGCCAATCACGGTGGGCTTCCCGCAGGGACGGTGTTGCCCGATGGCTTGAATTTGCGCGATGCCGTACCCCAAGGCCATAAAGTGGCGTTGGTGGATGTGCCTGCTGGCGCTGCGGTGCTGCGTTATGGCATCCCGATTGGCTATGCCTTGAAAGACATTGCAGCGGGAAGTTGGGTGCATGAGCGTTTGCTCCAGATGCCCTCCGCTCGGGAGTTGGACAACTTGCCCATCGCGACGGTCAAACCCGAGCCGCTGCCGCCACTCGAGGGTTACACCTTTGAGGGCTATCGCAATGCCGATGGTTCTGTGGGTACACGCAACATCTTGGCCATCACCACCACGGTGCAATGTGTGTCGGGTGTGGTTGAGTTCGCCGTGGAGCGTATCAAAGCTGAATTGCTGCCGCAATTTCCGAATGTGGATGACGTGGTTGGCCTAGAACATACCTACGGCTGTGGCGTGGCGATTGATGCCGATGGCGCAGAAATTCCAATTCGTACCCTGCGCAACATCAGTCTGAACCCCAACTTTGGCGGTGAGGTGATGGTGGTGAGTTTGGGGTGTGAAAAGTTGCAACCCGAGCGATTGATGCCACCCGGTGCTATCCCGATCAATGACCAACGTGGCGAAGCGCTTGACGTGGTGTGTTTGCAAGACGATGCGCATGTGGGCTTCATGTCCATGATTGATTCGATCATGAAAACCGCCAAACAACACTTGCAGCGTTTGAACCAACGTCGTCGCGAAACCGTACCTGCGAGCGAATTGGTGGTGGGTGTGCAATGCGGTGGCAGTGATGCCTTCTCGGGCGTGACAGCCAATCCTGCGGTGGGTTATTGCACGGACTTGCTGGTGCGAGCCGGTGCGAGTGTGATGTTTTCTGAAGTGACCGAGGTGCGTGACGGCATTGATCAACTGACCTCACGTGCCACCACGCCCGAAGTGGCTCAGGCCATGATTCGTGAGATGGCGTGGTACGACGCCTACCTTGCGCGTGGTCGCGCCGATCGCAGCGCCAACACCACGCCTGGTAACAAAAAGGGGGGCTTGTCCAACATCGTTGAAAAAGCCATGGGCTCCATCGTCAAGTCAGGTTCTGCGCCCATTTCTGGCGTGTTGTCGCCAGGTGAAAAGCTCAAACAAAAAGGGCTGATTTATGCGGCGACCCCAGCCAGCGATTTCATTTGTGGCACGCTGCAATTGGCTGCAGGTATGAACCTGCATGTGTTCACCACCGGACGCGGCACGCCCTATGGTTTGGCCGAGGTGCCTGTCATTAAAGTGGCGACGCGCAGCGACCTTGCGCGGCGTTGGCATGACCTGATGGATGTGAATGCTGGCACGATTGCCGATGGCACCAAGACGATTGAGGAGGTGGGCATGGAGCTGTTCCAGTTGATGCTCGACGTGGCCAGTGGCCGCAAGCAAACTTGGGCCGAGCACTGGAAGTTACACAACGCGCTGGTGCTGTTCAATCCCGCACCTGTGACCTGAGGGGCATCACACGTCTCACTCCGCGACGATGCCCTTGAGCTGAATGACGCGACCCCAACGTGGGTAGTCTTTCGCAACAATGGCACCCAACTCTTCAGGTGTGGATGCGCTGGCATCTAAGCCTGCTTTGCCCAAGATGTCTTTGACTTGCTGCTGTTGCAAGATGCTGGCGAACTCAGTGTTGAGTTTGTTCACAACCGCGGTCGGTGTTTTGGCGGGTACGAAAAAGGCGTACCAAAGGTCCACGTCAATTTCTTTGTAACCCAGTTCTTGAAATGTTGGCACATCGGCGGCCACCGGATGGCGTTTGGTGCTGCCCACAGCCAAGGCGTTGAGCTTGCCCGATTTGACGAAGCCTTGTGCCACATGCACCGGCAAAAATCCCACCATCAACTCTCCCGCTAACAAGTCTTGCGTGTAGCCTGCCGTGCCTCGGTAGGGCACATGCAACATGAAAGATTTGGTCTCCAGTTTGAACAATTCCATCGCCATGTGATGTGGCGTGCCCACACCAGGCGAGCCAAATGACACAAAGCCAGGCTTGGCGATGGAGAGGGCGACCAAGTCTTTCACCGATTTGATGCCGGTCTTTGGGTTGGCCACCAACATCAAGGTGCCGTAAGCTGACATGGATACAGGGGCAAAGTCTTTGACGGGATTGAAAGAGGTGTTCTTGTAGAGCTGTGAGGCGATCAACATCGTGTTGGCCCCCATCAAGATGGTGTTGCCGTCAGGAGCAGCTTTTGCGACAAAGTCCGCGCCAATGTTGCCGCTGGCGCCGGGCATGTTTTGCACCACCACGGTCTGCCCCATTTTTTCGCCCAGCTGCGCTTGCACCGTGCGGGCAATGGTGTCCATCCCCGTGCCTGGTGTGAAGGGCACGATGATTTTGAGGGGGGCGTTGCTGGGTTGTGCCAGTGCGCAGAGCGCAAACAAGCTGGCGGCAAACGCCAGCACCAAACGTTGGATGTGTTTCATACCGTCCTCGTCGGAATTTTGAACAACGCCTCAGCGTTGGTTTGGTAAAACTTTTTCTTGGCGGCTGGGTTCATGTCCATGCCGTCGAGTGCATGCACCTCATCAATGGCGTATTGGTAGGGGTAGTCCATGGCGTACAGCACACGGTCTTCACCCACCACGTCTTGTGTGAAGGCAATCGCTTTGTGCCATGCCATGCCACTGCAGGTGATGTGAAAGTTGTCGCGCAAGTAGTCGCTGGGTTTGCGTTTCAACGGCTTCATGCTGTCGTAGCGTTGAGATCGCACCGTAGCGGCATGCATGTAGTCGAGGCGGTATGCCCAAAATGGCAACGCTTCGCCCATGTGACCCAAGATCACTTGCAGTTTGGGAAAACGGTCAAACACGCCCGAGGTGATGAGCTTCAAAGCATGCAAGCCCGTTTCCACACCAAAGCCATAAATGGCGCCGTCCAACCCCGCTTCTAAAAACGGCTGAATCATGTTGGCGGGCGGGGTGTTGGGGTGAAGGTAAATGGGCGTGTCGTGGGCTTGTGCGGCTTCAAAGATTTCCCAAAACTTCGGATCCGACAAATACTCGCCATGCGTGTGCGAGTTGATGATGACCGCGTTCATTCCCAGCTGGTTCACACCACGTTCAATCTCTTGGGCAGCAGCTGCAGGGTCTTGCGGTGCGATGGCAATCATGCCGGCAAAGCGTGTGGGGTGGCGACGCACGCCTTCCGCCAGCTCGTCGTTGGCAAACTTGGCAAATGACACGGCTGTGGCGGTGTCCATGCACTGCACGCCCGGCGAGGTGAGTGCAATGATTTGCATGTCCACGCCCGCGTCGTCCATGTGGCCGATGCGCACTTGGTCTAGGTCTGTCAAACAGCGCATGATGTGTTGGGCACGTTCGCTGGGGCTGCTCATGTAAAAGCCCATCAGGCTTTTGAAGCCGGGGTCGACCTGTGGCTGGGTCAAGATGGTGCGATAAATATCAAGCATCTCGGAGGGACAAAACGCCTCTTCGGTGGCGATGCGCAGATAGGGGGCTTTGCCCGGACGTTTGGGGGTGGTTTGTGTCATGGCTTAAACAATCTTGACGCTGAGGTTGGGCAGACCGTCGATGTGCATTTCAATCACATCGCCACGCACAACAGGGCCGACGTTTTCGGGCGTGCCTGCGTAAATGATGTCGCCCGGAAACAGCTCAAACGCTTCGGATAGTTTGGCAATTTGTTCGGCTACCGACCAAATCATTTGGTTCAAATCTGCTTTTTGCTTCACTTGGCCGTTGACTTTGAGCCAGATGTCGCCTTTGGCAAAGTGGCCGGTTTGCGCCACTTTGTGAACCGCACCGATGGGAGCTGATTTGTCAAAGCTTTTGCCAATTTCCCAAGGTTTCTTTTGCTCACCCATGCCGCGCTGCAAGTCTCGGCGTGTCATGTCAAGACCTAAGGTGTAGCCGTAGACCAAGTCGAGGGCTTTGTCGACCGAAATGTTGCGCCCACCTTGGCCCAGCACCGCGACCAGTTCGGCTTCGTAGTGGTAGTTTTTGGTGAGGCTGGGGTAGGGGTGATCTGCCACGGTGCCCGCTGGCACATACTGAATGGCATCGGTGGGTTTTTGAAAAAAGAAGGGCGGTTCACGCGTGGGGTCCGATCCCATTTCACGTGCGTGTGCCGCGTAGTTGCGACCAATGCAGTAAATGCGACGCACGGGAAACATCTCGTCCGAGCCCACGATGGGCAAGTAAGTCGCAGGAACTGCAAAGGGCGTTTTGGGTGCGCTGGATGCGAAGCCAGGGGTTGCGCAACCTGCCAAAGCACCTGTGGTGACCCAAGCTGAATTTTGAAAGAAATGACGACGGTCCATGGGTTGTCTCCTGTGTGTGATTTATGACTTGGCGGCAAAGCCCGCCACTTGCTTGTAGTTGTCAGAGATTTGCCGTAACTCGGCTTGGCTGATCAGGTCATCAATATGGGTAAATGGTTGGCCGTGGCTCAAGGCATCGGCCTTCATGATGATGGCGTCAGGGGGCACGCTGCGGTTGGTTTGCACAATCTTGGCTGTGGTGGGCAAACGCAAATCTTGGTATTGCTGCAAAGCAGCCACCACATCGGTGGTTTGGCTCAACAGGTCGGCCAAGGTGCGTGCATCAATCAAGCCTTGGGCCGAGCCATTGGAGCCGCGCGGGTACATGGGGTGTGCGGCATCGCCCATGAGGGTGATGCGTCCAAAACTCCATTGCGCCAGCGCATCTTTGTCGACCATGGGGTACTCAAACACACGCTCGGCGGACAAGATGAGTTGTGGTACATCAAGCCACGGAAACTTCCAGTCTTTGAAAATATCAATGCAGTCGCGTGCGTCGCCTGGTTTGTTCCAGTCGTTCATCTTGGTGTCTGGGCGTTGAATTTCAGCCATCCAGTTGATGAGCTGGTTGCCTTGCCCGTCGTAGTTGTCAACGATGGGGTAGATGACCATCTTGCCCGTGTCGATGGAGCCCACGCGCATGTAGCTTTTGCCGGTCAAGATGGGCTTGTGCACGGTGACACCACGCCACGTGTTGATGCCAGCAAAGCACACCTGGTCGTCTGGATAAAACTGTTTGCGCACGGTGGAGTTCACCCCATCGCAGGCCACCGCCACGTCTGCTTGCACTTGCCGTGTACCGCCTTGTGCGAGTTCAAAGGTGACCGTTGCCATCTGTTCGGTTTGGTCCACGCGGATGCAGCGGTGTCCGGTGTGAACATGGTCTGTGCCTAAACGTTTCACCACTTCGTCAAACAAAATGCGATGCAATTTGCCGCGGTGGATGCCCAGTTCGGGGGTGGCGTAGCCGTCATGACGGCCACGCAGTTCTTTGTAGATGTATTGGCCGAAGCGGTTGTAAAACACGCTTTCTAGGTTTTCAATGGCCACCGCTTCGAGTTGGGGCAAAACGCCCAACGCGGCCAGCTCTTTGGTAGCGTGTGGCAACAGGGTGATGCCCACGCCCATTTCTTTGACTTCCGGTACGCTTTCATACACGTCGCATGCAATGCCGCGTTCATGCAGTCCCAGCGCTAAGCCTAGCCCCGCAATGCCGCCGCCCAAAATTGCTACTTTCATCGTTTGCCTTTTTCTTGCTGCTAATTTGTTAGCATGCAAACGATTATTGATTTCGGCCTCAGACGGTCCTATCCATACAAACCCCAAGAAATGCACCTAAGTGACATGTACCAACGCCCCGGTTTTTTGCTGCGGCGTGCCCATCAAATTTCTGCTTCCATCTTCGAGTCTGCGTGTGCAGGTGTCGGTTTGACGCAGGCGCAGTACGGCGCACTCACGGTGCTCGCCAGTGAGCCGGGCATTGACCAAAGTCGTCTGGCGCGCGCGCTGGCATTTGACAAAGTCACGGTGCTTCGCGTGCTGCGTGGTTTAGAAACGCGAGGGTTGGTGGCGCGTGTGGTGTCGCAGACCAACCGTCGTCAGATGGCGGTGCGTTTGACCCCCGCAGGTCAACGCTTGCTCAAAAAGGCAGAGGCTCCGGTACACGATGCCTATGCGCAGTTGATGGCCCCTTTGAATGATGGACAACGTGCTGAATTCATTCAGCTGCTGCAAATCATGACGGATGGTTTGAGTGAGCAAGCGCGCGCGAGTTTTGTCCCGTTGCATCATGCGTGATATCCCTGTTCTTTATTCTTTTCGTCGTTGCCCTTATGCCATGCGTGCGCGTTTGGCGTTGCGCGTGAGTGGTGTGTTGTATGAGCACCGAGAGGTGGCGTTGAAAGCCAAGCCGGCCCGCATGTTGGCAGTCTCACCCAAAGGCACCGTGCCTGTGTTGTGCTTGCCAGGCGGTGATGTGTTGGAGCAAAGCTTAGACATCATGCGGTGGGCTTTGCAGCAGAACGACCCTGAGGCTTGGTTACCCACAACGCCCGAACTGCAGGGCAAGACGCAGGCCATTCTGGCGATGAACGATGGTGCGTTCAAAGCCAATTTAGACCGTTACAAATACCCGCAGCGGTTTGATTTGACCGATGGTTTGGCGCACCGTGCAAGGGGTGCGCAGTGGCTGATGGACTTAGAGGCGCAGCTGCAAGCCACGGCGTATCTGGCAGGCGAACGGTGGGGATTGGTCGATGCCGGTGTCGCGCCGTTTGTGCGGCAATTCGCCCGTACGGACCGTGTGTGGTTTGATGCACAACCCTGGCCTGCGTTGTCACAGTGGCTCTGTGCGTTTGAAAATTCGCAGGCGTTTATCGCCGTGATGGACAAGCATCCGCTGTGGTTGGACCTTGAGGCTTGAGGCGGTTCAAATCAGCGGACTGACTTTAAAAAGTCGATCACCAACTGCCACTGCGTAGGCACATTGAGTGCGGGAGCATGGCCGCAACCCGCGATTTCTTCGGTACGCAACAAGCCTTTGGCTCCAGGACCACGGCTGTGCATGGTTTCAAGCGTGGCATGTGAAATCAAGTCGGAGTTGGCACCTCGCATGGCCATGACGGGGATGTTCAAGGCGTCGTATTCAGCCCACAGTGGGTATTCTGGGACTTCGCGGAAAAACTGCTGTGTGATGGCTGGGTCGTAATGCGGTGTCACCCGACCATCGGGCAAGCGACGGGTGGAGGTCTCGGTCAAGTGCAGCCACTGTGCGTCGGTCTGAAAGCCAAAGGGCGCATAGGCTTGGCGAAAGAAGGCTTCGAGTTCGGGCACCGTGTCAAACGCAGGGGGCTGACCTGCATAGGCTTTGATGCGTTCCACGGCGGTGGCTGAAATTTCAGGCGCAATGTCATTCAGGATCAGGCTGCGAACTCGGCCCTTGAACGCGGGCAACTCGCGGGCAGCGGCGCAGACCAAGCCAAGGGCCCCGCCCATGGAGGTGCCAATCCAATGGGCTTGGTCGATGTGCAAGCCATCCATCAAGTCCAGCGCGATGCGGGCGTAGGCGGCAAAGCTGTAGTCGTCTTGGGGCGCATGGCTCCATTGGCTCAAACCACGGCCAATCGTGTCTGGGCAGATCACGCGGTAGAAAGGGGCGAGTTGCTCTGCCAAAGCATCAAAGTCACGCCCCGTACGCGCCAACCCATGCCAGGCGATCACGGCTGGTAACGACGCATCGCCCCATGCTGTGTAGTGGATGTTGAAGCCGTGGCATTGCAAATAGTGTGAGCTGGGTTTCATGGGGTGCGCCTTTGCCGATGAGGAGGCTTATTTTGCCTAGCTCATTACGCCTTACGCGAGCGTTTACGATTGGGCCCATGCAATTGCAAGATATTTTGTATTCCCAAGGCTTTGGCACGCGTCGTATTTGTGCGGGTCTCATTCAACATGGGCTTGTGCAGGTTGATTTTGGCGAAGGCTTGGTCACCTGTGACGATGCCCTGCAGGACATTGACGTTCATGAAGGCTTGGCCTATTCCGTGCAAGGTGTGCTGTGGCCTTACCACGCCAAAGCTTATGTGTTGTTGCACAAACCGGCGGGCTACGAGTGTTCGCACAAGCCGTCGGCTTGGCCCAGTCTGTACACCTTGCTGCCACCGGCGTTGCGTCAGCGTCCGCAAAAAAGTGCGGTCCAAGGCGTGCAAGCGGTGGGGCGTTTGGACCAAGACACCACCGGCATGTTGGTGCTCACAGACGATGGCCCCTTGATTCACCGCATGAGCTCACCCCGTCACCATGTTCCCAAGGTTTATGAGGTGACCACCGACGATCCGCTGGATGACAAACAGGTGCAGCGCCTGCTGGACGGCGTGGTGCTGGATGACTCGCCCAAGCCTGTCAAGGCCGCTGCGTGCGAGGCGGTGTCTGAACACCACATGCGTTTGACCTTGACCGAAGGTAAATACCACCAAGTCAAGCGCATGTTGGCGGCAGTGGGCAACAAAGTGGTGGGCTTGCATCGTTCGCAAATTGGGGCCATGCCTTTACCGGCTGATTTGGCCCCGGGGCAATGGCGTTGGATCAGTGAGGACGAGTTGAAACTCTTAGCCACCAATGCTTAACAGGCTACGCCTTTGCGACTTGTTTGCCTTAGCCCCCTTCTTCTGCATGGACGAGGTCTCGCTCGTTACACTGGGAACAGATTTTTCAAGGTGTTTTTTGTGTTTTTGATTCAACGTTTGACGCTGGCTTTCGCCAGTGCGCTGCTGCTGGCAGCGTCCGCCGCACAAGCCGGTAACCCCATTTTCGTGCTGAACTCGCAAGATGCGAATGTGAGCGTGATTGACTCAGCGACTTGGAAAGAAACCCGTCGCATTGCCACAGGCAAGGAGCCACACCATATTTACCTCACGCCGGACGAAAAATCGGTCATTGTGGCCAACGCCGGTGGCGACTCCCTCACCTTCATCGACCCTCGCACGGCAGAGGTGCAAAGAACGGTACGCGGCACCATGGATCCTTATCAGCTGCGTTTTTCGCCTGACATGAAGTGGTTTGTGACCGTGGCCAATCGTTTGAACCACATCGACATTTATCGCTGGGACGGCAAAGATCTGACCCTGGCCAAGCGTATTCCTTCAGGCAAAACGCCTAGCCATATTTGGATCGATACCAAAAGCACCACGGCTTACGCCACCATGCAAGACAGCAACGAGCTGGTGGCCGTGGACTTGGCAACACAAACCCTCAAATGGCGTGTGAAAACCGGTGAAATGCCGGCCGACGTGTTTGGCACCCCCGATGACAAGCACCTGTTGGTGGGCTTGACCGGTGGCGACCATGTGGAGGTGTATGACGTGACAGGCCCACAAGCCAAGCTGGTGAAAAACATTCCGACTGGCGAGGGCGCACATGCGTTCAGAGCCTTGGGCGATGGCCGCCATGTGTTTGTGGGCAACCGCGTGGCGAACACCATCAACAAGATTGACTACACCACCCTAGAGTCTGTGGCGCAGTTCAAAGCGCCTGGTGGTCCCGACTGCATGGAAGTCACGGCGGATGGCAAGCTGTTGTTGGTGTCTTCTCGTTGGATCAAAAAGGTCAGTGTGATCGATATCGCTTCTGGCCAGTTGCTCCGCCAAGTGAAGGTGGGCAAGTCGCCACACGGCATTTGGACCGTGGACCACGCCAAACGTTATTGATTCATGACCCAAGCGCAGCCTTACGCTTTGTCCAAGCGCTTGACCGTTTCATGGCGCGTGTGGGCGATGGGGTATTTCGCGATGTGTGGTCTGGTTGCGCAAGCGGCTGCACCTTGCAACAAACCTCTCTACCTCACATTTGACACAGGGCACATGGGCGTTGCGCCGCTGATTGCTGAGGTGTTGAACAGACACAACGTCAAAGTGACCTTTTTCGCTGCCAACGAGCCAACCCAAGAGGGCGATGGCTCGCTGGGCGAGCATTGGGCTCCTTGGTGGAAAGCCCGAGGTGCAGAAGGTCATGCCTTTGCGTCGCACACGTTTGACCATGTGTATTGGCGCTCCGACATGCCGCGTGGCAGTTGGCAAATGCGTCCGACTGCAGGTGCCAGCAAAGGCCAGACGGAGGTGTGGACCAGTCAGCGCTATTGCGACCAATTGCAACTCGCGAACACACGTTTGGAGCAAATCACGGGTGTTAAACCGCTGCCGTTGTTTCGTGCGCCTGGTGGCAAAACTTCTGCTTCGTTGTTGAAGGCGGCCAAGCAATGTGGTTTTGCCCATGTGGCGTGGGCCGATGCTGGATTTTTAGGGGACGAGTTGCCCAGCGATCAATACCCTAATGCGATGTTGCTGCAACGTGCTTTGCGCAACATTCATTCGGGCGACATCTTGATGGCGCACCTGGGTATCTGGTCCCGAAAAGAGCCTTGGGCACCCGTTGTTTTAGAGCCTTTGATTGAAGGCCTGAAAGCCAAAGGGTTTTGTTTTGCCACACTCAAAGAGCACCCACAATTCAAAACATGGACGCATTGATCGACCTTTTTGCCAACGCACAAGCGGCTCTTTATGAGGGGGTGATGCAGCCTATCGCCTTTGCTGTGGGGTTGGGTAATCGCTTGGAAGATGTGTTCGATGGCACAGGCTGGTTGTTGGTGGGGGTGATTCAAATTGCCGTCATGGTCATCGTGATTGGCCCTTTGCAGCGTTGGCGTCCCGTCGAGGCAGTGACCGATGTGCGAGCCATTCGTACCGATGTGATTTACACCCTGATTCATCGCCTGGGACTGTTTCGTGTGGCTTTGTTTTTGTCGGTCGACCCCGTGCTGGACAACCTCATGGGGGATCTGCGTGTGCAAGGTGTGGGTACTTTTCACCTGGAAGACCTCTGGCCCGGTGTGACCGATGGCCCAATGACCAGCTTTGTGATGTATTTGGTGGTGTTTGACTTTGTCAATTACTGGTTGCATCGCGCACAGCATCAGTGGAATTGGTGGTGGGCTTTGCATGCTTTGCACCACTCGCAACGCCAGATGACGCAGTGGACTGATAACCGCAACCATGTGCTGGACGATGTGCTGCACGCGGTTATTTGGGTGTTTGTGGCGCAGCTCATTGGGATTGCGCCCACGCAGTTTGTGGCTGTTGTGGCGATGACCCAATTGTTTGAAAACTTCCAACATGCCAATCTGCGTGTGAGTTTTGGCAAATGGGGCGAACGCGTGTGGGTCAGTCCGCGCTTTCACCGCTTACACCACGCCATTGGTTTGGGTCATGAGACACAACCCAAGCAGGGCGATCAGCCTGCGGTTTTAGGCGGCCATAACTTTGGGGTGCTCTTGCCTTGGTGGGATGTGTTGTTTGGCACGGCCAATTTTGACCAGCGATTTGAAGCCACCGGTATTCGTGACCAAGTGGAAGAGGGCGTCGATTACGGCGAAGGTTTTTGGTCTCAGCAGTACTTGGGACTCAAGCGCCTGAGCCACGCTTTAGGCTTTTCTTCCACCCCCTGATTGCTGCGGTATGCTTTTGGCATGCGTTTGTTTTTAGATTCTTTTTGGCGTGCACTGGCTTATTGCCTGATGCCACGTGTGATGGTCCTCTCACTTTTGCCATTGGCCATGTTGCTGGTGTTGTCGGTGAGCTGGGGCTATTTCTATTGGGCGCCTACCCAAGACTGGGTGCGGGAAATCCTCACCTCATGGCAAGTTCTGCAAAGCATGATGGACTGGTTGCGTGATCACGGTGCAGCTGAGCTGCAAGCTGTCATGGTGCAATTGGTGGTGATTTTTGCCATCACGCCTGTGCTGGTGGTGGTGTCTTTGCTGGCGGTGTCATTGATGATGACGCCCGCCTTGGTCGACCTTGTGGTTCACCGTCGTTTCTCACATTTGGCCCTCAAGCATGGGGGCTCAACCCTGACCAGTTTGGCTTGGACCGTTGGATCAACCTTGGTTGCCTTGCTGGCAACGCTCATTTCGCTGCCTTTGTGGGTCGTGCCGCCTCTGATGTTTGTCGTGCCGCCACTGATTTGGGGCTGGCTCAGTTACCGTGTGATGGTGTACGACGCGTTGGTGTCGCATGCCAGTCGTGATGAGCGCTTGGCGATTGGTCGCAAGCACAGAACTTGGTTGTTGTTGATCGGGGTGTTGGCGGGTTATATGGGCGCATTGCCGAGTTTGGTCTGGGCCTCGGGCGCTTTGTTTGCCGCCGCATTTTTGGTCCTGATTCCACTTGCGATTTGGATTTATGCCTTGGTGTTTGCCTTTACCTCGTTGTGGTTCACCCATTACAGCTTGGCGGCCTTGGAAGCCCTGAGATCAGAGTCGGACACTCTGGTGATGGGCGCCTCGATGCCTTTGCCCGCGATAGCATTGCCAGATGAGCAACACACAACCCCACCCCATGCCTGACGTTCGACCTGAATTCGGCCTCATCATCGTTGGCGATGAAATCCTCTCGGGTAAGCGTGCTGACAAGCACATGCCCAAACTCATTGAGCTGTTAAGTGCACGTGGCTTGTCGCTGGACTGGGCTGACTATGTGGGCGACTCGCCCGAACGCATCACGCGCACATTGGCGCGTGCCTTTGAAAGTCACAGCATTGTGTTTTCATGCGGTGGCATTGGGGCCACGCCTGATGACCATACACGCCAATGCGCAGGCAAGGCGTTGGGGGTCGACTTGGCTTTGCATGTCCAAGCCGAAGCGCTGATTCGTGAGCGCATGCAAGACACCGCCAAAGAGCAAGGCGTGCCCTACGAGCCTGATCGCCACGACAATATTCATCGCCTCAATATGGGTGTGTTCCCCGTAGGTGCGAGCATCATTCCCAATCCGTACAACAAGATTCCAGGCTTCACTAGTCACGGCGCAGGTGGTGGCGTGGTGCACTTTGTGCCGGGCTTTCCTGTGATGGCATGGCCCATGATGGAATGGGTGCTTGACACGCATTACCCACATCTGTTTCAGACTGCGGCATGGATTGAAAAATCCATCGTCATCTACGGTTCGATGGAAGCCACGCTCACACCTCTGATGGAGACCTTGGAGCGTGACTATGCAGGCATCAAAGTGTTCAGCTTGCCCAGCGTGGATCACCCCGTGCATGGGCGTCACATTGAATTGGGGGTCAAGGGCTCACCAGAGAACGTGGCGCAAGCCTATCCCGCGATGTTGGCGGGTCTTCAACCGTTTGGTTTGAAGTTTGGCCCTGAGTTGGTGCGTCCGTAATAATGCATTATTTTGGTGCATATTAGCACCAAAATAATGCGTCGCATTTTTTCTCATTTGGCGTTCAGAATGCGACGCATGAGCTTATTTGGCTCAATCTCGGTGCAAAATAAGCGCCTTGATGGTGAATCGGATCGATGCTCTCGTGAAGCGAGTGCTGGCACAGAAACTGCATCCTTCAACCTCGAACACTTTTTTAACCCAACCTACCTTAGCAGGAGAACTTGATGGCCAAGACCGTCGCAGACGTAATGAAAATGGTGAAAGAGAACGAAGTTAAATTCGTTGACTTCCGTTTCACCGATACCCGTGGCAAATGGCAGCACATCACTGCGCCCGTGTCGCAGTTTGACGAGAGCAAGTTCGAAGAAGGTCAAGCGTTTGACGGTTCTTCAATTGCTGGCTGGAAGGGCATTGAAGCCTCTGACATGTTGTTGATGCCTGATCCAAACAGCGCATTGATCGACCCATTCTTCGAAGAAGTCACGTTGGTTTTGATCTGTGACGTGATCGAGCCAACAGACGGCAAAGCCTACGAGCGTGACCCACGTTCGATTGCCAAGCGCGCTGAAACTTACCTCAAGCAATCTGGCTTGGGCGACACAGCTTTCTTCGGTCCAGAACCAGAATTCTTCTTGTTTGATGAAGTGCGTTGGAGCACAGAGCCAAACAACACGTTCTACGCCATCAACGAATATGAAGGCCCATGGAACAGTGGCGAAAAAATCGAAGGCGGCAACCGCGGCCATCGTCCTCGCGTCAAAGGTGGCTACTTCCCAGTGCCTCCAGTTGATAGCACACACGACATGCGCAGCGAAATGTGCTTGTTGCTCGAATCAGTGGGTATCCCCGTTGAAGTGCACCACCACGAAGTGGCTGGCGCGGGTCAATGCGAAATCGGCACCAAGTTTTCTACTTTGGTCGAGCGCGCTGACTGGACATTGCTGCAAAAGTACGTGATCCATAACGTGGCTAACGCTTACGGCAAAACCGCGACTTTCATGCCTAAGCCCTACGCTGGCGACAACGGTTCTGGCATGCACGTTCACCAGTCCATCTGGAAAGACGGCAAGAACTTGTTCGCAGGCAACGGCTACGCTGGCTTGTCTGATTTCGCCCTGTACTACATCGGCGGCATCATCAAGCACGCACGTGCTTTGAACGCCATCACCAACCCAGGTACCAACAGCTACAAGCGTTTGGTGCCTCACTTCGAAGCACCAGTGAAATTGGCTTACTCTGCCAAGAACCGCTCTGCTTCGATCCGTATCCCTAACGTGGCATCTGACAAAGCTCGTCGCGTGGAAGCTCGTTTCCCAGATCCATTGTGCAACCCATACCTCGGCTTTGCAGCCTTGTTGATGGCTGGTTTGGACGGTATCGAGAACAAGATCCACCCAGGCGAAGCAGCGACCAAAGACTTGTACCACCTCCCTCCAGAGGAAGACAAGTTGGTTCCAACCGTCTGCTCTAGCTTGGATCAAGCTTTGGAAGCCCTCGACAAAGACCGCGCCTTCTTGACCAAAGGCGGCGTGTTCACAGACTCATGGATCGACTCTTACATCGAATTGAAGATGCAAGAAGTGACCCGTAGCCGCGTGGAAGTCTCTCCAGTCGAATACGACATGTACTACTCGCTGTAATTTGTTGCAACGACATGTGCAATAAAAGGACGGCGCAAGCCGTCCTTTTTTGTTTCAACTGACACTTTTTTATGACCCATTTTTTGTCTCATCACTGCTGGTGCGTTTTCATCCGTGATGTGGGGCTGGCGAGCCTGTGCCTTGCTACTGCGCAAGGATGGGCCAATGAGTCGCAACACATTTACCGATGCGGTAACGCCTATACCAATCAGCCAGCGCCGACGCAGAACTGCAAGTTGGTCAGCAATACAGCCAGCCGCGTGATTGTGATTGAGGGTACTCGAGCGCAAACTCCGCGAGCACAGGCGGCGCAGGCCACGTCAAGTGATGTCAAGGTGGACAGCGCAGACCAACGTCAGCGCGACACACAAGCTCAAGCCGTGCTGCAAGCCGAATTGCAAAAAGCACAAAAGCAACATGCAGAGTTGTTGCGCGAGTGGAACAACGGCGAGCCTGAACGCCGCGCGGATGAGTTTCGTCAACCCCAAAAATACCAAGACCGCGTGGCTCAGTTGCGCGGCGCTATGCAGCGTGTCGAAGCCGATGTGGCGGGCTTGCAGCGTGAGTTGTCACGCTTGTCCGTTGCCACGCAAACTGGAGTGAAACCATGACATCTGCCCCATCTGCGTCACACACGCAGGCCAATTATGCGCAAGCGTTTGATTTGTTAGCCACCTTGGTTGCCGTCGTGCGCACCGATGGTGTGGTGGCATTTGCCAATGCGGCGCTTGAAGATGTGATGGGTGTCTCACGACGCACCATTGAGGGCTCGGCACTGGCGAGCTACTTCACGGAAGCCAAGTCGTTTGAAAACGCGCTGCAAGGTGCACAAAGCAATGCTTTTGCCACCATGCGTTACGACGCACACTTGCGTCGCCCTTTACAAGACCCCATGCCTGTCCACGTCATCGTGGCACCTACAGATATCACCGGTGAAATTTTGGTGGAACTGCTACCGTTAGAGCAACAAACCCGTCAAGACCGCGAAGAGCGCTTGATCGACCAAGCCCAAGCCAACAAAGAGCTGATACGTAACTTGGCTCACGAAATCAAAAATCCTCTAGGGGGCATCCGTGGCGCAGCCCAGTTGTTGCAAATGGAAGTCGAGAGCCGAGACTTGATTGAATACACCCAGGTCATCATTCACGAGGCAGACCGTTTGCAGGTGCTGGTCGATCGCTTGCTTGCCCCACACCGTCGTCCACATGTGGTGGGCGATGTGAACATCCATGAGGTGTGCGAGCGCGTGCGTAGCCTGATCTTGGCTGAGTTTCCCAAAGGACTTCGGATGGTGCGTGATTACGACACGTCCATTCCAGAGTTTCGTGGTGACCGCGAGCAACTCATCCAAGCGGTGCTGAATATCGTGCACAACGCTGCCCAAGCTTTGGCGGAACGTGTCGCCGAGGGCGATGCTGAGATTGTTTTGCGCACGCGCATCAACCGGCAGGTGACTTTTGGCAAACATCGCTATCGGTTGGCATTGGAATTGCATGTCATCGACAACGGGCCCGGTATTCCGGAAGAGATCAAGGACAGGTTATTTTTCCCCTTGGTCTCGGGACGGGATGGCGGTTCTGGCTTGGGACTGAATTTGGCACAAACGTTTGTGCAACAGCACCATGGCTTGATTGAGTGTGACAGTGTGCCGGGGCGCACAGATTTCAAAATTCTGATTCCCTTGCCTTGACACTTCGCGTGGCCCCTAACTTAGAAACAGAAAGTACCGAGATGAAATCGATTTGGATTGTGGACGACGACCAGTCAATTCGCTTCGTGCTGGAGAAAGCGCTGTTGCGCGAGAACCTGCCTACCCGCAGTTTCACCAGCCCACGCGAAGTGCTGCAAGCGCTCGACTCGGTGAGTGAGGATGAAGGGCCGCAAATACTGGTCAGCGACATTCGCATGCCGGGTGGCTCAGGCTTGGATTTGCTGACCAAGGTGAAAGAGCGTTTGCCTTCTTTGCCCGTCATCATCATGACGGCTTTTTCGGATTTGGACAGCGCTGTATCGGCCTTTCAAGGCGGTGCATTTGAATACTTGCCCAAGCCCTTTGACTTGCCCAAAGCCGTTGAGCTGATTCGTCGAGCGTTGGAAGAGAGCCAACGCGAACAAGCGCAAACCGAGCAACAAGATGCCACGCCAGAGATGCTGGGCCAAGCGCCCGCCATGCAAGACGTGTTTCGTGCGATTGGCCGTTTGAGCCAAAGCAATGTGACCGTGATGATCACGGGTGAGAGCGGTTCTGGCAAAGAGCTGGTCGCGCGTGCGTTGCACAAACACTCACCCCGCGGTGATGCGGGTAACAAAGGCCCCTTTGTGGCTATCAACACCGCAGCCATTCCGAAAGATTTGTTGGAGAGTGAACTGTTTGGTCATGAGCGTGGCGCTTTCACGGGCGCACAAACCACGCGCCGTGGCCGTTTCGAGCAAGCCGAGGGCGGTACCTTGTTTCTCGATGAAATTGGCGACATGCCGTTTGATTTGCAAACGCGTTTGTTGCGTGTGTTGAGCGACGGCACTTACTACCGTGTGGGTGGGCACAACGCGATCAAAGCCAACGTGCGCGTGATTGCCGCGACCCATCAAGACTTGGAAAAACGTGTCAAAGACGGCGTGTTCCGCGAAGACTTGTTTCACCGTTTGAACGTGATTCGCTTGCGTTTGCCAGCCTTGCGTGAGCGCCGTGAAGACATCCCCACTTTGACGCGCCACTTTTTGCAGCAGAGTGCACAACAATTGGGCGTTGAGCCCAAGCGGATTTCGGAATCTGCACAAACAGTGCTCAATCAGTTCTCGTTTCCGGGCAACGTGCGCCAGCTTGAAAACATTTGTCACTGGCTCACCGTGATGGCACCCGCGCAAGTGATTGAGCCTAAAGACTTGCCGCCTGAAGTGACGCTATCGACTGACGCGTTGGCAGCTTTGAACCATACAGGCCAAGACACCTCGGGTTTCAATGCACCAGTCACGCATGACGTGGAGCACACTGCACCCGCTAGCGCTTCGCCTCAACACGAGGGCGTTGCAGCACCTGTGGTGCTCAATATGCCCGGTGCTGATTGGGAGCAAGGCTTAGAAGCCGAAGCCATGAGTTTGCTGGTTGCAGGTCGCACCGACGTGTGGGATGTGCTGGTGAACCGTTTTGAAGCGCGTTTGATTCAAACGGCGCTGGTCAATACACGTGGCCGTCGCATTGAAGCCGCCCAAAAGTTGGGCATTGGTCGCAACACCATCACCCGCAAAATTCAAGAGTTGGGCTTGGACGTTTAAAAAAGCTTCAACCCAGTGTCACCACGACAGGAACGTGGTCGCTGGGGCGCTCATTTTTACGCGGTGCTTTGTCAATCACGCAGGCTTGCACGGCTGATTTGAGTGCGTCGCTGACCAAAATGTGGTCAATGCGCAAACCACGGTTGCGTCGAAATGCGAACTCGCGGTAATCCCACCAGCTGTAGCTTTTTTCCGCTTGTTCAAACAACCGGAAAGCATCGTGTGTCCCCAGATCAATCAAGGCTTGGAAGTGCGCGCGTTCTTCAACCGTGCAATGAATCGTGTCTTTCAAGGCGACGGGGTCCCACACATCGCGGTCATCGACGGTGATGTTGAAGTCCCCCATCAAGACCAACTTCGGGTGTTGCTTGAGTTCTTCACGCAACCAGTTTTGCAGCGCTTCGAGCCAACGCATTTTGTAAACAAACTTGTCACTGTCGGGTGCTTGACCGTTGGGAAAGTACGCACCAATCACGCGCACACCGTCTACGGTGCCTGCAATCACGCGGGCCATGTCGTCTTCAAAACCAGGGATGTTTTTCACTACATCACGCGCTTCGTTACGAGACAGCAAAGCCACCCCGTTGTAGGTTTTTTGACCGAAAAAAGCCACCTTGTAACCTGCCGCTTCAATGGCCTCAATCGGAAATTTATCGTCCGTGGTTTTGGTTTCTTGGAGAACCAGCGCGTCAACAGGATTGGCCGCCAACCAGTCCAGCACTTGAGGTAAGCGTACGGTGAGCGAGTTGACGTTCCAGGTGGCAAGTTGCATGTGTAGTCTGACTTAAATGTGAAGTGCGGCCAAGATTCCGACGGCAATGCCCAAAGCGCCTGTTCCGAACATAGCGTACTCCACCCACACTTTTCGAGTGAGCAACGCAATGGCCGCCAATGCGATGGCTACTTGCAAGATGGTGGTGGCTTGCGCCCAGCGGTGGTGTTGGTGCATTTGTGCATCGGACATCTCGTCAAACGCTTTGGCTTGGTTTTCCAGCTTCTCAGCGCCAGTTTTGATGTCTGCTTTTTCCGCTTTGTAGCGTTCAATTTGATTGAGGTAGTGTTCGGTTTTGTTTGCAGGGGCGAGTTCGACGGCCAGTTCCATCAAGTTTTGCTTGCTGCTTTTGGCTTGGTAGTAGTTCCATTGGTTGGAGGCTTCGGTTTTCTTGATGGCTGCGTCGTTTTTGTACAAGCCTGCGTTGGCTTGTGTGGCGCCTCCCATGTAGCCAAATATGGCACCCACCGTGGCAATGATGGCGGTGAACATGGCGATCTTGTTTGTGAAGCCGCTGCCGCCGTGGCCTTGGGTGGCATGTTCTAGTTCGTGGTCGTGCGGGCCGTGCACGTGAAATCCGTGTTCAGACATTCAAAAAGCTCCTGCTTAAAGTTTGCGAGTGAGGGTGACCAAGCTGTAGCTCAGGCCATTGGCTGCGACATGTGTGCTGCGTGTGGTTTCTTGCCAGCTGTTGTCAAAGATGGGGGCGAAGGCATCCCCTTCAAAGTCAGCGTGAATTTCGGTGATGACGGCGCGTGTGGCCAGCGGCATGGCTTGTGCATACACCTCGGCGCCGCCGATGACCCATACCTGGGCGTCTATGGGGCAGTGTTGGATGGCTTCTTCGATGGAGTGAGCCACCACAGCCCCTTCAGCAAACCAGTCGGATTGGCGTGTCACCACGATGTTGGTGCGGCCAGGCAGTGGGCGAAATTTAGGAGGAAGGGACTCCCATGTTTTTCGGCCCATGACGACAGGTTGGCCCAAGGTGGTTTGTTTGAAATGCGCCAAGTCTTCAGGCAAATGCCAAGGCAAGGTGTTCTTGTTGCCAATCACACCGTTGCGTGCGCGTGCAAAAATCAAATTCAACGACATGGGTTACACCGCGACTGGCGCTTTGATGGCACCGTGGCATTGGTAGTCCAACACCTCGAAGTCTTCAAACTGGTAGTCAAAGATGGAGTCCGGTTTGCGCTTGATGTTGAGCGTGGGATAAGCAAAGGGTTCGCGGCTGAGTTGCAGCGCCACTTGCTCGTGGTGATTGCTGTAAATGTGGCAATCACCACCCGTCCAAATGAAGTCCCCCACGTCCAAATCACATTGCTGGGCCACCATGTGGGTCAGCAAGGCGTAGCTGGCAATGTTGAATGGCACGCCCAAGAATATGTCAGCACTGCGTTGGTAGAGCTGGCAGCTCAAGCGCCCACGCTCGCCCGGGTTTTGGGCAGGTGCCACGTAAAACTGAAAGAATGCATGGCAGGGCATGAGTGCCATTTTGTTGAGTTCGGCCACGTTCCACGCGCTAACGATGATGCGACGCGAATCGGGGTTGCTTTTGAGGGTCTGAATAACGTCTGCGATTTGATCGATGTGGCCGCCATCTGGGGTTGGCCAGCTGCGCCATTGCACGCCGTAGACAGGACCCAGATCGCCATCTTCGCGAGCCCATTCATCCCAAATGGTCACGCCACGTTCTTTGAGCCAGTTGTTGTTGCTTGAGCCTGTCAGGAACCACAACAACTCTTGAATGATGGAGCGCAGGTGGACCTTTTTGGTGGTGACCAGCGGAAATCCTTCATTCAAATCAAAGCGCATTTGGTAGCCAAATACACTTTTTGTCCCCGTGCCTGTGCGGTCGGTTTTGGCCACGCCGTGGGTGTCCACGTGTTGCATGAAATCTTCGTATTGACGGCGAATCGGGCGCATAAGGATAAATTGGTAAAAAACTCGTAGAGTTTAAATGCTGGGGCTAGTATGATCGGTAGTATTAAAGTGTGATATTTAAACTTGTTGCCAGATAACGCACGCGAGCTGCGCAGCAAGGACTTTATTTACAGATCAATTGTGACCAAGTTGTCGACCATGACACCCCATCCATCCCCAGAATTGACGCGCAGTGTTTATGACACCTGCGATCCCGCCTACCTTCGCCAATTGCGTGAAGCTTCGGGTATGGACTTGCTGATGTTGGCTCGCACGGCTTGTTTGTCTGTGGAACAGGTGCGACAGCTTGAAAGCGTGGATGGCGGTCGTTTTTTTTACTCAGAAGCGATCAAGCGGCAAGCCTATAAGCGCTTGCTGATGATTTTGGGGGCAGAGCCACCGTCCGTCGAAGTGGCGCAAGCGTTGCATGCTGTCGATACGACAACAGAAGTGCTTCAAAACAGTTTGGACCAAATTGTGGCCATGAGTCAGCAGCCACCGATGAATCGCACCATGTCTGATGTGTTGCGTTCAGGCATGACTCAGCTGCTGGCACATAAGTCCATGCTCGTTGCAGCGCTGTTGCTTGTGGTCGCCGTGGTGTTGTTTGTGTCGCATACGCCGCAAACGGAGTCGTTGCCGTCGCAGTTTGTTTTGGCAACAAAGCAGGCTGCGTCAACATCTGAATCCGCAGCTTCAACGCAAATGCCTGCGCTGGTGGCTTCTATGCCAGCGGTCGTCGCATCTGAAGTTTCCGCTATGGCTACAGCCAGTTCAGCTGGCCAGTCGAGTGCGTGTGTGCATGTCAACGAAGCATTACCCGAGCCAATGCCCTTCGTCGCACACAAAGAAGGCCGCTATGTCTACTTGGTGAGCTCTGCCAATGTGGAGGTCTGTGTGGTGGATGGCAACAAACAAGCCACGGTTTTGGAGATGAAGGCAGGTGAAAACCGTAGTGTTTATGGGGCATCGCCTTGGCAAGTGTCAGCTGCGAACTTGCAAAAAGTTCAAATTTATTTTCAAGGTGGCCGCGTGTCGCTGCCCGATGGCACGACCAACCGTGTGAAGTTGGTTGAAGTGCCTGTGACGCGTTAACTCAAGTTCAATCGCGAACCACGCGATTCGGGTTGAGCAAGCCCTGCGGATCAAGCGCGTGCTTAACCTGTTTCATCAGTGCCAAAGCGACAGGATCTTTGTAGTCAGGCAAGCTGTCCACTTTCATACTGCCAACGCCATGTTCGGCTGAAATCGATCCTCCAAAACGCTTTACGGATGCGTAGATCAAGGTGTTTACTTGCGCTTCGTGGTCACGCAAAAACGCGTGTGTGTCGCAGTCTTCAGGGGCTTGCACGTTGTAGTGCAAATTGCCATCGCCTAGATGGCCAAAGTTCACCAAACGCACCCCTGCAATTTTGCTTACCAGCAAGGCATCCGTTTCGTCCACAAAGGTGGGGATGGCTGAAATGGGGATGGAGATATCGTGTTTGATGTTCAGCCCTTCATCGGCTTGCGCCAGCGTGATGCTTTCTCGTATGTGCCAAAAATTGCGTGCTTGGCTTAAGTTCTCCGCCACAACGGCATCGCTCACACAGCCATCTTCAAAAGCAAGTTCCAGCAGATGTTCAAACCGTTCGCGGGCGTGCGCTTCAGACTCGCTGTCTGAGTTTTCGAGCAACACGCAATAAGGGGTGTCTTGCCACAAGGGGACGCGCAAGTGCGGGTAGTGTTTGTCGACAAGACCCAAGGCAAATTGCCCCATCATCTCGAAGCCTGTCAGACCTGCCCCCAAGTGCTGATGTGCCAACCCTAGCAGTTTGACGGCCTGTGCGACTGAAGGTACAGCAGCCCAAGCGGTGAGTTTGGCTGCTGGCATGGGGTAGAGCTTCATGGTCGCCGCGGTGATGATGCCCAGCGTACCTTCGCTGCCAATCATCAAATTACGCAAGTCGTAACCAGTGTTGTCTTTGCGCAGTCCGCTCAAACCGTGCATGACCTCACCCTGTGCCGTGACCACTTCGAGTCCTAAACACAACTCACGGGTGTTGCCATAGCGCACGACCTGCGTCCCGCCAGCGTTGGTGGCTAAGTTGCCACCGATGGTGCAACTTCCCTCTGAACCCAAACTCAAGGGGAACAAAAAACCTGCTTGCTCAGCGGCTTGTTGCAGGTTTTGCAAGACACAGCCCGCTTCTACGGTGATGGTGAGGTTGTCGGCATCGATGGCGCGTATCGCATGCATGCGTTGCAAACTCAGCAGCACTTGTGTGCCGGTGTCGTCTGGAATTCCGCCGACAACCAAACCTGTGTTGCCACCTTGCGGCACGATGCTCACGTCGGCTTTCGCGCAGGCTTTGACAACGTCTGCCACTTGTTGTGTGCTGTTGGGGCGCACAACCGCCAAGGCTTTGCCACGCGTGCGCTTGCGCCAGTCTTGTTCATAGGCGGATAAGTCACCGTCGGTCAGCACATGGGTTTGACCTAGCAGTTTGCGCAGGGTGTTCAGCAAGTCAAGTGCAGCAGCGTTGGGCATCGTGAGACCTCTGGCAGTTAGGTTGTCAGCGCAGTTCGTTTTCTTTGGCATGTTGCAAACGCAGACGCACGTGCAAGGCGCACGCGGCAAACAACACAACACACAAAATGACTTCAGCGAAAGCAAAGTAATTGCTGGGTGCTGTATCGCTCCAAGCCCGCACCACACCTTCAGTGAAGTAAAGCCAAATCAGCAAGCTCAACCAGCGGTAGGTGTACATGCGATTTTTCAGCAAGCCGGTGAGTGGAAAGCACAGCGGCAAGACCTTGAGTGCCAACAGTGTGCCGCCTGGACGCAAGGGGGCCAACCACAGCTCCCACACCAAGCCGAGCACGATGAGCCCCATCAGACTGCTCACAGCCAGCCAGCGGGTGAGCGTGACATGACGCAGCGAATTTTCTTGTGTGTTGGTGGTGGAGTTGTGCATAGAAAGTGGGATGATTCAGTCCATGATTGTCCCGCAACTCCAAGACTTTTTTGAACGCGTCGCCCGATTCCCTTGGCACAACACTGCACGAACCTTGCGTCAACGTTTTCGCGAGGACCGATTGGGTCAAACGGCGGGCAGTTTGACATTCACCACCACGATTGCTTTGGTTCCCATGGTGACGGTGGCATTGGCCGTGTTCACGGCCTTTCCGATGTTTGGTGATTTTCAAACCATTTTGCAAAAGCGTTTGGTCGAGAGCTTGGTGCCTGACAACATTTCGCGCCAAGTGTTGGGCTACTTGACGCTGTTTGCCAGCAAAGCCAGTCGTCTTGGTGTGGTGGGTGTGACGGCGTTGTTGCTCTCGGCCTTGGCCATGGTGTTCACCATTGACCGCACGTTGAACGCCATTTGGCGCGTACGCAAGCGCCGCCCCTTGGCGCACAGCATGTTGCTGTATTGGACAGCCATCACCTTGGGGCCTTTGCTGATGGGGGCCAGTTTGGTGATGATGTCGCAGTTTGTGGCTGTGTCACGAGGTGTTGTACCGGATAGTGCGGGGAACTTGCGTTGGCTGTTCAGCAGCTTAGAGTTTTTGTTGCTGGCGTGGGCTGTGAGTGCCCTTTATCGTTTTGTGCCTTACACACAAGTGCGCTGGAGACATGCGTTGTTGGGCGGTGTGTGGGTGGCTGCTGCCACCGAAATTGCGCGCAAAGTGCTGGCGTATTACTTTGGCCAAATGCCGACCTACTCGGTGGTGTACGGCGCTTTTGCCACTGTCCCGATTTTGTTGATATGGATTTATTTCGCTTGGTCCATCGTGTTGATGGGGGCCGTTTTGGTGGCCAATTTGCCCAGCTTGTTGGGCGGTATTTCACGTGATGGTCGCAGTGTGGGCTGGCGCTTTCAATTGGCCCTTGAGGTGTTGCAACGCTTGCAACTCGCACGCAACACAGACGAACACGGCGCGAGCATGACGACCTTGTGTGAGGACCTTGCACTGGACCCTTTGCAAATCGAAGACGTGTTGGCCGCTTTGGTTGACCTCGATTGGATTGCACGTTTGAGCGAGTCGGTCGATGCCAGACAAACCCATGTCAAAGAAGCGCGCTATGTGATGCTGGCTGACCCGCACCGCACGCCCTTAGCGCCGCTGATGGAGCGGTTGCTCTTGGTTCGCAGCCCCGAAGCCGAAGGGCTGTGGATGAAGTGGCAAGACCTGCGTTTGCGCGACGTGCTGTGAGTGGCCTTTCTCCGACATCGGATGTCGCGTGTTTAAGCGGTCAACCCTAAAAAGACTTTCAGCGCATCCAATGTTTCTTCGGGGGATTCACTCATTTGGTGATGCCCCATCGGTATTTGCACCACGCTGAATGTTTTGCTGCTGACCTTGGCTTGATCAATCAAGGTTTTGGCGGCTCGCGGAGGTGTCATTTGGTCTTCTTTGCCAAGCAGAAAGAGCACAGGACAGGTGATGGCGGCTATTGCCACTAAGCCATTGGTGTAGCTGTCGCATGCCACAAATCCACGGTGAAAAATATTCACATGCGTGTTGCCAGCCAGCAGGCGACGACCCAAGGCCATGGATGCGCCGTACACCCATGTGCCAGGCCCTAGTGCAGAAGGCGGGGCTGCCAGTGTGGCGCGTGAAAACACATTCACCATGCGCAGTGCTTGCATGGGCTCGTTCAATGATGCCTCAATCAAAGCAGGCGACACCTTCATCGGAAAAGCCGTACCGACCAACGCCAAGTGCGTGATGCGTTCTTTCAAACGTGCGGCGCTTTCCAGTGCAATCAATGAGCCCCAGCTGTGTCCCACCAAGGCGGCGTGTTTGACACCTGCTGCATCAAGCAACGCCTCGATGAACTGTGCAGCTTCTTCCACGCTGCTTGGTGCTTCACCTTCGCTGCGCCCATGACCGGGTAAGTCCACCGCTAAAACATTGAAGCCGTGATGCGCGAGGTAGCGTGTTTGCAAAATCCACACGCTGTGGTCGTTGAGTACGCCATGAATAAACACGACGGTCGGTTTGTTTGCCTCAAACGCTTTGCCACCTGTGTAGGCATACGTCTGGTAAGTATTGCCAGAAGGGGAATGGAGGGTGAGCTTCATGGTGCTTCGTCTTCACGCTTGGTTGGATTTGCTGCCCGCTTTTTCAGCGGACTTTAGGGCACGCTTCAAATCGTCAATCAAATCATCGGCATTCTCCAAACCGATAGACAAACGAATGGTGCCTGGGCCAATTCCCGCGCTGGTCAACGCGTCATCGCTCATCCGAAAGTGCGTGGTGCTGGCAGGGTGAATTACCAAACTTCGGCAATCCCCCACATTGGCGAGATGGCTGAAAATTTTCAGCGCCTCAATGAACGCACGCCCCTGCTCGCGAGAGCCGTGGATGTCAAAGCTGAACACCGACCCCGCACCGCGTGCGCCAAAGCGCAACAGCTTTTCAGCGAGTGTGTGGCTGGGGTGGTTCTCCATCAAAGGGTGACCCACACGACTGACCATGGGGTGGCTCGCCAAAAATGCCACCACTTTTTCTGTGTTGGCCATGTGACGGTCCATGCGCAGTGACAGGGTTTCAATGCCTTGCAAAATGAGCCATGCGCTGTGAGGGCTTAGACAAGCGCCAAAATCACGCAGACCTTCGCGTCTGGCGCGTAGCAAGAAGGCCCCCACGGTGCTTTCTTCGCTGAAGACCATGTTGTGAAAGCCTTCGTAGCTTTGTGTGAGCTCAGGAAATTTGCCACTCTTTTCCCAATCAAAGCCGCCGCCATCCACCACGATGCCGCCAATGACCGTGCCGTGCCCACTCAGAAATTTGGTAGCCGAGTGATAAACCAAATCAGCGCCAAGTTCGAACGGTTGGATCAAATAAGGCGTGGTGAGCGTGCTGTCGACCAGCAGTGGCACACCGGCTTCGTGTGCGATCTGAGAAATGGTGGGAATGTCCAGCACATCAAGGCCAGGATTGCCCACGGTCTCACCAAAGAACAGTTTGGTGTTGGGTCTTACGGCGGCACGCCATGCGTCTATGTCATGGGGTTTGACGAACGTGGTTTCAATGCCAAAGCGACTCAGCGTGTAATGCAATAAGTTGTGCGAACCACCATAGAGGGCGGTGCTGGCAACAATGTGCGAGCCTGCGCCCATAAGAGTGGCAATCGTCAAATGCAAAGCCGCTTGTCCACTGGCGGTGGTGAGGGCACCAATGCCCCCTTCAAGTGCGGCCACGCGTTGCTCTAGCACCGCGTTGGTGGGGTTGCTGATGCGGCTATAGACATGACCTGCACGCTCAAGGTTGAACAATGCAGCGGCATGATCGCTGGACTCAAACACAAACGAGGTGGTCAGATGGATGGGTACCGCGCGTGCGCCTGTGGCTGGGTCGGGTGCTGCGCCTGCATGCAAGGCGAGCGTGTCAAAACTGGGGTCGTTGTAGCCGGGCATGGTTTCCTCGGGTGTTTTGTCAGATTTCTCATGGGCATTGTGGGCTATATTTCAAACCTCACTGGAGGAGACAAACCATGAAAGTCAGCGATATCTTGCGCGTCAAAGGTCAAGACGGCGGAACCTTGTTCACCATCGACCCGATGGAGCCGTTGGCGACGGCGGTCAGCATCATGGCCGAAAAAGACATGGGCTCACTCTTGGTGATGGAGCACGGTGATTTGGTTGGGTTGTTGACCTTCCGTGAAGTCATTCAAGCGCTCAGTCGCAATGGCGGTACTTTAGGTGACTTCACCGTGCGCAGTGCGATGGACGACCATCCCCTCACATGTTCTCCTGAAACTGACATTGACGAAGTGCGTCGCATGATGTTGGGCAGCCACGCGCGCTACATGCCTGTCATTGGTAACCGTCAACTGCAAGGCGTGATCAGCTTTTACGACGTGGCCAAGTCGGTGGTGGACAGCCAAAACTTTGAAAATAAGATGCTCAAGGCCTATATCAAAGACTGGCCAAGTGGCACGCCAGACACGGAAGATAAATGAGCCAATCTGCTGTCTGGGTGATGGGATAATCTCACCCTATGAGCGGCAATACTTTCGGAACCCTTTTCGCTGTCACCAACTTTGGTGAATCCCACGGCCCAGCCATTGGCTGCGTGATTGACGGTTGCCCTCCGGGCATGTCGCTGTGTGAGGCTGACATTCAAGTTGAACTTGACCGTCGTCGCCCCGGCACCAGTCGCCACGTGACGCAACGCAACGAGCCTGACCAAGTCCAAATCTTGTCAGGCGTGTACGAAGGCAAAACCACTGGCACACCGATTGCGCTACTCATCCAAAACACGGACCAGCGCAGCAAGGACTACGGCAACATCTTGCAAACCTTCCGCCCTGGCCATGCAGACTACACCTATTACCAAAAATTTGGTATTCGTGATCCACGTGGTGGCGGCCGTTCTTCAGCACGTTTGACGGCTCCCACGGTAGCGGCTGGCGCTGTGGCGAAGAAGTGGCTCAAAGAAAAATTCGGCACAGAGTTCAAAGGTTGCATGACACAACTCGGCGAAATGCCGATGACGTTCGAGAGCTGGGAGCACGTCAGCCACAACCCGTTCTACGCGCCTTGCGCTGATGTGCAAGCCTTTGAAGACTACATGGACAGCTTGCGCAAGGCGGGCGACTCATGTGGCGCACGCATCCGTGTGATTGCGACAGGCATGCCGGTTGGCTTGGGCCAGCCTTTGTACGACAAGCTGGATGCCGACATCGCTTACGCCATGATGGGCCTCAATGCGGTCAAAGGTGTTGAGATTGGTGCTGGCTTTGCCAGCGTGGCGCAGCGTGGCACGACGCATGGCGACTCACTCACCGCTGAAGGTTTTCGCACCAACAACGCCGGCGGCGTGTTGGGTGGCATCAGTACCGGTCAAGATTTGGAGGTGAGCATCGCCATCAAACCTACCAGTTCGATTTTGAGTCCCCGTGACTCGATTGACCAAAACAGCCAACCTACCGAGGTGGTGACCAAAGGTCGTCATGACCCCTGCGTGGGAATTCGCGCCACTCCCATTGCTGAGGCGTTGTTGGCTCTGGTGGTGATGGACCATGCTTTGCGTCACCGTGCCCAATGCGGGGATGTGCACGTGGCAATGCCTGCGATTCCCGGTCACATTGGTGCCTGAATCGGTTTTTGAATCGGGTTCGCTTTGAGCTCGTCCACCTCACAAGCGCGTTCGAGTAACGCGCTTTCTCGTTTTCAGCTCTTTCCGTTTGCGGCGCTGTCTGCCAGCTACTTTGCGCACATTGGGTTTTTCAATCCCTATTTGCCTTTGTGGCTCAAAGACTTGGGCTTTTCTATCACCATCATTGGTTTGCTCACGGCGGTGCAAGCCGCGACACGCGTGCTGGCACCGTATGGTTGGGGTTGGTTGAGTGACCACACGGGGGAGCGTGTGAGGCTTTTGCGTTTTTGTGCAGGTGCAGCGTTGATGTGTTCGACGGGCCTTTTGATGACTGGCGGTGTGGTTTGGATTGCAGGCGTGTTGTTGCTGATGTTCATCCACACCAGCGCCATGATGCCCATGAGCGAAGCTGCTTTGGCGCATTTGGTCAGTACCGATCAAGGCTTTGATGCACGTCGTTATGGCCGTGTGCGGTTGTGGGGTTCGCTGGGTTTTTTGGTCACGGTGTTTGTCGCAGGTGCATGGTTTGAGCATCAAGGCATGCAAAGTTTTCCTGCTTGGTCGGTGGGCTCATTGGTGGTGTTGAACCTCAGTGTGTGGTGGTTACCAAATCGCAAAGAGAGCACACACCACGAAGAAGCTCGCCCCCCGGTCATGTCGGTTCTGCGCCAACGCAAGGTGCAATGGTTTTTTGCCACCGTGTTTTTTCATGTGCTGTCGCACATCGGTATCTATGTGTTTTTCTCGCTCTACCTCGACGAGTTGGGTTACAGCAAAACCATGATTGGTGTGTTGTGGGCGGTGTCTGTCGCGGCAGAGATCGTGTGGTTCTTCACGCAAAGCCGATGGCTGCCCATGTTCACTTTGTCCATGTGGTTATTCATTTGTGCCGCGGCCATGGTGTTGCGCATGGCGCTCACGACGTGGGCGGCTGAGTGGCTATGGGCGTTGCTGTTTGCGCAGCTTTTGCATGCGCTGACGTTTGCCACGCAACACACGGCCTGCATTGCTTTGTTATCGCACCACTTTCCTGGTCGTTTGCGAGGTAGGGGGCAGGCGTTGTATGCCTCCATCGGCTACGGTGTGCCTGGCGTTTTAGGCGCGCTGGGTGGCGGGGCATTGAGTGATGCTTTTGGCCTGTCTTTCGTTTACGCCATCTCTATCGGTACCGCTGCGCTGGCCTGTGTGTGCGCTTGGCAATGCGCACGCGAGCACCACAAACTTTGACGCATTTTTAACAACCGAGGGTTTTTCCCTGTGCTTGTTTTTCAGTTTGTGCTTAAAATAAATTCAGCATACTGAATATATCCATACTTTTCAAAGGAAAGTCGATGAGTCACAACACACAAAATTTGCCTGTTCTGGTTGCGGGTGGTGGTATTGGCGGTTTGGCCGCTGCGCTGGCTTTGGTGCGCCAAGGGTTCCGAGTGCAGGTTTTGGAACAAGCCGCTGAGATCGGCGAAATCGGGGCGGGCATCCAATTGGGGCCCAATGCTTTTCACGCCTTCGATGCCTTGGGTGTGGGCGACAAAGCGCGCAGTCGTGCGGTTTATACCGATTACATGGTGATGCATGATGCGCTCGACGAGTCCGAGGTTGGGAAGATCGAAACAGGCGAAGCCTTTCGCCAGCGCTTTGGTAACCCTTACGCCGTGATTCACCGCGTCGATGTGCATCGTTCGTTGCTCGAAGGTGCGCAAGAAACGGGGCAAGTTGAGTTCTTTACCAACACCCGTATCGTGAAAGTCGAACAAGAGGGTGACAAGGTCATCGCCATCGACCAAAATGGCAAGCCTTGGGAAGGCCAGGCTCTCATTGGCGCTGACGGCGGCAAATCGGTGGTGCGCCAACAGTTTGTGAATGACCCACCCCGAGTGACGGGCCATGTGGTTTACCGCGCTGTGGTGGATAAAAAAGATTTCCCAGAAAACTTGCAGTGGAATGCTGCGAGCTTGTGGGCTGGCCCTAAGTGCCACTTGGTGCACTACCCCTTGCGTGGTGGCGAGCAATACAACGTGGTGGTCACCTTTCACAGCCGCAAGCAAGAAGAGTGGGGCGTGACAGACGGCAGCAAAGAAGAAGTAGAAAGCTACTTCCAAGGCATCAGCCCTAAAGCGCGTCAACTCATTGAACTGCCGAAGACCTGGAAACGTTGGGCCACTGCAGACCGCGAGCCGATTGGTACCTGGGTGTTTGGTCGCGTGACGATTTTGGGCGATGCCGCGCATCCGACCACACAATACATGGCGCAAGGAGCTTGCATGGCCATGGAGGATGCTGTGACTTTGGGAGAAGCGCTGCGCGTCAACAACAATGACTGGACCAAAGCCTTGGCTTTGTACGAACGCTCACGCGTGGCACGTACCGCGCGCATCGTGTTGTCTGGCCGAGAAATGGGGCGCCTGTATCACGCGGCGGGTGTAGAACGATTGGTGCGCAACGCTTTGTGGAAAGGGCGCTCGCAAGAACGTTTTTATGATGCGATTGAGTGGTTGTATGGCTGGAACGTCAACAACTGCTTGGCCCAAGATTGAATGCGCGTAACGTAGAAGGACATCATCATGCAAGAACTCGGACGCCTCGAAGATTTGCCGCAAGATTACCGCGACGAATTGAAAGAACTCAACTTGGTGCCTTTGTGGCCCAGTTTGCGCGGTGTGTTGCCACCCAAAGTGCCAACCCGCCAAACCAAACCCACGCATTGGCCCTACAAAACTATCAAGCCTTTGCTGCTCAAAGCGGGCGAGCTGACCCCTATTGAAAAAGCCGAGCGCCGTGTGTTGGTGTTGGCCAACCCCGGTCATGGTTTGGAAAAAATGCAAGCCAGCGCTGCCATGTACTTGGGCATGCAGTTGTTGATGCCCGGTGAATGGGCACCTAGCCACCGTCACACCCCCAATGCTGTGCGCATGATTGTGGAAGGCGAGGGTGCGTACACCACGGTCGATGGTGAAAAGTGCCCCATGAGCCGTGGCGATTTGATCCTCACCCCGACCGGTTTGTGGCACGAACACGGCCACGATGGCACAGAACCTGTGATTTGGCTCGATGTGTTGGATCTACCTTTGGTCTATTACATGGAGGCCAGCTACCACATCAATGGCGAGCGCCAAACGGTGGTGCTGGGTCAAGCGGACAAGCAATACGCACGCGGTGGTGTGGTGCCTAGCCCTGTGTTTGAACGCAGCAAGAAAGCCTATCCCATGCTGCGCTACGCATGGACCGATGCCAAAGCTGCGCTCGAAGCCATGGCCGCCGACGATGCGCAGCTCGAAGCGGTGCAAGTCACTTACGTTAACCCCGAAACAGGGGAAGATGCTGAAAACATCTTGGGCTTTTACGCCATGATGCTGCGCCCTGGTCAAACCTTGCGTCTGCCAGCGCGTTCGCCTGCACAGGTGTTTCACGTCATTGAAGGTTCGGTGGAGGCCAAGATGGTGGACAGCACCTTCACCTTGGTCGAAGCGGACACCTGCTGTGCGCCGGGCTACGAGGCAGTGACGTTGAAAAACTTGCAAGCAGACAAGCCTTCGTTTGTCTTTATCGCTGACGAATCTCCCTTGCACCGCAAGTTGGGTGTGTACGAAAACCGCGGTTAATTTTTTAGGAAAAACATGTCATATCTCTTCAACCCTCCCGCTGTTCAATCCTTGGCCATTCGTGGCAAGACCGAACGCTTTCCCATCAACCGTTTGTTTTTTGTGGGACGCAACTACCACGCACACGCGGTGGAGATGGGCAAGCCCGTCGACAAATCGGTGGAGCGTCCGTTTTACTTCACCAAAGCGCCACAAACCTTGGTGGCGAGTGGTGCAACCGTGGCTTATCCACCAGAGACCAAAAACTACCACTTCGAAATGGAAATGGTCATCGCCATTGGTAAAGCGGGTTTCCGTGTGAGCCAAGAAAATGCACACGACATCATTTATGGCTATGCTGCGGGTTTGGACATGACGCGTCGTGACTTGCAGTTGGTGGCTCGCGACAAAGGCCGTCCTTGGGATTTGGGTAAAGACGTGGAGCAGTCATCGGTCTGTACCGAGATTGTTCCCATGCAAGGGCAGATCATTGACAGCGGCGCCATCGCGTTGGAAGTCAACGGTGAAACCAAACAGTCGTCCGATGTGAACAAGCTGATTTGGAATGTGCGTGAAATCATTGCCGACCTGTCCTTGTTCTACCACTTGCAACCCGGCGACTTGATTTACACCGGCACCCCCGAAGGCGTAAACGCCGTGTTGCCCGGCGACAAAATCACGGGCCGCGTGGCCGGCGTGGCCGAGGTGTCGCTGCAGATTGGTCAACCCGAATAAACCAAAGGACACGCGATGAAGCTGTATAGTTTTTTCCGCAGCGGTACATCACACCGCTTGCGCATTGCCCTCAACCTCAAAGGTCTGACCCCTGACTATGCAGCGGTTGACTTGCGCACTGAACAACATTTGCAACAGGCCTACAAAGCTATCAACCCACAAGGTTTGGTACCAGCCTTGGACACGGGCGAGCAGGTGTTGATTCAGTCTCCCGCCATCATCGAGTGGTTGGAAGAAAAATATCCCACGCCTGCCTTGTTGCCTGACAACGCAAATGCCCGCGCGCATGTGCGTGCCTTGGCTGCCATCGTGGGGTGCGATGTGCATCCCATCAACAACCGTCGCATCTTGGAATATTTGCGCAAACAATTCGGTGCCAACGAAGAAGCCATCAATGCGTGGTGCACCACGTGGATCACCGACGGCTTTGATGCGTACGAAGCCTTGTTGGCTGCAGACAAACAGCGCGGGGCTTTCAGCTTTGGCAATCGCCCGAGTTTGGCCGATGTGTATTTGGTGCCGCAGGTCGAGAGTGCACGTCGCTTCAAAGTAGATCTAACGCAGTGGCCGTTGATTTCAGCGGTTGAAGCCGCTTGCATGCAGCTAGATGCCTTTAAAAACGCAGCCCCTATGCAACAACCTGACGCGGCCTGAAGCGCGTTTGTGTTGCACCCCTTCCAACGATAACGGAGACAAAACCATGAACATTTCTTTCACCCGTCGCGCTGTTTGTGCTGCCGCTGCACTGGCTGCATTGGCTTTGCCTGCCGCTGCGCAGCAAGCCAGCACGTTTCCAACCAAGCCTGTGAACATCGTCACTGCTTTTGCGGCAGGCAGTGGCCCAGATGCGGTGTTGCGCCAAATTTCTGAAAAGCTGTCAAAGCTGTGGAACCAGCCTGTGACCATCACCAATAAACCAGGTGGTGGTGGCTTCATTGCGATTGATGCGACACAACGCATGCCTGCTGACGGTTACACCTTGTTGCAGCTCGACAGCGAACACTTGGCCGCTTTGCCGCTGCTCTACAAGTCGAAAAACTTTGTCACGCTCAACGCATTTGATCCCGTGGCACCGTTGTTTCGCACCCCATTTTTGGTGTCGGTTGCGACCGATTCGAAATGGCAAAACATGAAAGACCTGATCAGTGCTGCCAAAGCAGAGTCCAACAAAGTGAGCTACGGTTCATGGGGCATTGGAAGCCCAGGTCACTTGGGCGGTGAGCAGTTGGAGTTGCTGACAGGTGCGGAGATGACGCATGTGGCCTATCGCGAAGTGTCACAGCTTTTCACCTCGGTGGGGGCTGGTGATATTCAATGGAGCTTTGCCAGCATTCCATCAAGCCAAGGCGTGTTCAAGGCCGGCAAGATCCGTTACATCGCTGTGGCTGCCGCCAAACGTTTGCCACAAATGCCCGATGTGCCCACGGTGGCAGAGTCAGGTGGCCCTGCTGGTTTTGAGGTGAACTCGTTCGTGGTGTTGGTGTCACCCAAAGGCATTGCCAATGATGTGAAAGCCAAAATCAATGCGGATGTTTTGAAAGTCTTGGCCGATCCCGAAGTCAAAGCGCGCTACAACACCTTTGCATTCGAGACCATCAACTGGTCACCTGATGACATTCGCAAGAATGCCGATGCGAAAAGCAAAATCTACGATCAGTTGGTCAAGCGCAAAAACATCAGCTTGGATTGATGCGAGACCCAGTGGTGAATGGGCACCTCGGCTTTTTCATGCAGAAATAAGCCGAGACCCACACTGCAAAACCACGCAAAGCCTGTCAATGCAAACGCTGTGGTGGGGTCGTAGAAATGGCTGGTGTTCCACATCGCGCTGAACAAGACGATCAAGCCAAAGTGCGTCAAGAACAGCACATAAGCGCTGTTTGATAACCGATGCACCACACGTTTCATGGGGGTCCAGTGCACCATGCCTTTGGGTTTGATGACCAGCCAAATGGCAGTGATGAGTGCCAACGTCAGGCGTGTGCGGTATTCAAACCACAAGGCCCCCACCGCGAGTAAGGCGGTGATCCAAAAGACTTGGGCATCAAAGGCGGACCGTTTGGCCCAAGCGGCCAACACACCCAAGCCATAAGCTGCAAAGAAATAGATGGCCCAGATGTCGAGTTCATCCACGCGGTTGAACTGCCACATGGATGTCACACACAACAAGGCCACACCCAGCGACAAGCGCTGACGGTTGTCGGTGTGCAACACGTGGCACAACACAATCAACAAGGCGTAAAGCTGAAAGTCAACGGCCACATACCAAGCACCGCTGGACAGCGCCTCAAAGCCCAACAGGTCGTGTGCCAACAGCGCATGCGCTAAGAATTGCCAAACCGTTGGCTCATTGGGCAACCAGTCGGCATGGATGGCGTGACGTGACACGCTCACGGCTAGGCTGATGAGTGCTAGGGCCAGCAGATAAATGGGAGCCAGACGCAAATAGCGTTTGAAGATGTTGACGAGGGGGTGTTTGACCGGTTTGTTTATCACCGACTGCGCGGCCAAATACCCACCGACGACCAAGAACACTTGAACCGCCAAACGCGCACTGCGGTACAGCCAATCCATCAAATGTGGCCATGCCAAAGTCATGGTGTCGGCCATAGGACCGTAGGCAGAAAAGTGGTGCCACACAATGAACTGTGCGGCGACAACTTTCAGCACATCGACGGTGAAGGAACGCTCTAGCAAACGGATTTATCTCTCGGCTGACTTAGTCTTTAGGACGGAAGCTGATCAGCAGGGGTGAATGCACGCGACCATCTGTGTCGCGCGGTAAGGCTTCAGTCTTGTCGATGGCTTTGAGCACCGCGTTGTCCCATGCCGAGTTGCCACTGGACTTGACCAACTTGCGGCTAACGATGGTGCCATCGGGTGCGCAGCGCACCTCCACCTCAGCCGAGGGGTTGCCCGCCACAGAACTGTCGTCAAACGTGATGTTGGGTTTGATGCGTGCACGGATGCGACCGCCATAGCTGTCTGATGGGCCAGAGGCCTTCATCGCTGTGCCCGTGGCGTTTTCGCCACCTGTCGCGCCGGCCAAGCCTGCCATGCGTTTCATGTTTTCTTTGCGAATGGCATCTAGCTTTTTGGCTTCTTCTGCGGCAGCTTTGCTGTCTTTTTGTTCTTGCTGCTTCTTCGCTTCTTTTTCCTTGCGTTCCTTTTCGGTACGTTCCTTGTCTTTGCGTTCTTTGTCTTTACGCTCTTCTTCTTTTTTGGCTTCTACCTTGCGCTTGTCGTCTTCTGCTTTGAGCTTGGCTTTTTTCTCTTCGGCCTTTTTCAGATCTTCTTTGCGTTTGTCTTCTTCACGCTTGGCTTCTAGCTTTTTTTCTTCGTCGATTTTTTTCTTTTTCGCCAGCGCAATTTCCGCATCGCGATTCGGTGCAATCGGTGGCGCGGGTTTGGCCACCACTTTCGGTGTGGGTTCTGGCTTAGGAGCGGGTGGGGGTGGAGGCGGCGGCTCCACCTCTACCAACTTAGGTGCCGCTGCCATTGGCACAGCAGACCACAGTTCCGCTTCAACCGACAAGCTGTCGTCTTGCTGCCATTGAATACCCGCAGTCAGCGCCACGATGAGCAAGGCGTGCACAAACAAAGCCGCGCCCACTGAACGCGCGGTCCCCTCCGGGGGAGGCGGTGCAAATTCAAGATGCTTGGGCAATGCGCTCATGGCTTAACAAGTCAGTCGACCAACTGAACCGCTAGGCCCACGCGTTGCACACCTGCACGTTGCAGCGTGTCCATGGCTTTGACCACGGTTTCGTATTTGATGGTGCGGTCTGCGGTGATGACCACAGGGCCTTGCGATGTTTCACCTTGCAACTCGCGAACATCGCGGGCCAAGCCCGTGAGGGTGCTGCTGACCGTCTTGGTCACCGTGCCGGTGCTTTTGACAGTGATGCGCTCTTCTTTGCTGATCTCGACGTGGATCACTTGGTCTGGCACCGTGGCCGCTTTGCCCACGCTGGGCAAATCAATCACGCTGGGGGAAATGAGCGGCGCGGTCACCATGAAGATGATGAGCAAGACCAGCATCACGTCGATGAACGGCACCATGTTGATGTCGTTCATGGCGCGACGGCCACGACCAGAGCGAGGGGCGATGGAAGCCATGCTGCGTCTCCGGCTTAGTGCGCTGTACCGCTGGCGCTGACATTGCGCTGCAAGATGTTGCTGAACTCTTCGATGAAGGTTTCCAACTTGATCGACACACGGTCAATGTCGCGTGAGAAACGGTTGTAGGCCAACACGGCAGGAATCGCGGCGAACAAACCAATGGCCGTGGCAACCAACGCCTCGGCAATACCGGGGGCCACCTTCGCCAGCGTGACTTGTTGCATGCCTGCCAAGCCCGTGAAGGCATGCATGATGCCCCACACCGTGCCAAACAAACCGACATAGGGAGAGACAGAACCAACCGAGGCCAACAAAGACAAGTTGGATTCAATCGCATCCATCTCGCGTTGGTAGCTCGCACGCATGGCACGACGTGCGCCGTCCATCAAAGCACTGCTGTCGTTGATGCGGCGCTCACGCAGTTTTTGGTACTCACGCATACCACTGGCGAAGATGCGTTCCATTGGGCCAGATGTTTTGGCGTTTTGGGCGGCTGCGGCGAACAGCTCGTTCAAACTGGTGCCGGACCAAAAGTCGCGCTCGAACGCATCGTTGAGTTCATTCACGCGTTTGATTGAGCCAATCTTGCGAAAGATGGCCGCCCAGCTGGTGATGGAAACCCCCATCAGCATCAGCACCACAACTTGCACGACCCAACTGGCGTTGAGTAACAAATGGATGATGGAAAAGTCTTGTGTCATGTCAGGCGTTCCAATACAGAAGTGGGGATTCTCGCAGGCTTCATCGCGGTGGCATCAACCCAACCGATACGAATCGTGCCTTCGCAAAGTAAAGTTTCGCCCAGCCATGCTTGTTGGGCGATGACGAGGCTGGCGCGGCCACCTTCGGCCAGTGTGGCGGTGACGCGCAACAAGTCGTCGAGTTTGGCAGGACGGTGGTATTTGACGGTGGTTTCACTCACCACAAACATGCCACCCGTTTCTTGACGCAACGCATGCTGGCCGATGCCGAGCGCTCGCAGCCATTCGGTGCGAGCGCGTTCAAAGAATTTGAGGTAATTGGCGTAGAACACGATGCCGCCGGCATCAGTGTCTTCCCAGTAAACCCGAATGGGGTGTTCGAAAACAGTGCGCATGGTTTAGCCCAGCAAGGTGTGTAAACGGGCGACCGACGCTTGCAATTCAGGCAAAGAGCGCGCGGTCGAAAAGCGCACAAAGCGCGAGGTGTCCGCATGACCAAAGTCGCGGCCGGGCGTGATGGCGAGGTTGGCTTGGCGCATCACTTCAAACGCGAAGTCCCAGCTGCCTGTGACACCCAATTTATGGGCCGCCTCGGTGCAGTCGGCCCATGCGTAAAACGCCCCATCGGGCATGACGGGCACGGTCAGGCCCAGTGCGTTGAGTGCGGGTACAAAGTAGTCACGACGGGCTTTGAATTCGGCACGACGGCGTTCGTATTCGGCAATGCTTTGCGCCTCGAAGCAGGCCAGCGCCGCATGTTGCGCCACGGTGCTGGCGCAGATGAACAAGTTTTGCGCCAAACGCTCCATCACGGGTACGAGCGCATCGGGCACCACCAGCCAGCCCAAACGCCAACCGGTCATGTTGAAGTATTTCGAAAAGCTGTTGATGCTGATGATCTGATCGTCAATGCCCAGTGCAGACTGGCCAAATTGCGCGTCGTAACTCAGACCCAAGTAAATTTCATCAATCAGCGTGGTACCACCGCGTTGCGACACCTCGTTGTGAATGGCACGCAACGCGTCGGGGTGAATCGATGTGCCCGTTGGGTTAGAGGGCGAAGCCAACAACACACCGCGTGTGTGAGCCGTCCAATGTGCGCGCACTTGCGCTGCACTGAGCTGAAAACGCTCGGCTGCTGTGGTGGACACCAACACGGCTCGACCTTCTGCGGCGCTCACAAAGTGGCGGTTGCAGGGGTAGCTGGGGTCGGGCATGAGCACGTCGTCGCCCGCTTCAATCAACGCCAAGCAGGCCAGTTGCAACGCAGCCGATGCCCCCGCCGTGATGACGATGCGACGCGCGGGCACGTTCACACAGAAGCGTGAGCTGTACCAGTCGCTGATGCGCTCACGCAATTCGGGCAGGCCTAAGGCGGGGGTGTACTGCGTGACACCATCATGGATGGCGCGTGTGGCGGCTTCTTGCACCAAAGGCGGCGCGGTGAAATCAGGCTCGCCGATGTTCAAAAAGATCATGGGCGCATCAGTGTGCGCGACCAAAGCGGCACGCTCGGTGGCGGCCTTGGCTACTTCCATCACATAAAACGGCTCAATGCGCTGCGCGCGCTGGGCGATCTTCATCATCAGTCGCTGATCAGCTTTGAGTTTTGCCTTTGGCGCGGTCTGACTCAACTTCGAGCGCGCGCAGCTTGGGGGCCAAGCCGTTGAGCACACCGTTGACGTACTTGTGACCATCGGTACCGCCAAACGATTTGGCGAGTTCGATGTATTCGTTCAGCACCACGCGCCATGGGACGTCGATGCAATGTTGGAACTCATACGCGCCCATCCACATCACGGCGTGTTCGATGGGGGAGATTTCGTCCAGCTTGCGGTCAAGCAACGGCGCAATGAGTGCATCTAAAACTTCACGTTGCTCAATGCAGCCATACAGCAGTGCGTCGTAATGCACAGAGTCGGATTTGTGGAAACCGCTCAGGTCGCGGGTGAACATGTCAATGTCGGCTGCTTCGTTTTGGCCCACCAAAAATTGGTAGAGACCTTGCAAGGCAAATTCACGCGAACGGCTGCGTCCAGATTTGGCAGCGCTTTTGGTTGTGCCGTTGCTGGCCGTTTTATGTGCGGCTTTGTCGTTGGTGGTGCGGTGTTCGCTCATGCCAAGCTCTCCAACAACAAGGCCATTTCAACTGCGACGCGTGCCGCGTCACGGCCTTTGTCGGTTTGACGGGCGACTGCTTGCTCTAAGTTTTCGGTGGTAAGGATGGCGTTGGCAATGGGCACGTGGTAGTCCATGCCCACGCGGGTCACGCCTGCGCCAGATTCGTTGGCCACGAGTTCAAAATGGTACGTCTCACCACGGATGATGCAGCCCAGCGCGATGAGGGCGCTGAACGGTTCTGGGTCTTCAATTTGCGCGAGCGCAGCCAAGGCCAAAGGCACTTCCAATGCGCCTGGCACATGCACGTGGGTGATGCGGTCATCCGCCACGCCCATGGCTTTGAGTTCGGCGATGCAAGCAGTGGCCAAGGCGTTGGTGATGTCGTCGTTGAAACGCGCTTGGACGATGCCAATTTTCAACGCGCTGCCGTCGAGCGTGGTGGTGGAGCCGAGGTTAGAGACAAACATAGTTTTTATTCTTTAGAAAGGTAGCCAGTGATTTCAAGTCCGTAGCCCGTCATGCTGGGCATGCGGCGCGGGTTGCCCATGAGGCGCATTTTTTGAACGCCGCAGTCACGCAAAATTTGTGCGCCTACGCCGTAGCTGCGCAAATCCATGCGACCCCGCTCTGGGCCGTGTGCAGAACGTGCTGTTCCGTCAAACTGGGCCAGTAGCTGTTCGCCGCTTTCGCCGCAATTGAGCAAGACGACCACACCAGTTCCTTCGGCGTTGATGCGTTGCAGGGCGGCATCCAAACCCCAAGAGTGCATGACGCGGTTGGGTTCGAGTGCATCGAGCACCGACAGGGGCTCGTGCACACGGGCCAACACTTCGGCTTCCGCCGCCCATGTGCCTTTGATCAGCGCCATGTGGACATCGCCGCTGGTCATGTCTTTGTAGGCGTTGGCGGTGAATTCGCCGTGCGCGGTGTGCATGGTGCGTGAGCTGACTTTGTGCACCAGTGACTCGTTGCGGCTGCGGTAGGCAATCAGATCGGCAATGGTGCCGATCTTCAGGCCGTGTTCTGCGGCAAAGAGTTGCAAATCAGGCAAGCGGGCCATGGTGCCGTCGTCTTTCATGATTTCGCAAATCACGGAGGAGGGCGAGCAACCCGCCATGGCGGCCAAATCGCAACCCGCTTCAGTGTGGCCTGCACGCATGAGCACACCGCCGTCCACCGCTTGCAGCGGGAACACATGGCCCGGTTGCACCAAGTCGGTGGGCTGAGTGGCTTTGGCCACGGCCACTTGGATGGTGCGTGAGCGGTCGGCGGCAGAAATGCCGGTGGTCACACCCACCGCGGCTTCGATGGACACGGTAAAGGCCGTGCTGTACACGGTGCCGTTGCGCGCAGCCATAGGTGGCAGTTTTAAAAATTCGCAACGCTCGCGGGTGAGCGTGAGGCAAATCAAGCCACGACCAAAGCGAGCCATGAAGTTGATGGCCTCAGGCGTGACGTGGTCAGAGGCCAGCACCAAGTCGCCTTCGTTCTCGCGGTCTTCTTCGTCAACCAAGATGACGATGCGACCGGCTTTCATGTCAGCCACGATGTCTTCGACGGGAGAAATAGGAACAGGGGAAGCGACGGGCGTTAAGCCTTGGGTTGCGCTCATGGTTTTGCTTTCAATGCGGCAGCGTCGCCCAGCGAGGCGTCAACACGCAACATGCGTTCAACGTAGCGGGCGACGGTGTCAATTTCGAGGTTCACCGTGCTACCCGTTTTGAGCGAGCCCAAAGCGGTGTTGTCTACGGTGTGAGGAATGAGGTTGATGCTGACTTCTGAGCCGCGCAAACCCAGCGGGCCTTGCGTCTCGAAGAAATCTTGCACGCGGTTCACGGTCAGACTCACCCCGTTGATGGTGATGGAGCCCTTGTAGGCTAAGTATTTGGCGAGTTCGGTGGGGGCCATGATGCGCAGCTCCCAGCTTTCGCCGATTTGCGCAAAGTGGCTCACATGACCAATGCCGTCCACATGACCCGACACGATGTGTCCGCCCAAACGGTCGTGGGCACGCAAGGCTTTTTCAAGGTTGACGCGGCCTAACTCAGCCAGACCACTGGTGCGAGTCAGTGATTCAGCCGAGATGTCGATGGTGAATTGGTGTGTGTCAAGGTCGAAGCTGGTGACCGTCATGCACGCGCCGTTGAGCGCGATGCTGTCCCCCAGTGCGACATCGTCGAGATACCCAACAGGCGCCTGCAGTGTGAGACGCTTGCCGTGGCTTAAAGAGCTACCCAGGTCGTGAACAGCGGTGATGCGCCCCACGCCGGTGATGATTCCGGTGAACATAGGCGTTATTTTCGCAGGTTTACGGCACGCTTACCGATTGAGGCGAGCCAATATCCGTAAATCAGGGCCGATTTGTGTCACTTCGTGAAACGTGAGGGGCATTGCATCGCTCAAACAGGTGAAAGGCCCTAAATTTGTCATGCCACGGCCTTGGCCCATCAATTTGGGCGCGAGGTAGGTGAGCAGCTCATCCACCAAGCCTTCGCGTAACAACGAACCATTCAGCTTATGCCCCGCTTCAACATGCACTTCGTTGATTTGCTTTTGGCCTAAATCTTTCAACATGGCGGCAAGATCAACCTTCCCGCTGGGGTTAGGCAGGCACATGACATGTGCGCCTTTGGCCTCTAAAGCGGCACGACGCTGGGCATGGTCAACCGCGCAGTAAATCCAGACCGGACGCTGTGGCGCAAACAGTTTGGCGGTGATGGGGGTTTCGAGTTGGCTGTCCATCACCACCAATGTAGGTTGGCGTGGTGTGGGGATGGCACGTACGTCCAGCTGCGGGTCGTCCTCGCGTACTGTGCCGATGCCCGTGAGCACCGCACAAGCGCGTGCGCGCCATGCGTGGCCGTCTTCACGTGCAGGAGGGGAGGTGATCCACTGGCTCACACCGTTGCTGAGTGCGGTTTGACCATCCAGTGAGGCGGCGATTTTCAGGCGCACCCAAGGCGTACCTTGAGTCATGCGTTTGAAAAAACCAATGTTGAGTTCGTGTGCTTCTGTGTCGAGCAACCCGACGTCCACTTGCACCCCTGCGGCACGCAACCGTGCAATGCCTTGACCTGCCACTTGTGGGTTTGGGTCACCTTCGGCCACCACCACGCGCGTCAATCCTGCGTGAATGAGTGCATCGCAGCAAGGGCCTGTGCGACCTTGGTGGCTGCATGGCTCAAGCGTGACGTAGGCGGTGGCACCTTTGACCTCGTGGCCTTGGGTTTGTGCGTCGCGCAGTGCCATCACTTCAGCGTGTGCCTCGCCTGCGCGTTGGGTGTGGCCGCTACCTATTACCTTGTGTTGGTCGTCCACGATGACGCAGCCCACACGTGGGTTGGGCGAGGTCAAAAACAAAGCCTCGCGCGCTAGGCCCAAAGCGTGTGTCATGTGAAGGATGTCGTGCGCAGAAAAACTCATGGCGCAATTATGAATGGCTGGGGCTTATCGGCTCCAGCACTGTGCGGCCGTTTGGCTGGCACCTTCCACACTTCGCATGCCCAGATGGTTGATGGACAGTGTGCCGCAGGCATCGACCGCTTGAACGCCCCAAGGCGTGGCGCTGAGTGTGTAGCTTTGTGCGGTGCTGGTCACGTTCATCTTGTAACGCTGTCCTTCGATTTGCAGCACGCTAGAGGGCACGTCGTTTGCCGCTGGGTAAGCGCCGTTGGCACTGGCTGCACGTTCAAACCAATGGGCAGCTTGTAGCAGCGAGGCTTTCGCTTGAGCGCGATGGCTTCGTAAAATCAAGCTTTGATAGCTGGGCCAAGCGAGGTTGGTGAGTGTGGCGATGCATGCCAGAGCAATCAGCAACTCGATGAGGCTGAAGCCTCCGCGGGTGTGTGTTGTTGGCTTAGGTGTGGCGTCAGTCATGAAGCACATGCCAGCTTTGCCACTTGCCGGTTGTCGATGTGGGCGTGTTGCGTGTCCAAATGGTTTGCAGCACCGTGTGGCTACTGGGGAGCATGCCGTAGGCTGAGACGGTGATGCGATAAACGAACGTTTGGGTGTCAGCGTAGGGAAACACTTCGACCCAATACCCAGTGCTGTCTGCGCCGTACGGTGTTTCGCTGGCACTGAGTGGCATGGCCGTGTGGATTTGGCCTTTCCAATAACTTGCCTGGGTTGAGGTGCTGTCCAGTGTGTTGGGGGCGCAGATGCCACTGCGACAGGTTTCTGCCCCTAAACGTTGTCGTAAGGTGTCGTATTCGGCGAAGGTGTTTGGAAAGAAGGCATGCGTTTGCCCTTCGCTGCCTGCGGTGTGGCGCAAGTTGGGCGTTACTTCGCCGGCTTCATTGATGGTCGTTGCTGTCTGGACGATGTCTTGAATCGCGATGGGGAGTGCGGCTTGGGCTTTGTGTTGGGTGCGCAGTTGGTCCGCTTCTGCGTTGAGCAGTTGTTCGTTGACCCAGAGGTTGCGCATCGCCAGCAGCGTGGTCAAGCTGGCCAAGGTGAGCAGGGCTAACAAAGTGGGCAGAGCGAGTCCGTGCTGTTGGGTGAGCGTTTTCATGGCATCCCCAGATCACGGTTGCGCAAGGTTGTGACGCGTTTGAACACGCGTCGTAAACGGCCATCGGCCAAGATGGTGTCACTTTGGCAGCCTTTCAGATTTGCGTTGGTTTTGGTGCTGTTGACCACGTTGATGCTGGCGACGCGTACACACACGTCGATGGCTAGCACCTGCGACATGGCCGTGACTTGGTCTGCTGTTTTCCATTGAATGGTTTGATGGGCCGGGTTGAATTCGGCGTAGCGCAGCTGAAAGTCTTCGATGCCTTCGGCCAGTGCTTGGAAGGTGCTGTTGTCTAAATTCAGGTCTTTGCACGTCAGTTCTTTGTTGGTGTTGAGCTTGTACTGATTGCTCACCGTCGCTTGTTTGCTGTTGAGGTTGCCTTGGCAATCGGCGGCATCGAGGGCATGCCAATGCGCCAGTGTGATGCTCTCTGTGTATTTGTTGCCATTGATGCCCGTGAGTGCGGCCTGTCCCGTTTGTTCGCTGGCAGACATGTCAACCGCCATGCGGCCTTCGCGGTTGTCTCGCCTTGTCAAATAGGTAGCCCCAGTCAAGTGTGTTTGCTCCCGCAGGCTGCGCAAGGCCATGCGTGCGTTGGCATGCACGGCATCAGCGGCGGTCATGGCGGTCCATGTGTGAGTGCTTGCGCTGTACGCCGCGACTGCGGCAGCAATCACGAGTGAGCCTAAGGCCACGCCGATCAACAACTCTGGCAAGGTGTGGCCTTGTTGGGAATGCGCACTCATGGTTCTGGTCTGAACAACAAACGCCAGCAACTCATGTGCTCAGGACAGCGCGGTGTACCGCCTGTGGCGTCTGTTGGGTAGGTTTCATTGGCATCGTGCCAAGCAATGACGATGCCCCACCAATTGGGTGTGTCACGCAAGGTAAATACGGCGGCATCGCCTTGTGGCAATTGATCTTGCAGCGTTTGTTGAAGCTGTTGCATGTCCCATTGCGCCAGCTCGCTGCGACTGCACGGGGTGGCAGTGCAGTCAGTGCCTGTGCTGCTGTTGAGGGAACCCCAAGCCTTGGCATACAGCGCACGCTGTGGGGAATTGAGACGCATGCGTTCAGCCAAGTCGTCGGCGATGCCCGTGGCGACAGAGCGCATGAGTTGTTGGCGTTGTACAGCCAAGGCTTGTTGGTGCATCCACAACAGCCCAAACACACCGAATGCCAAAACCAGCAAAGCCACCAATGCTTCAACCAACGCAAAGCCTTGTGTGTGCTTCAGCTGCATGACTCGCCCGATTGCCAGCGCAAGCGGCTGGCGCTATTGAGGCACAAGGTGTTAGCGATGCCGAAAATGGTTTGACGCGATTTGATGACCCAGCGTTCACCCACTGTGCCGAGATCGCCGCGCTGGCTGATGTCCAGTGGGACTGATTTGGTAAACGTCACTTGCAGTGGCGTTTGAAGTTGTGATGTGTGCAGCACTGTTTGGTTGGACTTGACGCGAAGCTCCCAGCCGCAACTCCAATCGTTGTCTGCGGACGAGCCCCAAGCGCAATCTCGTGAACGAACGAGTTGCAAGACCTCGCCACGTTGCAGTGCACGAACGCGAGCGCTTTGTAAATCGTTGATCAGTTGGTCGCGTGCAGCTTGGACACGGTTGCGCTCTTGCAGCCGTTGCCAGTTGGGAATGGCGAAAGCGGCGGTGATGCCCATCAGACCCAAACACACCAACAGTTCGATGAGCGTGAAGCCATGTGACGGACGTGTGTGAGAAATAAAAAAACCTAGCGTTTGCATGAAGCAAATACTAGGTTTTCAACGCATTTCGGCGTTTTGCCGAAACTCGAAAATTACTTGCGGACTTCGTCCACCAAGCTCTTGAAATCGTCAATGTCTTCGAAGCTGCGGTACACGCTGGCGAAGCGGATGTAGGCCACTTTGTCGAGTTTTTTCAGTTCGCGCATCACCAGCTCGCCAATCCGGGTGGAAGGCACTTCGCGTTGGCCCAAGGCGAGCAGTTTTTCTTCGATGCGCTCAATGGCGTTGTCGACTTGTTCGGTGCTGACAGGGCGTTTGCGCAGGGCGAGGCCCATGGATTCAAGAAGTTTGTTGCGTTTGTATTCGATGCGACGACCATCTTTTTTGACGATGTTGGGAAAGCTGACGTCGGGACGCTCGTAGGTGGTGTAGCGCTTTTCGCAAGCCCCACATTGGCGGCGGCGGCGCACGGAGTCACCGTCTTCAGACATGCGGGTTTCAACAACTTGGGTTTCTAGGTGACCGCAGAAGGGACATTTCATCTTGTGTTCTCTCTTTTGCTTTTTTGTTGGCGGTGCTCGCTAAGGGCATTTGGTATTGGCCGCTTCCTCATGCTGGAGTACCAGAAATCGTCAGCGGCCAATACCAAACACCCTCAGTCTGCGTCCGCACTTTGCTTCGCTCGCGCATTTCACTCGTGCCAGCAACCCGCGACCCATCCGGCTAGAAACCTTCACAACCGAAACAACCTAAAACAGAAGCGGACAAACAAAAACCCCCGACACAGAGGACGGGGGTTTGGTAGAAGTTACTTGTAAACAGGGAACTTAGCAGTCAGTGCGTGCACCTTGGCTCGCACTGCGGCAATATTCGCTTCGTCGTGTGGGTTGTCCAACACGTCCGCAATCAAGTTGGCTGTGATGCGAGCTTCTTCGTCTTTGAAACCACGGGTGGTCATGGCAGGAGTACCAATGCGCACACCGCTGGTGACGAATGGTTTTTCTGGGTCGTTCGGGATGGCGTTCTTGTTGATCGTCATGTGAGCGGCGCCCAGTGCGGCTTCGGCTTCTTTGCCTGTGATTTTCTTGGAGCGCAAGTCCACCAACATCACGTGGCTTTGAGTGCCACCGCTGACGATGCGCAGGCCGCGTTCAGTCAGTGTGTCAGCGACGATCTTGGCGTTTTTCACCACTTGGGCTTGGTACTCTTTGAACTCAGGCTGCATGGCTTCTTTGAACGCCACAGCTTTGGCTGCGATGACGTGCATCAAGGGGCCACCTTGCAAGCCTGGGAAGATGGCGCTGTTGATGGCCTTTTCGTGCTCGGCCTTCATCAAGATGATGCCGCCGCGTGGACCGCGCAGGCTCTTGTGTGTCGTGGAGGTCACCACATCCGCGTGAGGCACGGGGTTGGGGTATTGACCCGCAGCGATCAAGCCAGCGTAATGGGCCATGTCGACCATAAAGATCGCGCCAACTTCTTTGGCGATCTTGGCAAAGCGTGCCCAGTCGATGTGCAGGCTGTAAGCAGAAGCGCCAGCCACGATCAGCTTAGGCTTGTGTTCACGGGCTTTGGCTTCCATCGCTTCGTAGTCGATGGCTTCTTTGGCATCCAAACCGTAAGACACGACGTTGAACCATTTACCAGACATGTTCAGTGCCATGCCGTGGGTCAAGTGACCACCTTCGGCCAAGCTCATGCCCATGATGGTGTCGCCTGGCTTTAAGAAAGCGAGAAACACAGCTTCGTTGGCCGATGCGCCGCAATGGGGTTGTACGTTGGCCGCGTCTGCGCCGAAGATTTGTTTGATGCGGTCAATGGCCAGTTGCTCGGCCACGTCCACATTTTCACAGCCACCGTAGTAGCGCTTGCCTGGGTAACCTTCGGCGTATTTGTTGGTGAGCTGCGAGCCTTGGGCTTGCATGACGGCTGGCGAAGCGTAGTTTTCGCTGGCGATCAGCTCAATGTGGTGCTCTTGACGGGCGTTTTCGGCTTGAATGGCGGCCCAAACTTCGGGGTCGGTTTGTTCGATCAAGATGTTGCGGTTGTACATACTGGCAGTCCTAGAAAAAGGTGGTCCCGGCTTTAACTGAAAAGTTAACGGCAGAGCTGCCCAGGCGAACGGCAAAACACCTCTGTGTATCAGAGGCTGCGCGCTTCCCAGTGGTCATACATCCACGTCAGCGGTACAAGGCCAATGCCCCGCACGCCTATCGCCAGTTGCGCACACCTGAGAGTTTACCGTGGTTCCTCGTCGTCTTTGCCGAAGGGGGTCAAGCGCTGGGCTTTTTCCCACAGGCGTTCTAAACGGGCAGTGGCAGCCTCTGCTGCAGTCGAAGGGGGTGGTGCGATGGGCACTTTCACACCTTTGGCCACTTGTTGCAGGCGAGCGTTTTCAGCAAAGACTTTGCCTGCGTAGCCTTGGTCATCTTTTGTGTTACCTGCACCGACATAGAGTTTGAGACCCCCTTCAAGGCTGCCTGCGCGCTGGATGCACTCTTTGAGCACATTCACGCCGACGCGAACGTTTGCCACGGGGTCAAACGCAGCTAAGGAGCCGCCAAACCCTTGGTATTTCTGTTCGTGGACCTTGGTCATCACCTGCATCAACCCCTGAGCGCCAACAGAGCTTTGGGCAAAGGGGTTGAACCCTGATTCGACGGCCATGACCGCCAAGATGAGGGTAGGTTCAATTTGGTTGGCGGGGCCAAGGTCGTACGCCTCGGTCACCAATGCGCTCAAAGGCTCGGGCGCGACACGGTATTTGCGGCTTAACCAATATGCCAAATTGGCTTGTTGTTTGGGAAGATCGCGTGGGTTTGTGGCTGTGGCGCGGTCTACCGCGTCAGCATCTGTAGCGATGCCCAGCTCGTCATACTGACGCTCTTGTAGCCAGCTCATGACCTTGGCTTCGGTCACTGCACGCAAGTCGGGGCGCACGGTAAGTGCCACCACAAAAAAGAAGATACATAGCCCGACCATGGCCAAACCATTGTGAGAAATGGCAAAAAAGCCCTGTGCCACGTCGGTGGCAAAGGTTCGCAGTCCTAGCTGTAATCGGGCGAACACGGGCATAGATGTAAATTTATAAATAAGGAGTAGGCCAAAATTTTAAAGCCTCGGCGACAATCGGTGCTAATTTACTGTGAGCCCTACTTGTGACTGATTCTTCTACCAAATCCTTCGATCTCGCCGCGCTAGACACATTGACTGGCGGTGCCTTTACCGTTTCTACATCTGGAGAGCGTGCCACTCGCTTGCGAGACTGGCTGGTCAGCCAGCCCACTTTGGAGCAGCTCCAAGCGGTATTTGACGAAATGATCCACCGCGACAAAGGTGCAGCCAAGGTCTTGCGCGAGAAGCTGGATGAGCTTCGCCGCAGCAAAGACCAAGACGCATTGATCGTCGAGTGGACCGCCAAAGGCGAAGCCTTGCGCGATGCGCCACGTATCAATTTAGGGGATGCCATGGGTTGGCAGCGTGATGCTGCCAAAGCTGGCGCACCGTTGTCCCGTGAGCCTTTGGCTGGTTTGAAAACTGCGCTCACCGAACGGGTCAAAGCCATCGAAGATCTGCAACACCAAACCCAAGTGCAGCGAGAAGCGGCTGTGTTGCTGGCCCAACGCATCGAAGTGTTGTCGACCAAACCTTGGCAGGATGCTTTGGCACAGCGCGACGCCTTGCATGCGGATCTTGAGCGTTGGATTTCTCAAGCCCAAGCCTTGGCTGCTGATACCCAATGGCCCAGCGTGGATGCCAAGTTCGCGCCTGCATTGCAGACCAGCACCCAACAAGTACAAGCCGTTTGGACCGCTTTTAGCGAAGCCCTGTCTTTGACGGAAGCTGCCGCTGCCGACGCGGCTGCGCCTCTGCCCGCCGTTCCCGCATGGTCTGACCAAATTCGTGTGGCGCGTGGTGAAGTGTTGCCGCAAGCGGCTTTGCCCGCCAAAGTGGCCAAACCTGCGGCCACAGGCGTAGATGCCACACGCAAAGTCAAACCGACGGCCGACAAAGCGGTGGTGGACCAAAAACGTTTAGAGCTGGCCATGCAGGCCGAGGCTTTGTTCAAGCCCGCTCCAGCAGCGAAACCCGCAAAAGCCAACGCGCCGCAAACAACGGATGCCGCGTCAACACCTGAAGCTTCAGTGTCTACCGAGGTGGCCGGTGAAGCTGTGTCGTCAGCAGAAGTTGCGGCACCTGCCGAAAAAACAGCCGCCGTTCAAGCTGATGACGTGGTGCGTGTGCCCGCTATGGGCGGTCGCAAAATGCAAGAAACCTTGCGTAATCTGCGTGAGCAATGGAAAAAGGTGGACAAAGAAGCGGCCCCCAACCCTGCGTTGTGGAAGCGCTTTGACGCAGCTTGCAACCGTGCCCATGAGGTGGTGGATGCGTGGCTGAAAGAAGCCCGTGCTCAAACGGCGGCGCACAAAGCCCAACGCTTGGCTTTGATCGAAGAAGTCAAAGCTTGGACCGTGGCACACGCCAATGGCCCTGATTGGAAAGGCGTGGCGCGTCAACTGCACCAATTTGCGCAACGCTGGCGCGACAGCGGCCATTTGAGCGAAAAAATGTTTGCTGAGCTGCAGTCCGTTTGGAAGACTGCGATTCACGCCGCACACGAACCTTTGGAGGCGGTGCAAAAAGCCAGCTTGGCACGTCGCCAAGCGCTGATTGCCGAGGCACAAGCCTTGGGTGCAGCGCCTACGTTGCGTGTGGATGCTGTCAAAGCGCTGCAACAACGTTGGCAAGAAGAGGCGCACACCGTCGTGCTTGACCGCAAGCAAGAACAAAAACTGTGGGATGCCTTCCGTCAACCGATTGACGAGGCGTTTGCTCGCAAATCGTCTGTGCGTGAACAGTCACAAGCCGCGCTCACACCGCATGACAAAGCCGTTCTTGATGCAGCCAAAGCGCTGGAATCGGCCACTGCCAAAGGCGATGCTGCTCAAATTCGTGCGGCCATGCAAACGTTGGAGCAAATTGCGCGCGGTGAAGTCGTCGTGGCTAGCCCCGTTGCAACACCCGTTGCAGAGCCAACGGCTGATGCTGCATCGTTGGTGATCGATGCCACTGCACCTGCTGAACAAGTCGCAGACGCAGCGCCTTCTGCCGATGCGTCTGCCGCAGATGAAGTGGCGGCTGAACCCGTGGTGGACGCGGCACCGGCCAAACCCAAAGCGGCACCACGTCCTGTGGTGGCTGTGCGTGGTGACGACCGCCCTGGCCAAAAACGTACCGAGGCAGCGCCAACTGCACGTGGTCGCGATGGCAAGTCTGCAGGCAAGTTCGGTGACAAGCCCGGTTTTGGCCGAGACGGTAAGCCTTCGCGTGAGGGTGGTCGTGAGGGCTTTGCTCCACGCGGCCCTCGTTTGGGCGATGCTGCTTTCAGAGCTCAACGCTTTGCGTTGGAATCTGCGCAAGACGCTTTGCGTCGTCTGGCAGCACAAGCGCATGGCGAAGTGCTGACACAACTCATGCACGCATGGGAAAAGCGCGATGCCGCGCAGTTGCCCGCCGCTCAAGCGATTGGCAGCAAACTGTCACCGGCACAACGCACCCAATGGGCACAAGCCTTGGCTGCACAGCCGCAAGGCGAAGCGGTCACGCCTTTGTTGCGCTTGGAAGTCGCGGCTGATTTGCCTACACCTGCCGCTCAAATGGATGCGCGTCGTGCGCTGCAGTTGCAGATGCTGACGCGTCGTAACGATCCTTCACCTCAAATGACATGGGCAGCGGATGCGGCTCAAGTGTTGGGCGGTGCGTATGACGAAGCGGCCGCACGCCGTTTGCAGGCTGCGCTGAAGGTGCTGCTCAAGCGCTAACCGAGGCTTGGGGCGTTTAGCCCTTGCTCAAAGGTAATCGACAAAGCCCCCGTGTGGGGCTTTGTGCTTTGTGGCGTAGCCAGCTCAGTACTTCCAGTCGAGGAGGAGTGGCATCTGCATCCCAGTCGCTCAAGACCCAGCGGTTCAGACCTTGGCCTAAGTTGTGTTCTGCGGGCTTGTGTGTGTGGCCATGCACCAGCACATGTGCATCGGCGTTGTTCAGCCAAGCAACGGCCGCTGAGGTGTCCACATCGGCGTAGTCCGTGAGGGTTTTGCTTTGTTTACGCGCTTCGCTTTGGGTTCGGATGCTGCGTGCGTAGGCTTGGCGTTCAGCCAAAGGCTGAGCGAGAAAAGTGGCCTGCCATTCGGGTTGGCGCACTTGTGCACGAAATGCCAGGTAGTCGTGGTCATCTAAGCACAGTGCGTCGCCGTGGCTCAGTAAGAAGCGCAAGTGTTTTGACGGGCTTACTTCCATGTCAAGGTCTAACACGGCGGGATCACTCAAGCCTTGCAGGCCGGTGGCCTTTAGCAAGGCTGGCCCTACCAAGAAGTCGCGGTTGCCACACATGAAGTACACGGGGATGCGTTGGGCCGTGGCTTTGAGCACGGCCATGCATTGCAGAGCGAAGGGGTCTTGGTTGTCATCGCCCACCCAGACTTCGAACAAATCACCAAGGATGAACAAGGCATCTGCTGGCGTATGGGCCATGTGTTGTGCCCATGCCTCAAACGTGGTGGATTCTGCGGCGTCTAAGTGCAGGTCAGAGATGAAGTCAATGCGCTGCCACGCGGGTTGGGCCCGCACACACGAGGGTGTCACGCAGGATGCGGGTGGCACATGCGTCATGAATGCTTAAAGCGCGACGGCTTTCTCAATCACCACGTCTTCTTTTGGCACGTCGTCATGAAAGCCTTTGCGACCTGTTTTGACCGCAGCGATCTTGTCAACCACGTCATTGCCGCTCACGACTTTGCCAAACACAGCATAGCCCCAGCCTTGCATGCTCGGTGCTTTGTGGTTCAAAAAGTCGTTGTCGGCCACGTTGATGAAAAACTGGGCTGTGGCCGAGTGCGGGTCAGACGTGCGCGCCATAGCCAGTGTGTAGTGGTTGTTTTTGAGGCCGTTGTTGGCTTCGTTTTCAATTGGGGCATCGCATTCTTTTTGTGTCATGCCGGGTTCAAATCCGCCGCCTTGCACCATGAAGCCAGGAATCACACGGTGAAAAATGGTTTTGTCATAGTGGCCTTTGTTCACATAGTGCAGGAAGTTTTCAGTGCACTTAGGCGCTTTTTCGGCATCCAATTCGATGGTGATGACGCCGAGGTCCAAGATGTGAAGTTCGACTTGTGGGTTGCTCATGGTGTTTCCTTATTGAAGAGGTGAAGCCTGCATGCGTTTAGAGCACGCTGGCCGATTGAATGACGATGGGCGTGCGTGGCACGTCCGAAGGGAAGGGGCCGCCAAATCCTGTGGGGGTGCTTTTGATTTTGGTGATGGTGTCCATGCCCGAAACCACTTTGCCAAACACCGTGTAGCCGGGTTGTTGAGGGGTTGGGTCAAGGAAACCGTTGTCCATCACGTTGATGAAAAACTGGGCGGTGGCAGAGTTGGGTACGTTGGTGCGAGCCATGGCGATGGTGCCGACGGTGTTGCGTGGACCGCCTTTGGCTAAGGCTTCGCGGCCTTCGTGTTCAACGGGAGGGCGGGTGCGGCGTTCGATGTAGCGTTGGTCGTAGCCACCACCTTGCACCATGAAGTTGCCAATCACGCGATGGAAGATGGTGCCGTCGTAGTGCTTGTCGCGCACATACTGCAAAAAGTTGTCGACAGTTTTGGGTGCTTTGTCTGGGTAGACCTCGACCACAAACTCGCCTGCATTGGTGATGAATTTCACGCGGGGCGCGTCTTGTGCCACGGCGGTTTGAGCCAAACCAAACACAAAGAAGGCAAAAACAGTGAGGTGGGAGAAGGCACGACGTGTCAGGTGTGTCAGTGTCATGGTTTACCTTGTGTGATTTCTAAGACGGGTTTGAGGTGTTCAATTTTTTGCGCTGGAGCACGCTGCTTGGGCTCAATGGCCAACGAGCGTTCATACGCTTGACGCGCCATGTTGACCAGCAGATCACCCATGTTTTCATGGGCTGCAGCGTAATTGGGGTTGGCGCGCAAGGCTGCATCGAGCGATGCCTTAGCGCGTGGGTAATCGCCTTTGGCGGCATAGAGCACGCCTAAGTTGTTGTGCGGCTCTGCCAACTCTGGGTACTCTTGCGTGAGGTCTAGATAAACCTTTTGCGCCATTTCGGGCTGGCCAAGCTGCTCAAAGATGAACCCTTGCCAAAAACGCATTTGTGGATCACGCGGGTTGGTCGCTAAGCTTTTGTTGACCACCAACAAGGCTTGTGGGTATTTGGCTTGACGCAGCAGTTTGCGCACATCGTTGTGCGGGGTGCTGATGACTGTGGGCTGGGTGGATTGGCCTGGTTGCCACTCTAAGGCCTCAACGCTTTGGGCATGTGCTCCAAACGAAGCCAAGCCAAACGCCATACCCAAAGCCCAAACCGCCGTCCAGCGGGTTTGCACGAGGGTTTGGCGGGCTGTGGGCAGAGCCAAAGACTTGGCTGGGGAGGTGGCGTGAGGGTTTGTCATGTGCTTTGTATACTGGAGGCATTGTAAAACAGAGGGTCTGAACGACTCTTTGGCTTTCACCTCATTACCGACCCTTCATTGCGGTCTTCTCTCGATTCACTCATGACGCTTCGCATTCACAACACGCTCACGCGTGCGCTGGAAGACTTTTCGCCGCTCGAACCTGGACACGTTCGCATGTACGTGTGCGGCATGACCGTGTACGACTTGTGCCATTTGGGCCATGCCCGTTCGATGGTGGCGTTTGACGTGGTGCAGCGTTGGCTCAAAGCCAGCGGCTACCGCGTGACCTATGTGCGCAACATCACCGACATTGACGACAAGATCATCAAGCGTTCGCTAGAAAACGGCGAAACCGTGCGCGCTCTGACCGACCGCATGATTGAGGCCTTGCACCAAGATGCCGATGCCTTGGGCATTGAACGCCCCACGCATGAGCCCCGTGCGATGGACTATGTGCCGCAAATGCTCGCCATGATTGGCACCTTGCAAAACAAAGGCTTGGCCTACCAAGCCAGCAATGGCGACGTGAACTACGCTGTGCGCAAGTTTGCGGGCTACGGCAAGCTCTCGGGCAAGTCGTTGGACGAGCTGCAAGCCGGTGAACGTGTGGCCGTAGACGACGGCAAGCAAGACCCGCTGGATTTTGTGCTGTGGAAGTCTGCCAAAGAGAGCGAGCCCGAGGAAGTGAAATGGGCCAGCCCTTTTGGTGCAGGCCGCCCTGGTTGGCACATTGAGTGCTCGGCCATGAGCTGCGAAATGCTGGGTCAAAGCTTTGACATTCATGGTGGTGGCGCTGACTTGCAGTTCCCACACCATGAAAACGAAATCGCCCAAAGCGAAGGTGCTAACGGGCAAAAAATGGCCAGCGTGTGGATGCACAACGGTTTTATCAACGTGGACAACGAAAAAATGTCCAAGAGTTTGGGCAATTTCTTCACCATCCGTGACGTGCTCAAAGAGTTCGATGCTGAAACCGTGCGTTTCTTCGTGGTCCGCAGCCACTACCGCAGTCAGCTCAACTACAGCGACGTGCATTTGAACGATGCCCGTGGTGCTTTGAAGCGCCTTTACACCGCACTGGGCACGGTGACCCCTGATGCCGTGACGATTGACTGGGCCGAGCCTCATGCCGCACGCTTCAAGGCGGCGATGGACGAAGACTTTGGCACGCCTGAAGCCGTGGCGGTGTTGTTTGAACTCGCCAGCGAAGTCAACCGCACCCAATCCAGTCAAACCGCTGGTTTACTCAAAGCCTTGGGCGGTGTATTGGGCTTGTTGCAAGACGATCCCAAAGCCTTTGCCCAAGCGGGCGCGGGTGTGGACGAGGGGGCTATTCAAGCGCAAATTGCAGCGCGCGCTGCTGCGAAGGCTGCTAAAAACTTTGCCGAGGCTGACCGCATTCGCCAAGCCTTGGCCGCTGAGGGCATTGTGCTCAAGGATTCGCCCACGGGGACGACCTGGGAGCGCGGCTAAGTGATGATGGGTAAAGAGAAAATTACCATCACCACGCCAGAGTATTGGGCGGAGGCGTGTAAACACTTGGTTAAAAAAGACCGAGTGATGAAGCGGCTCATCCCGCAGTTTGGAGAGGCTTCGCTTCAGTCACGTGGCGATGCTTTCGTCACGTTAGCACGCAGCATCGTGGGGCAACAGGTGTCGGTCAAGTCTGCTCAAACGGTTTGGGATCGCTTTGCTCAGCTGCCTCGTAAAATCACGCCCGCCAATGTGCTCAAGCTCAAGGTGGATGACATGCGGGCCGCTGGTTTGTCCGCCCGCAAAGTCGAGTACATCGTTGACTTGGCGCTGCACTTTGACAACGGTGCTTTGCACGTGAAGAAGTGGTCCGAAATGACGGACGACGCCATCATTGACGAGTTGGTGGCGATTCGCGGTATCGGACGTTGGACGGCTGAGATGTTTTTGATCTTCCATCTTCTGCGTCCTAACGTGCTACCGCTGGATGATGTGGGTTTGATCAACGGGATCAGCCACAACTATTTTTCCGGAGAGGCGGTCAGTCGCAGTGAGGCCCGAGAGGTGGCTGCGGCATGGGCCCCTTATTGCAGCGTGGCGACTTGGTATATTTGGCGCTCGCTAGATCCGCTGCCAGTGGAATATTGAGCAGCTTAGGAGTAATGATTTTGGCTAAGAAAACTTTCCTTGACTTTGAACAACCGATTGCCGAGCTCGAAGGCAAGATCGACGAACTGCGCTATGTGCAAAGTGAATCAGCGGTTGATATTTCGGACGAAATTGAACAACTCAGCAAGAAAAGCTTGCAGCTGACCAAAGAAATTTACAGCGACCTCACACCTTGGCAAATCACCAAGATTGCGCGCCACGCGGAGCGTCCTTACACGCTGGATTACATCAATGACATCTTCACAGACTTTGTGGAAATGCACGGTGACCGTCACTTTGCCGATGACATGAGCATCGTGGGTGGTTTGGCCCGTTTCAACGGTAACGCTTGCATGGTCTTGGGCCAACAAAAAGGGCGCGACACCAAGGAACGCGCTTTGCGTAACTTTGGCATGAGCAAGCCCGAGGGCTACCGCAAAGCCTTGCGTTTGATGAAGACGGCTGAAAAGTTCAAGCTGCCCGTGTTTACTTTTGTGGATACGCCCGGCGCTTACCCCGGCATCGATGCTGAAGAGCGTAGCCAGTCTGAAGCGATTGGCCGTAACATTTTCGAAATGGCCCAGCTCGAAGTGCCGATCATCACCACCATCATTGGTGAAGGTGGCTCCGGCGGTGCATTGGCCATCAGTGTGGCTGATCAAGTGTTGATGCTGCAGTACTCGGTGTACTCAGTCATCAGTCCCGAAGGTTGTGCTTCGATTTTGTGGAAAACCTCCGATCGCGCTGAAGATGCGGCAGAAGCTTTGGGCATCACCGCGCATCGCTTGAAAGCGCTTGGCTTGGTTGACAAGATCGTGAACGAGCCCGTGGGTGGTGCACACCGCGACCCCAAGCAAATGGCCGCCCAACTCAAGCGAGGCTTGAATGACGCATGGCGCCAAGTGTCTGACTTGAAGGTCAAAGAGTTGCTCGACAAGCGTTACGAACGTTTGCAAAGCTATGGCCGCTTCACCGACACCAAAGCTGACGCCCGCTAACTTTCCTTCGCTGGATGCCATCCAGCATTTAGGCCCCTTTGCCGTTGCGCTCAGCGGTGGGGCTGACTCCACAGCTTTGCTGATGGCTTGCGCCACGCGCTGGCCGGACAAGGTGTATGCGGTGCATGTCCATCACGGTTTGCAAGCTGCGGCTGATGGGTTTGAGCGGCACTGTGTAGCGTTGTGTGAGCGCTGGCATGTTCCCCTCGTGGTGCAGCGTGTGAACGCCGCACATGCCACAGGCGAAAGTCCAGAAAATGCCGCCCGCCAAGCCCGTTATCGCGCACTGGCAGAGGCGCTGCTGAACAACTGGGGTGGGCGCATCAAAGATATTGTGTTGGCACAGCATGCGGACGACCAAGTGGAAACCTTATTGCTAGCGCTTTCACGCGGTGCAGGATTACCGGGTTTGGCCTGCATGCCTGCTGTGGTTGAACGCAACGGCGTGACCTATCACCGTCCTTGGCTTGATATTCCCGGGCGGGTCTTGCGTGACGCTTTGAAAGCAGCAGGCGAGACGTGGGTAGAAGATCCGACCAATACAGACACGCGTTACACCCGCAATCGCATTCGTGCTGAATTGCTGCCAGTGATTGAACAAGCGTTCCCCGCATTCCGTCAAACCTTTGCGCGCAGTGCTTCACATGCGGCTCAAGCGCAGACACTGCTGCACGAGTTGGCTGAACAAGATTTGCAACAAGTGGGTAACCCCCCATCCATCAAAGCTTTGCAGCAGTTGAGCGAGGCGCGCCAGTCCAATCTGCTGCGTCATTGGCTGGTGTTGGAACACTCGCAAGCCACTGCGGCGCAACTTCAAGCCCTGTTGTTGCAAGTCAAAGCGTGCACCACACGTGGCCACCACATTGACATCAAGGTGGGTCGAGGTTTTGTGCGGCGAGATGGCAGTGTGATGCGTTGCTACAATCTTTAGCTTTTGCCTGACAACACAACACTTTTCCACTCAATATGGCATTGATCGTTCACAAATACGGCGGTACTTCGATGGGCTCGACAGAGCGCATTCGCAACGTCGCCAAGCGCGTGGCCAAATGGGCCCGTGCAGGCCACCAAATGGTGGTGGTTCCTTCCGCGATGAGCGGCGAGACCAACCGCTTGCTTGGCCTCGCCAAAGAATTAGCCCCTTCTAAAGCCGATTCGGCCTACAACCGCGAACTTGACATGCTGGCCTCCACAGGCGAGCAGGCCTCTTCTGCCTTGTTGGCCATTGCTTTGCAAGCCGAAGGCCAGCCTTCGGTCAGCTACGCGGGCTGGCAAGTGCCAATTCGCACCAACAACGCCTACACCAAAGCTCGTATCGAATCGATCGATGATGTGCGTGTGCGCGCTGATTTGGATGCTGGCAAAGTGGTCATCATCACGGGCTTTCAAGGCAAAGACGAGAACGACAACATCACCACATTGGGCCGTGGCGGTTCTGACACCTCAGCAGTGGCTGTGGCAGCAGCGCTCAAGGCCAAAGAGTGTTTGATTTACACCGACGTCGATGGTGTGTACACCACCGACCCGCGAGTGGTGCCTGAAGCCCGCCGCTTGCACACGGTCAGCTTTGAAGAGATGCTGGAAATGGCCTCTTTGGGCAGCAAAGTGTTGCAAATTCGTTCGGTCGAATTTGCGGGTAAATACAAAGTGCCGCTGCGCGTGTTGTCCAGCTTCACCGCGTGGGACATTGACATCAACGAAGAAGCCAAATCAGGCACGTTGATCACCTTTGAGGAAGACGAAAAAATGGAACAAGCAATCGTATCGGGCATCGCTTTCAATCGTGACGAAGCCAAAATTTCTGTGGTTGGTGTGCCTGACAAACCAGGTATTGCGTATCAAATTTTGGGCGCTGTCGCCGAAGCCAACATTGAAGTGGACATGATCATCCAAAACATCAGTAAGGACGGCAAAACCGACTTCAGCTTCACCGTGCATCGCAACGACTATGCACGCACAACAGACTTGCTCAAAGAAAAAGTCTTGCCTGCCCTGGGCGCGAACGATGTTCAAGGTGATACCAAGATTTGCAAAGTGTCTATCGTGGGTATCGGCATGCGTAGCCACGTGGGTGTCGCCAGCAAGATGTTCCGCTCGCTGAGTGAAGAAGGCATCAACATTCAGATGATTTCGACCTCTGAAATCAAGACTTCTGTCGTGATTGATGAAAAATATATGGAACTCGCTGTGCGCGCATTGCATAAAGCGTTCGATTTGGATCAACCAAGCACCTAAGCTAGTGCATAATATGCACCTGCTGGAAACGTGACCGAGTGGCCGAAGGTGCTCCCCTGCTAAGGGAGTATGGGGTGTAGAGCCTCATCGAGGGTTCGAATCCCTCCGTTTCCGCCAGCAAACCCTAAAAAGCCGTTGTAAATCAACGGCTTTTTTCATTTATACCCTAGTAGTAGAGATGGTTTGCCTCACCTTTACCACTTGGGCTAGTCTAGGTCCTATGTTTTAGTCCCAAGTACGTAGAAAAGCGTGCAACCACGGTCATATCAATGTGCCGGTACGCCAGGCGAGAGGGTTATTCGCACATTCAAGGGCTGTGCTTGACGCGGCTGTTCGAATTCATGGTGCTGAGGTGATCAAGATGCTTGTAGCGTCAATTCGATTGTAGAAACTCTTGGCATAACAAAAGACATGCACCTTTGCTCGCGTTCGGTAAACCTTGCGATGCACTTACTCCATCTTCCGCGTCGAGAAGAAGTTCTCCAGTACTGAATCGTCCCAGATCCCGCCTTCTCGACTCGTGCCGCTTCGATTGAGTACGTTGTCCACGATCCACCTGCAATCCCTGTCTGTCTATCTATGGCCTTGTTTTGAGGGCTTACTCCCGCTCAAGAGCGCTGCGCCAATACGTCTAACGCTGGCCACAAAGCTTCGGAGCACTATGCCTCCCAACACTTCGTCTAGTAAGTCGTGAGCGTTTGTTGGTCTGTTTTGCAACGAGGTCGAATTTCACATTAGCACCTTCGCGAAATACGCTGGGTTTTTTAGGATGTCGTACCCCATTTGAACTTGGCAACTTCACGTTGCAGACGTGCAATTGCAGCCTGCTTTTGCTTCAGCTTCGTGTTGCCTAGTTCTTAGCCTGATGCTGATCCTTGCCGCCCTCACTCTCGGTTGAATTTCTTCCCATCTCTATTGGCAATCCTATAGACTATTGTCAGCTTGGTAAATATTTTTCGAGGCAAATGGCAACCTACATTTGCCAATTTGCATGAATTGCCGCTAATTTAAAAGTACAAAAGCGACAATTAGTAATACCTGTTTTGTTGATTTGGTTGAATATTAAATAGAATGTATTTAAATTAGTTAAAAAATTTGCATTTCAGTTAGCACGCTAACTCACTTGTATCAACTTGAAGGGCCATCGCTTTGAATAAGACACCTCGAAACATTTCAGTCAGCAATGCAGCAATCAGCGAGAAAGTCGCGGAGATTCAGTCAAATGGTGGTGCTACGGGACTAGTTAGTAATGAAGCTTCTGTCACCAACATCGCCTTGGGGCTGGATAGCACTCCCGCCAAGACTGGTGTCATCGTCGATGGCAAAAAAGCTAATTTGAAAAAGGTCAGTGTTAGTCCCCAAGTGGCGGCGGATGGCGAGATCTTGCTGGCTTCGGCGGATATTTACACAGATTCCGGTGCACCTATCTTGGATGCTGGTAGTTGGCCTGCAATCAATGTTGCTCAGGCTGACATTGCAACAGCAGATGCTGAGGTGGTAAACGCCTCAGCTGCAGCCACCGAGGAGGAAGATGATGACCGCGGAGCACTCTTGCCTCTTTTTGGTTGGCAAGTCGGTGCCGGTGTGGCAACAGCTGCTGTGGTTGCTAGTGGCGGTGGCGGTGGCGGTGGCGCGGTGGCAACTGCTTCGGCTGCCCCCACGGGCATCAATGTCAGTGCCAACGGCAGTGAAGTGACGGGCATAGGCAAGCCAGGCGCGACCGTGAGCGTCAAAGCCGCAGACGGCACGACCTTAGGCACAGCAGTGGTGGGCGCAGATGGCAAGTTCACTGTGGTCTTGAGCTCCGCGCAGACGAACGCCCAAGTGTTGTCCGTGACGGCAAGCGACGCAGGCGGGGCGAGCGCACCCGTGAGTGCTACTGCGCCTGACACGACAGCGCCTGTGGCTCCGACTGGCGTGAGCGTCAACGCGGCTGGCACCAGCGCCTCCGGCGCGGCAGAACCTGGCGCGACCGTGACCGTCAAAGCGGCCGATGGCACAGT
>Ga0228699_1000114_pt1 | contig 77712 bp, 72 predicted proteins | sample McNCre217_Aug_MG_FD_178016 | JGI IMG/M metagenome (GOLD analysis project Ga0228699, IMG submission 178016) | Freshwater microbial communities from McNutts Creek, Athens, Georgia, United States - 2-17_Aug_MG | ecosystem: Environmental > Aquatic > Freshwater > Creek | place: USA: Georgia... | reverse complement strand
TGGATCGACCTGAGCGCCCACCAGGCCCGCCTGACCGAGGCGCCGCTGGACATCCGCGAGACGCTGCGCGCGCAGGTCGAGGGCGGCAGCCGCGCGTGGATCTTCACGTCGGCCACGCTGGGCGCGGATCCGGCACTGAGCTGGTTCACCCGCAGCGTCGGCATGGAGGAGGCGCGCACGCTGCAGGCCGGCAGCCCGTTCGACTACGCGGCGCATGCCCGGCTCTACGTGCCGACGCGGTTTCCCAAGCCGGCCGAGCCCGCCCATCCTGGTGCGGTGGCCGAGCTGGCCGGACGCTGCGCGCAGGCGCTGGGCGGCCGCACCTTCGTGCTGACGACCACGCTGCGCGCGCTGCAGCAGATCGGCGCCGCCTTGCGCGAGCGGCTGGCGCCGGACGGCATCGCCGTGTTCGTGCAGGGCCAAGCGCCCAAGCGGGCGATGCTGGCGCAGTTCCTGGCTGCGCCGCGCGGCGTGCTGGTCGGCGCGCACAGTTTCTGGGAAGGCATCGACGTGCCGGGGGATGCGCTGCAGTGCGTGCTGATCGACAAGCTGCCGTTCCCGCCGCCGAACGATCCGCTGGCCGAGGCGCGCAGCCGCCAGCTGGAGGCCGAGGGCGGCAGCGCCTTCAACGACTACTTCATCCCGGAAACCGCGATCGCGCTGAAGCAGGGCGCCGGCCGGCTGATCCGCAGCGAGACCGACCGCGGCCTGCTGGTGGTGTGCGACAGCCGGCTGGTGCAGATGGGCTACGGGCGGCGCCTGCGGGCCGCGCTGCCGCCGATGACGCCGCTGGCGAGCGAGGAGCAGGCGCTGGCCTGGCTTCGAGCGCTGGCGACCGCACACGACGCGGACACGCCACTCCCCTCGGCGCCGGTGTAGCCGTCGGCAAGGATCAGCCGATCACCACAGGCGCCACCCGAGCGCTTTCTCGTCGTAGTCGCGTCCGATCCATCCGCTGCGCGGGTAGTTGGTCTTCAGCACGCGCTGCGCATCGTCGCGCAGTGGCGCCAGCCCGAGCTTGTCGTAGCTGGCGGCCATCAGGAACAGGGCTTCCTCGGCGGCCGGCACGCCGCGGAAATCCTGCAGCGCCTGCTGGGCACGGTTGGCCGCGGCCAGGTAGGCGCCGCGCATGTAGTAGTAGCGCGCCACATGCACCTCGTAGGAGGCCAGCGCGTTGACGATGTACTTCATGCGCACCTTGGCGTCGGGGGCGTACTTCGACTCGGGGAAGCGCTCGACGAGCTGCTTGAAGCTCTGGTAGGCGTCGCGCGAGGCCTGCTGGTCGCGCTCGGACAGGTCCTGCTTGGCGATGGAGCCGAACAGGCCGAGGTCGTCGTTGAAGTTGATCAGTCCTTGCAGGTAGTAGGCGTAGTCGCCGGCCGGACTGGTCGGGTGCAGCTTCAAGAAGCGCTCCACCACGGCCAGTGCGCGCGCCTTTTCCTGCTGCTTGTACAGAAGATAGGCCTGTTCGAGCTGCGCCTGCTGCGACAGCAGGGTGCCGGCCGCGCGGCCTTCGATGCGTTCGTAGAGCTTGATCGCGCGGTCGTAGGCGCCGTTGGCGGACTCTTCGCGGGCCTCTTCGTACAATTTGGCAATGCTCTTGCCGTCATCGACGTTTTTGGGCTCCGACGCGCAACCGCCCAGTTGACAGGCCAGCGCCACTCCGAGCGCGAGGGAGGCGAGGCGCAGAGCCGGTGTCGGGCAGGGCTTGAACATGGTGGTCATGGGCCGGACCCGCAGGTCGGGCCAGATTGGATACAGAGCGTGAATTATATGAACGGGCCCCAGGGCCAGCATGAAGCTTCGGAAGTTGTCGAGGACATCGAAGAGGAGAGCCCGGAGCCGGGCGGTGTGGCATCGCCTGCCGAGACCGAATGCCGGCAAGCGGAGGTCGACCGGGCGTCCCACGGCTTGCGCCTGGACAAGTGGCTGGTGGGTCTTGCGCCGGAGTTCTCGCGCAGCCATCTCCAGCAGCTCATCGAGGCCGGCCATGTGCGCAGCGCCGGGCAGGTGCTCACCAGCGCATCGCGCAAGGTGGGAGCGGGACAGATCATCGAGGTGGCGCTGCAGCCCACGGCGCAGAGCAGCGCGTTCCGCGCCGAGGCGATTGCGCTGGACGTGGTCCACGAGGACGAGGCGCTGATGGTGGTGCACAAGCCGGCGGGTCTGGTGGTGCATCCGGCCGCGGGGCACTGGTCGGGCACGCTGCTCAATGGCCTGCTGGCGCACCACGCAGGTGCGGCCTCGCTGGCGCGGGCGGGCATCGTCCACCGGCTCGACAAGGACACCTCGGGCCTGATGGTCGTGGCCAAGACCCAGCTGGCGCAGACCGCGCTGACCCGCGCCATCGCGGCGCGCGAGGTGCACCGCGAATACCTGGCGCTGGTGCATGGCGCGGTCGACGAGGAGCCGTTCACCATCGAGGCGCCAATCGGGCGCGATCCGGTGTCGCGCATCCGCATGGCGGTCGTGACCAGTGGCAAGCCGGCGCGCACCGACGTGACCTGCCTGGCGGTGCGGGACTTCGGCAAGTCGCCCGAGGCCGGACGGGTCAGTGCCGTGCGCTGCAAGCTGCACACGGGGCGCACGCACCAGATCCGCGTGCACCTGGCGCGGCGCGGACACCCGCTGCTGGGGGACGGCGTGTACGGCGGCAAGCCGGTGCTGGGCGTGACCCGGCAGGCGCTGCACGCCACGCACCTCGGGCTGGAGCACCCGCTGACGGGCGAATGGCTGTCCTTCGATGCGGCGTTGCCGGACGATCTGGCCGTGGTGTGGACGCAGGTCACACAAGGTTGAGCAACGTCCAGGGCGCACGGCGGGCCGTTCGGCGCTAGAATGTGGTCCAATCCAGCAGGAACGCTCCTTGCGCCTGCCTCCTGCGAGCCCCGACCCCACCTGGTCCGGGCGCACACCCCGACATCCGACAGCGAACGCTCCAGACCCTCCGCCACTGGCCATGATCTGGTCAGCTCCGCCCAGGTCCCAGGTATCAGACGGAATTCATGAATACACGGGATGCCCGACGCGTCCTCGAGACCGCGCTCATCTGTGCGCACCAGCCCTTGTCGGTCCGCGAACTGCGGCAACTGTTTGATGGTGCGGTCAGCGCGGACACGGTGCGCATGCTGCTGGATGGTCTGGCGCAGGACTGGCAGGGGCGCGGGGTCGAGCTGGTCTGTGTGGCGAGCGGATGGCGCTTCCAGAGCCGTCCGGAGATGCGGGTCCATCTGGACAGGCTGTATCCGGACAAGCCTGCACGCTATTCGCGCGCCACGATGGAGACGCTGTCCATCGTGGCCTACCGGCAGCCCGTCACCCGCGGTGACATCGAGGACATCCGTGGCGTGGCGGTCAGCACGCAGATGGTCCGGCAGCTCGAAGAGCGTGGCTGGATCGAGGTGATCGGGCACCGCGAGGGCCCCGGGCGTCCGGCGCTGTATGCGACGACCCGACAATTTCTGGACGATCTGGGATTGAAATCCCTGGATCAACTGCCATCCCTGGAGGCGACCGGGTCCGACCTGATCGCCGACACCCACCCTGTGCCTTCGGGACCCGATGGCGCACCGTCATCTCTCACCGAGGCCTGAGGCCGAACGCATGAACGAACATCAAGACACCGCTGACCAGACTGGCCCTGACGCCGCTGCAGAGACCCCCGAGGCCCCGAAGAAGCGCCGTGCGCCCCGCAAGGCAGCCGCTGCAGTCGTGGACACGGCCACGACCGAGGCCGCCGAGGCGCCTGAAGCGGCCCCCGTCGCCAGGAAACCGCGCGCACCGCGCAAGACGGTGGCGGTCGTGGCGGCCGGCGAGCCTGCGGGCGATGCTGCGGTGGCCCAGGTCGTCGCTCCGGCGGTGACTGCATCCGCTGACGTGGCTGTGCCGGCTGCACGCCCCGCACGGGCGCCGCGCAGCCGCAAGAAGGACGTGGCCGCCGAGCCGGTGGTCGCACAGGAACCCGTGGCGGCGGATGCCACCCCGAGCGTGGCGCCGGTGGCCGAGCTGGTGGTGTCGACGCCGGTGGCGCAAGAGTCGGCCCCGGATGTGGCGCCGGACATGGGTGCTGCGGCCCTGGCAGGTGAGGAGGCCGGTGGCCGCCGGCGCGACCGTGACCGCCAGCGCCGCAAGGAGCGACGCGGCCCGCGCGAGGACGGCGCTGCTGCGATCTCCGGCGCATCCGCTTCGGTCGTCGACGGCGACGAGGAGTTCGAGGTGATCGTGGTCAGTGGCGGCGACGATGACCCCGTCGATGCCGGCACGCTGTTTGCCGAGGTGATCTCGGGCGACTACGATGCCGAGCTCACCCCTGACGCGGACGACGCGCTGGTCGATCCGGGCAAGCGCGTGCTGCGCCCCGAACCCGAAGCGCCCAAGCTGCACAAGGTGCTGGCCCAGGCCGGTATCGGCTCGCGCCGCGAGATGGAGCAGCTGATCCAGGACGGGCAGGTCTCCGTCAACGGCGAGGCCGCCCACATCGGCATGCGCATCGCCCAGGGCGACCAGATCCGCATCGCCGGCCGCCCGATCAAGGTCCGCATCGCACCGCCACCGGCCCGTGTGCTGGCCTACCACAAGGAAGTCGGCGAGGTGGTCACGCACCACGACCCCGAAGGCCGCCCGACCGTGTTCCGCCGCCTGCCGCGCCTGCACACCGGCAAGTGGCTGTCGGTGGGCCGTCTGGACATCAACACCGAAGGCCTGCTGCTGTTCACCAATTCCGGTGATCTGGCGAACCAGCTCATGCACCCGCGCTTCGGCGTGGAGCGCGAGTACGCCGTGCGCGTGCTGGGATCGCTGGCCACCGAGCAGCGCGCGCGTCTGCTGGACGGCGTGGACATCGAGGGCCAGAAGGCGGCCTTCAAGTCGATCGAGGACGGCGGCGGCGAAGGCATCAACCGCTGGTACCGCGTTGTCATCACCGAAGGCCGCAACCGCGAAGTGCGCAAGCTGTTCGACAAGGTGGGGCTGGCCGTCAGCCGCCTGATCCGCATCCGCTACGGCACCGTGGTGCTGCCGCGCGGCCTCAAGCGCGGCGTCTGGGTGGAGCTGGAGGACCACGATGTGCGCACGATCCGTGCCCTGGCCAATCCTGACCAGCCGGTCCGTGTCGTGCCGAACGACAGTCCGCGTGGCGCCCGTCCCCAGAAGGGCCGTGGGCAGGACCGTCCGGACCGTGGTGGCGAGCCGCGCGGCAACGACCGTGGCGCACGCGGCGGCGAGCCGCGCGCCGAGCGCGATCCGCAGGCGCCGCGTGGCAAGGGGGGGCAGCATGGCGGTGACCGTGGCCAGGACCGGGGCGATCGCCAGGGTGCCCGCGCAGGTGGCCAGGGTGGCGCGCCGCAAGGCCAGCAGAACCGCCCCTCGCGTGGCCCGCGGCAGGACGGCCCGCCGCAGGGTGGTGGCCGCGGCCCGCGCCACGAGGCGGACGATCCGATCCACATCCCGAATCCTCTGGAGCAGACCTTCGACAAGCGCTTCGTGTCCGGCTCCAAGCGCATCACGACCGGTTTCGGACGTCCGACCGAAGAGCCGACGCCGGGCAGCGGCGGCGGTGGCAACCGCAAGGGCGAGCCGCGCCAGCCGGACCCGATGGAAACCTCGGTGGGCTACATCGGCGCCGAGGCCTACTTCACCCGCCCCGGTGGCGGTGGCAACAAGGGCCGCGGCGGCCGTCGGCGCTGAAAGTCCGACACGCTTCAAAGCTAGAATGCCGGGTTTTCCCCCGGCTTCGACCCTGATTCGACCGACTCTGTCCACCCTGATCCACAAGGAATCCATTCCATGGCCATCGAACGCACCCTGTCCATCATCAAGCCTGACGCCGTCGCCAAGAACGTCATCGGCCAGATCTACGCCCGTTTCGAGGGCGCCGGCCTGAAGATCGCTGCCGCCAAGCTGGTGCAGCTGTCGCGCGCCGATGCCGAGCAGTTCTACGGCGTCCACAAGGCCCGCCCGTTCTTCAACGACCTGGTCAACTTCATGATCTCCGGCCCGGTGATGATCCAGTGCCTGGAAGGCGAGAACGCCATCCTGAAGAACCGCGAGCTGATGGGCGCCACCGACCCGAAGAAGGCGGAAGCCGGCACCATCCGCGCCGACTTCGCCGATTCGATCGATGCCAACGCCGTGCACGGCTCCGACGCTGCCGAGACGGCCGCCGTCGAGATCGCGTTCTTCTTCCCCGGCATGAACGTCTACAGCCGCTGATCGGCTGCTGAACCCGCGCTGACGACATGACCACCGACGCTGCCCTCGACGCTGTCAATCTGCTCGACTTCGACCTCGACGGGCTGGCTGCGCATTGCGAGCGCCTGGGCGAGAAGCGCTTTCGCGCCGTCCAGCTGTTCCGGTGGATCCACCAGCGCGGTGCGCGCGACTTCGACCAGATGAGTGATCTGGCCAAGTCGCTGCGCGCCAAACTCGCCAGCGGCTCGGTCATCCGCCCGCTGGCGATCCTCTCCGAACACCGCTCCGCCGACGGCACGGTCAAGTGGCTCTTCGACGTGGGCGCAGGCGACGCTGTCGAGAGCGTCTTCATCCCCGAGGAAGGCCGCGGCACGCTGTGCATCTCGTCGCAGGCGGGCTGTGCGGTGGGTTGCCGCTTCTGCTCGACCGGCCACCAGGGCTTTTCCCGCAACCTGAGCACGGGCGAGATCCTCGCCCAGCTCTGGTATGCCGAACACACGCTGCGCCGCGACCTGAACCGTCCCGCCGGCGAGCGCGTGATCACCAACGTCGTGATGATGGGCATGGGCGAGCCGCTGCAGAACTACGGCGCGCTCGTGCCGGCGCTGCGCGTGATGCTCGATGACCACGGCTACGGCCTGTCCCGCCGGCGCGTGACGGTCTCGACCTCCGGGGTCGTTCCCTTCATGGACCGGCTGCGCGACGACCTGCCTGTGGCGCTGGCGGTGTCGCTGCATGCGCCCGATGACGTGCTGCGCAACGAACTCGTGCCGCTGAACCGCAAGTACCCGCTGGCCGAGCTGCTGGCCGCGTGCAAGCGCTACCTGGACACGGCGCCGCGCGACTTCATCACCTTCGAGTACTGCATGCTCGACGGCGTCAACGACAGCGACGAGCAGGCGAGGGCGCTGCTGGCGCTGGTCGGGCCGAAGGGGCCGGTCGGGCGGCTGCCGTGCAAGTTCAACCTGATTCCGTTCAATCCCTTCCCGGCGTCGGGCCTCAAGCGCTCCGACAACGCCCGCGTGCAGGCGTTTGCCAAGGTGCTGGCCGAGGGTGGTCTGGTCACGACGGTGCGCAAGACCCGCGGGGACGACATCGACGCCGCCTGCGGCCAGCTGGCCGGCGAGGTGCAGGACCGCACCCGGGCGCACGAGCGCATGGTGCGTGCGCCCATCCGCATCGTGCGTGGCGCGCCGCCGGCTGCGCCGAACTGACTGACCTTCCCGGGATGACGATGACCCCACTGCTCTGGTTCGAGCGCCGCACCGGTCGGTGCGGCAGTCTGCTGCTGGCTGCGGTGCTGCTCGCAGGGTGCGTGTCCGGGCCGGCGTTGCCGGTGCCGATGGGGGAGTCCACTCCCACCAGTGTCAACGTCTCCCGTCCGACGGGCTCCAGCGGACCGGCGCCGACCACGGCTTCGCCCGGTGGTCGGCGCGATCTGGTCACCGTCTCGGACGAATCCGAGACGGCCCGGCGAGCGCGCATCCGCACCGAACTGGCCGCGGCCTATTTCGGCCAGGGCCAGTACGTGACCGCGCTGGACGAGGTCAAGCGCGCGCTGGCCGTCGACCCGAACCAGGTGTCGGCGCTGAGTCTGCGCGGGCTGATCTACGCCAACATGGGCGAGTACGAACTGGCGGAGGAGAGTTTTCGCGCTGCCTTGGGTGTGCACCCTGCGGATGCCGACACCTTGCACAACTATGGCTGGTTCCTGTGTCAGCAGCGCCGTTTCGCGTCCGCGCGTCAGCAGTTCGAGGCCGCGATGGCTGTGCCGCAGTACCGGGAGTCGGCGCGCACGCTGCTCGCGGCCGGCATCTGCGAGGCACGGGCCGGTGAGCTCCAGGCCGCCCAGATCATTCTGCAGCGCAGCTTTGACCAGGATCCAGGCAACCCCGCCACCGTGTTCAATCTGGCGGACATCCTGAAGCGCCGCGGTGAGCTGGAGCGTGCATTTCTTTATGTCCAGCGCCTCAACCAGACCCCGGAACTGGTGCGTCCTGAAACGCTGTGGCTGGCGATTCGCATCCAGCACCGACGGAATCTCACCTCGTCCGTGGAAGAATTGGGGGCATTGCTGCGTGCAAGATTCCCGAAATCACGGGAGGCAGCGGCCTATGACCAAGGACAGTTCGATGAGTGAAGTGACACCGCTGCCAGCTGGCTCTCCATCGGCCGGCGCCATGCTGCGCGCTGCGCGCGAGGCGCGCGGGCTGGAAATCGATGCATTGGCGCAGCTGCTGAAGGTGCCCGAGCGCCGGCTGGTGGCGCTGGAGGCCGATCGCTACGACGAGTTGCCGGGGCTGGCCTTCGTGCGCAGTCTGGCGCAGTCGTATGCGCGCCAGCTCGGGCTGGATGCCACCAAGGTGCTCGCCGTGCTGCCGCTGTCCGGAACGCCGCCGCAGCAGCTCGAGAACGTGTCCCGCGGGCTGCAGACGCCGTACCGCGAAGGCGTGAGTGGCAATACCTTTGGCCGCAGCGGCGCGGGACAGCCTGAATGGCTCAAGCCGGCCTATCTGCTGCCGGCGCTGCTGCTGCTGGCCGCGCTGGCCTTCTGGTTCGCGCCACCGATGGGTTCGGTGTTCGGCGGTCTGGGCTGGCCGGCGGCGGATGCGCCGGCTGGCAGTGCCAGCGGTGCGTCCGAGGTCCCGCCGGTGGCCGCTTCCGGTGTGGTCGGTGACGGGGCGGACGTCCCGCCGGGTGGGGTGCTGGTCTCTGCGCCCACCGCCGTCGTGGCGCCGTTGACGTCCGCATTGCCGATCGTGCCTGCCGCGTCGGTGCCGGCGGCCCCTCCGGTGTCCGAAACCGTGCACTCGGCGCCGATGGACACGGCCCCGGCCAGCGCCAGTGCGCCGCTGGCTGCGGCCGGTGTGGTGGTGGTGCGCACGACGGGCGAGTCCTGGGTCGAGGTGCGGGATGCGGGCGGCACCGTGCTGCTGTCGCGCACGGTGATGCCGGGCGAGGTGATCGGCCTCGATGGCGCCATGCCGATGCGCATGAAGGTGGGCATCGCCAGCGTCACCCAGGTTTCCGTGCGCGGCGAGCCGTTCAGCCTGGCCCCGTTCACCCGCGGCAACATCGCCAACGCCGTTCTGAAGTGAGTCTGACCATGCCTGCTCCGCTGCCGACCTCCGAACAACCGATTCCGCTGGGCGAACCCGCCGCGCGTCGCAGTCTGCAGGCCCGTGTGGTCTGGGGCGACCGTGTCGTGACGGTCGGCGGCGATGCGCCCGTGCGCGTGCAGTCGATGACCAACACCGACACGGTCGACGTGATCGGCACCGCCATCCAGGTCAAGGAGCTGGCGCTGGCCGGCTCGGAGATGGTGCGCATCACGGTCAACACGCCCGAAGCCGCCGAGGCCGTGCCGCACATCCGCGCGCAGCTCGACCGCATGCAGATCGACGTGCCGCTGATCGGCGACTTCCATTACAACGGCCACCGCCTGCTCACCGACTATCCGGCGATGGCGGCGGCGCTGTCCAAGTACCGCATCAACCCCGGCAACGTCGGCAAGGGCGACAAGCACGACCGCCAGTTCGGCATGATGATCGAGGCCGCGCTGCGCCACGACAAGCCGGTGCGCATCGGCGTCAACTGGGGCAGCCTCGACCAGGAACTGCTGGCCAGCCTGATGGACACCAACGCCCGCCGTGCGCAACCGTGGGAAGGCCGGCAGGTGATGTACGAGGCGCTGATCCAGTCGGCGCTCGACTCGGCGGGCTACGCGGTCGAGCTCGGCATGCGGCCGGAGCAGGTGCTGATCAGCTGCAAGGTCAGCGGCGTGCAGGATCTGGTGGCGGTGTACCGTGAACTCTCGAAGCGCTGCGACCATCCGCTGCACCTCGGTCTGACCGAAGCCGGCATGGGCACCAAGGGCACGGTGGCCTCGGCCGCGGCGCTGGGCATCCTGCTGCAGCAGGGCATCGGCGACACCATCCGCGTGAGCCTGACGCCCGCGCCCGGCGAGGCGCGCACGCAGGAAGTGACCGTCGCGCTGGAGATCCTGCAGTCGCTGGGCCTGCGCACCTTCGTGCCGAGCGTGACGGCGTGTCCCGGCTGTGGCCGCACGACCAGCACCACCTTCCAGGAGCTGACCCAGCAGATCGACCAGTTCCTGCGCGCGCAGATGCCGGTCTGGCGCGCCAAGTACCCCGGCGTCGAGACGATGAAGGTGGCCGTGATGGGCTGCATCGTCAACGGCCCCGGCGAGAGCAAGCACGCCGACATCGGCATCAGCCTGCCCGGCACCGGCGAAGCGCCTGCTGCGCCCGTCTTCATCGACGGCGAGAAGGCGATGACGCTGCGCGGCGAAGGCATCGCCACCGAATTCCAGGCGGTGGTCGAGCAATACATCGAGCGCCGCTTCGGCCAGCAGATTCCCGTTTCCTGCGTTTCCTGATTCCCCCTGATCCTTGACTGATGAGCGAAAAACTACAGGCCGTCAAAGGCATGAACGACCTGCTGCCGCCGGACTCGGCGCGGTGGGAGTGGTTCGAAGACAGCGTGCGCGCCCTGATGCGACGCTACGGCTACGCCAGCATCCGCACCCCCATCGTCGAGCCGACGCCGCTGTTCGTGCGCGGCCTGGGCGAGGTCACCGACATCGTCGAGAAGGAGATGTACTCCTTTGAAGACAAGTTGAACGGCGATGCGCTCACCTTGCGCCCGGAAGGTACTGCGGGCGTCGTGCGCGCGGTGGTGCAGCACAACCTGTTGTACGAAGGCCCGAAGCGCCTGTTCTACATCGGCCCGATGTTCCGCCACGAGCGGCCGCAGAAGGGCCGCTACCGCCAGTTCCACCAGGTGGGCGTCGAGGCGCTGGGCTTCGCCGGCCCGGACGTGGACGCCGAGGTGATCCTGATGGCGCGCAGCCTGTGGCGTGACCTGGGTCTGACCGACGTGCGGCTGGAAATCAACAGCCTGGGGCAGCCCGACGAGCGCCAGGCACACCGCGCCGCGCTGATCGCCCACTTCGAGGCCCACCTCGACGTGCTGGACGAGGAGGCGAAGCGCCGCTTGCACAGCAACCCGCTGCGCCTGCTCGACACCAAGAATCCGGCGATGCAGGCCGTGGTCGAGGCCGCGCCGAAGCTGATGGACTTCCTGGGCGAGGCGTCGCTGAAGCACTTCGACGCGGTGCGTGCGGTGCTGGACGCAGTCGGCCAGCCGTACCGCATCAACCCGCGCCTGGTGCGCGGCATGGACTACTACAACCTGACCGTGTTCGAGTGGGTCACCGACCGTCTCGGCGCGCAGGGCACGGTCTGCGGTGGCGGCCGCTATGACGGTCTGATCGAGCAGATCGGCGGCAAGCCGGCACCTGCCGTGGGCTGGGGCCTGGGCATCGAGCGGGTGCTGGCGCTGCTGGAGGACAGTGGCGTGAAGGTGCCGGCGCAGGTGCCGGACGCCTACGCCGTCGTGCCGGATGCGGCCGCACTCGCCACGGCGGTGGTCACGGCCGAGGCGTTGCGCGAGCGGGGTCTGAAGGTCGTGCTGCACGCCGGCGGCAAGGACGGCCCGGGCAGCATGAAGTCCCAGTTCAAGAAGGCGGACGCCAGCGGTGCCCGCTATGCGCTGGTGTTCGGCGGGGATGAACTGGCGCAGGGCATGGTCGCCGTGAAGCCGTTGCGCGAGGGTGGTCGCGCCCAGGCGCTGCGCCCGCTCGCCGATGTGGCGGTCTGGTCGGCCGAGATCGCCGACTGATCCGGCGTTGCGCCAGCGCGACCCGCATAATCCTTCCCTCCACGGTTACACCCCCCCGACACACGCGCATGGCATCCCATCTCGACCTCGAAGAACAGGAACAGCTCGACCAGCTCAAGCAGTTCTGGGCCAAGTTCGGCAACCTGATCACCTGGGTGCTGCTGATCGTGCTGACGGCGTATGCCGGCTGGAATGGCTGGCAATACTGGCAGCGTGACCAGGCGGCCAAGGCGGCGGGCATCTATGACGAGCTGGAACGCTCTGCCCAGGCCGGCGATGCCGACCGGGTGACCAAGGTCTGGGCCGATCTGCAGGCCCGCTATCCGGCGACCGCGTTTGCGGAGCAGGGTGGCCTGCTGGCCGCCAAGGCGCAGTTCGACAAGGGCCAGGCCGACGCCGCGCGCAGCACGCTGGAGTGGGTGGCCGCGAACGCCAAGGAAGACGAATACCGGGCGATCGCCCGCCTGCGTCTGGCGGGTGTGCACCTCGAAGCCAAGCGCCATGACGAGGCACTGAAGCTGGTGAGCAGCGACGTGCCCGAGGCCTGGACCGGACTGGCCGCCGATCGCCGCGGCGACATCCTGCAAGCGCAGGGCAAGACCGCCGACGCGGTGGCCGCCTACCAGCAGGCCTGGAAGGCGCTCGCCAAGGAGGTGGACTACCGCCGTCTGGTGGAAGCCAAGCTGGTGGCGCTCGGCGCGGCGCCGCAAGAAGAAGGCGCTGCCTCGGGAGCCGGCCAATGAGCATCCTGAACCTGCCCGCCCGCAGCGCGGTGCGGCGTTGTCTGGCGCTGAGCGTGGCGCTGCTGGTGGCGGCCTGCTCCTCGGTCGAGCGGCCCAGGCCCGCGCCCCTGGAGCCGCTGACGCCCCGGATCGCCGGCAAGCAGGTCTGGCGCCAGAGTCTGGGCAAGCCGTTGGTCGGGCAGACGGTGGCCGTGCTGGGCGACCGATTCATGCTCGCGGGTGACGATGGCAGGATCGTCAGTCTGGACATCGGAACCGGAGCGGTTCGTGGCCAGGTGGCGGTGGGTGCGCCGCTGTCGGCCGGAGTCGGCAGCGATGGCCGGCATGCCGCTGTCGTCACCCGGAACAACGAACTGGTCGTGATCGACGGCGACCGCGAGATCTGGCGCACCCGGCTCAACTCGCGCGTGGTCACGGCACCGCTGGTGGCCGGCGAGCGCGTGTTCATCCAGGCCGTCGACCGCAGCGTGCAGGCCTTCGACGTGTTCGATGGCCGCCGTCTGTGGACCGTGGGCCGATCGGGCGAGGCCCTGTCGCTGGCGCAGCCGGGCGTGCTGCTGGCCTACCGCAACACGCTGCTGGTGGGCATGGGTGCGCGCCTGCTGGCGCTCGATCCGCTCACCGGGTCCTTGCGCGCGGACAGCACGCTCGCGTCGCCGCGCGGGACCAACGAGGTCGAGCGGCTGGCCGACCTTGTCGGGCCGGCCGCACGCGGCGGGGAGATCGTCTGCGCCCGGTCCTTCCAGGTCGCGGTGACCTGCCTGAATGTCGAACGGCATGCCGTGCTCTGGAGCCGGCCGCAAGGCGGCTTCGAAGGCCTGGCGATCGACGCCGAGTTCGTGTCCGGCGCGGACGCGACCGACCGGATCAGCGCCTGGCGCCGCGCCAGCGGCGATGTGGCCTGGACCTCGGACAAGCTGCGCTACCGCGGCCTGACCGCCCCGCTGTCGGTCGGCTCGACGCTGGTATTCGGCGACAGCGAAGGCTGGCTCCATGTCCTGTCGCAGGACCGCGGCGAGCCCTTGCTGCGCCTGCCCACCGATGGCAGCGCGATCGTTGCACCGCTGGTGCGCTCCGGCCTGACGATGCTGGCCGTGACCCGGTCCGGCAACGTGTTCGCGTTCCGGCCGGAATGAGCCCGCGTTCCCCATCACAACCATTCAACTGCTACAGATCGGAACCGACCCATGAAACCCGTGATTGCCCTCGTCGGACGTCCCAACGTCGGCAAGTCCACGCTGTTCAATCGCCTCACCGGACGCCGCGATGCGATCGTGGCCGACTACGCCGGACTGACCCGTGACCGCCACTACGGCGACGGCGCGCTGGCCGGCCATGAATTCATCGTCATCGACACCGGCGGCTTCGAGCCGGACTGCACCGCGGGCATCTTCCAGGAGATGGCCAAGCAGACGCGACAGGCCGTGGCCGAGGCGGATGCCGTGATTTTCGTCGTCGATGTCCGCGCCGGCCTGTCCGCGCAGGACCATGACATCGCCCGCTATCTGCGCACCACCAGCAAGCGCGTGCTGCTGGCCGCCAACAAGGCCGAGGGCATGAAGGACGGCCCGCAGCTGGCCGAGTTCCACGAGCTGGGCATCGGCGAGCCGCTGGCCGTCTCGTCGGCCCATGGCCAGGGCATCCGCAGCCTCATCGAGCTGGCGCTGGAGGGGCTCGAACCCGAAGCCGAGGACGAGGATGACAGCCTCCCCGAAGAAGACCGCCCGACCCGTCTGGCGGTCTGTGGTCGGCCCAATGTCGGCAAGTCGACGCTGATCAACACCTGGCTGGGCGAGGAGCGCCTGGTGGCGTTCGACCTGCCCGGCACGACCCGCGATGCGATCGAGGTGCCGTTCGAGCGCAACGGCCGCCAGTACAAGCTGATCGACACCGCCGGTCTGCGCCGCAAGGGCAAGGTGTTCGAGTCGATCGAGAAGTTCTCGGTCGTCAAGACGCTGCAGGCCATCGGGGACGCCAACGTCGTGCTGCTGCTGATCGACGCGACCGAAGGCGTGTCGGACCAGGACGCGCACATCGCAGGCTACATCCTGGATGCGGGCCGCGCGGTGGTCATCGCCATCAACAAGTGGGATGCCATCGACGAGTACCAGCGCCAGACGCTGCAGCGCTCGATCGAGCAGCGGCTGGCCTTCCTGAAATTCGCGCCGATCCTGCACATCTCCGCCAAGCGCCGCCAGGGGCTGGGGCCGTTGTGGAGTGCCATCGACGAGTCCTGGGCGTCGGCCAAGCGCAAGCTTCCCACGCCGGTGCTGACGCGCCTGCTGCAGGAGGCGGTCGATTTCCAGCAACCAAAACGGGCCGGGGTTTCTCGCCCCAAACTGCGTTATGCCCACCAAGGTGGGCAGAACCCGCCGTTGATCGTGATCCATGGCAATGCCGTGGAGCACATCACCGACGTGTACAAACGCTATCTGGAGAGCCGTTTCCGCGAGCATTTCAAGCTCGTCGGCACTCCGTTGCGTATCGAGTTGCGCGCCTCGCGCAATCCCTTCACGGAAAAGGATTCCTGATCCGTCGGATCGCGGTCCCGGGCGTGTGATAACGTGCGGGCCTTCCTAGACTCCATTTCCAACACGGAGAATATCGTGAGCAACAAAGGGCAACTGCTACAAGACCCCTTCCTCAACCTGCTGCGCAAGGAGCATGTTCCGGTGTCGATCTACCTCGTCAACGGCATCAAGCTGCAGGGCCACATCGAGTCTTTTGATCAGTATGTGGTTCTTCTTCGCAATACCGTCACCCAGATGGTCTACAAGCACGCCATCTCGACGGTCGTGCCGGGCCGCCCGGTGAACTTCCACGCGGCAGAGTCGCCGGAAGCCAGCTGACCGCCCGCAGCGGCCAGCCAGACGCGTCAACTCGAAGCACCTTGACTGCAACGGACTCTTCCTCCCTCCCACGCGCTGTTCTGGTCGGGGTCGATTTCGGCACAGACGCGTCCTTCGATTCGACGCTGGATGAACTGGCCCTGCTGGCCCAGTCTGCGGGCGATGACCCGGTCGCCCGGATCATTGCCCGCCGTCGTGCTCCTGATCCCGCGTTGTTCGTGGGTTCGGGCAAGGCCGATGAAATCAAGCTCGTCGTGGCCGAGCATGGCGCCCAGTGCGTGATCTTCGATCAGGCGCTGGGCCCTGCTCAGCAACGCAATCTCGAGCGCCACATCGGCGTCGAGGTGCTGGACCGCATCGCGCTCATCCTCGAAATCTTTGGCGCCCGCGCGCGCAGCCACGAAGGCAAGCTTCAGGTGGAACTCGCGCGGCTGCAATATCTTTCCACCCGCCTTGTGCGCCGCTGGTCCCATCTGGAGCGCCAGCGTGGTGGCGTCGGTCTGCGCGGTGGTCCCGGGGAAACCCAGATCGAGCTGGACAAGCGCATGATCGCCGTGCGCATCAAGGCCGTGAAGGAGCGACTCGACAAGGTCAAGCGCCAGCGCGGCACACAGCGCAAGGCGCGCGAGCGCCAGGGCACTTTCCGTGTCTCGCTGGTGGGCTACACCAACGCGGGCAAGAGCACGCTCTTCAACGCGCTGGTCAAGGCGCAGACCTATGCCGCGGACCAGCTCTTCGCCACGCTCGACACGACGACACGCCAGATGTACCTCGAGGATGCCCGGCGCAGCGTGTCGCTGTCGGACACCGTGGGGTTCATCCGCGACCTGCCGCACACGCTGGTCGATGCCTTCCAGGCCACGCTGCAGGAGGCGGCCGACGCGGACCTGCTGCTGCACGTGGTGGATGCGGCCAGCCCGGTCTGGCTCGACCAGATCCGCGAGGTCCAGCGCGTGCTGCACGAGATCGGTGCCGATGACGTGCCGCAGGTGCTGGTCTTCAACAAGATGGACGCCATGGAGCCGGGGAAACTGCCGCGTGTCCCGGGCGACCTCTATGAACTCGCGCCAGGGCTGGTGGCGCCGCGCTGGTTCGTCAGCGCCCGCACCGGCGAAGGCCTGGCTGCATTGCGCCAGGTCATCGCCGAAGCGGCGCTGAACCAGGACCGCCTGGAAGCGCCGGGCCGCTCCGATCCCCGTTTCGACCCTGATCGCAGCGATGCCGATGTGATCGAGATCGAAGACACGACGCCTGAACGGGTCGAAACCCTGCCCGCGCCGCCCACGGCGTGAAGCATGTTGTAATTTCGGACATGAACAAGACGAATCCGATGGACGCTTACACGCCTGTTCGGGCCCCGTGGGGGGCTGTGGCTGGTTCTGCGCTGAATCTGGTCGCCGGGGCTGCGCGAACCCTGGTTCGCCAGTTGCGCGGCGTCCGCAACGCACCTGCCGGCGCAGACGTGATGGCCAACTCCGGTCGCAACGACGGTCCGCCGGATCTGGACGAACTCTGGCGCGACTTCAACCAGAAACTCGGTGGCCTGTTCGGTGGCAAGACGCCGGCAGGTCGCGATGGTGGCGGACCGCCGTCCTCCGGTCGTCCGGACCCCTCGTCCGACGGTCGCCTGTTCGGCGTGGGCGGTGGCCTGCTGGCGGGTGTGGCCGCGTTGCTGTGGCTGGGCAGCGGCTTCTTCATCGTGCAGGAGGGCCAGCAGGCCGTGATCCTGACGTTCGGCAAGTTCAGCCGCACGGTGGATGCGGGCATCCAGTACCGCTGGCCCTCGCCGTTCCAGTCGCATGACACCGTCAGCGTGACGCAGACGCGCTCCACCGAGGTTGGCCGCAACTCCGTCGTGCAGGCCACGGGCCTGCGCGACTCGTCCATGCTCACACAGGACGAGAACATCGTCGACATCCGCTTCACGGTGCAATGGCGCCTGAAGCAGGCCAAGGATTTCCTGTTCGAGAACCGCAACGTCGAAGAGGCCGTCCTGCAGGCGGCCGAGTCGGCAGTGCGGGAGATCGTCGGGCGGGGCACGATGGATTCCGTCCTGTACGAGCAGCGCGATGCGATCGCCGTGGACCTGGTGAAGTCGATCCAGTCCCAGCTCGACCGGCTCAAGGCGGGCATCCTCGTCGTCAATGTCAACGTCCAGAGCGTGCAGGCGCCCGAGCAGGTGCAGGCCGCGTTCGACGATGCCTTCAAGGCGGGGGCCGACCGCGAGCGCCTCAAGAACGAAGGCCAGGCTTACGCCAACGACATCATCCCCAAGGCCCGTGGCACGGCGGCGCGCCTTGCCGAGGAGGCCGAAGGCTATCGTGCCCGCGTGGTCGCGCAGGCTGAAGGGGACAGCGAGCGCTTCCGCAGCGTGCTGGCCGAGTACCAGAAGGCACCGGGTGTGACCCGCGACCGGATGTACACCGACACCATGTCGCAGCTCTACACCAATGTCAGCAAGGTGATGGTCGATTCGCGCAGCGGCAGCAACCTGCTGTATCTCCCGCTGGACAAGCTCATGCAGCAGTCGGTCGCCACGCCGGCCACTGCGGCGTCGGGCGTGCCGCTGGCGCCATCAGGCAACGACGGTGCTTCGGGCAGCAGCGTGGACGTGCGTTCACGCGACGGACAGCGCGGCCGCGACCGTGACGTGCGCTGAGCAGGGAATACTCAAATGAATCGAATCGGACTATTCGCTGTCAGCGCCTTGATGGCATTGCTTGTCTCCATGTCGATGCTGTTCGTGGTCGATCAGCGCAACTTTGCTGTCGTCTACTCGCTCGGCGAGATCAGGGAAGTCATTGCCGAGCCGGGGCTGAAGTTCAAGCTACCGCCGCCTCTGCAGAACGTGATCTTCATCGACCGCCGCACGCAGACGCTCGACAGCCCTGAAACGCGCCCGGTGTTCACCGCCGAGAAGCAGAGCCTGGTGATCGACTGGCTGGTCAAGTGGCGCATCACCGAGCCGCGCCAGTTCATCCGCAACACTGGCGTCGATCTGCGCAATGCCGAGGCTCGCCTGTCGCCCATCGTGCAGGCTGCGCTCAACGAGGAGGTCACCAAGCGCACCGTGCGGGCGATGCTCTCCACCGAGCGCGACAAGGTGATGCAGGGCGTGATGCAGCGCCTCAGCGACGATGCCCGGAACTTCGGCATCGAGATCGTCGACGTGCGCATCAAGCGGGTCGATTTCGCCGCCACGATCACGGAGTCGGTCTATCGCCGCATGGAGTCGGAGCGCAAGCGCGTGGCCAACGAGCTGCGTTCCGAAGGCTCGGCGGATGGTGAAAAGATCCGTGCCGATGCGGACCGGCAGCGCGAGGTGATCCTGGCCGACGCTTACCGCGAAGCCCAGAAGGTCAAGGGCGAGGGTGATGCCAAGGCCTCGGCCATCTACGCCGAGGCGTTTGGCCGCGATCCCCAGTTCGCCAGCTTCTACCGCAGCCTGGAGGCCTACCGGTCGAGTTTCCGCAGCAAGAGCGATGTGCTCGTGCTCGATCCGTCCAGCGAGTTCTTCCGCGTGATGCGCAATGGCGGCGTGGGTGGCAAATAAGTGACGCTGGACACGCTGCTGTCGGCCCTGGCGCTGGTGCTGGTCATCGAGGGGTTGATGCCGCTGTTCAGCCCGCGGCGCTGGCGCAGCGTCTTCGAGCAGGTGCTGGCGCTCGGGGACGGGCAGATCCGGTTCATCGGCCTGCTCAGCATCCTGACCGGGCTGCTGTTGCTGCTGCTTTTCGGTTGAGTGCCTTGTGACCGGTCCTGACCGGTTTTTCGTCCTGTTGTCATCCTGCCGACTTGGAGCGGGCCTGCGCACGCTTCTTGTGTCGCGGCGGGCGATGAAGCCGGTGTCCCCCGGGTAGAATCGCCGTTTTGATTTCCTGCACCGTTATGTCTTCTGCTTGGCTGTTGCCCGAGCACATTGCCGATGTGTTGCCTCATGAGGCTCGGCGAATCGAGGAGCTGCGGCGCATCCTGCTGGATGCGGCCCGTGGCTACGGCTATGAACTGGTCATGCCGCCACTGCTGGAGCATCTGGAGTCGCTGCTGAGCGGCACCGGTCGTGCCCTGGATCTGCGGACCTTCAAGCTGGTGGACCAGTTGAGCGGCCGCACGCTGGGTGTGCGTGCCGACACGACGCCCCAGGTGGCGCGCATCGACGCCCATCTGCTGAACCGCGCCGGGCTGACCCGTCTGTGCTACTGCGGCCCTGTGCTCCACACGCTGCCGGCCGGGCCGGACAGCACGCGCGAGCCGCTCCAGTTCGGGGCCGAGATCTACGGTCACGCCGGTCTCGAAGCGGATCTCGAAGTGCATGAACTGGCGCTCGAATGCCTGGGCCGCGCCCGGGTCGAGTCGCTGGTGATGGATCTGGCCGATGCGCGCTTCGTGCAGGGCGCGCTGGAGGGCGTGACGCTGCCAGCCGGTCAGGCTGATGCGCTCCGCGTGGCACTGGCGGTCAAGGACCAGGCCGAACTGCAGGCGCTGACCGTCGATCTGCCGCCCATGAACCGCGATGCGCTGCGTCTGCTGCCGTCCTTGTTCGGTGGCGACGAGGTGCTGGAGATCGCCCGTGCGCGGTTGCCGGACAACGCGCTGATCACCGCGGCGCTGGATGACGTGCAGTGGCTCGCAACGCACCTGCGCCGGGATTACCCGTCGCTGCGCCTTGGGTTTGATCTGGCGGATCTGTCTGGCTACGCCTATTACAGCGGCACCCGGTTCGCGATCTACAGTGCCGGCGGCACCGATGCGCTGGTGCGCGGCGGACGCTACGACAACGTCGGCGCCATCTTCGGCCGCCGGCGTGCGGCGGTGGGCTTCAGTCTCGATCTGAAGTCCGTCGTGGAGCATGTCCGTTTCGACGGACGCCGTGCGGCCATCCGTGCGCCCTGGAGCGAAGACACGGCGCTTCGTGCCGCTGTGCGCCGTCTGCGCGAGACGGGCGAGGCGGTGGTTTGTGTGTTGCCCGGGCATGAGCACGAGGCAGACGAGTTCGAGTGCGACCGGGAACTGGTCGCCGTCAACGGGCAGTGGGTGGTCCGTGCGCGCTGAGCGCCACCGCCGCTGACCGGACCTTTCCTTTCGATCGGATACTTGAGATGGATACACGCAGTGCTGCGTCTGCAGAAGTTCGTGGGCGCAATGTCGTCGTTGTCGGAACGCAATGGGGTGATGAGGGCAAAGGCAAGGTCGTCGACTGGCTGACCGACCATGCCGCTGGTGTCGTGCGCTTTCAGGGCGGTCACAACGCCGGCCACACGCTGGTGATCAACGGCGTGAAGACCGCGCTGCAGCTGATTCCCTCGGGCATCATGCGCGCGGGCGTGGCCTGCTACATCGGCAACGGGGTCGTGGTCGATCCTGCCCACCTGCTGCTGGAAATCGGGCGCCTCGAAGCCGCCGGTCTGGACGTGCGCTCGCGCCTGTTCATCAGCGAGTCCTGTCCGCTGATCCTGCCTTTCCATGTCGAAGTGGACAAGGCGCGCGAAGCGCTGCGCGAAACCAGTGGCGCCGGCAAGATCGGCACGACCGGCAAGGGCATCGGCCCCGCGTACGAGGACAAGGTCGCCCGCCGCGCGCTGCGCGTCCAGGACCTGAAGCACCCCGAGCGATTCGCCAGGAAACTGCGCGAGCTGCTGGCCCTGCACAACTTCGCGCTCGAAGGCTATCTGAACAGCGCCGCGCTGGAATTCCAGCCCATCTTCGAGCATGCCATGCAGATGGCCGAGCAGCTCAAGCCGATGATGGCAGACGTCGGCGTGCGCATCGATGCAGCCAACCGTGCGGGCGGCAGCATCCTGTTCGAGGGCGCGCAGGGCACGCTGCTCGACATCGACCACGGCACCTATCCGTTCGTCACGTCGAGCAACTGTGTGGCGGGCAATGCGGCGGCCGGCTCGGGCGTCGGTCCGCAGTTGCTGCATTACATGCTCGGCATCACCAAGGCCTACACCACGCGGGTCGGCTCCGGGCCGTTCCCGACCGAGCTGCCGATGGACGAGCCGGGCAGCGTGGGCCACCACCTCTCCACGGTCGGCCAGGAGCGTGGCACCGTCACGGGCCGAGCGCGCCGCTGCGGCTGGCTGGATGGCGCTGCGCTCAAGCGCGCGATGCTGATCAACGGCATCACCGGCCTGTGCATGACCAAGCTGGACGTGCTGGACGGGCTGACCGAGATCCGCATGTGTGTCGGCTACGAACTGCACGGCGAGCGTGTGGACATCCTCCCGCTGGATGCCGACGAGATCGTCAACTGCAAGCCGATCTACGAGGTGTTCCCGGGCTGGACGGAAACGACCTTCGGCGTGACGACCTGGGAAGGGTTGCCGCTGAATGCGCAGCGCTATCTGGAGCGTGTGCAGGAATTCATCGCGACCCCGATCGCCATGGTGTCGACCGGTCCCGACCGCGACCACACCATCCTGCTGCGCCATCCCTACAAGGACTGAATGTCCGCCCCGTTCAAGCAAGGAGTCAGCATGCTCACCGATGACGGCAAACACCTGTATGTGTCCTGGGACGAATACCACCTGCTGATCGAGAAACTCGCGATCAAGGTGCACCAGTCCGGCTGGGAGTTCGACCAGATTCTGTGTCTGGCGCGCGGTGGCCTGCGCCCTGGCGACGTGATGTCGCGGGTGTTCGACAAGCCGCTGGCCATCATGGCGACCAGTTCCTACCGCGCTGAAAGTGGCACGATCCAGGGGCGGCTGGACATGGCGAAGTACATCACCATGCCCAAAGGTGAGCTGGCCGGCCGGGTGCTGCTGGTGGACGACCTTGCGGATTCCGGTGTCACGCTGCAGGCGGTGGTGGAGCGGCTGCGTGGCATGCCCGCGATTCGCGAGTTGCGTTCGGGCGTGCTGTGGGTGAAGGGCGTTTCCTGCTATACGCCGGACTATTTTGTCGAGGCGCTGCCCACGAGTCCGTGGATCCACCAGCCGTTCGAAGAATATGATGCGATGCGCCCGGAGGCGCTGACCCGCAAGCTGTCGGTTTGAGCCTGACCGACTGGACTGCGAGAAAACCCGCTGGCCCAGCAAGGCAGCGGGTTTTTTGTTGGATGAACGCGATCGACCTGCATTGTGAAGCGGCAATAAAAAAGCCAGCTCGAAAGCTGGCTTTTTATGTTGGTGCCCAGGAGAGGACTCGAACCTCCACGGAGTTACCCGCTAGTACCTGAAACTAGTGCGTCTACCAATTCCGCCACCTGGGCTTCGAAATCCTTAATACGAACACAGACCTGGATTTCATCGGTCTGTGCAAGCGGCAAGATTCAGGGTATGCTGAATCTCATTGGTGCCCAGAAGAGGACTCGAACCTCCACGGAGTTACCCGCTAGTACCTGAAACTAGTGCGTCTACCAATTCCGCCATCTGGGCTTCGAAATCCTGCATACGAACACAGGCCTGGATTTCATCGGTCTGTGCAAGTGGCAAGATTCAGGGTATGCTGAATCTTATTGGTGCCCAGAAGAGGACTCGAACCTCCACGGAGTTACCCGCTAGTACCTGAAACTAGTGCGTCTACCAATTCCGCCATCTGGGCTTTCTTTGCTGCAAGAGATTTTGTCCCTTGCAGCGCAGAATGCTAGTGTAGCATGACTTAAAAGCAGGATGCAAGGATTCTCGTTGAACAACAGTCATTCATTGAATGAAGTCGTCGGCACGGTGCAGGGTCACCGCGACGGACACGGCTTCGTCGTCCTCGACAGCGGCGAGGCAGACATCTATCTGGCGCCGCAGGAAATGCGGGCCGTTCTCCACCATGACCGGGTGCGCGTGCGCGTGATGCGCCAGGACCGCAAGGGCCGCCCGGAAGGCCGTGTGCTGGAAATCCTGGAGCGCCGCAAGGCGCCGATCATCGGCCGGCTGCTGCTCGAGAACGGTGTGTGGATCGTGGCGCCGGAAGACAAGCGCTACGGACAGGACATCCTGATTCCGAAAAACGCAACCGCCAGCGCGGAAGCGGGGCAAGTGGTGGCGGTCGAGCTGACCGAGCCGCCGTCGCTGCACTCGCAGCCCGTGGGCCGGATCACCGAGGTGCTGGGCGACATCGACGATCCGGGCATGGAGATCGAGATTGCGGTGCGCAAGTACGAGGTGCCGCACCAGTTCTCTCCTGAAACACTGGCGCAGACCGGCAAGCTGCCCGACAAGGTGCGTGCCACCGACATGAAGCACCGCGTCGACCTGACGGACGTGCCGCTGGTGACGATCGACGGCGAGGATGCGCGCGACTTCGACGATGCGGTCTACTGCGAGCCGGCCAAGGTCGGCCGCAAGAAGGGCTGGCGGCTGCTGGTGGCGATCGCTGACGTCAGCCACTACGTCAAGCCGGGCGATCCGCTGGACGACGATGCCTACGAACGCGCGACCTCGGTGTACTTCCCGCGTCGCGTCATCCCGATGCTGCCGGAAAAGCTGTCCAACGGCCTGTGCTCGCTCAACCCGAACCAGAGCCGGCTCTCGATGGTCTGCGACATGCTCGTGGATGCCGAAGGCGAGGTGACGGCCTACCAGTTCTACCCGGCCGTGATCTGCTCGCATGCGCGGCTGACCTACACCGAAGTGGCGGCGGTGCTCTCGAACACCCGTGGCGCCGAGGCCCAGCGCCAGGTCCATCTCGTGCCGCATCTGCTGCATCTGCACGAGGTCTATCGTCTCCTGCTGAAACAGCGTGCGACCCGCGGTGCGATCGATTTCGAGACCACCGAAACGCAGATCGTCTGCGACGAGAACGGGCGCATCGACAAGATCATCCCGCGGGTGCGCACCGAGGCACACCGCCTGATCGAGGAAGCGATGCTCGCGGCCAACGTCTGCGCGGCCGACTTCATCCAGGCCGGCAAGCACCCGTCGCTGTACCGGGTGCATGAGGGCCCGACCCCGGAAAAACGCCTGGCGCTGCAGAACTACCTGCGCAGCCTCGGCCTGAACCTCACGGTCAGCGACGAGCCGACGCCTGGCGAGCTGCAGGCACTGGCGCAGATGACCCGGGATCGCCCGGACGCGACCCAGATCCACTCCATGCTGCTGCGCTCCATGCAGCAGGCCCTCTACACGCCCTTCAACAACGGCCACTTCGGACTGTCCTACAGCGCCTACACCCACTTCACCAGCCCGATCCGCCGTTATCCGGACCTGCTGGTGCACCGGGTCATCAAGGGGCTGCTGGCCGGCAAGAAATACGGTCTGGTGGTGCGCGCGGCTGTTCCCGGCGCAGCGGCTCCACCGCGTCGTCGGCAGCCGGCCAAGGTCGAGGGGCCTGCGCCGCGCATGGAGGGCATCGCGCCCCGTGATCTCGAGGTCTGGGAGGCCGCAGGTGCCCATTGCAGCGCCAATGAGCGCCGGGCGGACGAGGCCTCGCGCGATGTCGAGGCGTGGCTGAAGTGCAAGTTCATGCGCGACCGGCTGGGCGAGGAGTACGGCGGCACGGTCAGCTCCGTCACCAGCTTCGGTCTGTTCGTGCAGCTCGACGAGCTGTTTGTGGAGGGGCTGGTCCACATCACCGAGCTGGGCGGCGAGTATTTCCGCTACGACGACGTGCGCCACGAACTGCGCGGCGAGCGGACCGGGGTGCGCTACGCGGTGGGCGGGCGCATCCGGGTGCAGGTCAGCCGTGTCGATCTCGACGGGCGCCGCATCGACTTCCGGATGGTGCGCGACCCGCTGGCGCCTGCCGCGGTGCCCAAACCGGTCCGCGAGCGACACGCCACGGCCCAGGACGAGCTGGCCTCGATCCAGGAGGCCGACCGCGCCGTGCGCCGCTCCTCGCGCAAGACGGCTGCACGCAAGTCGGGCCCGCATGCGGGCAAGACTGCGGGCAAGAGCGCTGGCAAGGTGGCAGGCAAGGCCGCCGGCAAGGCGGCGGGGAAATCGTCCGGCAAGGCGGCGGCCCGTCCGGCGCCGGGGCTGGTCGACCTGCCGGTGGAGGTGGCCCCGACACCGGCCACCGAAGGCCGCCGGCGCCGCAACAAGCGCTGAGCCGTCCGGTCAGTGCCCGGACGGGATCAGTCGGCTGGCGATCAGCACATCGCCGGCCGGGCTGCGCTGTTCGGCGCGCAGGCCATGCTGGTACACCGCGTGGCGGGCGGCCAGTTCGGCCTCCGGCCACGCGTGCGCCGTGTTCTTGCCGGACTGTCCGCTGGCCAGCTGGCTCCACAGCCCTCCGATCCAGCCCGCCAGCACGTCGCCGCTGCCCGGCGTGGCGAGCGCGGCATTGCCGCTGGTGTTGATCCACGGGATGGCGCCCGGTGAGGCGGTCAGGGTGCCGGAGCCCTTGAGCACGACGACGGCACCGGTGCGTGCGGCCAGTGTTCTCGCGGCGGCCAGGCGATCGGACTGGATGTCGGCGGCGCTGCAGCCCAGCAGGCGCGCCGCTTCCAGCGGGTGCGGCGTCAGCACGGTCGGCAAGCCGTTGTCGCCGCGCTCGTGCAGGGCGTCTCCAAGGCGTGCGTCTGCGGCCAGCGCGTTCAGTGCATCGGCGTCCAGCACCAGTCTGGCGGCATGGCGCAGCGTGTCGGGCAGGTGGTCGCGGATCGACCATCCGCCGCCGCAGCCAGCCACCACCGTGGCGCTCTGCAACTGTGCGGCGTCGGGGGCGTCGGCCAGCATCAGCTCGGGATGCAGTGGGTCGAGCCGCGGTGCGTCGGGGTCGAGCAGGTGGGCATAGACGCGGCCGGCGCCGACACACAGTGCGGTGCGTGCGGCCAGCAGGGCTGCACCGGTCATCGACCGCCCGCCGCCCAGCACCCGGACATCGCCAAAACTGCCCTTGTGCTGGGCGTGGCGCCGTGGTGGCCAGGCGAATCCAGCCTGGACCGGGCTGTGCAGCCAGGCGGCGGGCGCCGGTGTGCCGGCCTGGGTCGGCGTGATGCCCAGATCGTCCCACCAGAGGTCCCCTGCGTGGTCGCGTCCGCTGGCCGTGAACAGGCCCGGGGCCAGGGTCAGCAGGGCCAGCGTCCAGCGGGCCTGGACACACGGGGCGTCCACCGCCAGTGCGCCCGTGTCGCCGGGCAGTCCCGAGGGCAGGTCCACGGCCAGCACGGGGGCTGCGTGTCCGCGCAGCTGGTGGATCGCTTCGGCGAGTTCGCCGCTGGCTGGGCGTGTCAGGCCGCGCCCGAGCAGGGCGTCGATGACCAGTCCGGACCGGGCCCACTCGGCGGTGTCCAGTCCGTCCACGATGCGCAGGCCCGCCGCCTGGGCCTGCTGGCGTGACGCGGCGGCATCCGGTGGCTGCGTGGTGTCACGGCCGAAGGCGTGCACGACGACGTTCCGGCCGGCCTGGTGCAGATGCAGGGCGGCTTCGTAGCCGTCACCGCCGTTGTTGCCGTTGCCGGCCAGCACATCGATGCGGCGGGCGTCGGGCGCGAGCGCCATGGCCATGCGGGCGACGGCCCGCCCGGCGCGCTGCATCAGCGTGTGGGGCGGCAGGTCCTGTGCGGACAAGGCATCGATCGCACGGGAGGCCGCGCTGTCGTGGACGGGCCAGGGGCCGGCGGCCGTCCGGATCAGCGTCGAGAGACGGGCGGGGGGCGTGCGGTTCATGCGCCGGGCACCGGTTGCGCTTCGGCCCATGCTTCGGGTGTGAGCACGGCGACGCCCAGTGGCCGTGCTCGCCGGGCCAGCCGACGCAGCGCATGGTCGCGCGTGACGAGCCATGGCGTGCGCCGGGCGATGGCGAGGTCGATGAAGCACTGGTCGTCCGGATCGGTGCAGCGCAGGCGCTCGCTGTGGGGCAGCGGGCCGGGTGACGGCACGGGCCGTGACCAGGCCTGCGCCGCGGCCATGGCCGGGGCATGGCGGGCGGACCAGCGCACCAGCGTCGGCAGGTGCAGCAGGCGCCCGAGCACATCGACCAGCTCGTCCTGCATCGCCGGACTGGCGATCCAGCGCACCCGGCCTTCGGTGACGGCCTGGCCGATGGCGAGCCCGCTGGCGTGCTCGAACACCAGCCAGTCAAGGACCACGTTCGTGTCGAGGATGATGTCGGGGGTCATCGGGTGCGTCCGGGTTGCAAGGCGGCTTCGACTTCCAGCGCGGCGCCGAGCAGCGCCTCATCGCGCCCGCCCGTGGTCCAGAGCATCAGGCCGACCGGCGCGTCGCCGTGCTGGTGGCAGGGCAGGCTGATGGCGCAGCCGTCCAGCTGGTTGACGATCGACGGATTGCGCAGCAGCAGGGCGTTGATCCGGAAGAAGGCCTCGTCGTCGGCGACCAGCGGCGCCAGCAGGGGGGCGATCACCGGCACGGTCGGGCTCAGCAGGCAGTCGACGGTACCGAGTTCCATGGCCATGCGCGCGATCCAGCGCGCGCGCAGTCGGTGCAGTTCCGCGATGGTCGCTGGCGTGATGCTGGCGCCGCGCCGGATGCGCGCTGCGACCCGCGGATCGTAGCGATCGCCGTCCCGGGCGAGCCGCGCGCGGTGCCAGGCCCAGCTCTCGGCGGCAGGCAGGCCGCCGTCCTGCAGCAGCGCGGGCAGCTCGTCCAGCGCAGGCAGCGCGAGTCGGGTGATCCGTGCGCCGGCGCGACCCAGGTCGGCCAGGCTGCGCTCGAAGGCGCGCTGAACCTCAGGGTCCATGCCATCCAGCAGCAGCGGCTCGACCACGCCGAACTGCCAGTCCGCCAGCGAACGGCGGGTGGGCGTGCAGCGCCGGGCCGAGAGCACCTCGTGCACCTGGATGGCGTCGCCCACGCTGCGGGTGATGGCGCAGGTGGTGTCCAGGCTGGGAGACAGCGGGATGCCTCCGTCGTTCGGCGTGCGGGACTGGGTGTTCTTGAAGCCGACCAGACCCTGCAGGGCGGCTGGAATGCGGATGGAGCCGCCGGTGTCGGTGCCCAGCGCCGCCCAGGCTGCACCGGTGGCCACCGACACGGCGCCGCCCGAGGTGGAGCCGCCAGGGATGCGCGCCTCCAGCCCGAGGGCGGCCGTCACGGGGTTGACGGGGGTGCCTTGGTGCGGATTGATGCCGACACCGGAGAACGCGAACTCGGTCATCTGCGTGCGGCCGATCAGTACGCCGCCGGCGGCGCGCAGCCGTGCCACGGCCAGCGCGTCCGCAGTCGCTGCGGGGCGGTCTGCCAGCACGCTGGAGCCCGCCGTGGTGGTCTGCCCGGCCACGTCGAACAGGTCCTTGATGCTGATGATGCGCCCGTCCAGTGGGCTGGCCGCCGCACCATGCTGGCGGCGCAGGTCGGCCGCGTCGGCCGCGGTGCGTGCGCCGTCGCGGTCGATGTGCACGAAGGCCGGTGCGGCTGCGCCGAGGGCGGTCTCGAGCGAGATTTCGAGGGCGTCGCGCGCGGCATGCGCCGCCGCCAGGGCACCGGCGTGCAGCTGGAGTGGATGGATGGGATTCAAGGCTGCTACAATCTTGGGGTTTTTCCGATGCCGCATCTGCTGTGGCGCGCTGTCCGGTGCATGGTGTGCCCGACAGTCCCGGTACACGGGACGGAAGAATCAATCCCGAATCCGACTGGCTGAAGGTGTTGCGCCGAGTGCGGTGTTGACTGCGCACTGCGTGCAATTCGAGTCGGATTCTAGATCCAACCTTTGGAATCATTGGAGTTACCCATGTCCTTCACGATGCGTGAAATGCTGGAAGCCGGCGTCCACTTCGGTCACCAGACCCGTTTCTGGAACCCCAAGATGGCCCCGTACATCTTCGGCCACCGCAACAAGATCCACATCATCAACCTGGAAAAGACGGTTCCGCTGTTCCAGGAAGCCACCAAGTTCGCCCGTTCGCTGGCCGCCAAGCGTGGCACCGTGCTGTTCGTCGGCACCAAGCGCCAGGCCCGTGACATCGTCGCCGAAGAAGCGCAGCGCGCCGGCATGCCCTACGTCGACCAGCGCTGGCTCGGCGGCATGCTGACCAACTTCAAGACGGTCAAGGGTTCGCTCAAGAAGCTCAAGGACATGCAGGCCCAGGTGGAAGCCGGCCTCGAGTCGATGAGCAAGAAGGAAGGCCTGCTGTTCCAGCGCGAGCTGGCCAAGCTGGAAAAGGACATCGGCGGCATCCAGGACATGGCTGCGCTGCCGGACGCGATGTTCGTGATCGACGTGGGCTTCCACAAGATCGCCATCGCTGAAGCCCAGAAGCTCGGCATCCCGGTCATCGGCGTGGTGGACACCAACCACAACCCGGTCGGCATCGACTACGTCATCCCCGGCAACGACGACTCGGCCAAGGCCGTGGCGCTGTATGCCCGCGTGATGGCCGACGCCGTCCTCGAAGGCAAGGCCCAGTCGCTGAACGAAGTGGTCGAAGCCGTTGCTGCGCCGAGTGCGGACGAATACGTCGAAGAGAACGGCGCCGCCTGAGCCCCTTCGGTTCGGCGTGCAAGGGGCTGATTCAGCCCCTTTTTTTCAAGATTTCGAGATTTGAGGAGAACTTTCATGGCTGCTATTACCGCCAAGATGGTCGGCGACCTGCGCGCCAAGACCGACGCGCCGATGATGGAGTGCAAGAAGGCACTGACCGAGGCCGACGGCGACATGGTCCGCGCTGAGGAGATCCTGCGCGTCAAGCTCGGCAACAAGGCAGGCAAGGCCGCGTCCCGCGTGACGGCCGAAGGCGTCATCGCCGCCGCCGTGTCGGGCAACACCGGCGCGCTGGTCGAAGTCAACTGCGAGACCGACTTCGTCTCCAAGAACGACAGCTTCCTGTCCTTCGTGCAATCGTGTGCCGACCTGATCGTCGCGCACAACCCGGCCGACGTGGCCGCGCTGTCGGCGCTGCCGCTGGTGATGGGCGACTTCGGCCCGACCGTCGAGGACGTCCGCAAGGGCCTGATCGGCAAGATCGGCGAGAACATGTCGATCCGCCGCTTCAAGCGCTATGCCGACGGTGGCCAGCTGGCCCACTACCTGCACGGCGTGCGCATCGGCGTGATGGTCGAGTACACCGGCGACGCCGTGGCGGCCAAGGATGCTGCGATGCACATCGCCGCCATGAAGCCGGTGGCGCTGTCGTCGGCCGATGTGCCGGCTGCGCTGATCGAGGTCGAGCGCCGCATGGCCACCGAGAAGGCTGCCGAATCGGGCAAGCCGGCCGACATCGTCGTCAAGATGGTCGAAGGCTCGGTGCAGAAGTACCTGAAGGAGGTCTCGCTGCTCGACCAGGTGTTCGTGAAGGCGGCCGACGGCAAGCAGACCGTCGGCCAGTACTTCAAGGCCACTGGCACCACCCCGATCGGTTTCACGATGTTCGTCGTCGGCGAAGGCATCGAGAAGAAGCAGGACGACTTCGCCGCCGAAGTGGCGGCGCAGGTCGCGGCTGCCCAGGGCCAGTAATCTTCCTGCCCTAAACTCGCGATCGTCATTTTTCTGCTTCGAGGTCACTGCATGCCTGCTTACAAACGCATCCTTCTCAAGTTGTCTGGTGAAGCCCTGATGGGCGACGATGCCTATGGCATCAACCGCGCCACCATCGTCCGCATGGTGCGCGAGGTGCAGGAAGTCACCCGGCTGGGATGCGAAGTGGCGGTGGTGATCGGCGGCGGGAACATCTTTCGCGGGGTGGCGGGCGGTGCGGTTGGCATGGACCGCGCCACCGCCGACTACATGGGCATGCTGGCGACCGTGATGAACGCGCTGGCCCTGTCCGACACGATGCGCCAGGAAGGCATGACCGCGCGTGTCATGTCCGCCCTGAGCATCGACCAGGTCGTCGAGCCCTACGTGCGCCCGAAGGCCCTCCAGTACCTGGAAGAAGGCAAGGTCGTCATCTTCGCGGGCGGCACGGGCAACCCGTTCTTCACCACCGACACGGCCGCCGCACTGCGTGGCGCCGAGATCGGTGCCCAGATCGTGCTGAAGGCGACCAAGGTGGACGGCGTCTACACGGCCGACCCCAAGAAGGATCCGACGGCCACCCGTTATGCGACCCTGACCTTCGACGAGGCCATCGGCCGCAACCTGGCGGTGCTGGATGCGACGGCGTTTGCGCTGTGCCGCGACCAGAACCTGCCGATCAAGGTATTCTCGATCTTCAAGCCGGGCGCCCTCAAGCGCGTCGTGATGGGTGAAGACGAAGGAACGCTGGTCCACGTCTGACGGCGTCCGGGACCCAGCAGGAGCACCACGATGAGCATTGCCGACATCAAGAAAAACGCTGAAGCCAAGATGGCCAAGTCCATCGAGTCCTTCAAGAACGAACTGCAGAAGATCCGCACTGGCCGCGCCCACCCGGGCATCCTGGACCAGGTGCAGGTCGAGTACTACGGCTCGATGCTGCCGATCAGCCAGGTGGCCAACGTGTCGCTGATCGACGCGCGCACCATCAGCGTGCAGCCGTGGGAAAAGAGCATGGCCAAGCCGATCGAGAAGGCCATCCGCGAGTCGGATCTGGGCCTGAATCCGTCGTCGCTGGGCGAGCTGATCCGCGTGCCGATGCCCGCACTCACCGAAGAGCGCCGCCGCGATCTGACCAAGGTCGTGCGCAATGCCGGAGAAGATGCCCGCATCGCCGTGCGCAACCTGCGCCGCGATGGCAATGACCAGGCCAAGCGCCTGCTCAAGGACAAGCTGATCTCCGAGGACGAGGAGCGCCGCTCGATCGACGACGTGCAGAAACTCACCGACCGCGTGATCTCCGAGATCGACCGGCTGGTGGCGGCCAAGGAAGCCGAGGTCCTGGCTGTCTGAGCCAGGCTGCGCCTGCATGCACCTCCCGATCGACATCTCCGCACACGAGGCCTGCTGCCGTGACTGACAACGCGAAACGCATTCCCCGCCACGTCGCGGTCGTGATGGACGGCAACGGCCGCTGGGCCAACAAGCGCCTGATGCCGCGCATCGTCGGCCACAAGTACGGCGTGGATGCGCTCATCGCCTGCATCAACACCTGTGCCGATCGGGGCGTCGAATACCTGACGGTGTTCGCCTTCTCGTCCGAGAACTGGAAGCGCCCCGAGGACGAGGTGTCCGGTCTGATGAACCTGGTGCTGACGGCGGTGGCCAAGTACCTGGCGCGCCTGTCGGACATCGGCGTGCGCATCCAGATCATCGGCGACCGTGCGGCGGTGTCCGAGAAGGTGCGCTCTGCCTGGGAGCACGCGGAACGTGTGACCGCCGGCAACACCCGCATCACGTTGTCGGTGGCCTTCAACTATGGCGGCCGCTGGGACATCGTGCAGGCCTGTCAGCGTGCGGTGGCCGATGGCGCGCGCGCCGAGCAGATCGACGAGGCGCTGCTGTCGAAGTACATGGCGCTGGCCTATGCGCCGGATCCGGACCTGTTCATCCGCACGGGGGGCGAGGTCCGCATCTCCAACTTCCTGCTCTGGCAGGTGGCGTACTCGGAGCTGTACTTCACCGACTGCCTGTGGCCCGACTTCGACGCGGCCGAGATCGACAAGGCCCTGGCCCACTACGCCGCCCGCGATCGCCGCTACGGTGGCGTGAAAACCGACATCTCGGCCAGCGGGCAGAAGATCACCCTGGCGCCCGGCGCCTGACCTCTCCGCTCCCATGCTCAAACAGCGCATCATCACCGCAGTTCTCCTGCTGCTGGTGCTACTTCCGGCGCTGTTCGCGCAGGCCGTCTGGCCCTTTGCCCTGTTGACGCTGGTGATGATCGCCGCGGCTGGCTGGGAGTGGGCGCGGCTGAACGGCTTTCCCGGTGCGTCTGCGCTGCTGACGGGCGGCGTCGTCGCGGCCGGTTCGGCGCTGCTCTGGCAGGCGGGGTGGATCGGCCACACGCCGGGCGCGCTGTGGGTGCTGGCCATGCTGGTCTGGGTGCTGGGCGGTACGCTGGTGCTGGCGCGCGGCGTCGAGGCCTGGCAGCACGTGCCCCGCGCGCTTCGTCTGGTGGGCGGGGTGCTGCTGCTCTGGCTGGCCTGGCTGGCCATCGCCGAAGGCAAGGCGCGCGGCCTGAATTTCCTGCTCTCCGTGTTCTGTCTGGTCTGGATGGCCGACATTGCCGCCTACTTCAGCGGCCGTGCCTTCGGCCGCCGCAAGCTCGCTCCCGCGATCAGCCCCGGCAAGAGCTGGGAGGGCGTCTACGGCGGCATGGCCGGCGTCCTGCTGCTGGCGCTGGCCTGGATCGCCTTCGATCAACGCGGGCTCGCCGACAGCGCGAGTCTCTACACGCTGCTGCAGCAGCGCTGGGGCTGGGCCGGATTGGTGCTGTCCTGCCTGTTTCTGGCCTGCCTCAGCGTCGTTGGCGATCTCTTCGAGTCGCTGGTGAAGCGCAGTGCCGGCGCCAAGGACAGCAGCGCCTTGCTGCCCGGCCACGGCGGCGTGCTGGACCGCATCGACGCGCTCCTGCCCGTGTGTCCGCTGGCACTAGCCCTGGTACTTTCATGACCCTTTCTGCTTCTGCTTCCTCCGGCACGCCGCGCCAGCGCGTGACGGTGCTCGGTTCGACCGGCTCCATCGGCACCAGCACGCTGGACGTGCTCTCGCGCCATCCCGATCGCTACGAGGTGTTCGCGCTCAGCGCGCACAGCCGCGTCGAGGAACTGGCCGAGCAGTGCCGTGTCTGGTGCCCGCGTTTCGCGGTGCTGCCGACTGCCGAGCTGGGCCGTGCGCTCGCTGATCGCCTGCGCACGCTCGGCGTATTGACCGAAGTGCTGGTCGGGCCGGCTGCGCTGGAGGAGGTCGCTGCCCATCCGGACGTGGACAGCGTGATGGCCGCCATCGTCGGTGCCGCTGGTTTGCCGCCGTGTCTGGCGGCGGCCCGCGCCGGCAAGCGCCTGCTGCTGGCGAACAAGGAAGCCCTCGTCGTCGGCGGCGCACTGTTCATGCGCGCCGTGCGCGAGGGCGGGGCGCAGCTGCTGCCGATCGACAGCGAACACTCCGCCATCTTCCAGTGTCTGCCCGAGGACCGCAGCACCTGGGCGCAGCGCATCGACCACATCGTGCTGACGGCGTCCGGCGGCCCGTTCCGCGACCGCGATCCGAAAACCCTGCGTGACGTGACGCCGGACCAGGCCTGCGCGCATCCGAACTGGGTCATGGGCCGCAAGATCTCGGTCGATTCGGCCACGATGATGAACAAGGCGCTCGAAGTCATCGAGGCGCGCTGGCTGTTCGACCTCGCGCCGCGCCAGGTGAAGGTCGTGATCCACCCGCAGAGCATCGTCCACTCGATGGTGGTCTGCCGCGACGCCTCGGTGCTGGCGCAGCTCGGCACGCCCGACATGCGCGTGCCGATCGCCTACGGCCTGTCCTGGCCGGCGCGGATCGAGTCGGGTGCTTCGCAGCTCGATTTCCTGACGCTCAGGCCACTGACCTTCGAGCCGGCCGACGCCGAGCGTTTTCCCGGCCTGCAGCTGGCCTGGGCTGCGCTGGAAGGTACGCCGGGCAGCACCGCCGTGCTGAATGCCGCCAACGAGATCGCCGTCGCCGCCTTCCTCGACCAGCGCCTGCGCTTCGACCAGATCCACGCCGTCAATGCCGAGACGCTGTCGCGCATCGCCGTGCCGGCCGATGCCACGGCGTCGGTGGCCGGTCTGCTCGACCTCGACCAGTCGGCCCGTCGCCTGGCGGCCGAACTTGTCGGACGCCACGGCGTCTGACCTCGCATGAACACGCTGCTGGCTTTTCTGGTCACCCTCGGGGTGCTGATCGTCGTGCACGAGTGGGGTCACTTCCGGGTGGCCCGCGCGTGCGGTGTCAAGGTGCTGAAGTTCTCGATCGGGTTCGGCCCGACGCTCTGGAAGCGGCAGATCGGCGAAACCGAATGGGCCCTCAGCGCGCTGCCGCTGGGTGGCTTCGTGCGCATGCTCGACGAGCGCGAGGGGCCGGTGGCGCCGGATGAACTGCACCGTGCGTTCAACCGCAAGACGCTGCTGCAGCGCTCGGCCGTGGTGGCCGCGGGTCCGACGGCGAATCTGGTGCTGGCGGTGCTGCTGTATGCCGCATCGTCCTGGATCGGCACGCAGGAACCGCGGGCCGTGATCGGCTCGCCGGCGGTGGGCAGTCTGGCCGAGCACGCCGGCCTGCAGGCGGGGCAGTGGGTGCGTCGCTGGTCGCCGGCCGAGTCGGAGCAGTGGCAGGACGTGGCCTCGCTGCCCGATCTGCGCTGGCAGCTCACGCGGGCCGCGCTCGACGACCGCGATCTGCGGCTGGAGGTGACCAGCAGCGGAGGCAGTGGCCGCCATGAGGTGACGCTGCACTTGTCCAGCCTGGAGGCCAGCGAGGCCGATGCGGAACTGGTGCGCCGCATCGGGCTGGTGTCGGCCTACTCGGAGCCTGTGCTGGGCGAGATCAAGCCGGGCGGCCCGGCAGAGCGCGCGGGTCTGCAGGCCGGTGACCGGGTGCTGCGTGTCGATGGACACGACGTGGTCGATGCCACCAGCCTGCGTGCACAGATCCGTGCCTCGGGTGCCAAGGCAGAGCCGGCACTCCAGTCCTGGCAGATCGACCGCGCCGGGCGCGCGATGGCCATCGAGATCCGGCCGCTGCGGGTCGAGGACCACGGTCTTCAGATCGGCCGCATCGAGGCGGTTGTCGGCAGTCGGCCACAAACGGACCTCGTCACGTCGGGATTCGCTGACGGCCTGCAGCAGGGGGTGGCACGGACCTGGGACATGTCGGTGATGTCGCTGCGCATGTTCGGCCGCATGCTCATCGGCGAAGCCTCGCTCAAGAACCTCAGCGGGCCGCTCACGATCGCCGACTATGCCGGGCAGTCCGCAGAGCTCGGGCTGGCCTACTACCTCGGGTTCCTCGCCGTCGTCAGTGTCAGTCTGGGTGTCCTGAACCTGCTCCCGCTGCCCATGCTCGACGGCGGGCACCTCCTGTATTATCTGATCGAGGGTGCCATCGGTCGGCCCATCTCCGACCTCTGGACCGCCAGACTGCAACGTGGCGGTTTCATGGTGATCCTGCTCATGATGTCGCTCGCCCTCTACAACGACGTGGCCCGTTACCTGGGCCTGCACTGACCGCATGCGCGTACCCGCCTACCACTTCGCTCCCTCTCCCCGTGCCTGTGCCGTTGCGGTGCTGGTGGCGTCCGCGGCACTGCCCGCTCTGGCTGTCCAGCCCTTCGTGATCAAGGACATCCGCGTCGAGGGCCTGCAGCGCGCCGAAGCCGGCACCGTGTTCGCCGCCTTGCCGTTCCGCGTCGGCGACACGTACAGCGACGAGAAGGGGGCCGCTGCCCTGCGCGCGCTGTTCGCCACCGGGCTGTTCAAGGACGTGCGCATCGAGGTGGAGTCCCAGGTCGCCGTCGTGCTCGTCGAGGAGCGGGCCGTCATTGCCAGCGTCGACTTCACCGGCACCAAGGAGTTCGACCGCGAGACGCTGATCAAGGCGCTCAAGGACATCGGCGTCGGCGAAGGCCAGCCCTTCGACAAGGCCCTGGCCGACCGCGCCGAGCAGGAACTCAAGCGCCAGTACCTGACCCGCAGCCTCTATGGCGCCGAAGTGGTCACGACCATCACGCCGGTGGACCGCAACCGCGTCAACGTCACGTTCGCGGTCACCGAAGGCGGTGTGGCGCGCATCCGCGACATCCACATCACCGGCAACGAGGCGTTCTCCGAGGGCGCGCTGCTCGGCCAGCTCGACCTCACCACCGGCGGCATGATGACGTGGTACACCAAGAGCGACCGCTACGCCCGCACCAAGCTCAACGCCGACCAGGAAACGCTGCGCGCGTGGTACCTGAACCGCGGCTACCTCGAATTCAACGTCGAATCGACGCAGGTGGCGATCTCGCCGGACAAGCAGGACATCTCGATCACCATCAACATCAAGGAAGGCCAGCGCTACACCGTCACCGGTGTCAAGCTCACGGGCGATTTCCTGGGCAAGGACGAAGAGTTCCAGCAGCTGGTGAAGATCCGTCCCGGCGAGCCCTACCGTGCCGAAGACGTGGCCAATACCCAGAAGGCCTTCACCGATCGCTTCGGACTGTTCGGCTACGCCTTCGCCAAGGTGGAACTGGTGCCGCAGATCGACCGCAACACCGGCCGGGTGCAGATCGTGCTCAACGCCGATCCGGGCCGCCGTGTCTATGTGCGCCGCATCCACGTGTCGGGCAACACCCGCACCCGCGATGAAGTCATCCGCCGTGAGCTGCGCCAGTTCGAATCCGCCTGGTACGACGGCCAGCGCATCAAGCTCTCGCGGGACCGGGTCGACCGGCTGGGCTACTTCAGCGACGTCGACGTCGACACCAGCGAAGTGCCCGGCACCTTCGACCAGGTGGACCTGACGATCAACGTCAAGGAAAAGCCCACGGGCAGCCTGATGGTCGGCGCGAACTTCTCCAGCGCGGACAAGCTCTCCTTCACCGGCTCGATCAAGCAGGACAACGTGTTCGGCTCCGGCAACTACCTGGGCATCGAGGTCAACACCAGCAAGTCGGCCCGCACGCTGGTGCTGTCGAGCGTCGACCCCTATTTCACCCGCGATGGCGTCTCGCGCTCGCTGGACGTCTACTACCGCACCACCAAGCCGCTCAACAGCCAGGGCGAGGCCTACGAACTGGTCACGCCCGGTGTCGGTGTCCGGTTCGGTGTGCCGTTCTCGGACTACGACACCGTCTACTTCGGTGTCGGTGCCGAGCGCACCAGCATCAAGTCGGCCACCGCGCTGCCGGAAAACTTCTACCGCTACCGCGCCACCTACGGGCAGTCGAGCACCTCGTTCCCGCTCACGCTCGGCTGGCAGCGCGATGGCCGTGACAGTGCCCTGGTGCCCACCGATGGCCGCTACCAGCGCGTCAATCTGGAGTGGGGCGCCTTCGGCGATACCCGCTACCTGCGCAGCAACTACCAGCTGCAGCAGTACTTCCCGATCAGCAAGAAGCTCACGCTCGGCCTGAATGCCGAGGTCGGCCATGGCATGGGCCTGGGCGGCCGGGCGTTTCCGGTCTTCAAGAACTTCTACGGCGGCGGCTTGGGCACGGTGCGGGCCTTCGACCAGAACTCGATGGGCCCGGTGGACGTGACCGGGGCCTACATCGGTGGCACCAAGCGCGTCAACCTCAACAGCGAACTCTACTTCCCGTTCCCCGGGACCGGCAACGACCGGACGCTGCGCTTCTTCGGCTACTTCGATGCGGGCAATGTCTGGGGTGAAAGCGAGACACCGACCCTCGCCTCGTTCCGCACATCGGCTGGTCTGGGGCTGTCCTGGATCTCGCCGGTCGGCCCGCTCAAGCTCAGCTGGGGGCAACCCATCCGCAAGTTTGCTCAGGATAGAATCCAGCGCTTCCAGTTCCAGATCGGTACCGCATTCTGATGATGACTTCCTTCATACGCCCGTTGACCGCCAGGACCCTGCTCGCCCTCACCACCAGCGTGGTCGCCGCAGCTGCGCTGCTGGCCTCTCCGGCAGTGTTGGCGCAGGAGTTCAAGATCGGCTATGTCAACAGCGACCGCATGCTGCGGGATGCCGCACCGGCCAAGGCGGCGCAGGCCAAGCTGGAAGTGGAATTCGGCAAGCGCGAGAAAGAACTCAACGACGCCGCGGCCCGCCTGAAGACCGCTGCCGACAAGTTCGAGAAGGAGCAGGTCACCCTGGCCGAATCCGAGCGTGGCCGCCGCCAGCGCGATCTCGTCGAGCAGGAGCGCGACCTGCAGCGCAAGCGCCGCGAGTTCCAGGAAGACCTGAACCAGCGCAAGAACGAGGAACTCTCGGCCGTGGTCGAGCGCGCCAACCGCGTCATCAAGCAGATCTTCGACTCGGAAAAGTACGACCTGATCCTGCAGGATCCGGTGGTTTTCGCCGGCCCCCGCGTGGACATCACCGACAAGGTGATCAAGGCGCTCAACGCCGCACCTGCGCCGACCAAGTGAGCGCCGTCTTCTCCGTGCGTCTGCACGAGGTGCAGGCGGCCCTCGGGGGAGAACTGGTCTCGAACGACGGCACCGCTGCGCCCGGTGACCGGCTGGTCCACCGCATCGGACCGCTCGACAGCGCCGATGCCACGACGATCAGCTTCCTGTCGAATCCCCGCTACCGCGCGCAGCTGCAGGACTCGGCTGCCGGCTGTGTCATCGTGGCACCCGCGGTGCTGGATGGGGTGCGTGCCGGCTGTGTCGCGCTGCTTGCCCCCGATCCTTACCTCTACTTTGCCCGCCTGACCCAGTGGTGGGCCGCTCGCACGCGTGCGGCTGCTCCGGTGGGCGTGCATCCCAGCGCCGTGGTGGCACCGGATGTCATCCTTGGAGAGGGCGTTTCCATCGGACCGCTGGCAGTGGTGGAGTCTGGGGCGGTGATCGGCCGCCACGCCGTGGTCGGTGCCCACGCCTTTGTGGGTGCCGGCGTCGAGATCGGCGAAGCCAGCCGGCTGGCACCCCGCGTGACGCTGATGTCAGGCACCCGCCTCGGTGCGCGCTGCCTGCTGCACAGCGGCGTCGTCATCGGTGCCGACGGTTTCGGCTTTGCGCCCACCCAGGGCCGCTGGGAAAAGATCGAGCAGCTCGGCGGCGTGCGCATCGGCGACGACGTGGAAGTCGGCGCCAACACCTGCATCGACCGCGGCGCGCTGGACGACACGGTCATCGGTGCGGGCGTCAAGCTCGACAACCTGATCCAGATCGGCCACAACGTGCAGATCGGTGACCACAGCGCGATGGCGGGCTGCGTCGGCATCGCTGGCAGCGCGCGCATCGGCAGCGGCTGCACGGTGGGCGGCGGCGCGATCGTGCTGGGCCATCTGGCGCTGGCCGATGGCGTGCACGTCTCTGCCGCCAGCGTCGTGATGCGCTCCATTGCCAAGCCCGGGCAGTACAGCGGGGTCTTCCCGCTCGACGACAACGCCTCGTGGGAGAAGAATGCCGCCACGCTGCGGCAGTTGCACACCTTGCGCGATCGTCTGCGCGCCCTTGAAAAGAAGATGACACCATGACCACGACGCCGATCCTGCCCGCCGAGGCGACCGCGACCCCCGCTCCGGTCCTGCTCAAGATGGACATCCACCAGATCCTCAAGAAGCTGCCGCACCGCTACCCGATCCTGCTGGTCGACCGCGTGCTGGAGATCGAGCTGGGCAAGCGCATCAAGGCGCTGAAGAACGTGTCGATCAACGAGCCGGTCTTCCTGGGGCATTTCCCGCACCGCCCGGTGATGCCGGGCGTGATGATCCTCGAAGCGCTGGCGCAGGCCTCGGCGCTGCTGTCCTTCGCGACCATGGGCGAGGACCCGGGCGAGGACACGGTGGTCTACTTCGCGGGCATCGACGGCGCGCGCTTCAAGCGCCCGGTCGAGCCGGGGGACCAGCTCATCCTCGAATCCACGCTGGAGCGCGCCAAGGGCGGCATCTTCAAGTACAAGGCCCGCGCCACGGTCAACGGCGAGCTCGCCACCGAGGCCGAGCTGATGTGCACCATGCGCAAGATCGCCTGACGCTCCGAGCGCCGTCCACGCATGAGCAGCATCCACCCCACCGCGATCGTCGATCCCGCAGCGCGCCTGCATCCCTCGGTCGAGGTCGGTCCGTATTCGATCATCGGTGCCCACGTCTGCGTGGGCGCGGGCACGCGCGTCGGCCCGCACTGCGTGATCGACGGCCACACGACCATCGGCCGCCACAACCGCTTCTACCCCTTCTGCTCGATCGGAGCCGATCCGCAGGACAAGAAGTACGCGGGCGAGCCGACCCGGCTGGAGATCGGCGATGGCAACACCTTCCGCGAATCCTGCACCGTCTCCACCGGCACGACGCAGGACGAGGGCGTCACCCGCATCGGCGATGACAACTGGCTGATGGCCTACGTCCACATCGCCCACGATTGCCGCGTCGGCAGCCACACCATCATGGCCAACGTCACCACGCTGGCTGGCCATGTGCACGTGGGCGACTGGGCCATCATCGGCGGCCTGACCGGCATCCACCAGTTCAGCCGCGTCGGTGCCCACGCGATGGCCGGCTTCGCGTCCCGCATCGCCCAGGACGTGCCGCCGTTCGTCATGGTTGCCGGCAACCCCTGCGAAGCCCACGGCTTCAACCAGGAGGGCCTCAAGCGCCGCGGCTTCAGCGCCGAGCGACTCGGCATCGTCAAGCAGATGTACCGCGCGCTCTACCGCAAGAGCCTGACGCTCGACGCCGCCAAGGCTGAGATCGAGGCCCTGCTGGGCGCGGTGCCGGAGGCGGACGGCGAGGTGCGGCTGATGCTGGACTTCCTGGCCAGCGCGCCCCGTGGCATCGTCCGCTGAGCGCCTGCCGTGATGGACACGACCGATCCGCGCCTGGCGCTGGTGGCCGGCGAGGCGTCCGGCGATCTGCTGGCCGGCTTGCTGCTGGGGGGGCTCCAGCAGCGCTGGCCCGACCTGCAGTCCGCGGGCGTCGGCGGGCCGCAGATGGCCCGCCACGGCTTCGATGCCTGGTGGCCCTACGACCTGCTGGCCGTGCATGGCTACAGCTTCGAGCTGCTCTGGCGGCTGCGCCGGCTGTTCGCGATGCGCACCGAACTGGGCGACCGTCTGCTGAAGGAGCGTCCGGACGCCTTCATCGGCGTCGATGCCCCTGATTTCAACCTCGGGCTCGAAACCCGTCTGAAGAAGGCCGGCATCAAGACGATCCACTTCGTCAGCCCGTCGATCTGGGCCTGGCGCAGCAACCGCATCCACAAGATCCGGGCGGCGGTGGACCATGTGCTGTGCCTGTTTCCGTTCGAGCCGGAGCTGTACCAGCGTGCCGGCATCGCCGCGACCTACGTGGGCCACCCGCTGGCGGACGCGATCCCGATGGAGGTGCCGCGTGCGGCCTCCCGCTCGGCGCTGGGTCTGTCCGAGGGGGCGACCGTGATCGCGCTGCTGCCCGGCAGCCGCCGCAGCGAGATTCGCTACATCCTGCCGAGCCTGCTGGGGGCGGCGGCCCTGCTGACGAAGCAGCGGCCGGCGCTGAAGTTCGTGCTGCCCGCCATGCGCGGCGTGCGCGACCTGGTCGATCCGCTGGTGGCGAAGTTTGCCGGACAGATCGACCTGCAGGTGCTCGATGGCCGCTCGCACGAGGCGCTGGCGGCCTGCGACCTGACGCTGATCGCCAGCGGCACCGCCACGCTCGAAGCCGCGCTGTTCAAGCGCCCGATGGTCATCACCTACAACATGCACTGGCTGTCGTGGCTGCGCATGAAGGGCATGGCCTACCAGCCGTGGGTGGGGCTGCCGAACATCCTCTCGCGTGGCTTTGTCGTGCCGGAGCTGCTGCAGGACTCCTGCACGCCCGAGGCGCTGGCCCAGGCCGCCGGGCAATGGCTGGACAGCCCTTCGCGCTGCGAGGGCGCGCGCCAGCGTTTCACCGAACTGCACCACCTGCTGCGCCAGGACACGGCGCGTCGAGCCACCGATGCCATCGCGCAGATCCTCGGCCGCTGAGCCGCCGCCCTTCATCAGCGAGCAGTTCGCGCTGAGCTTCGACCGCCCCGGCCTGATCGCGGGCGTGGACGAGGCCGGGCGCGGGCCGCTGGCGGGGCCGGTCGTGGCCGCGGCGGTGATCCTCGACGACCTGCAGCCGATCGCCGGTCTGGCCGACTCGAAGGTGCTCACGGCCAAGCGGCGCGAGCGCCTGTTCGACGAGATCCGCGCCAAGGCACTGGCCTGCTGCATCGCCGAGGCCTCGGTCGAGGAGATCGACCAGCTCAACATCCTGCACGCGACGATGCTGGCGATGCGCCGCGCCGTCGAAGGCCTGCGGCTGCGGCCCGTCAAGGTGCTGGTCGATGGCAACCGCATCCCGACGCTGCGCATTCCCGCCGAGGCCATCGTCAAGGGCGACGCCAAGGTGCAGGCGATCTCGGCGGCGTCGATCCTGGCCAAGGTCCACCGCGACCGGCTCTGCGCCGAGCTGCACGCGCGCTATCCGCAGTACGCCTTCGATGTCCACAAGGGCTACCCGACCGCCGCCCACCTCAGCCTGCTGCGCGAGCACGGCCCCTGCGACCAGCACCGCCGCTCCTATGCACCGGTGCGCGCCGCGGCCTCGCTGCACCCGTCCCCGATCCCGTCTCTGATCCCGAATTCGACCCGATGAAAGAACCCCGCCACATCACCTCCCGCAGCAGCCCGCTGGTCAAGGACCTGCGCCGGCTCGCCCAGGAGCCGGGTGCGTACCGCAAGCTTGGCCTGGTCTGGCTGGAGGGCGATCACCTGTGCCGGGCGTTTCTGGCACGGGGCGGGCGGCCTCGGCAGGCCGTGATCGGCGCGAGCGCCTGGCTGCAACCCGGCCCGCGCGAGCTGGCGCTGAAGGCCGAGGAGATCAGCGTGCTCGACGACAGCCTGCTGCCCGAGGTCAGCTCGCTGGAGTCGCCCGCGTCGATCGGCTTCCTGATCGACGGTCCCGCCAAGGGGCAGGCGCCGCTGGCGGGCGTGGCCACCGTGGTGCTCGACCGGCTGCAGGACCCAGGCAACGTCGGCACCATCCTGCGCAGCGCCGCAGCACTCGGCGTGAAGCAGGTGCTGACCATGAAGGGCAGCGCCGGCCTGTGGTCGCCGAAGGTGCTGCGCGCCGGCATGGGCGCGCACTTCGCCTTGCACCTGGTCGAGGGCGTGATCGTCAGCGAACTGGATTCGCTCGGCGTGACCCTGATCGCCACCAGCTCGCATGCCACGCAGGCGCTGCACGCGCTGACCCTGCCCGCGCCCTGCGCCTGGGTCTTCGGGCATGAAGGGCAGGGCGTCGCCGAGCCGCTGATGCAGCGCTGCGGACTGACGGTGCGCATTCCGCAGCCGGGCGGCGAGGAGTCGCTCAACGTGGCGGCGGCGACCGCCATCTGTCTCTACGAGTCGGCGCGGCAGGCGCTCTGATCCGGCTCAGTAGATCAGCCGGTCCGGCCGGATGTCGCGCAGGATCGTCGTGGCGATCTCCTCGATCGACTTGTGCGTCGAGGACAGCCAGGCGATGCCGTCGCGCTTCATCATGCGCTCGGCCTCGTTGATCTCGGCGCGGCAGTTCTCCAGCGCGGCGTACTTGCTGCCCGGGCGGCGCTCGTTGCGGATCTGGCTCAGGCGGTCGGGGTCGATGGTCAGGCCGAAGCACTTTTTCTTGTGCGGCTTGAGCATGGTGGGCAGGCTGTCGCGCTCGAAGTCCTCGGGGATCAGCGGGCAGTTGGCGGCCTTGATGCCGTGCTGCATCGCCAGGTAGAGCGAGGTCGGCGTCTTGCCGCAGCGGCTCACGCCCACCAGGATCACGTCCGCCTCGGCCAGGTTGCGCGCCGACTGGCCGTCGTCGTGCGCCAGCGAGAAGTTGATCGCCTCGATGCGGTCGTGGTATTCCTGACTCTTGGCCACATCCGAGAAGCGCCCGACGCGGTGGTTGCTCTTGACGCCCAGCTCGACCTCGATCGGCTCGACGAAGGTGCGGAACATGTCCAGCACCAGCGCATTGCACTGTTCGCTGAGCAGGTCGCGCACATCGTTCTTGGCCAGCGTGAGGAAGACGATCGGTCGCTGGCCCTCCTGCAGCGCGAGCTGGTTGATCTCCTTGACGACATGCTCCGCCTTTTCCTGGGTGTCGATGAAGGGCCGGCGGATGTGGCGGTGCTTGGCCGGGAACTGGGCCATGATCGAATTGCCGAAGGTTTCTGCGGTGATGCCGGTGCCGTCGGAGACGAAGAAGACTGTGCGATTGGGCATGGGTTCTGCGTGTTGGCGCGTAAGGGTACGGATGAGTTACATCATAGGGCGCGACGCCCTTAGAATCTGCGCCAACACGCCGAACCCCATGCGCCACCCGACACCCCTCACGCACGTACAACATCCAGAAAGCGGATGCGTGTCGAGTCGCGCCCCTCGCCAGCATGGCCCAGGGCGGCAGGGTTCGGCTCCGGATTTTTTACATCATGGAGCTTTGTCATGTCTTCTACCCCTCTGGCGACCGCCCTGGTAGTTCCCTTCGAACACCTGCGCATGACCGACGTCGACACCGTCGGCGGCAAGAACTCTTCCCTCGGTGAAATGATCAGCCAGCTCGCGGCCTCCGGTGTGCGCGTGCCTGGCGGCTTCGCCACGACTGCGCACGCGTTCCGCGAGTTCCTGACGGCCAGCCACCTGACCGAAAAGATCAACGCCCGCCTGGACGCGCTGAACACCGACGATGTGCGTGCGCTGGCCGAAGCCGGGGCCGAGATCCGTGGCTGGGTCGAGTCCGCGCCGTTCCCGGCCGAATTCGAGGCGCAGATCCGCGCCGAGTTCGAGAAGCTGACCGCCGGCAATCCCGGTGCGTCGTTCGCCGTGCGCTCGTCCGCCACCGCGGAAGACCTGCCGGATGCGTCCTTCGCCGGCCAGCAGGAGTCGTTCCTGAACGTCGTCGGCATCGACAGCGTGCTGCACAAGATCCGCGAAGTGTTCGCCTCGCTCTACAACGACCGCGCCATCTCCTACCGCGTCCACAAGGGCTTCGCGCACGCCGATGTCGCGCTGTCGGCCGGCATCCAGCGCATGGTGCGCTCGGACCTGGGCGCGGCGGGCGTGATGTTCACGATGGACACCGAATCCGGTTTCCAGGACGTCGTCTTCATCACGTCGAGCTACGGCCTGGGCGAGACGGTGGTGCAGGGCGCCGTGAACCCGGACGAGTTCTATGTCCACAAGCCGACGCTGCGCAACGGCAAGGCCGCCGTGATCCGCCGCAACCTGGGCTCCAAGCTGATCCGCATGGAGTTCGCGACGCCGGAAGAGAAGGCTGCCACCGGCAAGCTGGTGCGCACCGTCGACACGCCGCCCGAGATGCGCAACCGCTACTCGCTGACCGACGCGGACGTGACGGAGCTGGCCCGCTACGCGCTGATCATCGAGAAGCACTACGGCCGCCCGATGGACATCGAGTGGGGCAAGGACGGCGGCGACGGCCAGCTCTACATCCTGCAGGCGCGTCCCGAGACCGTGAAGAGCCAGATGGCCGGCAAGGTCGAGCACCGCTACAAGCTCAAGAGCAGCACCGACCGCACCATCCTCGCCGAAGGCCGCGCCATCGGCCAGAAGATCGGCACCGGCCCGGTGCGCCTGGTCCACTCGATCGCCGAGATGGAGCGCGTGCAGCCCGGCGACGTGCTGGTCACCGACATGACCGACCCGAACTGGGAGCCGGTGATGAAGCGCGCCGCCGCCATCGTCACCAACCGCGGCGGGCGCACCTGCCACGCGGCCATCATCGCGCGTGAACTCGGCATCCCGGCGGTGGTCGGCTGCGGCGACGCGACCGAGCACCTGAAGGACGGCCAGCTCGTCACCGTGGCGTGCTCGGAAGGCGACACCGGCTACATCTACGACGGCCTGCTCGACATGGAGGTCAGCGAGGTGCAGCGCGGCGAACTGCCGTACTCGCCGGTCAAGATCATGATGAACGTCGGCAACCCGCAGCTCGCGTTTGACTTCTGCCAGATGCCGAACTCGGGCGTGGGCCTGGCGCGCCTCGAATTCATCATCAACAACAACATCGGTGTCCACCCGAAGGCGATCCTCGACTACCCGAACATCGACTCCGACCTGAAGAAGGCGGTCGAGTCGGTGGCGCGCGGCCACGCCAGCCCGCGGGCGTTCTACGTCGACAAGCTGGTCGAGGGCATCTCCACCATCGCCGCGGCCTTCTGGCCCAAGCCGGTGATCGTGCGCCTGTCGGACTTCAAGTCGAACGAGTACCGCAAGCTGATCGGCGGCAGCCGCTACGAGCCGGAAGAAGAGAACCCGATGCTGGGCTTCCGCGGTGCCGCGCGCTACGTGAGCGCCGAGTTCGGCGAAGCGTTCGCGATGGAGTGCGAGGCGATGCGTCGCGTGCGCGGTGACATGGGCCTGACCAACGTCGAGATCATGGTGCCGTTCGTGCGCACGCTGAAGCAGGCCGAGCGTGTCGTCGGCATGCTGGCGGACCAAGGGCTCAAGCGCGGTCAGGACGGGCTGCGCCTGATCATGATGTGCGAGATCCCGAGCAACGCCATCCTGGCCGAGCAGTACCTGGCGTTCTTCGACGGCATGTCCATCGGCTCGAACGACCTGACCCAGCTGACGCTGGGCCTGGACCGCGACTCGGGTCTGGAAATCCTCGCCGCCGACTTCGACGAACGGGATCCGGCCGTCAAGGCGCTGATCTCCCGTGCGATCGCGGCTTGCCGCGCGCATGGCAAGTACATCGGCATCTGCGGCCAGGGCCCCAGCGACCACCCCGATTTCGCCGACTGGCTGGCGCAGGAGGGCATCGTGTCGATCTCGCTGAATCCGGACTCGGTCGTCGAGACCTGGCAGCGCCTGGCCAAGCGCTGACCGCGCCTCGGCGCCCCCCATGAGGCGACGACCGTCGCCTTGCTCCGCACAGCCCACCCGTCCGGTGGGCTGTTGCATTGCGCGGTTCGTCTCGGTGTCATTCCGGTGGCGAGTCTGACAGTGGTTGCGCACAATTCACGCCAGAGGTGATTGCATGGACGACAGGAAGCACGACCGACCCCCGACGCAGACCTATTGGCGCCGGGTGTGCCTGTGGACGCTGCTGGGGCTGGTGCTGTGGTTCTGCGTCACCTTCGGCGTGTCGTGGTGGGCCCATGCGCTGGATGCCTGGAAAGTCGGGCGCATGCCAGCGGGCTACTGGTGGGCCACGCAGGGCGCGATCGGCGTGTACCTGCTCATCATCGTCGGCCATGCCTGGCTGATGGACCGTCTCGAGCGCGAGGTCCTGACCGAGGACGATGCCCGCCATGGCTGATCCGCGGCTGGGGGCGTCCGAGGAGACACGGGTCTTCACGCAGGTGCTGTTCCGACGCTATGCGGTCTACACGCTGGGCGTGCTCCTGTTCATCCTCGGGCTGGGTGCGATGGAGCGGATGGGCTGGCCGCGCAGCTGGATCGGCGGTACCTTCCTGATCGCCACGGTGGCAGTCTACGCGGCGATCGGCCTGATGTCGCGCACGACGGACGAGGCGGAGTACTACGTCGCTGGCCGCCGCGTGCCGGCGGTCTTCAATGGCATGGCGACCGCCGCGGACTGGATGTCGGCCGCTTCCTTCATCGGTACGGCGGGGGTGCTCTATCTGCAGGGCTTCGCCGGGCTGGCCTACATCCTGGGCTGGACGGGCGGCTACTGCCTCGTGGCGCTGCTGCTGGCGCCTTACCTGCGCCGGCTCGGCTTCTTCACCATCCCCGAGTTCCTGGGCGCGCGCTATGGCGGCGAACTGCCGCGGCTGGTCGGCGTCGTGGCGGTCGCGCTGGTGTCCTTCGTCTACGTCGTGGTACAGATCTACGGCGTGGGGCTCATCACCTCGCACCTGACCGGGTTCAGTTTCGAGATCGGCATCTTTGTCGGACTCGGCGGCGTGCTGGTGTGTTCCTTCCTCGGCGGCATGCGGGCGGTGACGTGGACGCAGGTGGCGCAGTACATCATCCTGATCCTGGCCTACCTGGCGCCGGTGGTGTGGATGTCGCTGAACCAGACCGGCAGCCCCTTTCCGCTGTTCTCGTATGGGCAACAGCTGGAGCATGTCACCCAGCGCGAGGAGGTGTTCAAGAAAGATCCGGCGGAACTCACCGTGATCCGGCAACTGCAGGTGCGTGCGGACGACGCGCTGCGCAAGCTCGCCGACGTGCGCCAGGCGATGGTCGATGACGCCGAGACGCTGTCGGCCCAGGTCAAGGCACTGCAGCTCGCCGATGCCGCGCCGGCACGGGTCCAGCAAGCCGAGCGCCGGCTGCTGAGCCGCCCCCAGACGGAAGATGCCGCCCGCCTGGCCTATCAGCACGACTACGACGATGCCCGGCAACGGGCGTTGCCGCTGGGCGGCATGCCGCCTCAGGCGCAGCCGATTGCTGCGGGCAATCCGCGGGGAGATGCGGTGGCACGGGAGGCCTACGAAGTGGGGCGGCGCAACTTCCTGGCCCTGGTGCTGTGCCTGATGCTGGGAACGGCGGCAATGCCCCACGTGCTGACGCGCTATTACACGACGCCGTCGGTCAGCGAGGCGCGGCGCTCGGTGGCGTGGTCGCTGTTCTTCATCGCGCTGCTGTATCTGGCGGCACCGGCACTGGCGGTGATGGTCAAGTACGAGGTGTTCACCAACCTGATCGGCATGCCGTTCGACCAGTTGCCCGGCTGGATCCGGCGCTGGGCCAAGCTCGATCCCACGCTGGTGTCGGTCGAGGACATCAATGGCGACGGCCTGCTGCAGCTGGCCGAGTTGCACCTCGGTGGTGACGTCATCGTGCTGGCGGCGCCCGAGATCGGCGGCTTGCCGCTGGTGGTGACCTGTCTGGTGGCGGCCGGCGGGCTGGCGGCGGCGCTGTCCACGGCCGACGGGTTGCTGCTGACCATCTCCAACGCGCTGTCGCATGACCTGTATTTCCGGCTCATCAATCCACGGGCGCCGGCGATGCGGCGCGTGATGCTGTCGAAGTTCCTGGTGCTGGTGGTGGCGCTGCTGGCGGCCTTCATCGCGTCCATGCGGTTTGCGGACATCCTGCAGTTCGTCGCAGCGGCGTTTTCGCTGGCGGCCGCCACCTTCTTTCCGGCGCTGGTGATGGGGATTTTCTGGCGGCGTGCCAACCGCGCTGGCGCCGTGCTGGGCATGTTGTCGGGTCTGGGGGTGTGCGCCTATTACATGGTGACCAACCACGAACTGCTGCGCCGGGTCTTCGGCATCGCCCGGCCCCTGCACGACTGCGCCTGGTGGGGCATCGATTCGATGGCGGCCGGCGTGTTCGGTGCTCCGGCCGGGGCGCTGGTGCTGGTGATCGCCAGCCTGCTGACACCGCCGCCAAGGCCCGCAGAGCAGGCCTTGGTGGACCGCCTGCGCACGCCCGGGTGGTCGTAGCCGACCAGAATCCGCCTGGTTCGAGAAACGCGCTACAATCGCAGGCTTTTCTCTTGCTGCACCCGTTTCTTGACGCGACGGGGCGGCTTCCGCAACAGGAATCCATGAGGAGTATCCATGCGTCACTATGAAATCGTTCTGCTGGTCCATCCCGACCAGAGCGAACAAGTTCCGGCCATGCTGGAGCGTTACAAGGCTCTGGTGGCCGCGTCCGGTGGTCAGATCCACCGTGTCGAAGACTGGGGTCGCTTCCAGTTGGCGTACCTGATCAACAAGCTGGCCAAGGCGCATTACCTGTGCCTGAACATCGAATGCAGCAAGGAAACCCTGGCTGAAATCGAAACCGGCTTCCGCTTCAACGACGCAGTCCTGCGCCACCTGACGGTTCGTCGCGACAAGGCCGAAACCGGCCCGTCGTCGATGATGAAGCGCGTGGAGAAGGAAGAAGCGCGCAAGTCGTCGTCCCAGCAGGAAACGAGCAACTGATGTCGGCAGACGCCTGCCACGCTCCGATGGTCAACCAGGTGCTGCTCGCAGCCCAGGTCGTCGAGCGTGCGGCCATGCGCTATACCCCGGCAGGTCTGCCGGCGCTGGATGTGCGGCTGGCCCACGCCTCGCAGATCGAGCACGCCGGACACCCCAGGCAGGTCAGCGTGGAAATCCACGCGACGGCCCTCGGGGACACTGCCCGCCAGCTCGAAAGACTGGCTGTCGGCGAATCCGCGGTCTTCCACGGATTCCTGGGCAAGCAGCGCAGCGGTCGAGGCGTCATGTTCCACATCCGTCAGCTCGACACCAGTCCCAACGTTCCCGTATTGACTTAGGAGGTTGTCATGCCCCCGCCACGTGGTAAGTTTTCCAAGGACCGCAAGGTCAAGCGCAACCAGCAATCCCTGCTGTTCAAGCGCAAGCGTTTCTGCCGCTTCACCGTCGCCGGTGTCGAATCGATCGATTACAAGGATCTCGACATCCTGCGTGATTTCGTCGGCGAGAACGGCAAGATCACCCCGGCCCGCCTGACCGGCACCCGTGCGATCTACCAGCGTCAGCTGACCACCGCGATCAAGCGTGCGCGCTTCCTCGCGATGCTGCCGTACAGCGACCAGCACAAGGTCTGAGGAGTCCGGTATGCAAGTGATCCTGCTCGAAAAAGTGGCCAACCTCGGCACCCTGGGTGACGTGGTCAAGGTCAAGGACGGCTACGCCCGCAATTTCCTGATCCCGACCGGTGCCGCTCGTCGTGCCACCGAGAAGGCCATCAAGGAATTCGAAGTCCGCCGCGCCGAACTCGAAAAAGTGCTGGCCGACAAGCTGGCTGCCGCACAGGCCGAAGGCGAAAAGCTGGCTGGCAAGACCGTCACCATCGCCCAGAAGGCCGGTGTCGATGGCCGTCTGTTCGGTTCCGTGACCAACGCCGACGTCGCCGAGGCCCTCAAGGCCGCCGGTTTCGTCGTCGCCAAGGCCCAGGTCCGCATGCCCAATGGCCCGCTGAAGGTCGTTGGCTCGCAGACCGTTGCCGTGGCACTGCACCACGACGTCGTGGTCGATGTGACCGTGGCAGTTGTCGGCGCGACGGACTGATCCCAGTCCCAGTGCCCGCGCCGTGCTGGTCACGGCGCTCCTGAAAGGCCGGCGCATGCCGGCCTTTTCCATTTGGTCTGTCCACAGCCCGCCTCCCGACCTATCATCGAACGATGTCTTCCCTGTCATCCGGATCCATGATGCCGTCCTCCCGGAGCGGTGACGACGAGGTCGCGCGCCTGCGCGTGCCTCCCCACTCGGTCGAGGCCGAACAGAGCGTGCTGGGCGGTCTGCTGCTCGACAACAGCGCGTCCGACCGCGCCGGTGACCTGCTCACCGACAACGATTTCTACCGCTACGAACACAAGCTGATCTACGCGGCCATCATGGCCCTCATCAGCGGCAACAAGCCCGCCGACGTGATCACGGTGTTCGAGCACCTGCAGAGCCTGGGCAAGTCCGATGACGTGGGCGGTCTGGGCTATCTGAACGCGCTGGCCAACAGCGTGCCCGGCGCGGCCAATCTGCGCCGGTACGCCGAGATCGTCCGCGAGCGGGCCATCCTGCGCAAGCTCGTCGAGACGAGTGACGAGATCGCCACCAAGGCGCTCAACCCGCAGGGCACGCCGGTGTCGCTCATCCTCGACGAGGCCGAGAGCAAGATCTTCAAGATCGGCGAGGAAGGTTCGCGCAACAAGCAGGGCTTCCATTCGCTCGACAACCTGGTCGTCTCGCTGATCGACCGCGTGCAGGAACTCGCCGACAGCGGCGCGGGCGATGTCACCGGTGTGCCCAGCGGCTTCATCGACCTCGACCGCATGACGGCGGGGTTCCAGGGCGGCGATCTGATCATCCTGGCGGCACGGCCCTCGATGGGCAAGACGGCCTTCGCGCTCAACATCGCCGAACACGTCGCGGTCAAGGAGCGCAAGCCGGTCGTCGTGTTCTCGATGGAAATGGGCGCATCCCAGCTGGCGCTGCGGATGGTCGGCTCGCTCGGCCGCATCGACCAGCAGCATCTGCGCACCGGTGCGCTCAATGACGATGAGTGGGGGCGGCTGTCCGAGGTGCTGGATCTGCTGCATGGCGTCCACCTCTTCATTGACGAAACGCCGGCGCTGACGCCGGGTGAAGTCCGTGCGCGGGCACGGCGGCAGGCGCGCCAGTTCGGGCAGCTGGGCCTGATCGTGGTGGACTATCTGCAGCTCATGAGTGGCTCCGGCTCCAGCAGCGGCGAGAACCGGGCGACCGAGATCAGCGAGATCTCGCGTGGTCTGAAGGCGTTGGCGAAGGAGCTGCAGTGTCCCGTGATCGCGCTGTCGCAGCTCAACCGGTCGGTGGAAACACGCACCGACAAGCGGCCGATGATGAGCGATCTGCGCGAATCTGGTGCGATCGAGCAGGATGCGGACGTCATCATGTTCATCTACCGCGACGATTACTACAACAAGGACTCGAAGGAGCCGGGGGTGGCGGAGATCGTGATCGGCAAGCAGCGCAACGGCCCGGTGGGCACGGTCAAGCTGGCCTTCATGAAGCCGCTGACCAAATTCGAGAATCTGGCGCCGGGCAGCTACGGCGGCGAGTACTGAGCCAGCCTCTGCGTCAGCGTCTGCTGGCGAGGACTCGTACGGCGAAGGTAAAGTGCGGGGCTTCGCCTTTTCCTGACAGGACCATTCCCATGAAGACCAAGCCCGTACTGACGCTGGACGATACCCGCCGCATTGCCCAGGCCGCCGAAGCCGAGGCGGTGCGCCACCATTGGGCCGTGACGATCGCGATCGTCGACGACGGCGGTCATCTGCTGTGGCTGCAGCGTCTGGATGGCGCGGCGCCGCTGTCGGCCCACATCGCACCGGCCAAGGCCCACACGGCCGCACTGGGGCAGCGCGAGTCGCGCGTCTATGAAGAGATGATCAACCAGGGGCGCTATTCGTTCCTGAGCGCGCCGGCCGTGGAAGGCCTGCTGGAAGGCGGCGTGCCGATCCTGGTGCAGGGCGTCTGTGTCGGTGCCGTGGGGGTCAGCGGCGTGAAGTCGAGCGAAGATGCGCAGGTGGCGCGCGCCGGCATTGCCGCACTCGTGGCGGGGGCCTGAGCCGTGGTCGGGCTTGATGTCGAAGTCAAGGTGCTGGATGCGCGTCTGCATGGCTGGGGGCTGCCGCGCTACCAGAGCGAGCAGGCCGCCGGCATCGATCTGATCGCCTGCCTGGACGCGCCGCTGGAGATCCACCCGCAGGCGCCCGCGCAACTGGTGCCCACCGGACTGGCGCTGCACATGAACAGTGCGGGTTTCTGTGCGCTGATCGTGCCGCGCTCGGGCCTGGGCCACAAGAAGGGGCTGGTCCTGGGCAACAGCATCGGCGTCATCGATGCGGACTACATGGCCCAGTGCCATGTGAGTGTCTGGAACCGCAATCCGTCGGGTGCGTCCATCGTGATCCAGCCGGGCGACCGGATTGCACAGATGCTGTTCGTGCCGATCCTGCGGCCGCGGCTGGTGGTCGTGGAGGAGTTTGCCGCCAGCAGCGCGCGCGGGGTGGGTGGCTTCGGCTCGACCGGCGTGGCCAGCACGCCGGCCTGAGCGGCCCTGTGAACCGGGCGAGGTCAGTGCAGCGTCGTGCCCGGTGGCACGACGCTGAACAGGCCGCCCTCGCCCTCGCCGTCGCCGACGCTGCCCTGGGAGATCTCGGCCTCGGTCGCTTCGCGCACGTCGCGTACCTCCAGTTGCAGCACGAGTGCCACGCCGGCCAGCGGGTGGTTGCCGTCCAGCACCACGTGGGTGTCGTAGACCTCGGTGATGGTGTAGATGACGTCCGTCGGCATGTCGGGGGTGGTGCTGCCGGGTGGCGGTCCCTCGAACTGCATGCCGGGCGAGACCTCGTCCGGGAAGATGCTGCGCTCTTCGAAGAACACGAGTTCGGCGTGGTAGTCGCCGAAGGCATGTTCCGGCTCCAGGTGGAGCGTGTTCTGGTAACCGACGCCCTGGCCGGCCAGGACTTCTTCGACCTTGGCGAACAGGTCGTCGCCGCCGACATAGAACTCGACGGGGTCGCCGAGGTCGTCGATCAGTTGGCCGTGGGCGTCTTCGAGTCGCCAGGTCAGGCTGACGACGCAAGGGGCTGATATCTGCATGGGCGACATCATCGCATGCGCGCGCGCTCGCGAGCGCCGCATGGCGGGCCGGCACAATGCGGGGATGAACCATTCTTCCGACCGTTCGCTGCAGCCGCACCCTGACGCTGCCGTCCCTCCGCTCGATCAACCCGCCGTGCTGCTGGGTGGTCTGAGTCCGTCCGAATTCATGCAACAGCACTGGCAACGCACGCCGCTGCTGGTGCGCCAGGCCTTGCCGGGCATCCAGCCGCCGCTGACGCGCGCGGACCTGTTCAAGCTGGCCGAAAGCGAGGAGGTGGAGTCGCGCCTCGTGACGCGCCGCGGACGGGGCGCCGACGAGGTCTGGAGCCTGGAACGCGGTCCGCTGCCCCGGCGCCGCCTGCCGGCGCTGAAGCAGCCGGACTGGACCGTGCTGGTCCAGGGGCTGGACCTGCACCTGCCCAGTGCACAGGCGATGCTGACGCCGTTCCGGTTCATTCCGCAGGCACGGCTCGACGATCTGATGGTCTCCTGGGCAGCGGAAGGTGGCGGTGTCGGTCCGCATTTCGATTCTTACGACGTGTTCCTCATCCAGGTGCAGGGCCAGCGCCGCTGGCGCATCGGTCGCATGCCGGATGCGCGGCTGCGCCCGAACCTGCCGGTCAAGATCATCGAGGACTTCCAGCCCGAGCAGGAGTGGGTGCTCTCGCCTGGGGACATGCTCTATCTCCCGCCTGGCTGGGCACACGATGGCGATGCGGTGGGTGGCGAATGCATGACCTGCTCGGTCGGTTTCCGCTCGCCGCACCGCTCCGAACTGGCGCGCGAGACACTGCTGCGCCTGGCGGATGCGGTGGAGGACGAGGGCGACGAGGGCGTTCGTCCGGTCGTCTACGCCGACCCCGATCAGCCTGCGACCACCGAGCCCGGGCGCATTCCTGCTGCACTGGTGCGGTTTGCAGCGGATGGGTTGCGTCGGGTGCTGGAAGAGTCGGGCGCTCTGGAGCGTGCGCTGGGCGAGTACCTGAGCGAGCCCAAGCCGACGGTGAGCTTCGAGTTCGGCGATCCCCTGCCGGCGAACACCGGGGTCGTGCTCGACGCGCGCAGCTGCATGCTCTACGACGAACACCACGTGTTCATGAATGGCGATTCATGGCATGCCGCTGGCGAAGATGCGCAGATGCTTCGGTGCCTTGCGGATGCACGCAGGCTGGATGCCGTGGCCTTGGCCGCTGCCAGCAGCGCCGTGCGCGGATTGCTGGAGCAATGGTGTGACGATGGCTGGATCCATCCGCTGGCGTAGCGTGAATGACACACTTGATGTGTCTACGCAAGCGAGAACGTCTGGGCTGGCATGCCGACGCGTTAGCATGATCGACGCATAGCAGCCTGATTGCGCCAATCTGAAGATGGCCGTGAGCTCTCAGGCGCTTTTGGCCAAGCCGGGGGCCGTAAGAAGCCGAGATGGTTTCGTTATGTATAATGGAAGGCTGGGTATGGAAATGCTCGAGCTTTTCATTCCCGTGAAGGCGCTTGATGACTGGATGCTGCAGCAGCAACTCGTCAGAGAGGCCGTCAATTACCGGTAATTGTTAGACTCTTTGACTGAGGAATAAAGCATGAACAAGTCGCTCCTGATGGCCGCCGTGATCGCCGCTGTTGCTCTGGCCGCCTGCGGCAAGAAGGAAGAAGCCGCTGTGGCACCGGCCGCTGATGCCGCTGCTTCGATCGCTGCTCCCGCTGCTTCGGCCGTCGCTGAAGTTGCCGCTTCGGCTGCTGACGCTGCTTCCGGCGCTGCCGCTGCTGTGGCTGACGCCGCTTCGGCTGCCGTCGATGCCGCTGCTTCCAAGTAAGCAGTCGCTTTGAAGTAGAAAAGCCGCCCTTGGGCGGCTTTTTTCTTGCCTGGATTTCATGAAACCCGCCGTGCAGTACCGGCGGGCCTTTGGTGAAACTTCAGCGCAACTCGTTGGCCAGTAACTGGGCGATATTGCGGGCGCCTTCATCCTTGGTGGCTGCACCCTTCTCGTCCAGTATCGACAATGCTGTCGAGGTGCCGCTGCCCGCGGTCAATTGCAGGCGGTATCGCGTGCCTTTGAGATCTTCCTTGCGTGCGCCACTGAATACGCGCGAGAAGAAGCCGGGTTCTTCCTGGCCCGCCAGTTTGGGGTCGACGTAACGCACCAGATACCCATTCCGGGCGCGGTCGCGCTCTTCGACCGTGAAACTGCTGCGGTCCAGCGCCAGTCCGACCCGGCGCCAGCTTTGCTCCAGATTGTCGTCAATCTGCAACGTCGTTCCGGCCACCTGATCGACCACCCGCGCCCGGGGGGGCAGGGTCGGTGTCGCGCTGACCGATCGGACGGCCACGTCCACCGCTTTTGCATTACCGGCCTTGCCTGCATCCTCCGCTCCGGTGAGGCGCAGCATCAGCCGCGCCAGCATTTCTGCTTCGAGACCGGAGTCGCTGGGGCGGCTCTGCCAGCGCAGGGTGTCTCCGCTGCGCTCGCTGACCTGTTCGACACCACGGTGGCTGATGTAGATCTCGGTGACCTGGCCATTGCGTTCGACGCGGGTGCGGTAGCGGTCCCGCTCTCCGGTGTCCCGCAGCTTGTCGAACACCTTGCCCACGGTGCGGCTGACGATGTCCGTCGGCAGCCTGGCCCGGTTCTCGGACCAGTCGGTCTCCATCACGCCGACCTGGGGCGTGTCGGTGACCAGCGTGAACCCGTTGTCCTGCCAGAACGTGCGCAGCGTGTCCCAGACCTGCTCGGGCATCTGGCGGACCACCAGCCAGCGCTGGTTGCCCGCGCGCTCGATGCGCACGTCGTCGCTCGGTCGCACCGCGACAGTGGCCCCGACCTGCGGTGCCGGTGCTTCTGCCGTCTGCATCGCGTTGGCGCTGATGGTGCCGCCGACCGGAGGCTGGTAGCGCGGATCGTTGCCCAGTTGCGTCAGGTCCGGCGGTACCTGCAGGGTCGGGGCTGGCGTGGCAGCGGCCGAGCGGTAGTCGATCTTGCTCGACGTGAACGAGTCCGACACGGTCGTGCAGCCGCCGAGGCCGCACGCGAACAGGGCCGCGGCCAGCGAGGCACGTGCGGGAGAGCGCAGGGACATCAGGTTGCTTTTCATCTCAGAGCAGGCCGGCTTCGCGCATGGCGCCTTCGAGGGGCGCGACCAGGCTGTCGGACATCGGCACCATCGGCAGGCGCAGCGCGCCGCCACACAGGCCCAGGCGCTGCATCGCCCACTTGACCGGCACCGGATTGGGTTCGGCGAACAGCAGCTTGTTCAGCGACAGCAGCTTGAAGTGGATCTCGCGGGCGGTGCCGGCATCGCCGGCCACGGCCGCGCGGCACAGGTCGGCCATGGCGCGCGGAGCGATGTTGGCGGTGACGCTCACGTTGCCCTGGCCGCCCATCAGCATCAGCGCGATGGCCGTGCCGTCGTCGCCGGAGTAGACGCCGAAGCCCTTCGGTGCGTGCTTGATCAGCCAGCAGGCACGCTCGATGTTGCCGGTGGCCTCCTTGATGCCGATCACGCCGGGCAGCTTCGCCAGACGCAGCGCCGTCTCGGGCTGCATGTCTGCCACCGTCCGGCCGGGCACGTTGTAGAGCATCACGGGGATGTCCACGGCTTCGGTGATGGCCTTGAAGTGCTGGAACATGCCTTCCTGCGAAGGCTTGTTGTAGTAGGGCACGACGCTGAGCGTGCAGTCGGCGCCGACTTCCTTGGCGAACTTCGACAGCTCGATGGCTTCGCGGGTCGAGTTGCCACCAGCGCCCGCCATCACCGGCACGCGGCCGGCGGCCTGCTCGACGGCGACGCGGATGATCTCGCAGTGCTCCTCGACCGACACCGTGGGCGATTCGCCGGTGGTGCCGACGACGCCGATGCACGCGGTGCCCTCGGCGATGTGCCAGTCGATCAGCCGGCGCAGGCTGGGGTAGTCCACGCTGCCGTCTTCATGCATCGGTGTGACGAGCGCGACGATGCTGCCAATGATCGGATTCATGTGCAATAGTCCTTGTGATTCCGGGATTCTAACTGTCGGGCAACGGCCACCGTTCCGGGTTGGCTGACGTGCCGCTGGTGGTCTGGCGCACGGCGGCGATGCGTTGAACGAAGCGCGGCGGGCCGTCGAGAAAGCCGTCCTCGTAGGCGACGACCCGCAGTTCCGGTCGAACCCGGTCGAGCAACTCGCCGGGCTGGAGCAGGAAATCGGGTCGCGACGGTTTGCCCACGCTGGCGTTGCCGTGCGCGAAGGTCTCGTAGAGCAGCACGCCGCCCGGGGCCACGCTGGCGACGATCCGCGGCATCAGCGGGCGCCAGAGGTAGTTCGTGACGACGACGGCGTCGAACTGGCGGTCCGGCAACGGCCAGGGACCGTTCTCGATGTCGGCCAGCACCACCTCGGCGGCGATGCCGTGCAGCGTGGCCAGGGCGGCGGTATCCCGATCGACTGCCGTGACCCGCGCGCCACGCGCCGTGAGCCAGCGCACATGGCGGCCGCTGCCGCAGGCGAGGTCGAGCACGCGGGCGCCGTGAGGCAGATTCTGGATCAGGCCGGCGTGGCGGCTGATCCACCCGGAGGGGCCCGGATTCGACGACAGGTGCAGGTGCACGCTCAGAAACAGCTCCACAGGCGGTTGCCCAGATCGACGATGAGCGCCGGTTGCAGATAGGCTGCGAACACCAGCCCCAGTGCCGCCGCCGCCACGACACCGACCAGCCACTGGCGCACGGGCGGCCTCATGCCGGCTGTGCGAGCGGTCGGGCGATGGCCGATTCGCGCACTGGCAGGTTCACCAGCGCGGCGAACACCCCCAGCGCCACGGCGATGCCCCAGACGATGTCGTAGCTGCCGGTGCGGTCGTACAGCAGGCCGCCCAGCCAGACGCCGAGGAAGGAGCCGATCTGGTGGCTCAGGAACACGAAGCCGCCCAGCATCGACAGGTACTGCACGCCGAAGATCTGCGCCACGACCGCGTTGGTGGGCGGCACGGTGGACAGCCACAGCACGCCCATCACGGCGGCGAACAGGTAGACGCTCATCGGCGTCAGCGGCGCGGCCAGGAAGGCGACGATCACCACCGAGCGCGCCAGGTAGATCGCCGACAGGATGTGCCGCTTGGCCATGCGCTGGCCGAGCGAGCCGGCGGCGTAGGTGCCGATCACGTTGAACAGGCCGATCAGGGCCAGCGCGGTCGTGGCGACTTCGGGGGCCATGCCGTGGTCCTTCAGGTAGCTCGGCATGTGCACGCCGATGAACACCACCTGGAAGCCGCAGACGAAGTAGCCCGCCATCAGCAGCTGGAAGCTGCGGTAGCCCATCGCCTCGCGCAGCGCGGCGCCGATGCTCTGCTGCGGGCGCGTCGGGCCGCCGGCCTGCTGCGGTTCGCGCAGGCCCCAGGCCAGCGGGATGATGACCAGCGCCGCGCCGCCCAGCAGCACCAGCGCCTGCTGCCAGCCGAGGTGCCCGATCAGCCAGTTCTCGACCGGTACCATCAGGAACTGGCCGAAGGAGCCGGCCGCCGCGGCCACGCCCATCGCCCACGAGCGCTTGAGCGGGTCGATCTGGCGCCCGATCACGCCGTAGACCACGGCGTAGGTCGTGCCCGACTGCGCCATGCCGATCAGCAGCCCGGTGCTGGCGATGAAGGCGGGCCCGCTCGTGGCCTGCGACATCAGCACCAGCCCGCCCGCGTAGAGCAGGCTGCCGCCCAGGAGCACGCGGAAGGCGCCGAAGCGGTCCGCCAGCATGCCGGCGATCGGCCCGGCCAGGCCCCAGGACAGGTTCTGCACCGCCATCGCGAAGGCGAAGGTCTGGCGGGTCCACCCGCGCTCCATCGTGATCGGCGCCAGCCACAGGCCGAAGCCGTGGCGGATGCCCATCGACAGCGTGACGATGAGAGCGCCACACAGCAGCACCTGGGTCATCGACAGGCGGGCAGGGGTTCCGGAATGGAGGGTGGGTGGGGCGCGCATCCCGCAGACTGTAGCGAACTTCACGGACGATGGCTGTCACGCCCGTCCACCTGGCCCCCCCGGGCTGGTGTCAGAACCGCAAGCCCGCCTTGACGCCGTAGCTGGTGGCGTCGCCGGTCTTGTCGGCTTCGACCGCGAGGTTCACCAGACCGAGGTTGACGTTGACGCCGCCGAAGACGCGGGTCTGCTGGATGCGCTCCTTCTGCAGCAGCGTGGTGCCGGTGACCTGGGTGCGGGTGGTGACAGTGCCGATGCCGGCGTAGGGCGTGGCGAACAGGAAACCCTTCGAGATCGACACGTCCAGCCCCGCGCTGCTGGCCTTGAGCTGGTCGATGCCGCTGAGCTGCGAATAGCTGGCGCGCACGGCCAGCGCCGGTGTCAGCACGCCGCCCGGCACGAAGGCCCAGCGCAGCTCGCCGCCCGTGGTGGTGGCGCCGGTCGTCGGCACGCGGCCGAGCGAGGCGCCGATGTCGATGTTGAACGGCAGTCCCTTGACCGCGCGCACGGAGGTCACCGGCAGCGCCTTGGGGACGTCCGCGCCAGCGGCGGCCTTGGCGAGCACGTCGCGGTGCTGCAGTTCGGTGGCCGTGACGCCGACGCCGATGTCGAAGCCGATCAGGCCCAGCGGCTCGGCAGGCACGAGGGCCTTGTAGGACAGTGCTGCGCCGAGGTCTTCGCTCAGGGCGCGGAACTCGGACTGCGTCAGCAGGTTGAGGGTGTTGATCTCCAGCGCGTGGGCGCCGCCAGTGGCCAGCAGGGTGGAGGCGGTGGCGGAGGCCGTCAGCAGGGTGCGCAGTGCAAGCGTCATTCGGGGGTCCTTCGGGATCTGGTTCGGGAGTGCAAGGAGAGCGGGCAGGCTAGCACCGGGGTGTTGCCGGCTTGTGCGGGGCTTGTGACGGACCACACTGAAGTGCTGGAAGTTGTGGCGCCTGTTGCAAACCTACAATCCGCCGCCATGGCCACCAAGACCCCGACTTCCACTTCCCCCGCCGCCTATGGCGAAGCCTCGATCCGCGTCCTGAAAGGGCTGGAGCCGGTCAAGCAGCGCCCGGGCATGTACACCCGCACCGAGAACCCGCTGCACATGGTGCAGGAGGCGATCGACAACGCCGCCGACGAGGCACTCGCCCACCACGGCAAGCGCATCGGCGTGACCCTGCACACCGACGGCTCCGTCAGCGTCGAGGACGACGGCCGCGGCATTCCCTTCGGCCTGCACCCGGACGAAGGCGTGCCGGTGGTCGAGATCGTGTTCACCCGGCTGCACGCCGGCGGCAAGTTCGACAAGGGCTCGGGCGGCGCCTACAGCTTCTCGGGTGGCCTGCACGGCGTCGGCGTGTCGGTGACGAACGCGCTGGCGACCCGGCTGCAGGTGACGGTGTGGCGCGAGAAGCAGGTCGCCACGCTCGCCTTTGCCGGCGGCGACGTGGTCGAGCCGCTGGTGATCCGCCCGGCCGGCCCGCCCTCGTCGGGCGACCGCAAGCAGGGCACGACGGTGCGCGTCTGGCCGGATCCGAAGTACTTCGAATCGGCCGAGCTGCCCAGGAACGAGCTGGTGCACCTGCTGCGCAGCAAGGCCGTGCTGATGCCGGGCGTGACCGTCACGCTCACGCACGAGAAGACCGGCGAGGTGCAGACCTGGCTCTACCAGGGCGGCCTGCGCGACTACCTGGCCCAGAACCTGACCGGCGAGCCGCTGATCCCGATGTTCGAAGGCGCCCAGTACGCCAGCGCGGGCGCCGACGAGACCTTTGCCGAAGGCGAGGGCGCCGCGTGGTGCGTCTCCTTCAGCGAGGAGGGCGCCAACCTGCGCGAGAGCTACGTCAACCTGATCCCGACGATCGCCGGCGGCACGCACGAGGCGGGGCTGAAGGACGGCCTGTTCCAGGCGGTGAAGGGCTTCGTCGAGATGCACGCGCTGTGCCCCAAGGGCGTGAAGCTGATGCCCGACGACGTGTTCGGGCGGGCCAGCTTCGTGCTGTCGGCCAAGGTGCTTGATCCGCAGTTCCAGGGCCAGACCAAGGAGCGGCTGAACAGCCGCGATTCGCTGCGGCTGGTGTCGTCGTTCGTGAAGCCGACGCTGGAGCTGTGGCTGAGTCAGCATGTGGAGCATGGCAAGAAGCTGGCCGAGCTGGTCATCAGGCAGGCGCAGGCCCGCCAGCGCGCGGGGCAGAAGGTCGAGAAGAAGAAGGGCTCCGGTGTCGCCGTGCTGCCCGGCAAGCTGACCGACTGCGAGAGCCGCGACCTGTCGATGAACGAGGTCTTCCTGGTCGAGGGCGACTCCGCCGGCGGCAGCGCCAAGATGGGCCGCAACAAGGAGACGCAGGCTGTGCTGCCGCTGCGCGGCAAGGTGCTCAATGCCTGGGAGGTGGAGCGCGACCGGCTCTTCGCCAACAACGAGATCCACGACATCGCGGTGGCGGTGGGCGTCGATCCGCACGGTCCGAACGACCAGCCCGACCTGTCGGGGCTGCGCTACGGCAAGATCTGCATCCTCAGCGACGCGGACGTCGATGGCTCGCACATCCAGGTGCTGCTGCTGACGCTGTTCTTCCGCCATTTCCCCCGGCTGGTGGACAACGGCCACGTCCACATCGCCAAGCCGCCGCTCTACCGCGTGGACGCCTCGGCCCGCGGCAAGAAGCCGGCCGCGAAGTTTTACGCACTCGACGAAGGTGAATTGCAGGCGATACTTGACAAGCTGCGCAAGGAGGGCGCACGCGACGGGGCCTGGAGCATCAGCCGCTTCAAGGGGCTGGGCGAGATGAACGCCGAGCAGCTCTGGGAAACCACGCTGAATCCGGACACGCGCCGGCTGATGCGGGTGGAGTGCGGCGCGCTGGGTGCGGCCGAGACGACCCTGGCGCTGACCAAGCTGATGGGCAAGGGCGAAGCAGCCTCGCGCCGCGAGCTGATGGAGCTGCACGGGGATGCCGTGGACGTGGATGTCTGAATGAAGTGCGGGACGCGCAGCGGACCGGATGGAATTTTTCCAAACTGCATGAATCTGCCAGATTCGTCCGGGGTTGTGGCCCGGGGCCGGGGCCGGTGGTGGTGGCGATGGCTCGATACTGGGCGCTCGATGTTTCCCTTCGGCTGCTGCCCCGATCTCCATGTCCGTTCACTCCTGTTTCCGCGTCGCCGCACTGGCCGCATCCATGGCGCTCGGCGCGCTGTCCGGCGTTGCCGTGCAGGCCGCACCGACCCTGGCCGGCTGCGAACTCTTTCCCTCCAGCGCCATCTTCAGCCAGCGCATCGACGATGTGCAGCGCTTCCCGCCGCATGCGCGCAGCACGGCCTGGCTGAACTCCATCGGCCTGGGCCGCAAGCTGCACGCTGACTGGGGCCGCATGGTCGATCCTGCGCAGACCGACCGCTACTACGGCATTCCCGTCAGCGTCGTCGATGGCACCCCGGCCACGACCCGCTGGCCGCTCGTCAGCCACGCCATCCAGGATGCCCGCGATTCGAACGGCGCTGGCGTGCCGTCGGAAAGCGACTGCGCGGTCGGCGACCAGGGCCTGCCGGCCCTCCAGCGTGGCTGCGACGGCCTGATCCCGTCGCGCCGGCGCTTTCCCTATCCCAATGATGCGCTGCTCAAGGCCGAGCATGGCCTGTGCAACGACCCGGCCGTCTGCGGGGACCGGCACGTGCTGGTGCTGGAGCAGGGGGCGTGTCGCCTCTGGGAGAGCTACTTCACCTACCAGGTCAACGGCCGCTGGAGCGCCTATTCCACCGCCGCCTGGGACCTGAAGTCGATGGAGATGCGGCCCGACGGCTGGACCTCGGCCGACGCGGCCGGCCTGCCCATCCTGCCGCTGCTGGCGCGCGCCGACGAGGTCGAGGCCGGCGTGATCCCCCATGCGCTGCGCGTGACCTTCCGCGACGCCGTGCTGGACCGGCGCCACACCTGGCCGGCCAGCCACTCCGCCGGCACGACCCGCGCCGATGGCATCCCGTTCGGCGCGCTGCTGCGCCTGCGGGCGGATTTCGAGATCCCGTTCTGGTGGACCGCGCAGGCCAAGGTGCTGGCGCGTGCGATGCAGAAATACGGCCTCTACGTGGCCGACATCGGCTCGGACTTCTACGTCCAGGGCGACCCGGACGAGCGCTGGGAGCGCCTGACGATCTGGCAGATCCAGCGCATGAAGCTCAACGACTTCGAGTTCGTCGACCTCGGCGCCATCACGCGCCACCCGCGCTTCAATCCGCGCTCCTACCAGGCGGCCTGGTGAGCGGCCAGCCCGCCGGAGGCGGAGCGATGTCCTGCACAATCGCGCCGCAGGTGCGCCAATGCGCCTGAGCTGACCCGTGCCGGTCTCCCCCGTGGCGGCGGGTCATGCCGCGACCCGACTGCTGCAAGATGGACCAGACCACGATCGATTTCTCTTCCGCTCCCGCCGGCCGCGCCGGCTCCGGCGATGACGCCCTGACGCTCGCGCACTACGCCGAGCGTGCCTACCTCGAATATGCGCTCAGCGTCGTCAAGGGCCGGGCGCTGCCCGATGTCTGCGACGGCCAGAAGCCGGTGCAGCGCCGCATCCTCTACGCGATGCAGCGCATGGGCCTGACGACGTCGCGCAGCACCAGCGGCCAGACCAGCGGCGCGCGGCCTGTCAAGAGCGCCCGCGTCGTCGGCGACGTGCTGGGCCGCTACCACCCGCACGGCGACACCGCCGCCTACGACGCGCTGGTGCGCATGGCGCAGGACTTCGCGCTGCGCTACCCGCTGATCGACGGCCAGGGCAACTTCGGCTCGCGCGATGGCGACGGTGCTGCGGCCATGCGCTACACCGAGGCGCGGCTGGCGCCGATCTCGCGGCTGCTGCTCGACGAGATCGACGAAGGCACGGTCGATTTCATCCCCAACTACGACGGCTCGACCGAGGAGCCGCGCCAGTTGTCCGCCCGCCTGCCGTTCGTGCTGCTCAACGGGGCCTCCGGCATCGCGGTCGGCCTGGCCACCGAGATCCCGAGCCACAACCTGCGCGAAGTGTCGGCCGCCGTGGTCGCGCTGCTCCGCGACGAGCACCTCAGCGACGACGCGCTGCACGCGCTGCTGCCCGGCCCGGACTACCCCGGCGGCGGCCAGCTCATCAGCAGCGAGAGCGACATCCGCGACGCCTACCGCACCGGCCGCGGCACGCTCAAGGTGCGCGCCCGCTGGAAGATCGAGGACCTGGCGCGTGGCCAGTGGCAGCTCGTCGTCACCGAACTGCCGCCGGGCGCCAGCAGCCAGCGCGTGCTCGAAGAGATCGAGGAGCTGACCAACCCCAAGGTCAAGACCGGCAAGAAGGCGCTCACGCCCGAGCAGGTGCAGCTCAAGACCACCGTGCTGTCGGTGCTCGACGGCGTGCGCGACGAATCGAGCAAGGACGCGGCCGTGCGGCTGGTGTTCGAGCCCAAGAGCCGCGCCATCGACCAGCAGGAGCTGATCACCACGCTGCTGGCGCACACGAGTCTCGAAAGCTCCGCCCCGGTCAACCTCACCATGGTCGGCGCCGACGGCCGCCCGACGCAGAAGAGCCTGCGCCAGATGCTCTCCGAGTGGATCGGCTTCCGGCTGGCCACCGTGCGCCGGCGCACCGAGCACCGGCTGGCCCGCGTGCGCGACCGCATCCACATCCTCGAAGGCCGGCAGACGGTCCTGCTCAACATCGACGCGGTGATCCGCATCATCCGCGAGAGCGACGAGCCGAAGGCGGCGCTGATCGCGCGCTTTCGCCTGAGCGACCGGCAGGCCGAGGACATCCTGGAGATCCGCCTGCGCCAGCTCGCGCGGCTGGAGGCGATCAAGATCGAGCAGGAGCTGGCCGAGCTCCGCGGCGAGCAGGGCAAGCTGGAGGACATCCTCGGCAACGCCGGCTCGCTGCGCCGGCTGGTCATCCGCGAGATCGAGGCGGACACGAAGCAGTTCGGCGACGACCGCCGCACGCTGATCCAGGCCGAGAAGAAGGCGGTCGCCGAGGTCAAGGTGATCGACGAGCCGGTGACGGTGGTGGTGAGCCAGAGGGGCTGGGTGCGCGCGCGCACTGGCCATGGGCACGATCCGGCGGGATTCGCGTTCAAGGCGGGTGACGGGCTGTACGGCACGTTCGAGTGCCGCACGGTCGATCCGCTGATCGTCTGCGGCAACAACGGGCGCGTCTACTCGGTGCCGGTCAGCGCATTGCCGGGCGCGCGCGGCGACGGGGCGCCGATCACCTCGCTGATCGAGCTGGAATCGGGGACGCAGATCCTGCATTACCTCGCCGGCCCCGCCGACCGGCTGCTGCTGCTGGCGCACAGTGGGGGCACCGGTCTGCTGGCGAAACTCGGTGATCTGGTGACCCGCCAGAAAGGCGGCAAGAGCTACCTGACGCTGGAGGTCGGCGAGCAGTGGTTTCCGCCCGTCACCGTGTTGCCGACCCATACCCAGGTCGCCTGTCTGGCGACAGGGGGGAGATTGCTCGTATTCGGCCTGGGCGAACTCAAGCACCAGCCCAACGGCGGACGCGGGCTGACGCTGATGGAGGTCGATGCCGGCGATCCGCTGCGGATGGTGGTGCCCTTCGCGACCGGGCTGCGGATCAGTGGTACCGGGCGCGGAGCCAAGGCCCGCGACGAGGATCTCCGGCCCGCCGCACTGGCGGCCCATGTCGGCCGGCGTGCGCGCAAGGGGCGTGCGATCGACACGACCATGAAGGTCCAGTGCCTGGCCGCTGGTTGATGCATGGCCTTGTGGACTGAGTCTGCTCAATCGGTGCGGCCATGCATGGCCGCACAGTGACTGCAGCCACGGTCTTCAACGGATAAATTTGATCCATCTGAAACTTGGGTGGAGGCACGTGCGCTGCCATGGTGTCGGCCTGGTTTCCGGGATTGTGTTCAAATTGTAACCATCGTGAATCAGGCATGCGCGTGGTCCCGATGGCTGCCGTTTCTTCCGCAGTTCCCGTGCACGCGGTCTGTTCCTGATCGGATCCCAGTTCCCCCGCACCGTGCCATCCAGATGGCGCGGGCTTTCAGGCCCGGCCCATTCTTGGTCGGGCCTTCTTTTTTCCGGTGCCGGATTCCGGAATCTTTCGAACTCTTTCGAACTTTTCTGAAATCGTTGCCGACTAAGACGGTCTTCATGCCTGGCCGTTAGCATCGGGCATTCACTGAGGATATTTTCAAATCATGCGATTGCTGCTGGCAGAAGACGACCCCTTGCTGGGTGATGGTCTGCGCGCAGGGCTCAAGGCCCTGGGATTTCAGGTGGACTGGGTCCGGGACGGCGTGGCTGCCGAGCGCGAGTTGCTGAACCAGACCTACACCGCGGCGATCCTCGATCTCGGCCTGCCCCGTGTCGATGGCATGGATGTGCTCCACAACCTGCGCACCCGCGGCGTGGCCACCCCCGTGCTGGTACTGACGGCGCGCGACGCCGTTCCCCAGCGCATCCAGGCGCTCGACCTCGGCGCGGACGACTACGTCGTCAAGCCCGTCGATCTGCATGAACTCGCGGCCCGCCTGCGGGCGCTGGTGCGCCGCTCCCACGGCCAGGCGCAGGACCGCCTGAGCTGCAATGGCGTCGACCTGCAACCCGCCTCGCGCGAAGTCTGGGTGGATGGTGAGGTGGTCAGGCTCTCCAGCCGCGAGTTCAGCCTCCTGCACGTGCTGATGCTGCGCCCCGGCCGGGTCCTGACCCGCGAACAACTCGAGAACCACCTCTACGGCTGGGGCGAGGAAGTGGGCAGCAACACCATCGAGGTGCATGTCCACCACCTGCGGCGCAAGCTGGGTTCGCACCGCATCCGCACGGTGCGTGGCGTCGGTTATGCCTTCGCCGCCCAGTCCAGTCCGGTGGCCACCGATGCCGGTCCCGACACCAGCCCCGTGCCGCTGTGAACGCCCGAGGTGCCAGCAGCTCGCTGCGCACGCGGCTGCTGCGGCGGGTGCTGGCCGGGGTGTCGCTGCTGTGGCTGCTGGCCGCGGTACTGGCCTGGGCCGACACGCGCCGGGAACTGGACGACCTGCTCGACGGCCACCTGGCGCAGTCGGCGGCGTTGCTGGTGGCCCTGCAGTTGCAGGACGGGGGCGAGGTGCTGCTGCCGCCGGCCAACAACCTGCACCGCTACTCGCCCCGGGTGGCCTTCCAGGTCTGGCGGGCGGGCCAGCTGGACCTGCACTCGTGGAATGCCCCGTCCGAGCCGCTGGCGCCGCTGCAGCCCGGATTCCATGCCTCGCACCTGGCCGGACGCGACTGGCGGGTCTTCGCGGCCCGGCCGACGCAGTCCGACGTGATCGTGCTGGTGGGCGAGCTGAGCTATTCGCGCGCCGAGATTCTCCAGGCGGTGCTGCGCAGCTCGCTGCTGCCGCTGCTGGTGGCGCTGCCGCTGCTCGGGCTGAGCGTGTGGTGGGCCGTGCGGCTGGGCCTCGTGCCGCTGGACCGGCTGGGCAAGGAGCTGGCCAGCCGGGATCCGGCCGCGCTCGATCCCATCCGGATGCACGATGCGCCGACCGAGCTGCTGCCGCTGGTCAGCGCGCTCAACGAGCTGTTCGACCGGACGACCGCGCTGCTCGCCTCCGAGCGGCGCTTCACCGCCGATGCCGCGCACGAGCTGCGCACGCCGATCGCCGGCATCCGCGCCCAGGCCCAGGCGGCACTCGCCGTGCACGATCCGGCCGCGCGGCGCCACGCGCTGCAGGCGACGCTGGTCGGCTGCGACCGCGCCACCCGGCTCGTGCAGCAGCTGCTCACGCTGGCCCGGCTGGAGGCCGAACCCCAGGCCCGCCTGAACCCGGTCGATCTCGTGGTGCTGGCGCGCGACGAGGTGGTCGAGATCGCCTCGGCCGCGTTCGACGAAGGCCAGGAGCTGCAGCTGGAGGCGCCTGAAGAGGAGGGCTGGCTGCAGGTGCGCGCCGAGCCGACGCTGCTGGCGGTGCTGCTGCGCAACCTGATCGACAACGCCTTGCGCTACAGCCCGCGCGGGGCAACGGTGCGGGTGTCGGTGGTGCCGGTGCTGCCGGGCTCGGTGGTGCTGGTGGTCGAGGACAGCGGGCCGGGCCTGTCGCCCGAACATCTGGCGCGGCTGGGCGAGCGATTTTTCCGTGCCTTGGGCAACGAGCGGCCGGGCAGCGGACTGGGCTGGTCGATCGTGCGCCGCATCGCGCTGGCGCTGCAGCTGTCGGTGGAGGTCGACCGCTCGCCGGAGCTGGGCGGCCTGCGTGTGCAGGTGGGCATGGCGCTGTCAGGCGCCGAGGCGGATCCGACCGCGCTGCCTCAGGGGCCGGACGGGCCGGTCCGTGCGGCGCCGGTGTCGCAGACGTAGCGGCACAGCGTCCTGCTTTCGGGCAGCAGGTAGATCACCTGGGCGGCTTCGAACGGGACGGACAGGCGGGAATGGTCCGTCTGTGCCCAGGCCGGACGCAGGCTGCGGCCCTGCGGTGTGCGGGCGAAGGCGCGCAGGCGGCGGTCCAGCGTGGCGGCATCGCCCGGATCGAAGCGTTCCCACAGCAGATCCACCGGCAGGCCGTCGATCAGCCGGACCAGGGTGGCCCCTTCCTCGCGCAGCAGCGCCAGCACGGCGTCCTCGTCGCGGATCTGTCCGCGCAGGCGCTGCCAGTCGTCGAACAGCATCGGCTGCATGTCTTCCAGGTGGACGCCTGCCTGCTGCAGGGCCTGCGTCCATGCGGCGAGGTCGCTGGCATTGACGGCGCTTGCCAGCCAGCGGTGGTGCCGCCGGCTGAGCGGCATCAGCATCACGTGGCGTTCGCCCGGCCCCAGCGCCTGGTCGAAATGCGCCCGCGCCTGTTCCAGCATCCCCGACCGCGGGCCGTCGCCGTCGATCAGCCGGTGCAGCACATATTCGTCGGCCACCCGCAGGTGGGCGATCGACGGCAGCGTGTCCACGTCGGCCAGCCGCAGCGCCGCCAGTGCCGCCGACAGCGCGTGGCCGCCGCTGCCAGCCGCGCTGGCGGATGCCTGGCTCTGCTGTGTCCAGCCGGGGCCGAGCAGCTGGGCCTGGCAGCCCCGCATGCGCAGCTCCAGCAGCAGCTCAGAGCGCCAGCGCAGCGACACGTCGGGCTTCCTCCCGCGAGACCAGCCCGGCCGCGACCCATTCGAGCGCTGCGTCCTGCAGCGCCTGGCAGGGCGCTGGCGTGCTCGGCAGATCGGTCAGCAATGGCGGCGGCGCCAGCCAGTGGCTGATCACCTGGCGCCCCAGGTGGCCGGTGTGGCCGCAGTCCGGGCAACCGGCGCCGCGCACCGAGGGGGGCTGGCCGGCCCGTGCCAGGGCCTCCGGCCTGCTGCATGAAGGGCAGTTCAGCCGCAGCAGGCTCTGCACCAGCATCCCCTGGAGCGTGGCGGCGCGCACCTGCGCCGACAGGCCCAGGCGCTCCAGCCGCACCAGCGCCGACCAGGGATTTGGTGCCGCCATCCCCAGCACGACCGGTCGCCCGGCCAGGACCGCGTCGGCCAGGTGCGCGGCCACCTCCGGCGTGTCCAGTTCGTCGATCAGCAGGCGGTCCGGATCCTGCGCCAGGGCGTCGGCGAGTTCGGACACGGTCGGCCGCTCCAGCCACAGCACGCGCTGGCCGCCCACGCCCAGTTCCTGGCCCAGCGCGTGCAGGGTGGCGGACTTGCCCGCCCCCGGCGGCGAGACCACCAGCCACAGGCCGTGGGCGAGTTGCAGGGCCTGCCGCATCTGCTCCAGCGTGCCGCTGTCGTGGCCGAGTTCGTCCAGTCCGGGATGGCGGTCGCTGGCCGCCACCGCCGGGAGGCGGAGCACGGCGGCGCGTTGCAGCTGTCCATCGGGCGAGGTGCGCTGCAGTACCCGGATGTGTGCGGTCCGCTGGCGGCCGGCATGCACCACCGGCAGATGGCCGTCGCGGTTCGCCGCCGCCTGCAGGGCGTCGAAGACCGCGTCGAACGAGGGTTCCGTGGTCTCGGGTAGCGTGGTGCGGCGCAGGGTCCCCTCGACGCGCATCTGCCAGATGCCCGAGGAGGTGCCAGAGGCCGGGTCGATCCGCTCGTCCGGCGCGGCCTGCAGCCAGTGCAGGTGGGTTGCCTGCGCGTCCAGCGCCTCCCGTAGCACGTCGTTGATGTGGCGCAGCGCAGCGCTTTCCCCCGGCACGCCGGGGCCCGGCTGGCGCACGCCGGTGCGCCGGGCGTCATCGGCCTGCCGGGCCTGCTCGATCCGGTCGATGAATCCGAGCAGTGCCTGCACCGCGGTGACGTACCAGCGCGTGCGCGGGTGGCCAGCGTCGCGCAGGCGCGCCTCCAGCCACAGGCGGTGGTCGCGGTCGAAGGGGTCGGCCAGCACCAGCGCGGTCGCGCCGTCCGCGGCACGCAAGGCCACGCACAGCCGCTGCCGGCTCACGTCGAGCGGGATCAGGCGGGTATCGGCCTGCGCGATGCTGGCCCGTGTCAGCTCGGCCGGTGGCATGCCGCTGGCCAGGCCCAGCCAGTCCCGGAACGCGCTGTCCTGCATGGACGGTGACACGGCACGGTGCGTGTCGGCGTTGTAACGCCGCATCAGGCGCTGGACGACCCGCTCAGCCTGTTCCTGCGCCCGCATCCTGGTCTGCTCCTGCTCGCTCATGGCGCCATTAGGCCCCATGCCACAGCCCGTGACCGCCCCTCGCCTGTGGGTCCATGCCCCCGGGGACGTGTTCCGTCAAGTGCGGGATCAGGCACGGCAGCGAAGAGGGAAAGGGCATGAATCGCGAAATATGGTGACGATTTCGCAAAGTATTTCACATGTTGTCGGATTCTGGCGCGAGGAATGCCAACACCAGACCCGCCGTGGTCACCGTGATCAGCGCGAACAGGCCGAAGCTCCAGAGCTCGAATGGCACGCCGAGCAGGGAGACCGCCGCATCGGCGCAGGACGAGCGCACCTCGAACACCTCTGGCTGCCACGCATCCAGTTCGAGGCCGGAAATGATGCGGTCGGCCAGTGTCATGTCGCAGGAGGGCAGCCTGGAGGCCACGAGATGCTGGTAGAGCGCCGCCGCACCACCGGCCACTCCCAGCCCCGCCACCAGCAACGACGACAGCACGGCCGGCACCGGCCCGAACCCGCCAGCCGGCAGGGCCGCTGCCAGCAGCGCGACTGCCGCGATTGCCAGGAAGAGGATGCGCTGCAGGATGCACCAGGGGCAGGGCTCCATCCCGAAACGGTGCTGGGCCAACAGCGCTGCGCCCACGCTGGCCAGACAGGCCAGCCCGATCAGCAGCAGCAGCCCCCGCGCATGGCGCTTCAGCGCGAGCAGGGCGCTCATTCGACCTCGGCGATCAGCTCGATCTCGACGCAGGCGCCCAGCGGAATCTGCGCCACGCCGAAGGCGCTGCGCGCGTGGGCGCCGATCTGGTCGCCGAAGACCTGCGCGAACAGCTGCGAGGCGCCATTGGTGACCAGGTGCTGCTCGGTGTAGTCGCTGGTGCTGTTGACCAGGCTCATCACCTTGACGATGCGGCGCACGCGGCCGAGGTCGCCGACGGCGGCCTGCAGCGTGCCGAGCAGGTCGATGGCGATGGCGCGGGCGGCCTGCTGGCCTTCCTCGGTGCCCATGGTCTTGCCGAGCTGGCCGACCCAGGGCTGGCCATCCCGCTTGGCGATGTGGCCCGACAGGAAGACGAGGTTGCCCGTGCGCACGAACGGCACGTAGGCGGCAGCGGGGATGGCCACGGGCGGCAGCGTGATACCCAGGTTCTGGAGGCGTTGGTGGAGGCTCATGAAGGGGTCTGGAGAGTCTTGAGGTGAAAAAGATCGCAATGCGCACGACCAAGTGTCTGCACGATCCTACACTGGCCGTCGACGAAAAACAGGGGGAGCACGCGATGGCGCAGGCGGTCAGGGAGCGTCCGTGACGGTGCGGCCGGACCGGTGTGCCCGCGGCGGCGGGTGGTGGGCGGGCGCCGGTTGGCTGTGCGGGAGCGCGGTGCAGCTGCAGCAGTCCGCCGTCGCGGATCCGGCGCTGTCTCTGCTGGCGGGGGGGGGCGGTGCGCTGTGCTTCTGGCTGGCGGGGGTGGTCCTGGCGCAGTGGTCTGCCGGCCTGCTGTGCCTGCTGTCGGCGGCGTTGATGGCCTGGTCGGCGACCGACTGGCGGGCCCACCAGCGCCTGGCAGACCGGCTGGATCCGGCCCTGGAGATGCAGCCGGTGCGCATCACCGGCGTGGTGTCGGGCCTGCCGGTGTGGCGCGCCGAGGGGGTCCGGTTCGAGCTGGCGGTCGACCAGACGGCTGCGCCGGCGCCCGCAGGCCTCCCCAGTCGCCTGAGTCTGTCCTGGTACCCGTCGGGCGAGGGCACGGAGCGTTTCTCCGCAGCCACCATGCCCCGCGCCGGCCAGCGCTGGAGCCTGCCCGTGCGCCTGCGGCTGCCGGACGGGCCGGTCAATCCGCATGGCTTCGACGCGGCGCTGGGCTGGTTCGAGCGGGGCATCGGCGCGGTCGGCACCGTGCAGGGCCGCTCCGGTACCGGGCCCGTGCTGCTCGCGGAGACCGGTGGCGAGCGGGTGGACCGCCTGCGCCAGGACCTGCGCGACCGCTTGCGCGGTCGCCTGGGCGACACGCCCGCGGCCGGGCTGCTGGCGGCGCTCGGCGTGGGAGACCAGGCCGCGATCGAGCGCGGGGACTGGGCCGTGTTCCGCACGACCGGCATTGCGCATCTGGTGTCGATCAGCGGTCTGCACGTCACCTTGCTGGGCTGGCTGGGCGGCATGGGGCTCGGCCGGATCTGGCGCCTGCGCAGTGCGTGGCTGCTGGTCCTGCCGGCGCCGGTCGTCGTGCGCTGGGGCGGGCTGGCGGTGGCGGTGGCCTATGCGCTGCTGGCCGGGTGGGGCGTGCCGGCGCAGCGCACGGTGCTGATGCTGGCCATCGTCGTGCTGCTGCGCAGCGGGGCACGGCGCTGGTCGGGCGGGCGCATCCTGCTCGCTGCGGCGGTGGGCGTGGTGCTCTGGGACCCGTGGGCAATGCTGCAGGCGGGATTCTGGCTGTCGTTCGTGGCGGTGGGGCTGTTGATGCTGGGGGGCTCGCCGTCGGCAGAGGCGCCCGTGGTCGCGGGCTGGCGCGGGTGTGCATTGCAGGAGCTGCGCAGCCTCTGGCGCACGCAGTGGGTCGTCACGCTGGGGCTGGCGCCGTGGACGCTGCTGTTTTTCCAGCAGATCTCGCTGGTCTCGCTGCTGGCCAATGCGGTGGCCATTCCGCTGGTGACGCTCGTGATCACGCCGCTGGCGCTGCTCGGTCTGCTGGCGCCGCCGTGCTGGACCCTGGCGCTGCCGGTGGTCGAGGCCCTGATGCACGGGCTGCAGGCGCTTGCCGCGTGGCCCTGGGCGAGTGTGCACCTGCCGGCGGCGCCGGTGTGGGCCCAGGCGCTGGGCATGGCGGCAGCCGCGCTGCTGGTCGCGCCGCTGCCCGGTCTGCTGCGGCTGGCAGGGTTGCCGCTGCTGCTGCCGATGCTGTGGCCCGCCCTGCCGCTACCGCCGCAAGGGGAGTTCGAACTGCTCGCCGCCGACATCGGCCAGGGCAATGCCGTGCTGGTGCGCACGGCCCGCCACAGCCTGCTCTACGACACCGGGCCTGCCTATGGGCGCCATGGCGAGGCGGGCAACGCGGGCGAGCGGGTGCTGGTGCCGCTGTTGCAGGCGCTGGGCGTGCGCGCGCTCGATCTGCTGGTCCTCTCCCACCGCGACACGGACCACAGTGGCGGCGCCGACGCGGTGATGCAGGCACTGCCGGTCGGGCTGGTGCAGAGTTCGCTGGAGCCCGGGCATCCGCTGCGCGCCCGGGCGCCGCACCAGCGCTGCACCGCCGGCACGCGCTGGGAATGGGACGGCGTCCGGTTCGAGGTGCTGCATCCGGAGGCCGCCGACCACGACCGTCCGGGGATCGCCGTGCTGCGCCCCAATGCGGTGTCGTGCGTGCTGCGGATGGTCTCGCGTGGCGGCCGGGCGGCGTTGCTCACGGGAGACATCGGCGCCGACCAGGAACTGCGGCTGGTGATCCGGCAGCCCGAGCGCCTGAAGGCCGACGTGCTGCTGGTGCCACACCATGGCAGTCAATCCTCCTCGGTGTTGTATTTTATCAAATCGGTGCAGGCAACCTGGGCTATCGTGCAAGCTGGGCGGCACAACCGCTACGGGCATCCGGCGCCTTCAGTGATGGAGCGCTATGCCGAGCAGGGCATTTCGGTGGTCAGATCAACCCAATGTGGTGCATGGCACTGGCGCAGTGCAGATGAAGCACATTGGTGCGCACGAAATATGCGCATCCGCTACTGGCAATGGAGCGAACCGATATTGCTGGCCACCGATGGCCCTGATATTGCTAAGTATTTTTTCAACGATCAACCATCACTCCCATGAAACCGATGTTCGACGAAATGAATGCCACCGGCACTTCGGTGCGGGAACACTATCGGACCTATGAGCGCTGGCTGGCACAGCAGCCACGCGAGGTGATGCACGCCCGGCGCGAAGAGGCCGAAATGATCTTCCGGCGGGTCGGGATCACGTTTGCCGTCTACGGTGACAAGGATTCCGGCGAAGGCACCGAGCGGCTCATCCCGTTCGACCTCATCCCTCGGGTCATTCCTGCCAACGAGTGGCGCGAGATGGAGAAGGGCCTGAAGCAGCGCGTGACGGCGCTCAACCGCTTCATCCACGACGTTTACCACGACCAGGAGATCGTCAAGGCCGGCATCGTGCCGGCCGACCAGATCCTCTCCAATGCACAGTTCCGGCCCGAGATGATCGGGGTGGACGTGCCTGGTGGCGTGTACTCGCACATCTCCGGCATCGACATCGTGCGTGCGGCGAATCCGGACGGCAGTGGCAACTACTACGTGCTGGAGGACAACCTGCGCGTGCCCAGCGGCGTGAGCTACATGCTCGAGAACCGCAAGATGATGATGCGGCTGTTCCCGGACCTGTTCGCCAGCCACCGCATCGCCCCGGTCGCGCATTACCCCGACCTGCTGCTGGAGACGCTGCGCGAGGTCGCCCCGAACGGCGTCAACGACCCGACGGTCGTCGTGCTGACCCCGGGCATGTACAACTCGGCCTACTTCGAGCATGCGTTCCTCGCGCAGCAGATGGGCGTCGAGCTGGTCGAAGGCCAGGACCTGTTCGTCAAGGACAACTTCGTCTTCATGCGCACCACGCGCGGCCCGAAGCGCGTGGACGTGATCTACCGCCGCCTCGACGACGACTTCCTCGACCCGCTGGTGTTCCGCCCGGACACGACGCTGGGCTGCCCGGGGCTGCTGTCGGTCTACCGTGCCGGCAACGTGACGCTGTCGAACGCGGTCGGCACCGGTGTCGCCGACGACAAGTCGATCTACGCCTACGTGCCCAAGATGATCGAGTTCTACCTGGGCGAGAAACCGATCCTCAACAACGTGCCGACCTACCTCTGCCGCGAGAAGGACGACTACAAGTACGTGCTCGACCACCTCGAAGAGCTGGTGGTGAAGGAGGTGCACGGCGCCGGTGGCTACGGCATGCTGGTCGGCCCCGCGTCCACCAAGGCCGAGATCGCCGCGTTCCGCGAGCAGCTCGTCGCCAACCCGAGCAACTACATCGCACAGCCGACCCTGAGCCTGTCCACCTGCCCCACCTTTGTCGAATCGGGCGTGGCGCCGCGTCACATTGATCTGCGACCCTTCGTGCTGTCGGGCAAGACGGTGCAGATGGTGCCGGGCGGCCTGACGCGTGTGGCGCTCAAGGAAGGCTCTCTCGTTGTCAATTCCTCGCAGGGCGGGGGCACCAAGGACACCTGGGTGCTGGAGGACTGAACCAAATGCTGTCAAGAACTGCTGATCACCTTTTCTGGATGTCGCGCTACATGGAGCGCGCCGAAAACACCGCCCGGATGCTGGACGTCAACTACCAGACCGCGCTGCTGCCGCAGTCCACGGCCGTCTCGGAGCTGGGCTGGCGCGGCCTGCTGAGCATCTCCGAGCTGAGCGGCGA